>Ga0307375_10001438_pt1 | contig 25946 bp, 22 predicted proteins | sample TR1MG_FD_202531 | JGI IMG/M metagenome (GOLD analysis project Ga0307375, IMG submission 202531) | Soil microbial communities from Risofladan, Vaasa, Finland - TR-1 | ecosystem: Environmental > Terrestrial > Soil > Coastal area > Acid sulfate soil | place: Finland: Risofladan, Vaasa | collected...
TTTGCATGCATGGCCCACCTCCATCGACGTTTGGTCACCGAGATGGGGTCTATATCGGCGCCATGCATGCCTTTCTTGATGCATAACCTATTGATCATCAGTGGGTATTTGAGGGGAAACCTCAGGGACAGACCACGTTTTTTTGGTTTGCACACTCCGCAGTTTCGATGCTTGCTCTTTTTGCGGCTCCTATAATGAGTTATCTCACTCATTCCAACCGCTGGAGGAGCCATGCGCCGTTTTGTTTTGCTTTTGCCGCTACTGCTGAGCTTTGCCGCCACTGCCGCCACCGACAACGATGCTGAACTTCAACGCCTGTACCGCGCGCTGGACATGCTGAAGCAGGAACAGCAGGCGATCTACCAGCAATTCCAGATGGTGCAGGAATTGGGGCGCGGCAATGCCATGTCGATCTACGGCATCCAGACGAATCCGATGCAGCCTCCGGGTGAAACTCAGAACTACGCCGACGTGATCGAGGCACAAAGGCGCATCATCCGCCGCGTGGATGATTTGAATCGGCAGGCCGACCAGCTTTATACAAAATACAATGAGATCGAAGAAAAGAAAAAGCCGCTTCAGCAGCGTATTCTAGAGCTGTCGACTTCCAGATAAAGCTCACTGGAAATACGAGTCCTGGATCAATGGCGCTGGAGTATCCGGCGATTCTGGAGCGGTCGAAGCGAGCGGTGAGAAGGCTGACCAAACGGTAACGTGAAGCAATCCCCGTCGCCGGAGTATAATCTGACCGCAGGGGCGCAGTTAAGCGCTTCTGCGGTTATTTTTTCTGAATTTGAAATGCTCAAAACCTCTTGGCGCTGGACTTACCGGATTGTCATTGTGGCCCTGTTCCTGGCCGGGCTGGCGTTCGCCTCGACGGTGGTGGCGCTGCGCTACTGGATCTTGCCCAACATCGGCCAATACCGCGAGGACATCGCCGCTTCCATCACCCGCGCGTCCGGCCAGCGCGTAACGATCGGCGCGATCGACGCCAACTGGGAGCGCCTGCGTCCGCACCTGGTGCTGCGCGAAGTTCAGGCTTTCGACCGGCAGGGGCGGCCTGCGCTGGTACTCCAGCATGTCGATAGCACCCTGTCGTGGTGGACGCTGCTGGTAGGCGAGGTGCGCCTGCATTCCCTCGAAATCAGCGATCCCGTATTGAGCCTCCGGCGCGATGCCGAAGGGCACATCTTCATAGGGGGAATCGAGCTCAACCAGCCGGACAGCGAGAGCGGGTTTGCCGATTGGCTATTGCAGCAATCGCGTATCGTCATTCGGAATGCAGTGATCGAGTGGCGCGACGAGAAGCGCCAGGCGCCAGCATTGACCTTGAGCCGCGTCAACCTGCGCCTGGAGAACAGCGGCAGGCGCCACCGGTTGGGCCTGCAGGCCGTTCCGCCTGCCGAACTGGCAGCTCCGCTGGATATTCGTGCCGATATGAAAGGTGAAAAAGTGGCCGATCTGGCCGCCTGGGAGGGCAGGGTTTATGCGAAGCTCGACCATGCCGACATCGCTGCCTGGCAGGCCTGGCTACCCTTCCCGCTCGAGCTGCGGCACGGGTATGGCGGGGTGCAGGCCTGGCTTGGATTCAAGGCCGGGAGGATCGGCGAGGTTACAGCGGACGTTCGTCTGAACGATGTAACAGCCCGTTTCGCCAGTGATCTGCCCCAGCTCGATCTGCATAGCCTGAGCGGCCGCCTCGGATGGAAGCCGTTGCCGGTCGGGTTCGAGTTCAGCGCGCAGCGTCTGAGCCTGGCGGCGAAGAGCGGCGTCAGCCTGCCGGCTACCGATTTGCTGGTGCGCTATGTCCCGGCGCAAGGCAAAAAGCCCGCTGCAGGGGAAATCCGCGCCAATAATCTTTACCTGGAACCGCTGGTGAAATGGGCCGATGCGCTGCCGCTGTCACCCGAAGTGCGTGGCAAACTGGCTGAAATCGGTCCCCAGGGCAGCTTTCACGACTTCAGCGTTAAATGGAACGGCGACTGGAAAGAGCCACAGAGCTATACGGCCAAGGGGGGCTTTGCCGGCTTGGGCATGAAACCGCATGGAAAGCTGCCGGGCTTTTCCGGCCTGAGCGGCAAACTCGATGCCAACGAAAAATCCGGAACGCTGGCGCTGGATTCACACGGTGTGCGTGCCAACTTTCCGGATCTGTTTCGCGATCCGCTGGAGATGGATGCGCTGACAGCGCAAATGAACTGGAAGAAACGGGAAAATGGCCTGGATCTTAACCTGACCAGTCTTTCTCTTGCCAACCGCCACCTGGCGGGCACGCTGTTCGGCAGCTACAAGATGACTGGCGGTACGCCGGGCACGATCGATCTCACCGGCCAGTTCACCCGTGGCGATGCGCGCCAGGTCGGCCGATACATCCCCCTTACGATCGGCCAATCCACGCGCGACTGGCTCAATACCGCGCTGCTGGCCGGGCAGTCCAACGATGTGCGGCTGCGGTTGAAGGGTAATCTGGCAGACTTCCCCTTCGCCGACGGCAAGCGCGGTCTGTTCGAGGTAGCCGGAAAGGTGACCGGCGGCACACTGGAATATGCGCCGGGCTGGCCAAAAATCGAGAATATCGTGGTGGATCTTCTGTTCCGTGGCGCCCGTATGGAAATCACTGCACATCAAGGCAATACCGATGGTATGCAGATCAGCAAGACCCGCGCGGTTATTCCCGATCTGCTGAGCTGGGATGAAACCCTCGAAGTGGAGGGTGAGGCCCGCGGGCCGACCGGCGACATGATCAAGTTCATCGACCACAGTCCGGTCAGCGCCATGATCGACGATTTCACCGCAGGCATGGGGGCATCGGGCAACGGAAATTTCAAGTTGAAGCTGGTTATCCCCTTGCGACGCAACAAGGACAGCCGGGTGGCGGGTAGCTACCAGTTCGTCAACAACCGCATTTCTCTCGGCGCGGACTTCCCGGCGCTGGAACAAGTGAATGGACGCCTGGATTTTACTGAAGCCTCGGTGGGGATTCCTCAAATTACGGCGCTGGCCTTGGGTGGTCCTGTCTCGATCAACGGGGCGACCCAGAAGGATGGCGGCGTGCGCATTAACGCACAGGGGCGTGCCACTGCTGCCGGAATGCGTGGATTGGCTGACCTGCCGTTAATCAGCAACTTGACTGGAACTGCCGACTGGCGTGGGGTGATCTCAATCCGCAAAAAACAGGCCGATATGCTGCTCGAATCTTCACTGGTTGGGCTGGCGATTAACCTGCCTGCGCCTTTCGGCAAAAAAGCGGCTGACACGGTGCCGCTGCGCATCGAGAAGAAAATAACGGGTGCGAATCAGGATCTGCTTCAGCTCAACTATGGCAAGGTTCTGGCGGCGGTTCTGTCACGCAATTATGAAAACGGCAAAACGACGATCGAGCGCGGCGCGGTCAATCTGGGAGCAGCGGCGGTGTTGCCCCCGCAGCCCGGCATCTGGTTGAGCGGCGAACTGGCCTTGCTTGATCTAGATCATTGGCGCGGACTCCTCGGCCAGCCATCGGCCAAGGCGTCGCCGTTGCCCGGGTTTGCCGGGCTCAACCTGAAATTCGGTGCACTCGATGCATTCGGCAAACGCTTTAACGACCTGCGTATTAGTGCCAAAATGCAGGAGAGCACCTGGCAGGCGAAGATAGAGAGCAGGGAGCTTGCCGGCAGCGTGAACTGGAATCCTGAGGGGCGTGGCCGGCTGCAGGCGCGTCTGGGCCATTTGACCATTCCCGATCCAGCTCCGGCGAAGCTGGGAGTTCCGACGGAAGCGCCGCAGGAGAAAGAGCTCCCGGCACTGGATATCATCGCAGACAGTTTCTCGGCCAAGCAGAAGAAACTGGGCAAGCTCGAACTGCTGGCCGTGCAGGAGGATGAGGATTGGCGCATTCAAAAGCTGCGCATCAGCAACCCCGACGGCAGCCTGCAGATGGATGGGTTGTGGCAGGGTTGGCGACGCTGGCCGATGACCAACGCCAATCTGCATCTTGAGGCGCAGGACCTGGGTAACCTGCTGGCGCGGCTGGGCTATCCGGAAGCGGTGAAGCGCGGAACGGCGAAGCTCGACGGCCAGCTTTCCTGGGCTGGCAGCCCCCATGAGATCGATTTTCCGAGTTTGGCCGGCAATCTTAAGCTGGAAGCGAAGGATGGCCAGTTTCTCAAAATCGAGCCGGGTGCAGGCAAGCTGCTTGGCCTGCTCAGTCTTCAGTCACTGCCCCGGCGCCTGACGCTGGACTTTCGCGATATTTTCAGCGAAGGTTTCGCTTTCGACTCGATTTCCGGCAGTGCGCACCTCAACCGCGGTGTGGCGCGCACCGATGATTTCAGGCTGGAAGGGCCGGCGGCGAAAGTCCAGATGCAGGGTGAAACCGACTTGGCCAGGGAAACCCAGAATCTGAAGGTGAGAGTGGTTCCCCAGTTGGGAGAGGGCATGTCCGTCGCCGGCGCTTTTCTGGGCGGACCCGCGGTCGGGATAGCTGCGCTGGTGGCGCAAAAATTGTTGCGAGACCCGATTGGTCAAATCGCTGCTTACGAATACAGGATTAGAGGAACATGGGACAATCCCAGTGTTGTAAAAATCAGTGACAATGAGCCGTGATGGGTAATGGGTAATGGGTGAGGTGAAATCGACGGCGCCGCCTTCGACTTTTCCCGTCACTCATCACCGAATTGAGCAATGGACAAGAGGATAGTAAATGATAGCAAAAGCCAAATCGAGCTTCGCCAGAACCAAGACCCGCACTGCAGTCGCGCGCGCCAAACCGCAGCCCGGCGTGTGCCGCGTCGCGGCCATCCAGATGGCCTCCGGCCCGAGTGTGGCAGCGAACCTTTCCGAGGCTGAACGCCTGATCGGCATGGCGGCTGCGCAGGGCGCCAAGCTGGTGGTGTTGCCGGAGTATTTTTGCATCATGGGCAAGAAGGAAAGCGACAAGGTGGCAGTGCGCGAGGTAGAAGGCAAGGGCCCGATCCAGAAGTTCCTCAGCACCATGGCAAGGAAGCACAAGATCTGGATCGTCGGCGGTTCCGTGCCGCTGGAGGCAAGCGTTCCCTCCAAGGTGCGCAACAGTTGTCTGGTGTACGACGACAAGGGCAAGCTGGCGGCGCGCTACGACAAGATCCACCTGTTCGGCCTGGATCTCGGCAACGAGAAATACCGCGAAGAAAAAACCATCGAACCGGGCGACCAGGTAGTGGTCGTTGAAACTCCTTTCGGCCGGATCGGTCTATCGGTATGTTATGACCTGCGCTTTCCCGAACTTTACCGCGCCATGGGCGAGGTCGACATCATCGTCGTGCCCGCCGCCTTCACTGAAACCACCGGCAAGGCGCATTGGGAAACCCTGGTGCGTGCCCGCGCCATCGAGAACCTGGCTTATGTGGTGGCCTCGGCCCAGGGCGGCTATCATCTGTCCGGCCGCGAAACGCACGGCAACAGCATGATCGTCGATCCCTGGGGCGTGATTCTCGACCGCCTGCCGCGCGGCTCCGGCGTCGTGATCGCCAACGTCAATCCGGCCTATCAGGCGAGCTTGCGCAAGAGCCTGCCTGCCCTGACACACCGAACTTTGAAAACTTGCTGAATTGTTAAAATATGAAAATTGAAACCGCATCGTTCCAGTCCGATCCTCTGTTCGGCACCGCCCAATCCACTCTGCTGACTCCCTACGGACTGGATGTGGGCGACCTGCAGCAGGTGTTCGGTCGCATCATGACCCATCAGGTGGATTACGCCGACCTGTACTTCCAGTACACCCGTGCCGAGGGGTGGAGCCTGGAGGAGGGCCAAGTCAAGTCGGGCAGCTTCAGCATCGACCAGGGTGTGGGCGTGCGCGCCGTATCCGGCGAAAAGACCGCCTTTGCCTATTCCGATGACATCAGCCTGCCGGCCCTGGCGGCTGCGGCAGAAACCACCCGCGCAATTGCCCGGCAGGGGGCGGAAAAGTCGGTGCCGGCGGTGTACGGTGCGGCCAAGCCACAGCTTTACCTGCCTCACGACCCGATCGCCAGTCTCAAGGACGCTGAAAAAGTGGCCCTGCTGGAAAGGCTGGAGCGCCATGCTCGCGCGCTCGATCCGCGTGTCACTCAGGTCATGGCATCGCTTGCCGGCGAATACGAGGTGGTGCTGATCGCCCGCAACGACGGCCTGCTGGCAGCGGATGTGCGTCCTCTGGTCAGGGTTTCCCTGCAGGTGATCGTGGAGGATGGCGGCCGGCGCGAGCAGGGCAGCGCGGGCGGCGGCGGACGTTTCGACTATGCCTATTTCAGCGATGAAGTGTTGCAGGATTACGCGCAAAAGGCGGTCCACCAGGCGCTCATCAATCTCGATGCCAGGCCGGCCCCGGCGGGAACCATGACGGTAGTGCTGGGCTCCGGCTGGCCGGGTATCCTGCTGCACGAGGCGATCGGCCACGGACTGGAAGGGGACTTCAACCGCAAGGGCAGCTCCGCCTTCAGCGGCAAGATCGGCCAGCGCGTCGCGGCAGCCGGCGTGACCGTGGTGGACGACGGCACGATCGCCCGTCGTCGCGGTTCGCTCAACGTCGACGACGAAGGCAATCCGACCCAGTGCACGGTGCTGATCGAAAACGGCATCCTCAAGGGTTACATGCAGGACACGCTGAATGCCCGCCTGATGGGCATGGCCGTTACCGGCAACGCCCGGCGCGAATCCTTCGCGCACATCCCGATGCCGCGCATGACCAACACCTACATGCTGAACGGGGACAAGGATCCGGCTGAAATCATCAAGTCGGTCAAGCATGGATTGTATGCGGCCAATTTCGGCGGCGGCCAGGTCGATATCACCAGCGGCAAATTCGTATTCTCGGCGGCGGAAGCCTACATGATCGAGGATGGCAAGATCACTTACCCGGTCAAGGGCGCGACCCTGATCGGCAACGGGCCGGACGTGCTGAAGCGGGTGTCGATGATCGGCAATGACATGGCGCTCGATCCGGGCGTGGGCACCTGCGGCAAGGACGGTCAGAGCGTGCCGGTGGGTGTGGGCCAGCCGACCCTGCGCATCGACGGCCTGACGGTGGGTGGAACGGCCTAAACAGCCCTAATTCCATTTCTCGATCAAAAAAGCACTAACCGCAAAGGACGCAAAGGTTTGCAAAGGGAAAACCTAACCCTCAGACATGCCAGCCTGATTGCTTTTCCTTTGCGTCCCTTCGCGTCCTTTGCGGTGAAAGATTTTTGCGGTTTATTGTTGGATTGAATTCAAATTTGAATAAGTGCTGAGCATGAGACTGGGTGTACGCGTTACAGCGGCGGTTATTGGCGCCCTGTTTTGGGTAGGGGCAAGCGCGGCGTCACTGGCGGAAAAATTCCAGCCCGGCGTACCATATTATTTCGAGAGTTTCGATCCGGCGGTGAAGCCGTGGGACCCCGGTCAGGACTTGAATATCGAAGAGGTATTCAAAAATTATATCTACTACGAAATCATCTTCGACCAATCAGGCCGGGAGATTACGGTGAACCGCTACCTCCAGAACCGCAAGGAGCACAGCGACAGGTTTCTGGTTCGACCCGACCGGGCTTTAGAGGCAAAGTAGGGAAGGATGTGCGGGTTTCATCGTAATGTCATGAAACCATTTTACTCTTGAAAAATTGAACTATACTGAATCCAGAAATTGGATATGAAATTAGTCAAGATTTAACCCGGAGAAAAAATATTATGGCGACAACCCCGAGCTCAACCAAGAAAACGACATCATCAAGCGCTGCAAAAACCACTGCCAGTGCAAAAACTACCGTGAAAAAGCCAGTTGCGGCCAAGGTGGCTGCGCCGAAGAAGGCTGTTGCGGCTGCCCCGAAAAAACCTGCCGCGAAGCGCACCACGGTTGCCAAACCCACCGTCACCCCCGAGCAGCGCTTTTGCATGATTGCCGAGGCGGCTTATTTCCACGCCGAGCGGCGTGGGTTCCGCGGCGACCCGGTGCAGGACTGGATTGCGGCGGAAGCGGAAATCGCAGCACTCCTCAGCAAGAAGTAGCCTTCGTTAGCAGCCTGTCGGACCTAAAGGAAATCGGCTGCAAAATGACCTCGTCGGTGCATATTTCCCCGCTTTCCTTCGCCAATATGAATAACTATTGGCTTGAAAATCGTGAAACGGGGTAAGCAGGCATTTCGCCGTAAGGTGAAAGCTCGCAAAATCTGCACCGACCAGCTCATTTCTCGCTTCGATTCTTTAAGTCCGACAGGCTGCCAAGCGCTGCACCAGCGCCTGAACATTCTCTGTCCGTTCCGTATCCACCCCGATAGTTACGGTCAATTCGCCGTCGTCCAGCGACTCGCTATTGCGGAGCTGGCTTTCCAGCACCGTGATATCCGCTTCCGAGGCATCTCGCCCGTGTCGCATGCGCTGCTTCACCCGTTCCCGCAGCAGGTTTTCGGGTGCGGTGACATCCAGAATGACGAAAGGAACGCCTAATTCCTGAGCCAGCTCATGGAAGGCCTCGCGCTCTCGCCGCTTGAGGAAGGCGGCATCGACGATGGCGGAGAAGCCGGACTGGACAATTCCCCGCGCCACCTCCGCCAGTCGACGGTAGGTGCGTTCGCTGGCCTCCACGGAATAAATGCCTCCGCCTGTCCCGGCGCCGCTGCGCGCCTCCGGCTTGAGCCCATACAGGCGTTTTCTTTCCACATCGGAGCGGACTCGAAACAAGCTTATCGCTTCCAGCAACGATTGGGTGACCGTGGTTTTTCCGGAGCCGGACAGGCCGTGGGTGATGGCGAGGAAAGGTTGCAAGGGGCGAGTGAAGTCTGCCGCCAGTTCGATGTGGTTTCGGTACTGCGTCCAGTGGCCGGCAGGCTGTTCCGCCTGCCCGGCCCGGATGCAGGCCACCTTGGCGCGCACCATGGCGCGGTACACCAGGTAGTAGCGCAGCATCTCAAGACCTTCGTAATCCCCGGTTTGCTCCAGGTAGGTATTGAGGAATCGGCGCGCCAGGTCGGGCCGTCCCCGGTCTTGCAGATCCATGGCCAGGAAGGCTGCCTCGCTGATGACGTCGATCCAGCGCAGGTTGTCGCTGAACTCGATGCAGTCGAAGGGAACCGCCTCCCCATCCAGTAGCACCATGTTGCCGAGATGCAGATCGCCGTGGCACTCGCGGACAAAGCCCCGTGCCTTGCGCGCCGCAAGGGCATCGAAACGGGCCTGATATTCCCGTTCGCTCCATCGTTCCAATTCGCTCAGGCGTGTAAGGTCTTCTTTTTCCCGCAGTCGCTGGCGAATCTGCGCGAAATTTTCCGCCACCGGCAGGTGAGTCCGCTCCGGCGCGCCGAAAGGACTTTCGTTGTCTGCGATTGCAGTGCGTCCATGGAAATCGGCGATTCTGCGGGCGATGGCGTCTATCGTTTCAGGCGTCAGTTCGCCGCGCAGCAACACCTGGTCGAGCAAACAAGCCTGGGGGAAGCGCCGCATTTTAACGGCATATTCGACGGCTAGTCCGGGGCCGTTCAAGACAGGATGATCGGCATTGCCGGTGATGGGAACGACTTCCAGATAGAGATCTGGCGTCAGTCGCCGGTTGAGGCGCAGCTCTTCAGCGCAATAGAAGCGGCGTTTTTCCAGGGTGCTGAAATCGAGAAAGCCGAGGTTGACCGCTTTCTTGATCTTGTAGGCATAGTCGCCAGCCAGCAGCACCCAGGAGATGTGGGTTTCCACCATCTCGACCGGTTTTTCGAGAGTGCTGCGGAGCGCGGCAATCAGAATTTCCTGGCGGGCGAGGGGGGCGTCCATCTGTTTTACTAAAAACGGCGATTAACCACGAATGCCACGAATGTTCACGAATGAACACGAATAGTGAGAGACAGTCACCGTGCCGCCAAACTGGTAAATTAGGCTGGCCATGATAACTAACTGATTATTAGTGAACATTCGTGTTTCATTCGTGTAAATTCGTGGTTAAAAGTTTTTTCCAGATTTACAGGCTACGGGTCACCCGCTTGATGGCCGCATCTTCCGCGCTGGTGGCGACGGCGAAACCGAGCGTCGCAACCAGCTTGAGCATGTTGTGGTTGCTCGCCAGCACTTCGCCTTCCATGGTTTTCAGGCCCCGGTTGCGGGCTGCATCCATCAGGCTGCCCATCAGCTTGTGGCCGATTGCCTTGTGCTGCCATTGGTCGCTCACCACCAGGGCGAATTCGCAGGATTCGCCGTCGGGGTTGATGGCGTAGCGGCAGACCCCGATTTCCACTTCCTTGCCGCTTTCCTCGGTCACGGCGATCAGCGCCATTTCACGGTCGTAGTCGATCTGCGTGAAGCGTGCCAGCATGGTTTGGGAAAGCTCCTGCAGGGTGTTCATGAAGCGGAAATATTTGGCCTCGGCCGACAGGTTGCGCACGAACTCCTGCACCATTTCGGCATCCTCCGGCCGGATCGGGCGGATGGTGATTTCCGTGCCGTCCGGCAGCTGCCAGTCGGTGACAAGATGGGAAGGGTAGGGATAGATCGCCATATGGGCATAGCGGTCGCCGGAGACCGGGGCGAAATCCACCATCACGCGCGCATCCGCTGCCAGTGCGCCGTTCTCGTCGACGATCAGCGGGTTGATGTCCATTTCCTTGAGCCAGGGCAGTTCGCATACCATCTCTGAAACCCGCAGCAGCAGGCTTTCCAGTGCCTCCATCTGGATTGGCGGCATGTGGCGGAAGGCGCCGAGCAGTTTTGAGATGCGCGTGCCGGCAATCAGTTCACGCACCAGAAAGGTGTTCAGGGGCGGCAACGCAACGGCGCGGTCTCCCAGCACTTCCACCGTGGTGCCGCCGGCGCCGAAGGTGATCACAGGGCCGAACACCGGGTCGGTGGTGACGCCGAGCATTAGTTCCCGGCCATTGGGCTTGACCACCATCGGCTGGATGGCGATGCCGTCGATGTGGGCCTCTGGCCGGTTTTTCTTCACTTCACTGATGATGTCCTGGTAGGCGGCGCGCACTGCGGGCGCGTTCATCAGGTTGAGCTTGACGCCGCCGGCGTCGGACTTGTGCGTGATGTCGGGCGAATTGATTTTCATCGCCACCGGGAAGCCGAGTTGCTGGGCCAAGAGCAGCGCCTCGCCGGGAGAACGGGCGATGACGGTGCTCGCCACCGGGATGCGGAATGCGGCCAGCAAGGCCTTGGATTCCATCTCCGAGAGCACCTTGCGCCGTTCGGACAGTACGGTTTCGATCAACATGCGCGCGCCCTCCACGTCCGGCTCGTCGCGGTGCGAGAGCGGGCCGGGAGTTTGCGCCAGCAGGCGCTGGTTGCGGTAGAAGGCGGTGATGTAGGAGAAAGCTTCCACCGCGGATTCCGGCGTGCTGAAGGTGGGGATGCGGGCCTGGGCAAACGCGGCCCGTCCTGCCTTGATCTGGATGTCGCCCATCCAGCAGGTCAGCAGCGGCTTGTTGAAGCGGCTGGCGATCTCGATCAGCGTGTTGGCCACCGCTAGCGGGTTGGTCATCGCCTGGGGGGTGAGGATAACCAGCGCGCCGTCCACGCCGGAATCTTCCATGCAAATGGTGACCGCGTCGCGGTAGCGTTCCGGCGTGGCGTCGCCGATGATGTCCACCGGGTTGTTGTGCGACCAGGTGGCGGGCAGTACTTTATTCAGCTGCTCGATGGTCTGATCGGACAGGCTGGCAACGGTTACGCCCAGGTCGACCGCATGGTCGATCGCCATCACGCCCGGCCCGCCGCCGTTGGTGATGATCGCCAGCCGGTTACCGCTGGAGCGGTGGGGCGAGGCAAGGGCCTTGGCGGCGGAAAACAGCTCGCCGATCGACATCACGCGCACCACGCCGGCGCGGCGCACTGCGGCGTCGAACACGTCGTCGGAGCCGACCAGCGCGCCGGTGTGCGACATCACCGCCTTCGAGCCGGCGGCATGACGCCCCACCTTGACCACGAACACCGGCTTGGAGCGGGCGGCGGCACGCAGGGCGCTCATGAAACCGCGCGCCTTGTGGATACCCTCTATGTAGATCAGGATGCTCTCGGTTTGTGGGTCTGACGCCAGATAGTCGAGAATTTCACCGAAATCCACGTCGGCCGAAGTGCCCATGGAAACTACGCTGGAGAAACCGATGTCGTGGGCCGGCGCCCAGTCCAGGATGGCGGTGCAGAGTGCTCCTGATTGCGATACCAGTGCGAGTTTGCCGGGCTTGACGCTGCCCTTGAAGAAAGTGGCATTGAGGCCGATGCTGGTGCGCATGATGCCCAGGCAGTTGGGGCCGATAATGCGCACGCCGTAAGTTTTGGCGTTGGCCAGCATGGTGCGTTCGATCTCGGCACCATGGGCGCCTACTTCGCTAAAACCGGCGGACAGCACTACCGCGGCGCGCACGCCGTGCTTGCCGCAGGCTTCGATGACGTCGGGCACGGTTGCCGCATTGGTGCAGATCACCGCCAGCTCGACCGGCTTGCCGATCTCTTCGATCGTGGCATAGGCGCGTTTGCCCTGGACTTTCTTGTGGTTGGGGTTGACCGGGTAAAGCGACCCCTTGAAGCCGCTTTCCAGCATGTTCTTGAATACGATGGCCCCCACCGAGTCGGCGCGGTCGCTGGCGCCGATGATCGCGACTGATTTGGGAGAGAAAAGGGTGCTGAGGTAATGTTGTCCCATGGGCTTGCACTCGTGGTTGTTTAGGTTAAATATAGCGGCAAGGGAGATGGATGGCCGAATCCGGCGTGTTCAGCTTCTATATTTTCCATTTTAGTTGGCGGCACGATTTTAGGTGTGACAATTGCATACTGGTTATATCACCCATCCGGATTGCCTCAAGCACGACATGGGGGCGGATCATCCAGAATCTCCGGCGCGACTGCGCGCCATCGAAGACCAGCTGATCGCTTCCGGATTGCTGTCCTTCCTTCAATGCCATGATGCACCGCTTGCTACGTTCGAGCAACTGGCGCGGGTGCATGCGCCGCATTACATCGAAGCCGTGCAAGCCGCAGCGCCCCAGCATGGGCTGGTTTACCTCGATCCGGATACGGCGATGAACCCCTTCACTCTGAATGCGGCGCTACGCGCTGCCGGGGCAGTGGTGTTGGCGACCGAGTTGGTGCTGGAGCGCAAGTTGGAGAATGCCTTCTGTGCCATCCGTCCCCCCGGCCACCATGCCGAATCCGCACGCGCCATGGGCTTCTGCCTGTTCAACAATGTCGCGGTCGGCGTTGCTCACGCCATCGAAAAGTTCGGCCTGAAACGCGTCGCCATCGCCGATTTCGACGTCCACCACGGCAACGGTACCGAGGAAATCTTCCACAACGACCCGCGCGTGATGCTGTGCTCGACCTTCCAACATCCGTTCTACCCGCATTGCGGCGCCGAAAGTGGCAACGACCACATCATTAACGTGCCGCTGCCGGCGGGGACGGATGGCGCTGCGTTCCGCAAGGCGGTGACCGCGCGATGGCTGCCCGCGCTGGAACGCTTTCGGCCCGAAATGCTGTTCATCTCCGCCGGCTTCGATGCCCACTGGGAGGACGACATGGCGATGTTCAGGCTGAAGGAGGCGGATTACGCCTGGGTGACGCAGCAGGTCATGGATGTTGCGGAAAAGCATGCCAGCGGCCGCATCGTCTCGGCGCTGGAAGGCGGCTATGAGCTACACGCATTGGGCCGCAGCGTGGCGGCACACATCAAGGTGCTGAGTGGGCTTTAGTAGCCTGTGCGCTTCTGTCATAATGCCGGCTGGTTTTTCCACACAAATGAGGAAATGATATGAAACAGCTACTCGCTATTCTTACTGCCGCCGTGTTTGCCATTTCCGCCGCGATCCCTGCAGTTGCCGCCGAATCCAACGAACTGATAGCCGCACCTGCCACAACAGCCGCCCCGAGTGGCCACAAGGCCAAGAAGGTTAAAAAAGCCAAGAAGGCCAAGAAGATCGCAAAGCACAAAGCGCGTAAGGTGCACAAAACCCGTTACTAAATAAGCCGATTCATTCATTCCGAGGGTAATCCATGTCAGGCCACGGTTTTCACGTCCATGGCGCGCACGATCACGAAGTCGAGCACCAGGCCCAGCACGGGCCGGGTCTGGCGCAGTCCGTCGCCATTTTTACCGCCATTCTTTCAACGGTGGGCGCCATCGTCAGCTACCAGGGCGGCGCCACCCAGAACGAAGCGATGTTGTACAAAAACGAGGCGGTGTTGCAGAAATCGCATGCCTCCGACCAGTGGAATTTCTACCAGGCGAAGAGCACCAAGGGCCATCTGATGGAGCTTGCCGCCAATATATCTCCGGCCGACAAGCAGGAGTTCTACAAGAAGCAGATCGATAAATATAACGAGGAAAAGAAGGAAATCAAGGCAAAGGCCGAGGAGCTTGAGAAAAAATCCGAAGAGGCGAACCACCAAAGTGAGCATATGATGCATCCGCATCATCGCCTGGCTCAAGCCATGACGCTGATTCAGATCGCCATTGCCCTCGCTTCCATGACCGTTCTGACGCGCAAGAGATGGCTATTCGCTGGTGCCGGCATCGCGGCCGCGGGCGGTTGCATATTGTGGGCCATGGCCTGGCTGGCCTGAGCGTGAAGGAAATTGTTTACGATTGGGGTGGCGCTAATGCCTGGCTGTTTCATCTTATCAACGATGTGCATGCCGGCTGGTTCGACCAGTTCATGCTGCTTGGTACAGCCGTCGGCGATCACACCAGTTTTGTGCCGATACTTTGTTTGTTGATGCTGGCGGCGGTATTTGCGGTTTCCAGAAACTACGCGCATGAACCGCTCCAAGGTGAGCATGCCGCCATGCTCTGGCTCGGCGTGATCTCCGTGTTTGCGCTCGGTTACTGGCTGGATGGTGCACTGCTTGGCTGGCTCAAGCCGATGCTCGATTTTCCGCGCCCGCCTCTGGCCCTGGGTGAGGTTAATGTCCATATCGTCGGCGAGGCCAAATATCACCACAGCTTCCCCAGCGGTCATTCCTCCTTCGTCATGCTGGTGTGTGCCTCGCTCTGGCCGCTGGGTAGTTGGTGGCGCATTGGTGGCGTGTCTTTCGCGCTTTGGGTGGGGCTGTCGCGCATCAGCCTGGGCGCACATTTTCCGGCTGACGTGCTGGGTGGTTTCGTTATCAGTCTGCTAGTGGTGCTAGCGGTGCGTGCCATGGTGAATGCGCTGGCGGCATACGCTCAGCTTTCCAGATAGTTCACCAGCTGCCCGCTTGTCTGGCGCAGGCGCTGGCTCAAAAGGCGCGCCACTTTCAGCAGGATTTTCGTGGTCAGGGGGTCTTGCTGACGATGCGGAGAAAGCGGATCTCGGTGAGTATGGTCAGGGTGGCGGGTTCGGCGACGATTGCCGTTGCTGAGCGATCGGGCCTGGCGATCCCAAGGAAATTGAGTTGGCGCACTCTAAAGCAAAAACGGCCCAGGGTCACCCCTGAGCCGCTGGTTTGTTTGATGTACCGGGCCTTGAGAGGCTATTCGCCTTCAGGCTTGCTGCTTGTTCCGCCGGTTAACAGGGTCTTGAGTCCGACGGGTTTCGCTTCCTCCTGTTTAGGAGCAGAGGAAGGGCTTGTGCGAGCCAGCTCGTTTTCGAGTTGGCTGATTCGCCTCTCGAGCACCGCCTTGTTTTCTTCCAGACCGGCAAGCTGACGGCGCAGGCGGGAAGCGGTCCATTGGCCTCTGATTACTGTGGGTGACGACAACAGGGCGGCGATGGTCGCTCCCAGGCCGAGTGCAAGCAGCAGCACCATGGCGAGCGAGCTCTCGAAGCGCCAGATGGCGAAGGTCACTGTCACCGGCACGTTGTTTTGCAGGGCGAACGTTACGGAGCCGATGGAGAAGAGGATGCCGAAAATCAGCATAAACTGCATGATTTACTCCTTTTGTTGTTGGACAGAGGCTTTCTTTGGCGGTAGTAAGAATTCCCGTGGCTGGCGCAACAGGCGTTTGGCGATGGCCTGCAACAGTTTCCAGCGCTGGGCGAAAGTGATGCCGCGCGCCTTGAGTCCCACCGATAGCGCGAGGTAGAAACTGACCGTCAGGTTGGTCAGGCCGATGGCCAGTACACCCAGCGCAGCAAGGCTGGCCACGCTCCACTCGACATTGAAATCCAGCCCGATCATAGCATAACCCCAGTAGGCCGAGGAGAAGGCGATGTGGCGGATATCCAGCGGTAATCCGAACAGAACGCCGATCCCGGTGACGCCGCCGAGCATGAAGCCGAAGAAGAAATTGCCGGCCAGTGCGCCGAGGTTGTTTTCCACGTAAGCAGCGAAGCGGCCCCAACGCGCTGTGCCGAGCAGCCGCGTCGGCCATGAGAGTTGCAGCAGGCGCTCGGGGATGCGGTTGTAGGCGCACAGATTGTCGTAGTAGCCCGCGACGAGCCCGGCCAGGAACAGGCAGACGCCCGCAATGGCGGCGTAGATGAGGGCGCCGCTGCCGATGGGGTTGATTTCGGCCAGCAGGTGATGGGCTTTCTCCGGGCTGACGAAATGTTCGCCCGCCTGCCAGTGCACCGCCAGCGCCAGCAGCATGGCGGTAGGCACGGCCAGCCCGATGTTGCCGGCAATGGCCGCGAGCTGGCTGCGCACCGTGCGCGCGATCAGATCCACCAGCGGTTCCAGATCGCGCTCGCGCCCCGAACCTTCGCCAATGGCGGCGGCGATGGCGTTGGCGGTCATGGCGGGCTGCTTGGTGGCCACGATGAAGTGCAGCATGTGAATCAGCACGAAGCCCAGGCCATAGTTGAGGCAGAAGGCCAGCACTTCGGTCAGCGGCGCCAGCCCCAGCCTGCCGATCAGGAGTTTGCTGGCCGCCATGAAGGCAATGATGAAACCGCCGCCGATGGCCGAGCGCAGGATGCCGAAATATTCCGGGCGGTTTTCGCTGATGTAGTGTTCGCCGGTATGGCCGGCATTCTCGGTGACCCGCAGCGCCACCAGCTCCAGATTCTGGCGCCAGAAACGCCGCAGATCGTTGCGGCGGCATTCGGCCATGGCCAGCTTTTGCCACAATTCGGCGCTGCGCTCGACGATCAGGGTGTTCTCCCTGGCCCCCAGGGCGGCGACCAGAGCGATCAGGGCCTGGGCACGATCAAGGTGCTGGCGCAGGCGGCGCAGGCGAAAAGTGAGGTGGAAACTGGCGCCTTGCTGCTGCGCCCGGCGACGCACGCGCTCGATGGTTTCGCGGCACTGTTCCAGCAGCACCAGATAGTGACGATCGTCCTCGGCCGGTATGGTGTTTTCCTGGTAAGCCTGTTCGGCGCGACCGGCGAAGGCCAGGGCTTCCTCGCACTGGGCCAGGAAGGGTGATTCATGGTTTTCGAGATCCGGGTCGAGCCGCAGCATTTCCGCTTCAAGACCGCTTGCCGCGATGCGGTGGGCAACTACCCGCAGGGCCTCGAGCAGATCGCCCTTCAATCTGCCAATGCCGGAGATGTCCTTCGCCTCGTCGAAGCGCAGGGCGCGAATCAGGGCAATCCACTCCACCACCGGGACCTGTTCCAGCCAGCGCATATCGCGCCGCCGGAAAATGCGGCCAAATACATCTTTCATCTGCACCTGGTCCACTGCCTCGGGCAGCAGTTTGTGCGAGAGGCGCCGCAGAGTCTCAGCCATCACGCCGGTTTCCGGGTAGATGCCGGAGGTGGCGAACAGCAGCACCGAGCGGCGCTGTGTAAAAAGATCGAGCAACGCCTGGCGCAGGCCACTACGAAATTCCGGCCCAACGTCGAGCAGGCGGCACAGCTCGCGCAGCTTTTCCACTGCGGCATCGGCGTCCCCGTCGTGCGCCGGGCGCAGAGCATTCACCAGCTCGGCCAGCTGGGGAAGTATTTCGGCATTGGAAAGGGTGAACCCTTCGAGGGCTTTTTGCAGGGAAATCATGGGAGATCGGGAAGAAGACGGGGCGGGTTCAATCGGAATGGAAAGTGTAGAGTACATCAAGGGCGTTATCAAAGCCTGCCCGGGTGACGCGCTCGATCAATTCCACAAGCGCATCGGGTTCCATGCATTATAGCATTCGGACCGAAACGCAATATGCGGATTGAATAATCCGTGCTGCCTCAGCTTTTCTTTACATCCCCATCCAGGTAATACCACTGCCCCTCTTCGCGCACGAAGCGGCTGGTTTCATGCAGCCGGTAGGCGCGCCCGCCGATCTTGCAGCGTGCGACAAATTCCACCTCGGCATGGATTTCGTCGGTCTGGCGGTGGCGTTTGACTTGCAGATTGAGCCATTTGGACTGGGGTTCGGCGTTGAGGTCCAGCGCGGCGGGGCGAGTGCTGGGGTGCCAGGTGGCGAGCAGGTAGGGTTCCTGCGCCAGGGTGTAGGCGGTGTAGCGCGAGCGCATCAGGGCTTCGGCGGTGGGGGCGGGGGTGTTGCCGCTGGTGTAGCGGCCGCAGCAATCCGCGTAACTGTGCGGCAGGCCGCAGGGGCAGGGCAGCGGCACATTCACCTCACCAGCTTGTGGAAAGTGCCCAGCCGCCGTCGGTCGATTTTGCCCGCCATGGTGGCTTCCAGCACGGCGCAGCCCGGTTCCACCAGATGACGGCAATTGCTGAAGCGGCAATGGCCGAGGTAGGGGCGGAATTCGACGAAGGCGTGGGCGATGTCCATCTCGTTGACGTGGGCCAGGCCGAATTCCTGCAAGCCGGGCGAGTCGATGATGTGGCTGTCGCCGTCAAGGTGATAGAGGCGTGCATGGGTAGTGGTGTGCTTGCCGGAATTCAGCGCTTGGGAAATCTCGCGCGTGTGTGCCTGCGCCGCTGGCAGCAGCGCGTTGATGATGCTCGACTTGCCCATGCCGGATTGCCCCACCAGCACGCTGGTTTCACCCTGTAAATAGGGCCGCAGCGGGCTGATGTCCTGCTTGGCTGAAAGGGTGATGAGGGGGTAGCCCAGGTCGCGGTAGAGCTGCAATTGCGCCAGTGCCGCGCGGGTTGCCTGTTCCAGGTCGCACTTGTTGAGCACGATGACGATCTTGAGTGAGGCCGCTTCGGCTGCGATCAGGCAACGGCTGACCAGATCCTCGTAGAAGGCCGGCTCTGCCGCCACCACGACGATGATCTGGGTGACATTGGCGGCAATGATCTTTTCCTTGAATTCATCGGAGCGGAACAGCAGCGAGGTACGCGGGTCGATCGATTTGATCACGCCCTGGGCGGGGCCGGTCATCTCGATCTGGAGCCGGTCGCCGCACGCGATGCCGCCTTTTTTGCCGCGGGTGACGCAGGAAACGATGCCCTCTGCCGTTTCAACATCAAAGTGCCTGCCGAAGGCGGCGACAACCTGGCCGTGCTGCAACTGCCCCATTCAGATGTTGAGCAAGGCGTCTATCTTCGCCGCGCAGATGAAGTCGTTTTCGGACAGACCGTTGATGGCGTGGGTCTGATAACGCATCCGGCACTGGTTGTAGCCCACTTCCATGTCGGGGTGGTGATCCTCGTGATGGGAAATCCAGGCGGTGGCGTTGACGAAGGCCATGGTCTGGTAATAGTCCTTGAAGCGGTAGATTTTGCTGATAACCCCATCGGCATATTCCCAGCCGCTGAGTTGCGCCAGGAATCGGCGGATATCCTCTTCGGCCAGGGGCGGCACGCCGCCCTCGCAGGGTTTGCAGCTCTTTTTGGTAAGGTCGCAGAACGGTTCGTCGGCCATGGTCATATCTCCCCGGTTGTGCCTGTTACTTGAAGTGGTAGTACTGGAGGTTCAAATAGGCTGCAACGTGGTTCTCCTCATCGGGAAACCAGTTCGCACCGACATTGGCGTTGCAGGTGCGGATACGGGCCTGGAGTTGCTGCGGGTTCTTCACCTTGCGTTCGAGGCGGGAGTAAATGGCGGAACCGTCGCCGCCAGTCATGGAAACGTGGCAGCTGATGCAGGATTTATCGTGCAGGGTCTTGCCGATTTTGGCGTCGCCCTTGGGGAAGGGGTCGGCAAGGGCGGGCATGCTGACGAGCAGCAGACTTAGGAGCACTGTAATAAATTTCATGCGAACCTCCGTGGGTTGATGTTGCTAAATATTAGCATGAGCCTGAAGGTGTGCAATGCGGATCGCCGCCGGCGGATGTGAATCGTAGAACGCCGAGTGCAGCGGATCGGGAGTGAGGGTCGAGGCGTTGTCGTTGTATAGCTTGACCAGCGCCCGCACCAGATCGTCGGCGCTGGCATTTTTTGCGGCGTAGCGGTCGGCCTCGAATTCGTGCTTGCGCGAATAAAAGCTCATCAGCGGCTGCAGCAGGAAGGTGAATACCGGCATCGCCAGCAGGAACAGCAGCAACGCCGTGGCGGTGCCTGGCGTGGCGACACCGAGGCCGTGGTAAAACCATTCCTTGTCCATCAGCCAGCCGAGCAGCCACAGTCCGGCCAGGCTCATGGCGGCCATCAGGACGATGCGCTTGATGATGTGACGGTGCTTGAAGTGCCCGAGTTCGTGGGCCAGCACCGCGACGATCTCGTCGTGGCCGAGGCGCGCCAGCAGGGTGTCGAAAAACACGATCCGCCGGGATTTGCCGAAGCCGCTGAAATAGGCGTTGCCGTGGGTGCTGCGCTTTGAGCCATCCATCACGTAGAAGCCCTGCGCGTGGAAGCCGCATTTCTGCAGCAGCTGTTCGACGCGCTGTTTCAGCGTCGAATCCTCAAGCGGCGTGAACTTGTTGAACAGCGGCGCGATGAAGGTGGGGTAAACCGCCAGTACCAGCAGGTTGAATCCCATCCATGCACTCCATACGTAGAGCCACCAGTATTCGCCCATTCGTCCCATCAGCCACAGCACGCCGAGCACCAGCGGAATGCCGAGCGCCGCGCCGAGCAGTATCTGCTTGGCGAGGTCGGCGAAAAACAGTGCACGTGTCATCTTGTTGAAGCCGAAGTGGGCGTCGATGCCGAAGGCGCTGTAGAACCCGAGCGGAATTTCAACTAAAGTGGAAATAGCGAATACGCTCAGAATCAGTGCCGTGCCCTGCCACAACCCCGATCCGAGCAGGCCGTGCCACAGGCCGTACAGTACCTCGATCCCGCCACCCAGGGTAAAGGCCAGTAGCAGGGCGGTTTCCAGCGCGAGATGCAGGTTGCCGAGGCGGGTTTTGGCGATGCTGTAATCCGCGGCTTTCTGGTGTGATTCCAGATTGATGCGGTCGGCGAAATCCTGCGGCACGCTTGCACGGTGTGCCTGGATGTGGCGGATATGGCGTTGTGCGAGCCAGTAGCGCAAGAGTACGGAGATTGCCAGTGCGGCAAGGAAGATCAGGGTAAATGTCATGGAGTCACGGGGGGTTTCGGGCTAAAATGTCCGACTTTAGATTACTGGGTTTCCATTATGGCACAAGACAGCAATCGCCTCATCTGGATCGACATGGAGATGTCCGGGTTGGTTCCCGAACGGGATCGCATCATCGAAATCGCGCTGGTGGTCACCGACTCCAATCTGGATACCATCGCCGAAGCGCCGGTTCTGGTCGTGCACCAGTCCGACGAAGTGCTGAATGGCATGGATGCCTGGAACAAGGCGACCCACAGCAAATCCGGCCTGATCGACAAGGTCAAGGCATCGAAACTGGATGATGCCTCCGTCGAGGCGCAACTGCTCGAATTTCTGAAAGAATACGTGCCGCCGAAGAAATCGCCGATGTGCGGCAATTCGATCTGCCAGGATCGCCGTTTCATGGCGAACTACATGCCCAAGCTCGAGGATTATTTCCACTATCGGAACCTTGATGTGAGCACCCTGAAAGAGCTGGCCAAGCGCTGGAGGCCGCAGGTTTACGGCGGTTTCAAGAAGGAGAACAACCATACCGCGCTGGCCGATGTGTATGAATCCATCGGCGAGATGAAGCATTACCGGGAGCATTTCCTCAAGCTGGATTAACCCAAAAAAAGCAGTTGTAACCGCAAAGGCGCAAAGAAAAGGCAAGGGGTGTCAGAGTGTGCCCAACCAATTGCCGGGTGACTGTAAGCAGTCCTTCATGTCTTTGTGTTCTTTGCGCCTTCGCGCCTTTGCGGTATGAAGATTCTTGCAGGTTGTTGTTGTTTTGAATAAGGGGTCGGCATGAAGCAGGGCACCACTTTCGTTATCGAGGTCAACCCGAAGATTCCGCGCAAGCTACAACGCCTGGAGGAGCTTGCCAACAACCTCTGGTACGGTTGGGACAAGCCGACCCGGACATTGTTCGCGCGTCTTCATCCCGGCTTGTGGGACGCGGTCGGACACAACCCCAAGGTGTTCCTGCGCCGGGTGGATGAAAAGCGGCTGGTGGAAGCGGCGGAGGACCAGGTGTTTCTGGCCACCGTCAACCGCGTGTTGTCGGCTTACGATACCTATCACAACGAGCCGCTGCGTCGCGGCGGCAACCACGAACAGTTCAAGGAAGGCGATCTGATCGCCTATTTTTGCGCCGAATTCGGCTTTCACGAAAGCTTCCCGATCTATTCGGGTGGCCTCGGCATCCTCGCCGGCGACCACTGCAAGTCGGCGAGTGACTTGCGTCTGCCCTTCGTTGCGGTTGGCCTGCTCTACCGCCAAGGCTACTTTTCCCAGATTATCGACGGCGAAGGCAACCAGATCGCCACTTACAGCGATTCAGATTTCGAAGACCTGCCGATCGTTCCCTCGCTGGGGGAGGATGGCCAGGAGATACACGTTTACGTCGACCTACCGGGACGGCTGGTGAAGGTCAACGTATGGCAGGCGCGGGTCGGCCACGTCACGCTGTACCTGCTCGATACCGACCTGGAGGAAAATACGCCTGAAGATCGCGATATCGCCCACCAGCTTTACGGCGGCGACAGCAACATGCGCATCATGCAGGAAATCGTCCTCGGCGTCGGCGGTGTGCGCGCCCTCAGAGCGCTGGGACTGAAGCCCACGGTGTGGCACATCAACGAAGGCCATGCCGCTTTCCTGGTGCTGGAACGCGCCCGCTACATGGTCGCCGAGGGGCTGGATTTCGCCAGCGCGCTGGAAGCGGCTGCCGGCAATACCGTGTTCACCACCCATACGCCGGTGCCGGCGGGGCACGACCAATTCGCCGAAAACACGGTCTGCGACTACTTCCAGCACATGTGCCAGGAGTTGAAAATCAGCCGCGAAGCGTTTCTCTCCCTGGGCAGGACGCTGGATGGGCCGGATTTCAACATGACCGCCCTGGCGCTGCGCGGCTCGCGCTTTCACAACGGCGTCAGCCGCATCCACGGCGAAGTATCCTCGCGCATCTGCGCCAGCCAGTGGCCGCAGTTGGCGCCCGAGGAAAACCCGATGAGCTACGTCACCAACGGCGTGCACGTGCCGACTTTTCTGGCGCAGGAATGGATCGACCTGTTCGACAACCACTTCGGCTACGAGTGGCGCCACAATCTCACCGATCAAGGCTACTGGGCGCGTATCGATGAGATCCCCGACCACCAGTTCTGGAGTGTGCGCCAGTCGCTCAAGTCGCAAATGCTCGAACTGGTGCGCTTTCGCATCAGCCAGCAGCATTTCCGCAACCACGGCTCCGAAGCCCACCTCGACCGGCTGCTGAAGCATATCGATCCCCTCAATCCGAACGTCCTCACCATCGGTTTTGCCCGCCGCTTCGCCACCTACAAGCGCGCCGCGCTGCTGTTCGAAGATCCGACCTGGCTGAGCCAGATCATTTCCGAGGCCGACCGTCCGGTGCTGTTCATTTTTGCCGGCAAGGCGCACCCTGCCGACCGTCCAGGCCAGGATTTAATCCGGCATATTCAAGGGATGTCCCACATGCCGGAATTCGAGGGCAAGGTGCTGCTGGTAGAAGGCTACGATATGGGGCTGGCGCGCAGATTGGTAGCGGGCGTGGACGTGTGGCTCAACAACCCGGTGTACCCGCTCGAAGCGAGCGGCACTTCCGGCATCAAGGCGGGCATCAACGGCGCGATCAATTTCTCGGTGCTGGACGGCTGGTGGGGTGAGGGCTACGACGGCACCAACGGCTGGGCGATCAAGCCGGCACCGACCTACATGGACGACTATCGCCGCAACAAGGAAGACAGCCAGACCTTTTACGAGATCCTGCAGGACCGTGTCGTGCCCCAGTACTACGATCGCGGCAAGATGGGCTACTCGGCGGAATGGGTCAGGCGTTCCAAGCGCTCGATCGGCACCCTGTTGCCACGCTTCAATTCCAATCGGATGGTGGGCGAATACGTGTCTCGCTTCTACCTGCAGGCCAGCCGCCAAGGCGAGCTGTACGCCCGTGATGGCTACGCAAACGCGAAGAATCTTTCGGTCTGGAAAACGAAGATCCGCGCTGCCTGGCAGGGGGTCGAGATTCGCCGTCTGGATACGCCGAAGAAGCACATTCAGTTCGGCGATAATGTGCGCTTCGACGTTGCCCTGAAATTGAACGGCCTGGCGCCGGGGGATGTGGTGGTCGAGCTGATGATGCGTCGCCCGACCCGCAAGGAGATGAAGGATTACCTGCACTTCAGATTCTCATTCCAGGGGCTCGAGGAGGCGACCGGGGAGCATCTGTTCACTCTCGATCTGGCCCCCGATCGGTGTGGCCATCTTGATTACAAGATCCGCGTTTACCCCTGGCAGGAACTGCTGACCCACCCGCTGGAGATGGGGCTGATGGTTTGGCTTTAAATTGATGTAGGGTGGGTTTGCCCTAAAGGGCACAAAATGTCGTCAGGCCATAACCCACCGTGGATTGGCGGGTTACGCTGCGCTAACCCGCCCTACATTGATTCATAAAGTCAGTTGTAGCCCGGATGCAGCGCAGCGGAATCCGGGAGCTTCACTGAGTTCAAAGTCCTGAGTACGCCTTGCTCAGCACCTAAGGCACAGATTGCCGCCCCCCCTTTTTTTTTCGTATTACCCCCTATTGACGAATAGGGGTTTCCACTATATTCAGGAACTCCAGGCCTTGATATCCTTTTATAAGTTGGGAGTAAATAATTTCGTACCCGTTAGAGCGCATAAATCATTAGGGCACGAAATATCAATTAGAAAAATATTCTAAAGTAAAAAAGGGGAATGGGATGGTCTTCAATATTGAGCCAAGAGCGGTCCTCGCTCTTGCGGCTGATGGGGCGGTGATCTGCCCATCAAGTCTCTACGGTTTGTTACCCGCCAGCAAAGGGAGCGCAAGGACAGAATAGCGGCCATCTTCGCACACAAGAACAACAGCAAAGTCTTCGATGCGTTTCCAATCGCATACCCGGCTGGACGGTTCCGTGCTCCTGTGGGCGCTCGGAAGCTTCTGCGCACTCAATCGCATCCCCTTCGACCCGGAACTGCTCCTCCAACGGTTTCCACCGCCCTACACCCTTGAAACGCTAATCCAGGCGGCCCGCGCCCTGGGCTTCAAAACTCGCGCCAAGGCCTTTACCGCAGGGGCAATTCTCGGGCAACGGTTGCCCTGCCTCGCAGTCGTTCATGCCCCTGCCAAAAACGCCGATGAGTCCCAGACGGAGGGGAGCACGGGGGAAGATAAACCGGCGGATGACCGACCTGCTGCCTCCCTGGCGATTGTCTCCGAAGCCACCGCCGAGCGTATCGTAATCTTCATGGCCGGCAGCAATGTGCCGGAGATCGTCACCCCGGATGAGTTCGCTGCCCGCTTCGCCGGCACTGTCTTTCTCCTCAAGCCCGGCCCCAAGGCCATCAAGGACCCCGACGCCGTCAAAGAGACCGCTTTCGGCTTCCGCTGGTTCGTGCCCGAGCTGCTCAAGCACAAGCCGATCTGGCGCGACGTGTTGCTCGCTTCCCTCATCATTCAACTGGTGGCGCTTGCCACGCCGCTTTTTACCCAGGTTATTATCGACAAAGTCGTGGTGCATCGCACCGAAAGCACCCTGATCGTCATCGGCATCGGCCTAGCCGTGTTCATGATTTTTTCCGCCCTGCTCACCTGGGTGCGCCAGTACCTGGTGCTGCATACCGGCAACCGTGTCGATGCGGTGCTGGGCAGCGCCGTGTTCGAACACCTCTTCGCCCTGCCGACGCGTTACTTCGAGCACCGCCCAACCGGCGTCATCTCCGCCCGTTTGCATGGCGTGG
>Ga0307375_10001439_pt1 | contig 25939 bp, 23 predicted proteins | sample TR1MG_FD_202531 | JGI IMG/M metagenome (GOLD analysis project Ga0307375, IMG submission 202531) | Soil microbial communities from Risofladan, Vaasa, Finland - TR-1 | ecosystem: Environmental > Terrestrial > Soil > Coastal area > Acid sulfate soil | place: Finland: Risofladan, Vaasa | collected...
CGCAGCAGCGCCACGCCGGTCTCGTCGCAGGAGGTCTCGATACCCAGGATCGGCTTGTCCAGGGCAGGCTTTGAAAATTCGGTGATAGGCACGCTATACTTCCCTGCTCGACATATTCAACAGTCCCATTTTCAACAGCCCCGCCTCCGCGGGCAGATTACCACTCGGAGTTTCCATGCCCAACGTAAAAGTTCGCGAGAACGAGCCGTTCGAGATTGCTCTGCGTCGTTTCAAGCGTACCTGCGAAAAGGCCGGCGTACTCGCTGAAACGCGCAAGCGCGAGTTCTACGAAAAGCCGACCCAGGAGCGCAAGCGCAAGCGCGCCGCCGCGGTGAAGCGTCACCTGCGCCGTCTGTCGCGCGACGTTTCGCGCAAAGTGCGGATGTACTGAGTACCGACGTACTGAGTTTCCCGATCCGCTTCGGCGGATCACCGGCGTCTCGGCGCCGCAACGGAAACGGGGCAGGCGCGGACTCGCGCTGCTGCCGCCCAAGCACTCGGATTCGAACAGGCCGGTGTTGTCCCCAGGGCAACGCCGGCCTTGTCGTTTCCGTAAAATGGATTTCCCCGAACACCCCACCTTGCGCTCTCAAGAGGTTCCCGCCATGACACTCAGGCAGCAGCTCACCGAAGACATGAAAAACGCCATGCGCGGCGGCGACAAGGACCGGCTGGGGGTGATCCGGCTGATGCTGGCGGCGATCAAGCAGCGCGAAGTGGACGAGCGAATCGAGCTGGACGACGTGCAGGTCCTCACCACGCTGGAAAAAATGCTCAAGCAGCGGCGCGATTCGGTGAGCCAGTTCGATGCCGCCGGACGCGAGGACCTTTCCGCGATCGAGCGCGCCGAGATGGCGGTGATCGAAACCTACCTGCCGACCAAGCTGAACGAGGCGGAGATCGATGCGCTGATCGACGCCGCCATCAGCGACACCGGCGCCAGCTCGGCGCGCGACATGGGCAAGGTGGTTGCCGCGGTGAAGGCCAAGGCCGCCGGTCGCGCCGACATGGCCGTGGTCTCGGGCAAGATCAAGGCGCGCCTGGCAGGCTGACACCTTACGGCGCCGCAACTGCTCGGCCCGGACGGCAACGAGCCCCCGGCATCCGCCCTGCCCGTCGGCGGCCCAATGCATCGGGTTCACGTCTGCCCCGCTACAACAACGGCTCACGGTCCGCCCTTGCCCACCGCACGGACCATTCGTCGCCGCCGGAGAAGCACATGCTGAAATGGGCCATCGTCTTTGCGATCGTTTCGATCATTTCCGGCTGGCTCGGCTTCGGTGGGGTTGCTGGCGCCTCCGCCACGATATCCAAGGTGCTTTTTGTCTGCTTTCTGATCCTGTTCGCGCTGGCCATGCTGGTCGTGATCGGCATATTCCACATTTTCTAGCAAGGTCAGTCCGGCGCATGCGTCAGCTAGACTAGTGCGCCTATGCGCGGCCTGATTCCCGACAGTTTCATCGATGAACTGCTTGCCCGCGTCGACATCGTCGACGTGATCGAGCGGCGCGTGCCGCTGAAGAAGGCCGGGCGCGAATGGACCGCCTGCTGCCCGTTCCACAACGAGCGCACGCCGTCGTTCTACGTGAGCCCGGCCAAGCAGTTCTTCCACTGCTTCGGCTGCGGGGTGAGCGGCAGCGCAATCAAGTTCCTGATGGATTTCGACCGCCTGGAATTTCCCGACGCGGTCGAGGAACTGGCGCAGACGGTGGGCCTGAAGGTACCCCGCGAAGGCGGTCGCGAAGCGGCGCCGCGCGAGGACAGGACCGACCTGTACACGCTGCTGGACGACGCCGCCCGCTGGTACGAAAACGAGCTGCCGCGCAGCCCGGAAGCCCAGGCCTACTGCAAGCAGCGCGGACTGGACGCCGAGACGATCCAGCGCTTCCGCCTCGGCTGGGCGCCGGCCGGCTACGACGGCGTGATCAAGTCGCTGGGCAACAGTGCGCGGCGCATGGAGCTGCTCACCGAGGCCGGCATGGTGGCCAGCAGCGAGCAAGGCCGCAAGTACGACCGCTTCCGCGAGCGGTTGATGTTCCCGATCCTCGATCGCCGCGGCCGCGTGATCGCATTCGGCGGCAGGATCATTTCCAGCGCGCCTCCTGCGCGCGAAGATCAAGAAGCGGGCATCCATGCCCGCACTCCTCAACAAGGCTCATCCCCAAAGTACCTCAATTCTCCGGAAACTCCGCTGTTCCACAAGGGCCGCGAGCTGTTCGCGCTGTGGCAGGTCAAGCAGGCCAACCAGAATCTGGTGCGGATCGTGGTGGTCGAGGGCTACATGGACGTGATTGCGCTGCACCAGGCCGGCCTGCCGATCGCGGTGGCCACGCTGGGCACCGCGACCACGCCGGAGCACACCGAGATACTGTTCCGTGCCGCGCCGGACGTGGTGTTCTGCTTCGATGGCGACCGCGCCGGCCGTGCGGCGGCATGGAAGGCGCTGGAATCGGCGCTGCCGCGGCTGCGCGACGGACGCCAGGCGTACTTTCTGTTCCTGCCCGACGGCGAGGATCCGGATTCGCTGGTGCGCAAGGAAGGCAAGCCGGGCTTCGAGCAGCGCATCAAGGAGGCGATGCCGCTGTCGGACTATTTCTTCGGCGAGTTGTCGCACGACGTGGACATGGGCAGCCTGGACGGCCGCGCGCGCCTGGCCGAACGCGCCCGCCCCCTGCTCGCGAAGCTGCCCGACGGCGCATTCCGCGACCTGATGGCGCAGGAGCTGGAGAAGCGCAGCGGCGCCCGTGCGATGCTGCAAGCGGAGCCCTCGGCCCATCGTGCGATGCAGCGTCCGGTGGCCGTGCAGCGATCGCTGGTGCGCAGCGCGATCGCCCTGCTGCTGGCGCAGCCCGGACTGGCCGATCAGGTGGAAAAACCCTATCGCTTCCTGCGCCTGGACAAACCAGGCGTGGCGTTGCTCGCCGAACTGCTGGACATCGCGCGCGCGCGGCCGGGGATCAATCCCGCCATGCTGATCGAGCACTTCGCCGAACGGCCGGAATACCCCTCGCTGCACAAGCTGATGGCGGCGACGGCGGTGGGCGAACCCGAAAACCAGCGTACCGAGTTCTTCGACGCGTTGGCGCGAATGGACGCCCAGGCCACCAGCCAGCGTCGCGACGCATTGACTGCCAAGAGCCGCCAGGGTCCGCTGGACGACGCCGAAAAAACCGAGCTGCGCGAACTGCTGGCCGCGCGCGCGCGGCCACCGGCCGCTTCGGCCTGAACATGACGGCTTGCCGCATGCCAGGACGCGACCTGCGTCATCCTGTCCCGCCGGTCGCCAAGCGCAATCCGGCCGTGGGATCATTCCCCGCCGCGACAGCGCAGGCTTCGCATGACGCGCAAGGATTTCGATGGATCTGCTGCAGCAACTGATCACGATCTTCGCCGAGAACGGATACATCGCGGTATTCATCGCGTTGATGATCTGCGGTGCGGGCCTGCCGTTGCCGGAGGACATCACCCTGGTGGCCGGCGGCGTCATCGCCGGGCTCGGCTACGCGAACGTGCATACGATGTTCGCGCTGTCGATGTTCGGCGTGCTGCTGGGCGATGCCGGCATCTTCCTGCTCGGTCACCATTACGGCGCGCGCATGCTGAAATGGCGGCTGGTGGCGCATGTGCTGACGCCCTCACGCTACGCCAGCGTGCAACACAAGTTCGACCGCTACGGCAACCGCATGCTGTTTTTCGCGCGATTCCTGCCCGGCATGCGCACCACGATTTACGTCACCGCCGGCACCACGCACCGGGTGTCGTTCCTGCGCTTTCTGCTGATCGACACGCTCGCCGCGCTGATCAGCGTGCCGATCTGGGTCTACCTGGGATATTTCGGCGCCAACAACCACGATTGGCTGATCAAGTGGCTGCATCGCGGGCAGGTCAGCCTGTGGCTCGCCGTCGGCATCATCGTGCTGGCGCTGCTGTTGCTGTGGTGGCGGCATCACCGCCGCATGCATGCCGCAGCAAGCGACGACTGAACCGTTTTCACGCGAACCCGCCTCCATGCCCTTGCTGCGCCGCTTGCGCCCTGACAATTTCACCCTCGCCCTGCTTGCTACCGTGCTGCTGGCCTCGCTGCTGCCTTGCCGCGGCGAGGCGGCGCGCATCTTCGGCTGGGCGACCAACGCGGCGATCGCGCTGCTGTTTTTCCTGCACGGCGCCAAGCTGCCGCGCACGGCCATCGTGCAGGGCATGGCGCACTGGCGGCTGCATCTGACCGTGTTCGCCAGCACCTTCGTGCTGTTTCCGCTGTTCGGGCTGGCGCTGCAACCGTTGGGCCATGCGTTGCTGACGCCGCAGCTGTATCTGGGCGTGCTGTTCGTCTGCACGCTTCCCTCGACCGTGCAGTCGTCGATCGCGTTCACCTCGATCGCCGGCGGCAATGTGCCGGCGGCGGTGGTCAGCGCCTCGATGTCGAACCTGTTCGGCATCGTGCTGACGCCGCTGCTGGTGGGCCTGCTGCTGGCCAGCCATGGCCAGGGCAGCGCGTCGTGGCATGCGGTGCTGGAAATCGTGCTGCAGCTGCTGCTGCCGTTCGCAATGGGCCATGTTGCGCGACGCTGGATCGGCGCCTTCGTCGACGGTCACCGGCCGCTGCTCGGCTTTGTCGATCAGGGCACGATCCTGCTGGTGGTGTACACCGCGTTCGGCGCGGCCGTGGTCGAGGGACTGTGGCGCCACACGCCGCCACTGGCGCTGCTGGCCACCCTGGCGATCGACGGCTTGCTGCTGGCCGCGGTGATGCTGACCCTGCACTGGAGTTCGCGGCGGCTGGGCTTTGTGCGCGAGGATCGCATCACGATCTTTTTCTGCGGCTCCAAGAAGAGCCTTGCCAGCGGCATCCCGATGGCGAAGATCCTGTTCGCCGGCCAGCTCGGCGGCCTCGGCGCGCTGGTGCTGCCGCTGATGATCTTTCACCAGCTGCAGCTGATGGTATGCGCGGTGGTGGCGCGCCGCTACGCGGCGCAAGGTCGGCGCATCGTCGCTGAAGACCGCCGCGAAGCCGACTGAGCCAGCCGCCGGATCGTCGGAGCGTACCTTGTGCGCGATGCCTTTGTGGGAGATTCCGTAGGAGCCCGCTTGCGGGCGATGCCTTACTTTCGGGACTCGCAAGAGCATCGCCCGCAAGCGGGCTCCTACAAAAAAGCAAAGCATTCGCGCACAGGGTGCGCTCCTGCAGCTACAGCCAGCGTCCGTGATAGCGCCGCATGTAGATCAGCTTCATCAGCTGGGTCAGCACGCAGTAACTGGTCAGGGTCAGCGCCAGCCACGCGAAATACATCGGCGGCAGCGGCATCATGCCGATCTTCGCACCCAGTGCGCTGAACGGGATCAGCATGCCGACAAGGATCACCGCGATGGTCAGCGCCAGCACCGGTGCCGCCGCCACGCTCTGCAGGAACGGGATCCGGCGGGTACGGATCATGTGCACGATCAGGGTCTGCGACAGCAGGCCCTCGATGAACCAACCGGACTGGAACAGTGCCTGGTGCGCCTTCGAGTTGGCCCCGAAGTAGTGCCACATCAGCCAGAACGTGGTGATGTCGAAGATCGAGCTGACCGGACCGATCCACACCATGAAGTGCCCGATGTCGCCGGCATCCCACTTGCGCGGCTTGCGCACGTATTCGTCGTCCATGCGGTCGAACGGGATCGACAGTTGCGAGATGTCGTACAGCAGGTTCTGCACCAGGATCTGCAGCGGCAGCATCGGCAGGAACGGCAGGAATGCGCTGGCCACCAGCACGCTGAACACGTTGCCGAAGTTCGAGCTGGCGGTCATCTTGATGTACTTCATGATGTTGCCGAAGGTGATCCGGCCCTCGATCACGCCCTCCTCCAGCACCATCAGGTTCTTTTCCAGCAGGATGATGTCGGCCGACTCCTTGGCGATGTCGGTGGCGGTATCCACCGAGATGCCGACATCGGCGTCGTGCAGTGCCGGTGCGTCGTTGATGCCGTCGCCGAGAAAGCCCACCGTGTGGCCCTGCCGCTGCAGCGAGCGCACCACGCGGGCCTTCTGCAGCGGGGACATCTTGGCGAATATCGTGACCCGTGCCACCAGCGTATCGAGTGCGGCATCGTCGAGCGACTCGATGTCCCTGCCCTGCACCGAATGGGTCACGTCCAGCCCGACCTCGCGGCAGATCTTGCGGGTCACCGCCTCGTTGTCGCCGGTGATCACCTTCACCGCGACTCCGTGCTGGTTCAGTGCCTGGATCGCGGTGGCCGCCGAGTCCTTCGGCGGGTCGAGAAACGCCAGACAGCCGACCGCGATCAGCCCGCCTTCGTCGGCCACGCTGTACGGACGCTCATGCGCCGGCTCGCGCCGCATCGCGACCACCAGCACGCGCAGGCCATCATCGTTGAGCCGATGGGTCATCGCCTTGATTTCCCGGCGCCGCTCATCGGTCATCGGCGTGGTGACATCGCCGGTGCGGGCAAACGCGCAGATCGACAGCATCTCCTCGACCGCGCCCTTGCAGATCAGCAGATGCTCGCCTGCGCCATCGGCGACCACCACCGACATGCGCCGGCGCTGGAAATCGAACGGGATCTCGTCGACCACCCGATAGCGCATCGCCGCCGATTCCAGATCCTTGTGCGCCAGCACCGCCTTGTCCATCAGGTTCTTCAGGCCGGTCTGGAAACGGCTGTTGAGATAACCGTATTCCAGCGCCTCGTCGGACTCCTCGCCATCCAGGTCGAGATGGCGTTCCAGCACGATCTTGTCCAGCGTCAGCGTGCCGGTCTTGTCGGTGCATAGCACGTCCATCGCGCCGAAGTTCTGGATCGCGTTCAGCCGCTTCACCACCACCTTGCGCCGGGACATCGCCAATGCCCCCTTGGCCAGGTTCGCGGTGACGATCAACGGCAGCATTTCGGGGGTGAGGCCCACCGCCACCGACAGCGCGAACAGGAACGCCTCGGTCCAGTCGTGCTTGTTGAAGCCGTTGATCAGGAACACCACCGGCACCATCACCGCCATGAAACGGATCAGCAGCCAGCTGACGCTGCGGATGCCGCGGTCGAAACTGGTCTGCACGCGCTGCCCGCTCATGCTGTGCGCCAGCGAACCCAGATAGCTGCGCGCACCGGTCGCCACCACCACGGCGGTGGCGGTGCCGCTGACCACGTTGGTGCCCATGTAGCAGACGGTGGAAAGATCGAGCGGGTTGCCGCCATCCCGCCCCGCGTCACGATCAGCGTGGGGGACGTTCGCCGGCGCGGCCTTTTCCACCGGCAGCGATTCGCCGGTGAGGATCGCCTGGCTGATGAACAGGTCCTTCGCACTGAGCAGACGCAGGTCCGCCGGCACCATGTCGCCGGCCCCCAGGTGCACGATGTCCCCGGTCACCAGCTCGATCACTGGCACCTCGATCTGCTCGCTGTGCCCGTCCGACGCCTGCCGCACCACCGTGGCGGTATTGCGCACCATCGCCTTGAGCTTCTCGGCGGCGCGCGAGGAGCGGTATTCCTGGCTGAAACTCAGCAGCACGCTGATCGTCACCATCACCGCAACGATGGTCGGACCGGTCAGATCGCCGCCATCGGTAAACAGCTGCACGCCGGCCAGCACCAGCAGCACGATGATGAACGGGTTCTTGAAGGCCTGCAGCAGCTGCATCGCCCAGTGCGGCGGCTTCTCGTGCGATACCTCGTTGAGGCCGTCGCGATGCAGTCGTTCGGCAATCTGTTCCTCGTCGAGACCGCTCGGCGTGGTCTCCAGCGCAGCCAGCAGTTCCGCATTGCGACGAAAGGCCTCCGCCGCCACGGCGACGCGCGGCGGTACCGGCGCAGCCTTGCCCGGCGCCTGGATCGATTGCTTGCTCATGAGTCGCTACCGTTGCTTCGATGAGGTCCATGCCACTGCGGCGTGACGGCCGGCACGACCCGGACTGTTATGGCTTGCGGCCGTCCGGACGTCTTTTCGGCGGGAACGGCAAGACGCACCCACACCCGGCTGGCGCAGGCTAGGAGCGTGGGCGGTAGAAACGTTCGCGGCGAAAAGTCCTCCGCGCGAGGACAGTTTTTCGGCGATTTGCCGGCCCATAGTGGTTCTATGGGCCAAAAAGCGACGGAAAAATGGACCGCGCGGAGGGCTTTGCAGCCCGAATGGCTTCTACCGTCCACGCTCCTAGGCCACCCGGTGGGCGAAAACGCACTTCAGTGACTTGATACCAGACAGAGATGACGCGGCGGCAGCGTCGACGTGGCCGCCGCAGCGGCACTGGCGACGGCCGGGATGCCGCCACCGACCGGATCATTGGATCCTGGCGTGGACAGCGGCAGCGGTACGGTCACGGCATAGCCGAGGGCCCGCGCGTCGCGCCGGCCGGACAACAGTCGGCGGCCAGCGGCACGCAGACGAATGAAATCGTGAAGGAGCTTCATCGGCCCATCTCCTCGTAACGACGCCAACGGCGTCGTCGAGGGTGGGCCGGATTTCCCTAGTCGAGGAAAGTACCAGCCGACCGCAGGCGGTCGCCGCAAGCGTTCAACTTGTCATGTGGCGCCGGCATCCGAAGCGAGCGGATGTCGACGTTGCAACTAGGGTAAACGTCCATATGCCTTGATTTGTCAGGACTGGGAGCCGGTAGTGCAGTGCACCAACCAGCGTGTGCATTTTGCTGTGCCGACGCGCTGGAGTCAACGCCTGATAGCGGCTTCGTCGAGAAATTTCGATCGCGCACCCGCGGTCGGCTGGATGATGCGTGCCGGCGCCGGATGCCGCCTGAGCCGTCGCCGCCTTACAGGCTGCGCTGAAACACCAGCCCCTGCTGCACCATCGGGCCGACCAGCCAGTGATCCGCCAGCAGGAAAGCGAACAGCGCCATCAGATACACGATCGAATAACTGAACACCTTCATCGCGAAAAGCTCGTCCGGCGGGTTCAGCAGCCGCACGGCGTAATACAGGAAGCCCGCACCCAGCACCACCGCACCGCCGAGATAGATCAGGCCGCTCATTCCGGTCAGTGCCGGCAGCAGCGTCACCAGCACCAGCAGCACCGTGTAGAACAGCACATGCCAGCGGGTATAGACCACGCCATGGGTCACCGGCAGCATCGGCACATGGGCGCGGGCATAGTCGTCCCGGCGAAAGATCGCCAGTGCCCAGAAGTGCGGCGGTGTCCACACGAAGATGATCAGGCACAACTGCAGCGCGAACGGGTGCAACGCGTCGGTCACCGCCGTCCAGCCCAGCACCGGCGGTATCGCGCCGGCCAGCCCGCCGATCACGATGTTCTGTGGCGTCGCGCGTTTCAGGTACGCGGTGTAGACCAGCGCGTAGCCGATCAACCCGCCGAGGGTGAGTCCGGCCGTGAGCCGATTGACCAGCAGGCCCAGCACCAGCATCGAGCCGATGCCCAGCAGGATCGCAAACACCAGCACCTGCCGCGGCGTCAGTCGGCCCGTGGCCAGCGGACGCCGCGCCGTGCGGACCATCAGCTTGTCGATGCGCTCATCGATCAGGTGGTTGAAGGCGGCGGCCGAACCGGAGGCCATCCAGATGCCCAGCGTGCCGAACACCAGTGCCCGCCACGGCGGGATCCCCGGCACCGCCAGGAACATGCCGATCACCGCACAGAACACCAGCAGCGCGACGACGCGCGGCTTGGTCAATTGCAGGTATTCCCGTACCAGGCTCATTCTGGCGCCGCCACGTCGTCGGCTTCGCCGGCTCCATCATGCCGCCGCTGCGTGCGGGCCAGCGTGGCCAGCAGGGTGAACAGCAACAAAGCGGCCATGCCGTTGTGCGCCGTGGCCACCGGCAGCGGCAGTCCAAGATACACATTGCCGATGCCCAGCAGCAGCTGGCTCACCAGCGCCAGCGCGATCGCGATGCCGTAACCGCGCAGGCCGCGCCTGGCGGCCCTGAGCGCCAGCCAGCCGAGATAGACGGCCACTACCAGCGCGCCGAGCCGGTGCGTGATCTGGATCGCGCTGCGCGCGGCCATGTCCAGCACGCCCCCTTCGTAGTTCACGCCAATGGCGCGCCAGGGCACAAAAGCCTGATGGAAATCCGTCGCCGGCAGCCACTGGCCCAGGCATTGCGGGAACGAGCCGGGTCCGTAGCCGCACGCCAGTGCCGCATAGTTGGACGAGGTCCAGCCACCCAGGGCGATCTGGCAAGCCAGCAGCACGATGCCGATCGCCACCCACCGACGCAGGTCCGCCAGGCGTTCGTCTGTCGCGCCCACCCCGGCAAACCGCAGCGCGGCATACGCCAGCAACGCAAAGGTGGCCATGCCGCCGAGCAGATGGCCCATGACCACCATCGGCTTGAGCAACAGGGTCACCGTCCACATGCCCAGCATCGCCTGGAAAATGATCACTGCCAACGCCAGCACGCAGATCTTCCATGCCGCCGGCCGTTTCAGCCCGATCGCCGCCCACAGCGGCAGCGCAATCGCGCATGCCGCCAGCAACGACGACCAGCGATGTTCGCCATGCATGTACAGGCTCACCCCGGCCACCGCGAACGCCGCCCCGGTCATGACCGCCAGCCGCGCAGCACGCTTGCGCCAGCTGGCCAGCAGCGCCAGCACCAGCACCATCACGCCGAGCGTACCGGCCAGAAAGCGATGCACCTGCTCGCGCCAGGCTTTGTGCGTTTCGAACGGACGTTGCGGAAATGCCGCATCGGCGCGGGCAATTTCGTGCGCGTGTTCGGGCCAGGTCACCTGGCCGTAGCAGGTCGGCCAGTCCGGACAGGACAAACCCGCGTTGGACAGCCGCACGAACGCACCGAACATCACCAGCCCGAGTGCAAACACCGCCGCGAGCAGCGAAAGGCCTCGCAGTACCTTGAACGATCGGGACGACATCAGCGGATCACCTTCTGCAGATCGCGAAGCAGGCCGGCAACATCAAAACCGGCCGGATATTGCGACAGCGCGGTGCCGTCGGATTCCACCAGCACCGCACTGACACTGTCCGGGGCGGCCGGCCGGTAACCGGCGAGCTTGCCGTCGACATCGTCGCCCAGCTGCCAGTAGTTCGTCATGGCCTTGCGCTCGGCAGCATCGGCCGGCGGCGTACCCAGATAGAGCAGGCGCAGACGCGACTGGTTGCGATTGAGCATGACCCGCGCCTTGGCCATCCCGGTCAGCGCAGCGAGGCAATGCACGGCGCAATCGGGTCCGGCCAGCGCGATCAGGGTCATCCGCGGTTTGCTGTCGCGCCACGGATACGGCTGGCCGTTCGCCAGCTGCACGCGCAGCTTTTCGGCAACGAAATTGCGTTGCGGCAGGATCGGCTGGCCATTGGCCTTGCCCGTGGGTTGCCAACCGCCGAACACGAGCAGTCCGGCAACGATGAACGGCGCGGCAAACACCAGCGCGATCAACAGCAGGGCGCGGCGGCTCTTGCGCAACTTGGCGGAATCAACTGTATTCATCGGCATTCATCGCTTGGCATGTTCACGGTTTGCGCGGGTCGCGCTTGCGATGCACCACCAGCAGGATCACCACGGCGGCAACGGCAAAGGAGAACCACTGGAAGGCATAGGCACGATGCCGCGCCGGCGGCATCGTGGAAAAGTCGAAGGTGTGCTCGCGCACGTAGCCCGAGGCCGGTTCGGCATCCAGCGCCAGCACCCGCGGATACAGCGGGCGGCCCAGGTCGTGGGCGATCTCGGCCGGATCCAGGAAGATGCTGTCCTTCGGCCAGCGGGTTTGCCGCGCCAGTGCATTGCCGCCCATCTCGATGCCGGTCGGAGGCGGCGGCACGTATGATCCCTGAAGATCGACATCGCCTGCCGGCAGCGGCGGCAACCGCGGCTTCTGTCCCGTGCCATTGCCCGGCAGGAAACCCAGGTCAACCAGCAGCAATCGGCGCTGTCCGGGCAACTCCAGCGGCGCGAATACTTCCACCCCGCCGCGCTCATCGTGCTTGGGGTTGTCCAGCAGGTAGCGGCGATCGGCAAGATATTGACCGCGTACCCTTACTCGCGGAAAGCTGCCGGCCGGCGGCGTTCCGGCCACCTTGGCGAAGTCCTGCAGCGGCGCGGATGACGATGCGGCATACCGTCGCAGAAGTGCTTCCTTGTAATCGGCGCGATGCAGCTGCCAGACGCCCAAACGCATGAACAGCAAGGCCCCAGCCGCTGTCAGCAGCAACGCCCACCAGGACGGACGGCGAAATCCGCTCACGCGGAGTGCCCGCTGACGGTAGCTATACTGCCCTTATCGAAATCGATCGGATCAATCACGTGGAAACCATCTACAAATATGCGCTGGTGGGGTTGCTGCTGGTGGTGATCTTCAGCCTCGGCCAGGCACTGTTTTTCATGATGACCGACAAGGATAACGACAAGCGCACGGTATGGGCATTGACTCGCCGCATCGGCCTGTCGCTGCTGCTGATCGGCATGGTCGTGTTCGGCATCTGGATGGGTTGGCTGCATCCGCACGACGTTGGCCAGTAATTGTACCCGGCCACAACGGCCACTGCGCCCTGCCCGTGACAAATCCCGCCTGACCAGCCGCTGACGCCGAAGCCGCCGCCGTACCGCATCGCCGACTGCAGCAGCCCCACGCCCGGATGACCATCGGTCCTCAGCCCTCGCAACACAAAGCCCGCCGATGGCGGGCTTTGTGTTTTCCGAGCCGCTGACGGCTCAGAGAATGTAGACGAACATGAAAAGGCAGAGCCAGACCACATCGACGAAGTGCCAGTACCACGCCACCGCTTCGAAGCCGAAATGGTGCTCCTTGCTGAAGTGGCCCTTCAGCACACGGAACCAGATCACCGACAGCATGATGGTGCCCAGCGTCACGTGCAGGCCATGGAACCCGGTCAGCAGGAAGAAGGTGGCGCCGTAGACACCGCTGTGCAGGGTCAGGTTGAGTTCGCGATAAGCCTCGATGTACTCGTGTGCCTGGAAGTTCAGGAACAGTGCGCCCAGCAGCACGGTCATGCCCAGGAACACCAGGATCTTGCCGCGGTGCCCTGCGCGCAGCGCATGATGGGCAATCGTGATGGTGACGCTGGAGCTGAGCAGGATCAGCGTATTGAGCAATGGCAGCCCCCACGCGGCGACGGTGCTGAAGCTGCCGCCCACATGCGCCGGACCGTTGCCGCCGTTGGCGCCCCACGACGCCGCGTAATTGCTCCACAGAAACTGATGGGTCAATGCGCCATGACCCTCGCCGCCGAGCCACGGCACCGAGAACATGCGGATGTAGAACAGCGCGCCGAAGAACGCGCCGAAGAACATCACCTCGGAGAAGATGAACCACATCATGCCCATGCGGAACGAGGTATCCACCTGGCTGTTGTAGCGACCGGACAGCGACTCGTTGATCACCGAGCGGAACCAGCCGAAGAACATGGCCAGCACGCCGATCACACCAACGGCAAGTACGCTCTTGCCGAAACCGGACTGGCCGGGTTCCGCATTCAGCCAGTGTGCGGCGCCATACATGGTGGTGAACATGACCACCGCGGCCACGAACGGCCAGAAACTCTTGGCCGGAACAAAGTAAGCGTCGTGCTGCTGACCCATGGTGAGACCCCGTGGATTTCTCTTGATGACTTTTGCCCCGCCGTGTCGCTCGGGGAACTGCATGCCGATCGACCAAACCCGACCGGTTGAAGGAAAACGTCTTGCGCCCGCGAAAAACCCTGCGGTAAAACTATTATTTCATCAGCAGGATCTGCAGGAACGACAGCAGGAAGAACGTCACCACTACCCCGACAAGTATCGTCACGGTGCGGCGCACCCCTTTCCTGCTGTCAACCATGCTGTGCCCTGTTTTCTGCTGCATCATGTCGATTGGCTTTCCCCGGCTGCGCCCCGCCGTGCACGGGCGGAGCATTGTGCTGGACGATCAGGCGTTCACGTTGCCGTGGGCCAGTTCCTCGTCATGAATGATCGGCGGAACGTCGAACGTATGGTGCGGGGCCGGCGAGGGCACCGTCCATTCCAGACCCTTGGCACCTTCCCACGCGCGTTCCGCAGCCTTCTTCTTCGAGAAGAACACGCAATGGATCAGCACGCCCAGGAAGATCAGCTGCGAGGCGCCGAACAGGAAGCCACCGATCGAGCTGATCATGTTGAAGTTGGCGAACGCCACGTTGTAGTCGGGAATGCGCCGCGGCATGCCGGCCAGGCCCAGGAAGTGCATCGGGAAGAACAGCACGTTCACCCACACCACGCTGTTCCAGAAATGCACCTTGCCCCAGAACTCGCTGTACATCTGGCCGGTCCATTTCGGCAACCAGTAATAGGTCGCCGAGATGATCGCGAACAGCGCACCGGTCACCAGCACATAGTGGAAATGCGCGACCACGAAGTAGCTGTCCTGATACTGGAAGTCGGCTGGCACCAGCGCCAGCATCAGGCCGGAAAAGCCGCCGATGGTGAACAGGATCACGAACGCGATGGCGAACAGCATCGGCGTCTCGAACGTCATCGAGCCGCCCCACATCGTGCTGACCCAGTTGAACACCTTCACGCCGGTCGGCACCGCGATCAGCATCGTCGCGTACATGAAGAAGATGTCGGCGCCCAGCGGCAGGCCCACGGCGAACATGTGGTGCGCCCACACGATGAACGACAGGAAGGCGATCGAGGCAATCGCGAACACCATCGCCTTGTAGCCGAAGATCGGCTTGCGGGCGAAGGTCGGGATCACTTCGGAGATGATCCCGAATGCCGGCAGGATCATGATGTAGACCTCCGGGTGCCCGAAGAACCAGAAGATATGCTGGTACAGCACCGGATCGCCGCCGCCGCCGGGGTTGAAGAAGTTGGTGCCGAAGTACTTGTCGGTCAGCAGCATGGTCACCGCGCCGGCCAGCACCGGCATCACGGCGATCAGCAGGAACGCGGTGATCAGCCAGCTCCACACGAACACCGGCATCTTCAGCAGATCCATCCCGGGTGCGCGCATGTTGAGGATGGTCGCGATGATGTTGATCGCGCCCATGATCGAGCTGATGCCCATCAGGTGGATCGCGAACACCACATACGCCAGCGAGCCGCTCTGCAACGCCAGCGGCGGATACATGGTCCAGCCACCGGCCGGACCGCCGCCCGGCAGGAACAGGGTGGACAGCAGCAGCACGAACGCGAACGGCAGGATCCAGAACGACAGGTTGTTCATGCGCGGCAACGCCATGTCCGGCGCGCCGATCATCAGCGGGATCATCCAGTTGCCGAGGCCGACGAAGGCCGGCATGATCGCGCCGAAGATCATCACCAGCGCATGCAGGGTGGTCATCTCGTTGAAGAAGTACGGCTGCACCAGCTGCAGGCCGGGCTTGAACAGCTCGGCGCGGATCACCATCGCGAAACTGCCACCGATGAAGAACATCGTCAGCGCGAAGATCAGATACAGCGTGCCGATGTCCTTGTGATTGGTGGACATGCACCAGCGCTGGAAGAAACCTTTCGGCGCGCCGTGGTGATCATCGTGCTGATCATGGGTGGCTGCGTGGGACATGGCCTTGCACCTCTAACCTGTTGTTGAATGCGTCGAGTCGAAACTGCGTGAGCAGTGAAGGTTCAGCCCTGCTTGCCCGTGGCAGGAGCAACGGCGATCTGTGCGGTTTGCGGCGCGGCAGCCGTGGAGGCAGCCGCCGGCGCAGCAGCCGGAGCGGCCGACTTCGCTTCCTGCCCGGCCAGCCACTTGGCGAAATCCGCCTTGGACTTGGCCACCACCACGATCGGCATGAAGCCGTGATCCTGGCCGCACAATTCGGCGCACTGGCCGCGATAGGTACCCGGCGTGGTGATGTTGGTCCATGCGACGTTGACGATGCCGGGGATCGCATCCAGCTTCCAGCCCAGCGCAGGCACCCACCACGAATGGATCACGTCGCCACCGGTGATCAGGAAGCGGATCTTGGTGTCGACCGGCACCACCAGCGGCTTGTCGACGTTCAGCAGATAGGTGTTCTCGGCGCCCACCTTGACCGCATACGGGTCCATGCCCGAACCGAGCTGGCGGGTCTGATCGCTGAGCGAATCGAGCTTGGACATGAAGCCGACCTTGTCGACCGGCTTGCCCAGGTAGCTGATGTAGTCGTAACGCCATTTCCACTGGTAGCCGGTGACCTTCACCGTCATCTGCGAACCGGTGGTGTCCGCCCACGAGGTGAGTCCGCCGGTGGCCAGGTAGGCCAGCACGATCAGGATGATCACGGGGATCGTGGTCCAGACGATTTCCAGCGTGGTGTTGTGCGACCACTTCTCGGCCACCGCGCCGCGCGATTTGCGGAACCGGAACATGGCGATGAACATCGCGCCAAACACCAGCACCCCGATCACCACGCACACGCCAAGCGAGATGTTGTTGAGGTGGTACGGCACCGGCGACCAGGTGCTTGCGCCGCGCTGCATGTTCAACTGCCACGGACCGGGGGCGGCCTGAGCCGCGCTGCCGAACGAGGCAAGGGCCAGTGTCGCCCATGCCATGAATGATCGCCTGATGCCGCCAGATGTCATGTCTTGCACCCTAGATTCTGTTTTCGTGGCTGACCATTGAACTCGGCCAGCAACACCATGAGTTTCCCCGACAACTCCACACGTTCCCGTTCCGTCAGAAAAGCGCCTATCTCCAGCTTGTGACCATGCGATGACAGCAGCAGGCAATGGCGACCATCGCCCGGCTCCAGCAGCACGCGCACCCAGTACGACTGGAAACGCCTGCAGCTGCGACCCGGCAGCGATTGCACCTCCAGCGACGATGCGTCGAGGGTGATGCGCTCACTGCGCCCGCCGGCCCGCCACGCCGCGCGCAAGGCGCAGGTCATGGCGACAGATTCAACCAAGGCAAACAGTGGAGCAAACACGTTCCCCTGCCACGCACCCAGTCCCGCCGTTGTCAACGCCAGCGCCACCAGAACCACGATCAATCGACGCAAACTGCGCCGGCTGAGCGTGCGATTGGGCTTGAGCCACATCGTCACGCTGGGCAGGCCGGCGGCAGCTGGTCGAAGCACGATCATGGGGATCCGGCGTGCCTGGAACTAGCGAGATGATAGGGCGCGGCGAGGCATCGGGCAAGAATGTCGCAGGTTCTTGACCTGAATCAGGTCATCCAGACGCGCTTGCGGTATGCAGCCGGCATCTGAACGACATGCGCTCGCGGGAACGGTCGCAAGGCTCCCCAGGTGCCTTCGCGCAACGCCCGGTACCCAGCGTACAATCCCGCGCTCACCTCCGCAGTGGCGGATTTTTCGGCAAGCCCGTGAACCAGTCCATTCTGACCTCCGAACTCCCCGAGCACATCGAACCGGCCCGTGCGCGCATCACCGCGGCCTGGTTGCGCGACGAAACCGAAGCGGTCAACGACCTGCTCGACCAGGCCAGTCTGTCGCCGGACGAACGCGAACAGGTGATCGACCGGGCAGTGGCGCTGGTCACGCGCGTCCGCGCGCGCGCGAAGGACATGGGCGTGGTCGATTCGTTCATGCGCCAGTACGACCTGTCCAGCGAGGAAGGCGTGCTGCTGATGTGCGTGGCCGAGGCGCTGCTGCGCATTCCGGACAGCAGCACCGCCGACAAGCTGATCCGCGACAAGCTCGGCGACGCCAATTGGCGCAAGCATCTGGGGCGCAGCGAATCGCTGCTGGTCAACGCCTCCACCTGGGGCCTGTTGCTGACCGGCCAGCTGATCAACCTCGCCGATGGCACCCATCAGGACTTCACCGGCGCGCTGCGCCGGCTGGTCGCCAGGATCGGCGACCCCACCATCCGCGTGGCGGTACGCCAGGCCATGCGCATCATGGGCTACCAGTTCGTGATGGGCCGTACCATGGTCGAGGCCCTGGAGCGTGCCGCCAAGAAGGAAAATACGCCGTACCGCTACTCGTTCGACATGCTCGGCGAATCGGCACTGACCGCCGCGGACGCCGAGCGCTACCAGCAGGCCTATCGCGCTGCGATCGCGGCGCTCGGCAAGCGCGGCCCGTTCGCCAACCATACCGAAGCGCCATCGATCTCGGTAAAGCTGTCGGCGCTGTTCCCTCGCTATGAAGTGGCCCAACGCGAGCGCTCACGCAAGGCGCTTACCGAAAAGCTGCTGGAGCTGGCGCAGCTGTCGATGCAGCACGGCATCGCGCTGTCGGTCGATGCCGAGGAGGTCGACCGGCTGGAGCTGTCGCTGGACATTGTCGGCGACGTCTTCGCGCATCCGTCGCTGGAGGGCTGGAACGGCCTGGGCTTCGTGGTGCAGGCGTATACCAAGCGCGCCCCGTTCGTGATCGACTGGCTGGTCGAAACGGCACTGACGGCAAAACGCCGCTGGTACGTGCGACTGGTCAAGGGCGCCTACTGGGATGCCGAAATCAAGCGCGCGCAGGAGCAGGGCCTGAGCGGCTACCCGGTGTTCACCCGCAAGCCGAACACCGACGTGTCGTATCTGGCCTGCGCACGGCGGCTGTTCAATGCCGGCAGCGACCTGATCTACCCGCAGTTCGCCACCCACAACGCGCACACCATTGCCGCCGTGCATCACATGGCGCAGGGGCGGCCGTTCGAGTTCCAGCGCCTGCACGGCATGGCCGTCGACCTGTATGCCGAAGTGATCGGCAAGAATAGCTTCAACGTGCCTTGCCGCGTCTACGCGCCGGTCGGATCGCACCAGGATCTGCTGCCGTACCTGGTGCGCCGCCTGCTGGAGAACGGCGCCAACACCAGCTTCGTCAATCGCATCGTCGATGAAGACCTTTCGCCACGCGAACTGGTCGCCGATCCATGCGAGACGGTGCGCGCGTTCGATTCGATTCCCCACCCGCGCATCCCGCTGCCGGCCAATCTCTACGGTGAACTTCGGAAGAATTCCATGGGCGTCAACTTTGCCAACGACAACGAATTGAGGGCCCTGGCCGAGGCGGTCAACGCCCAGCAGGGGCCATGGACCGCCGGCCCGCTGGTGCCGGGTTCGAACAGCACAGGCGCCCACGTCGAGGTCACCGACCCGTCCGACCGCCGACGCAAGCTCGGCAGCTACGTCACCGCCGACCCGGCCACGGTGGAGAAGGCACTGGCCAACGCCGCCGCCGCCCAGGACGGCTGGAACAACCTGCCGGTGACGAACCGCGCGGCGATGCTGGAGTATGCCGCCGAGCAACTCGAGGCGCGCCGCGCGGAATTCATCGCGCTGTGCGTGCGCGAGGCCGGCAAGAGCCTGCCCGACGCGATCGCCGAGATCCGCGAGGCGGCCGACTTCCTGCGCTACTACGCCACCATGGCGCGGCGCCTGTTCGCCGAGCCGGAGCTGCTGCCCGGCCCCACCGGCGAGAGCAACCAGTTGTTCCTGGAAGGCCGCGGCGTGTTCGTCGGCATCAGCCCGTGGAATTTCCCGCTGGCGATCTTCATCGGCCAGGTCAGCGCCGCGCTGGCCGCCGGCAACACGGTGATCGCCAAGCCGGCCGAGCAGACCAGCCTGATCGGCTATCTGGCCACCCAGCTGCTGCACGAAGCGGGTGTGCCGAAAGACGTGCTGCAGTTCCTGCCCGGCGACGGACCCACCGTGGGCGCCGCGCTGACCCGCGACCCGCGCGTGGCCGGCGTGGTGTTCACCGGCGCCACCGAAACCGCCTGGGCGATCAACCGCGCACTGGCCGCGCGCAACGCGCAGATTGCCGTGCTGATTGCCGAGACCGGCGGCCAGAACGCGATGATCGCCGACTCCTCCGCGCTGCCCGAGCAGATCGTCAAGGACGTGATTGCCTCGGCGTTCCAGTCCGCCGGCCAGCGCTGCTCCGCGGCGCGTGTGCTGTACATCCAGGAAGATATCGCCGACAAGGTGATCGAGATGCTCGCCGGTGCGATGGCCGAACTGAAGGTAGGCGACCCCGGCCGGCTCTCCACCGACGTCGGCCCGGTGATCGACGAGGAAGCCAAGGCGGTTCTGGTTGCCCACGCCGAGCGCATGGACCGCGAGGCAAGGAAGATCGCCGAGGCGCCGATGGATCCGGACGAAACCGGCCATGGCACGTTCTTCGCTCCGCGCGCCTACGAGATCCCGTCGCTGGCGGTGCTGCAGCGCGAAGTGTTCGGCCCGGTGCTGCACCTGATTCGTTTCAAGGCCAGCGCGCTGAAGCAGGTGATCGAGGAGATCAACGCCACCGGCTACGGTCTCACCCTGGGCGTGCACAGCCGCATCGACGCCACCGTCGACTACATCAGCCGGCACGCCCGCGTCGGCAACTGCTACGTCAACCGCAACCAGATCGGTGCGGTGGTCGGCGTGCAGCCGTTCGGCGGCGAAGGCCTGTCCGGCACCGGTCCCAAGGCCGGCGGCCCGCACTACCTGCTGCGCTTTGCCGGCGAGCGCACGCTGACCATCAACACCACCGCATCGGGCGGCAACGCATCGCTGCTGACCATCGGCGAATAGCGCGACCGGGCAGTGGCGGCGGCGCGCAGTGTCGCACCGCCGCTCTGCCCAGGCTCCTGGCGTCAGAGCTATGCTGCACACTTCGATGTGAGAGAGTCGGCATGAGCGATACTCCGTTTTCCCTCGACGATCATCTGCAGCGCATGCGCGACGCGCACCGCAGCCAGCCGATGCCGGCATGGCCCGATCGCGCGCGCCGTCTGCAGGCACTCGAAGCGCTGATGCTGCAGCATCGCAACGAGATCGCCGCGGCGATCAACGCCGACTTCGGCTGCCGCCCCCACGAAGAAACCGACCTGCTGGAGATCTACCCCAGCCTGTCGGCGGTACGCCATGCGCTGGCCCGCGGCCGACGCTGGATGAAACCGCGCCGACGGCTGGCCGACCTGCTGTTCCTGCCCGCCAGCACCGAGCTGCGCCCGCAGCCGCTGGGCGTGGTCGGCATCATCGTGCCATGGAACTACCCGCTGTATCTGGCGATCGGCCCGCTGGTCGATGCGCTGGTCGCGGGCAACCGCGCCATGGTCAAGATGAGCGAATACACGCCGCGCTTCTCGGCGCTGTTCGCCGAACTGGTCGGGCAGCACTTCACGCCGGACGAAGTGGTGGTGATCAACGGCGACGCCGAGGTGGCGCAGGCGTTCTCGTCGCTGCCGTTCGACCATCTGCTGTTCACCGGTTCCACCGCGGTGGGCCGCCACGTGATGCGCGCCGCCGCCGCCAACCTGACGCCGGTGACGCTGGAACTCGGCGGCAAGTCACCGGCGATCATCGGCCCGGACGCCCACTTCGAGCGGGCGGTGGAACGCATCGTGTTCGGCAAGCTGGTCAACGCCGGGCAGACCTGCATCGCCCCCGACTACGTGCTGTTGCCGCGCAGCCGCGTGGGCGACTTCATCGCCGCGGCCCGCGCCACGGTAAACCGGCTGTATCCGGACATCGGCACCAACGCGCAATACGCCAGCGTCGTCACGGACGCCCAATACCAGCGCCTGATCGGCCTGCGCGACGCGGCGGTGGCTGCCGGCGCACGCGCCGAAGTCCTGGGCAGCGGCAGCGATCCGGCGCAACCGCGGCGGCTGCTGCCGACCTTGCTGGTCGACGTGCAGGACTCGATGAGAGTGATGCACGAGGAAATTTTCGGACCGCTGCTGCCGGTGGTTGCCTACGACACCCTGGACCAGGCCATCGGCTATGTCGCGGCGCGGCCGCATCCGCTGGCGCTGTACCTGTTCGAGCGCAACCGCACGGCCATCGAAAAAGTGCTGTCGGGCACCATCGCCGGCGGCGTCACCGTCAACGACACGCTCTATCACATTGCCCAGCACAAGCTGCCGTTCGGCGGCATCGGGCCGTCCGGCATGGGCGGCTATCACGGTGAGGCCGGATTCCATACCTTCTCGCACAACAAGCCGGTGGCCGGCATGGGCGGCTACCACGGCGAAGCCGGATTCCGCACGTTCTCGCATGCCAAGCCGGTGATGCGCCAGGCACGCCTGAACGGTGCCGGCCTGCTCAACCCACCCTATGGCGCGCGCTTCCGTGGCCTGCTCAAGGCCTTGTTCAGGCTCGGTTGAGACAGGCATCGGGTGGCTGTCCGGTCAAAAAAAACCTCCCAGCCAAGCGGGGAGGTTTTTTTGTCCCGTGCGTTCAGCACGAATCGCGATCAGAACTTGTATTGCGCCGACACGCTCAGCAGATTGCCGTAATCATTGAAGGAGCCCGTCAACACGTCGGCCGTTGCACTCTGCACACCGTTGATCTGCGCCTTGCTGACGAAAATGTGCGCGTAAGACGCGTTGATCTCAAGATGCTCGCTGGCCTTGTAGCCGATGCCAACTGTCGTCATCGTGCGGGATTCGTCCGGCACGCGCGGATCCCGATACGTCGAGCTGGTGGGGGTCGTGTCGACCGCCACACCCGCCCGCAGGGTGACTTTATCGTTCAAGTAATAGTCGCCGCCGACCGAGGCATACCAGGTGTTCTTCCAGTTGAACACCTGATCGCTGGTGGGCTGCGCCGGATTGGCGTAAGTCACCTCCAGCTTCTTGAACACGTCCCACTTGGTCCATGCCACATCCGCGCCGATTCCGAATTTTTCCGCTTGGTGCCAGTAGCTGAGACTTGCCACGGCCGGCGTGGTGAATCCGGCCGTGCCGTCCGTGTGTGTGAATGGCGTACCGCCGCCAAGCAGCGGCGCCACCGCCGGATTCGACAACAGCGCAGCCACGTTGTCCGGCACGGTGAAGTTGGCCGTACCGTGCAGCGTATGCGAGATCTTGGCGCGGTAGTTGAATGCCAGCCGGTCTTGCTGGGTCAGCTTCCAATAGGCACCAAGCTGCCAGCCATAGGCCCAGCTGTCACCGTAGATGCGGGCGTAGCCGTCCGAACCCGGGGGGACCACCGCACCGACCTGTGCGGACAGCGCCTGCGCCATGGGCAGGCTGATCTGACCCGCCGCTGCCGCCTGCTGGATCAGGCCCAGACCGACCATGTTGTAGTTGATCGCGTTGGTCAGCTCCGCAGTGGTCTTCTGCGCGATGATGCTGGCGCCCAAACTGAACGTATTGGTGACGTCGAACGACCCGGATATGGTCGCATCAAGCGACTGAAACTTTGACTTGAGGGAATTGTAGCGACCCACCCAGGTCTTGTCGTATTCGGTCTGGAAACCGAATGGCACGGAGAAACCTGCACCCAGATGCACCCGGTCGCTGACCTGGGTGGCGAAGAACAGCGCCGGCACTGGCAGCGTGGTGCCGCCATCGCCGCCATTGCCACCACTGATCGGGCGCCCCAGCGCATCGTGCGCGGTTCCGGTGAACTTCGTGCTGAAGTTGATGGCCGTCATGTCGGCTTGGAAGTAGGTGCCCTTCAGGTCGGTCATCGCCGCCGGGTTGTTCACCACGACTGACACGTCACCACCAGCGGTGGTAGAGCCTGCATAGGCACGCCCCAAGCCCTTGGCGCTGTTTTCTTTGAGCTGGAATGCGCTGGCACTGGCGGTGCCCGGCGCCAGCAGGGCGCCGACGATGGCTACACTCAACGCGGCGAGCGCCAACGGTCGAATCGTACCCCTGAAAGTATGGAAAGACGTGTGCATCGCTTGCTCCTGCATGTTCGTGGACCGGCTCGGGTGGATCGCTGGGGGTGGCAAATGTTAATTTTTAAACGTGCGTTTGAAGCCCCTGCGCGACACTGTGCCCACTCGCCCATGGTGATGCAAGTGCTGGCGCAGCAAATTGGCAAAGCCCGCCGATCGCGCCGGGCCGATCCCGTCGAGACAACCTGCCGAGGCGAGCCGCGGACGGCTGTCGGCAAACCACGGCGAACCATGCTCCCGAACCGGGACCGCCTCGGGCATCGCCATGGCTGCCATGCCGTCGGGCAGGCAATGGACCGACGACACTGTTACCCTCACGGCCACGCTGGGTACCTGATCCACTCGCGCCTCCTTACCGGGTATTGCCATGCAATGTTTTGTCTATGCCAGCCTGCGCAAAACCGGCAGTTATCTGTGGCTGGCCCGGCGCGACGCATTCGACGTATTGCCCGAGTCGTTGCGGATGCTGCTGGGCGATCTGCGCTTCGTGCTGGAGGTCTCCCTGGACGAACGGCGCACGCTGCCCAACGAGGATCCCGTCCAGGTACGCGACCATCTGCGCGCACAAGGCTGGCACCTGCAGGTGCCGCCGCCGGAAAACCTGGCCACTGCCAATCACCTTGCCTACGGAACGACCACGCGCGACGACCAGAGCGACTGATCGACGCATCATGACGGTGGCATTAACACTTGGTTACCGTCTGCCGGCTCAACGGTTTCTATACTGCCCCCCATGACCCAGCCCAAATCGCACCGCCGCCCACCTCTCCTGCAAGCGCTCGCCTGGTTCATTCCGGGGTTGCTCGCCGTCGCCGCCGCCGGGTTGACCACCCATCCGCTCACGTTGATCCCGCTGCTGCTGGCCAACGCGCTGACCATGGCGGCGATCTGCCACGCCATCGGTTTCGATCCCGAACCGCGTTTCGCCCGCACCGTACTGCGCCGCGGCGCCGCGCACCTGGTGATGTTCACCGGCTACAGCGTACTGGTGTTCGCGCTGGTCGCCTGGCCGATGCTGCAACTCTACAACGCGCCCAGCCTCGGCAGCGCGCTGGCGCTGGTTGCGGCACTGATCCTCGCCATGGCGCCCTTGTGGTGGCTATGGCCTGCGTTCGGGCTGGTGTTCGTGTGGGATGACGCCTACCCGTCACAGCGGGATGGCTCATGGATCTTCACTGCCACCCTTCGCAGCATTGCCTTTGGCCGTCACCTGTCGCGCGAGAAACGTTTCTTCAGCCACTTCCTGCCGGCGGCGTTTGCCCTGCTGGTACTGGCGTTCGGCGCGATCGCGCTGACCGGTCTGTATGGCCTGTTGTCCTTCGAGCCGCGCATCGCCGTGCTGGTGCTGTACGGGCTCGTGCTGCTGCCGCTGGGCTGCCTGGTCATCGCCAACCGCACGCTGCATGCCCTGCTGTGCGGGCGGCGCGGCGAGGCGTGCAAACCCGCCAGCTCGCTCTCCCCGGAAAAACCGGCTGCCACCGCGACATTGGCCACCTCGCCCTTGAACGAGCAGGAGCGCAGCGCCGGCACGCCCGAACAGGCCCAGGCGCTGCTTGCCGCCACCCGCGATGGCGATATCGAACGCGCGCTGGCGCTGGTTGAAGCGGGAGCCGATCCCGAGACAGCACCGGCCGCCGCCGATCGCGATCAGCGCCCGGTACTGATGCTTGCTGCACTACTGCCCGATACCCACCTGCTGCGTGCGCTGATTGCCAAGGGTGCGGACGTGAATCGCAGCAGCGGTGGGCTGACCCCGCTGCTGGCGGCCACGCGCGACAGCTGGCACGGCCGTGCCGAGGCGGTGCTGACCCTGCTCGCCAACGGTGCCAGCCCGCTGGCCACCGACATCGAGGGCAACACGCCGCTGCATGGCGCGGTACTGAGTGCCGAGCCCGGCGTGGCAGCGATGCTGCTGGATGCCGCCGCACCGATCAACGCGCTGAACAAGGCCGGCATCAGTCCGCTGGCTGTCGCCTGCCGCGCCGCCAACTGGCCGCTGGCGAAATTCCTGCTGGAACACGGTGCCAAGCCGGCGCCCACCAGCGGCGAACCCGCGCTGGTCGCCGCTGCCGGGATTGCCGATGACGACGCCACCGGCGTCAAGCTGCTGCTCAAGCATCGCGCTGCCGTCAATGCCGTCGATGCGCGCCATCGCAGCGCCCTGATGGCCGCCGCCGCCGAAGGTCACGTGCAGATTTCCCGCGCACTGTGCGCCGCCGGCGCCGATGCCACGCTGGCCGATCAGCACGGCACCACGGCACTGATGGAAGCGGCGCGTGCCGGCGCCAGCGAGATCGTGCAGTTGCTGGCCGAGGCGCAACCCGACGTGCGCGTGCGCGATGAGCACGGCCGCGACGCACTGACCCTTGCCTGCCAGTCGCCCCATGCGCGCGGCGAGACGATCGGCGCACTGCTCGCGCTCGGTGCCGAACCGAAAACGCCCGGCAGCGATGGCCGCAGCGCGCTCGACC
>Ga0307375_10001440_pt1 | contig 25929 bp, 27 predicted proteins | sample TR1MG_FD_202531 | JGI IMG/M metagenome (GOLD analysis project Ga0307375, IMG submission 202531) | Soil microbial communities from Risofladan, Vaasa, Finland - TR-1 | ecosystem: Environmental > Terrestrial > Soil > Coastal area > Acid sulfate soil | place: Finland: Risofladan, Vaasa | collected...
CCGTCCGCGCCTTGTTCTCCGAAATCGCTTTGGCGAAAGCAGGGAAGTCGGCCGTGCGGTGATGGTCGATGTTGTTGGTGCCGAGGACGAGGCGCGCAAATTTCTGAAGGAGGTAATTTTCCTCGTTCGTCGTGCGGTTGGAGCCGATCACGCCGATGGCCTGCGGCCCATCCTTCTGGACAACCTGCTTGAATTTGTCCGCGACAAGTTCGATGGCCTGGGTCCAGGTGGCCGGAACAAACTTGCCATCGCGCTTGATGAGCGGTTGAGTGATGCGCTCCGGATTGGTGGCGAAGTCGAACGCGTAGCGGCCTTTCACGCAAAGGAAGTCGCCGTTGACGCCGCTCTTGTCGCGATTATCACAGCGCACGATTTCCATGCCTGTATCGCTGCGGCGGACACCGGCCGTAGTGAGGCAGCCGTCGCCACAGTGGGCGCAGACCGTGCCTACGTGGTTCATCTCCCACGGGCGGGTCTTGTAACGATATGCTCCGCTGGTGAGTGCGCCGACCGGGCAGATGTCGATACACATGCCGCATTCTTCGCACTCAAGGTGATCCTGCTGGTTGGGCGCGATGACAGAACCCTGTCCGCGGTTCTGTACGCCGAGCGCCCAGACATCCATGCCTTCTCCGCAGACGCGTACGCAGCGGTAGCAGAGGATGCAACGCGGGCGGTCGAAGAAGACGACCGGCGACCACTGTTGCTCGTCGCGATGGCTCTTGATGTCGATGAACTTCGACTCCGCCGCGCCGTAGGTGTACGTCATGTCCTGGAGTTCGCACTCGCCGCCGGCATCGCAAACGGGGCAATCGAGCGGATGATTCGCCAGCACAATCTCCAACATGGCCTTGCGCGACTGGACGACCTTTTCGCTCTCGGTGTTGACCACCATGCCCTCGGCGACCGGAGTGGTGCAGGCGGTCTGGAGCTTGGGCATCTTTTCGATTTCGACCAGGCACATGCGGCAGGCGCCCTGCAAAGACAGGCCGGGGTAATAACAGAAGGATGGGACTTCGATGCCGATCTGCTTGCAGGCTTCAATAAGAAGCGTGCCCGCCGGGGCCGTAGTCTTCTTGCCGTTGACGGTGATGTTTACGAGCTTTGGTGCGTCAGCCATGAATTCTTTTTCGACCTGCGAGCGGCGATTCTGTTTACGCGCCGGCTGTTATGGAACCTTTTGTACCTGCCTCAATGGCTCATCACTGGAAGCTGCGAAATCGCACCGTGCTTTTCAAATGGACACGGTTTGCCTTCCAGGTGCGCTTCGAATTCCTCGCGGAATTTCTTCACGAATCCAATCGTTGGCATGGCCGCTGCGTCACCGAGCGGGCAGAACGTGCGGCCCAGCATGTTCTCGGCGAGATAGCGGATATTGTCGATGTCTTTTGCAAGTCCGCCGCCTGCGTGGAAGCGCGTGAGCGTCTTGTTGAGCCAATCCGTACCTTCGCGGCAGGGAATACACCAGCCGCAACTCTCATGCCGGTAGAACTGCATGGTGCGAAGCGCGAACTTGACGATGCAGGTGGCGTCGTCGATTACTACCACGCCGCCCGAGCCCAGCATCGAGCCGGCCTTCGCCACGGAATCGAAATCCATCGAGATATCAATCTCGTCGGCGGTAAGAACCGGCGTGGACGACCCGCCGGGAACGACTGCCTTCAACTTGCGTCCATTCGAAATGCCACCGCCAACCTCGTAGATCATCTTCTTGAGGTTGTAGCCCATCGGCAGCTCGTAGACGCCCGGCTTCTCAAGGTGCCCGCTGAGGCAGAAGAGGCGCGTGCCGCCGTTCCTAGGGGTTCCGATGTCGGCATATTTCTGGCCGCCCATCATGATGATGTGTGGAACGCTGGCGAGTGTCTCGGCGTTGTTGATAACCGTGGGGCCGCCCCAGAGTCCGACGACTGCCGGGAACGGTGGGCGAATGCGCGGCACTCCGCGTTTTCCTTCCAGCGACTCCATCAACGCCGACTCTTCGCCGACCTCATACGCTCCCGCGCCGCCGTGCCAGTAGACATCGAGGTCATATCCGCTGCCGAAAATGTTCTTGCCGGCGAAGCCCCGGGCGTACACGTCGGCAATCGCTTTCTGCATGATCTCCAGCAGGTAGCGATATTCACCGCGAATGTAGATGTAGACCTTGTGGGAGTTGACGGCGATGGCGGCAATCATGGCGCCCTCGATCACCGCATGCGGATCGTTCTCGAAGATGAGCCGGTCCTTGCAGGTGCCGGGCTCGGATTCGTCGCCGTTGCAGAGGACGTACTTCGGCTTGGCCGATTCCTTGGGCACGAAGGACCACTTCATGCCGGTTGGGAAGCCGGCGCCGCCACGGCCGCGGAGGTTCGAGGCCTTGACCTCGTTGATGACCGCCTCCGAACCCATCTGCAAAGCCATCTGGACGGCCTTATATCCGTCTAGTTCAAGGTATCGGTCGATATCGGCCGCACCTTTGCCAAAGCGGCTGGAGATGACCTTTACCTCGTCGGGATGTGAAACCAAATAAGCCATTGGATTTCCGGATCTTCGATTTACTGCTGTGCCTTTTTGCGATACGACTCAAGAATCTCGTCCACCTTCGCTTCGGTGAGATTCTCATGGAAGTCGTAGTTGACCTGCATGGCTGGAGCCCAACTGCATGCGCCGATGCACTCAACCTCCTCGACAGAGAAGACGCCATCTTCCGTGACGCCTTTATTCACGGCAACACCGAGCTTCTTGCGAGCGTGTTCGAGAATTTCTTCACCACCGCGAAGCAGGCAACAGATGTTGGTGCAAACCTGCACGTTGTACTTGCCGGCGGGCTTGGTGCGAAGCATCGAGTAGTAGCTGATGACGTTGCGCACTTCGAGCGCCGTCAAGTCAAGCCGCTGCGCAATCTCTTCGATGGCCTCGTCAGTCAAGTAACCGAGTTCGTCCTGGGTATACAGCAGAAACGGCACCAGGACGGAGCGCTTCGTCGGGTAATGCCCGAGCATGTCGGCAAAGCGAGCTTCCAGTTGGTCAGAAAAGTTCATAAGTAGGTACTGGGTACTAGGTATCAGGTGCTAGTGACCAGGCGACTGATATTGAACGAACATCCAATACCTGGTACCTAGAACCTAATCGCTATCTATCCACATCTCCCAACACGATATCAATACTGCCGACCGCCGCAACCACATCCGCAATCAACTGCCCATTGCACATCGCAGGAACGGCGCTGAGGTTCGCAAACGATGGACTGCGCATGTGCACCCGATAGGGTTTTGCCGTGCCGTCACTGGTCACGTAGTAGCCCATCTCGCCACGCGGAGACTCCACCGCGTGATAGACCTCGCCCTCCGGAACCGTGAACCCTTCGGATACGATCTTGAAGTGGTAGATGAGCGACTCCATCTGGGTCTTCATCTTCTCGCGGTCGGGAAGCACGACCTTGGGCGCGTCGGCCTTTACCGAACCTTCCGGCATTCCTTCGAGCGCCTGCTTGACGATGCCGATCGACTCGCGCAACTCCTGCACGCGAATGCGATACCGTGCGTAGACGTCACCCTCGGTTGCCACCGGCACGCTGAACTTGAAATTCTCGTACCCCGAGTAAGGCATATCGCGGCGCAGGTCCCAATCCACTCCGCTGCCGCGTGCCGTCGGTCCGCTGAGCATGAGCGAGATCGCATCATCGTAGGTGATCTTAGCGACGCCGATGGTGCGGTCTTTCCAGATCGGATTTGCGGTCAGCAGGTCCTCGTATTGATCGATCCTGACTTCAAAGGTGTCCGCGAATTTCTTAACGCGATCGAAGAAGCCAAGAGGAACGTCAAGCGCGAGACCACCGATGCGGAAGTAGGAGGTCATCATGCGCTGGCCGCTGACCATCTCGAACATCTTCAGCAGTTCCTCGCGCTCGCGGAAGCAGTAGAGGAAGACGGTCATCGCGCCGATGTCCATGGCGTGAGTGCCGAGCCAGACCAGGTGCGAGTTGATGCGCGTCATTTCGTTGAGCATGACGCGTATCCACTGTGCGCGCTTCGGGATCTCAATTCCGAGCAGCTTTTCCACGGCCAGCACATACGCCAGGTTGTTGGTCATGGGACACAGGTAGTCGATGCGATCGGTAAGCGGCACTACCTGCTGATAGAACTTGGCTTCGCAGGTCTTCTCGATTCCGGTGTGCAGGTATCCAATATCGGGGCGAATGCGGACGATCGTCTCGCCGTCAATCTCCAACAGGAGACGAAGCACGCCGTGTGTTGACGGATGCTGCGGTCCCATGTTGAGGACCATGGTCCTGTCATCGCCAAGCTGTTCGACAACTGGGTTTGCGCTGAAAGGTAACGACATTAGCGATAGCCCTCAACCGGATAATCTTTGCGCAGCGGATGACCTTCCCAGTCGTCCGGCATCATGATGCGGCGCAGATTCGGGTGCCCCTGGAAGCGGATGCCAAACAGGTCGAATACTTCGCGCTCGAAAGGATCGGCTCCCGGCCATTGTGCCGTCAGCGACTCCACGTAGGGGTCCTCGCCGGGAACTCGAACCTTCAGGCGGATACGCTCTTTACGTGAGTGCGACAACAGGGAATAGACAACCTCGAAACGGGGTTCCGAGGGGAACCAGTCCACGCAAGTGATGTCTGAGAGAAAGTTGAAGCGGGTCGAGTCACCATCGCGAAGGGCGACGCAAGCCTCCCGGAGCGAGTGACGGTCAACCCAGATCGTCAGTTCACTGCGGTCCCACTTGGCGCGCTCAATGGCTTCGGGACGCCACGCCAGAAGTAGCGCCAAAGCCGGTTTGTCCTTTAACTGTTCGATATCGTTGACGGCCGGATCGAGTGGCATGGGCTAGAGCACCTCGTTGCGGGTGGGCTTGTTCCAATCGAGCACGCCCTTCTTCCAGACATAGAAGAAACCGACGAGGACGATTCCGACATACACCAGCATCTCCCAGAACCCGAACATCTTCAATTCTTTCAGGAGAATAGCCCAGGGGTACATGAACACGGCTTCCACGTCGAACAGGATGAAAAGCATGGCCACGAGGTAGAACTTCACCGAGAACCGGCCCTTAATGTCTCCGACAGGTTGCATTCCGCATTCATACGGCGACATTTTGACGGCGTTCTTCTTGTGGTGTCCGATCAACGTTGAAAGCACCACGATAGCGGTAGCCACGCCAGCCACAACCACGAAGTGGATTAGCAGGGGCAAATAACGGGCGAAATAATTCTCTGCCATATAGTGCGTACCAACATGAATGCGCGGAGGTTACTGCTTGAACATTCGAGTTTAGTTTTCGTGAGTGTCTGCCGTCAAGCGTACGAAACTCATGAGAGGTAAAGTTTTTGAAAGAAAACACGCCAAGTCGAGAAACTCACGGGAAGAATCCAGTTTTGGCCCGTTTCTATTAGTTGCATGAAAACGAAAAGTACTTGAGAATGCCTCATCACCTCCGCGCTGTCCGGGATGCGAGGATGCTTGTGCGCGGACGCAAGGTTTTGGACACGGCGACCTGATGATTTTTGGCTATAACACAGATGTGAAGTTCGGCAACGTTGTTTACCACGTGCAAAGCGAAGCGCGCGCCGCCGAACTCGTGCTGCAAACCATGGTGTTCGTCCAGGGGCGCTGCATTGGAAAGCGGGCAGTTTCCTACTCGGACAGCGTCGCCCAACCAGGCTACGCCGAGCAGCTTATTCAGGACTTGCTGAAGGCCCAGCATCGCTGGGTGGTGGAGGCCGCTCGCGACGGCTGCGTCGAAGATGCCCTCAGCATTCAGCGCTGAGCAACGGCTGCCCACACGCGCCGGTTCAAGAGTAAAATATCCCCATGAGAATCCTGTTTTCCTGCCTGCTAGCCTCGGTGTTGATGGGCAGTGCGGTGGCCCAGTCTCAGCAGCCACGCGACAATCCCCCGCCGCCGCGTTCGTCGGATGATGGCGTCAGCTCCAGCAACTCGACGAAGATCAATCTGGCCCCGCCAAGGGGCGATGCGAAAGAGCATCCCAACAGCGGTGTCGCCGATGAAGTGCTGGAGATGTACACCTACGATCCGCACCGCGCAGCAAAAGACGTGGAAGTCGGGGATTATTATTTCAACGACAAGAATTACAAAGCCGCCGTCAGCCGTTATCGCTCGGCGCTGAGGTGGAAGCCAAATGACGCCTTTGCGACTTTCAAGCTCGCGCTCGCGCTGGAAAAATACGGGAACTTCGATGAGGCTCGCACCAACTACGAGCAGTATTTGAAGATTCTGCCCGAGGGTGACAAGGCGAAGGATTGCAAGAAGGCGTTGGAGCGGCTCCCCAAGGAACAAGCGGAGTGGACTGCCCGCGAAAACAAGGAAGCGAAGAAGAGCAGGTAAATCCGAAATCGGGAAGCGACGAAAAACCCGCGCATGGAAGCGCGGGTTTTGTCATTCTGGAGCCACTTAGCCTTCGGCGCGGAGAAACTGTCCAGTCGTAGCGTCAATGTAGACGGTTAACTTGGCATCGCTGGGCATGCTGCCGTACATCACGTGCCATACAAGCTGGCTCTTTCGCGCGTTGAATGTCAGTGAAAATGTCACCGGCTGCTTGGGATCCTTCTTCATAAGCTTCTCTCCGCCATGCTGCTCGGCCACTTCGAAAGCCTTGTCCGAATCGATCTTCAGGAAAGGAAGCTCGAAAACCTGGGTGGACGTATTGTCCGGGTTATACGCGTCTTCTGTGCCATGCGTGATGCCCCGATCCGATGAGCCTGCGATTCCCGACCACGAAAAGGCCTTGACTGCGCGCCGCGCCGCTGACGCCACTTCCAGTCGCCACAGCGCCGCTTTTCCTTCGTTTACCGGTGCGCCATCGGTATAGTTCGAGACCAGGCGATAGGGCTTGACGTCGGGCGAAAACGCCCGTGCCGCAACAAAAAGTTGCTGAAAAGCGCCGCGGCCAGTCAGGTATTCCGTTTTCTGGGCTGGCGCAGCGGACTTCGAGCCCTGCTGTGACGCGTTGGGGGAAGAGTTGCACGCCGAGGCGAACAGCAGTGCCACGGTGGCCAGAAGTACAGTTGTCAGTCGTTTCATCGTTTTACACCGTCGGAAGATTCTGAGTCATCCAATCTTGCAGATACTACCTCTACTGCGGAGGATATACGAATGGAGTCATGGATTGCCAATGCCAGGCAGGAGATCGATGTCGCGGTCGAAGGCATGCAGTCTGAAGATTTCCTCCGCGCCCCCGAAGGGAAATGGAATATGACACAAATTCTGGAGCATCTTGGCCGCACGTTTGGCTCGACCGCAAAAATGCTGGAGCTTCAGTTGGCGAGCGGTGCGGCGCCAATGCTTCCGTCGCGCAGTCTGAAAGACCGGTTGGGAGTGTTCGTCGTGGTGACTCTCGGGCATTTGCCCAGCGGATACGGTGCGCCGGAAGCCACGCGTCCCACGGGACTCGACGGCCCGACGGCACTGGCGAAATTGCGCGAGGCCCTCGCGCGGATGGACAAGGCGATTGCCGATACAGAGGCCCGCTGGGGGCGAGGGTTGATCGCAACTCATCCTGTTCTTGGGCCGCTTACCGCAGAACAATGGAGGAAGTTTCACTTCGTTCACACGCGGCATCACGTCCGGCAGATCCGGGAGCGGCGCAATACGCCTGCTGCGCCAAACTAACAACGATTGATATATGTAAATAAGCCGCGTCAGTCGTAAGGGTGCGGCACGCCGGCTTTGCGAGCCTGGTCCTGCATGTCGGAGAGTTTGCTTTTGGCGTCGACCAGTGCCTGTTTCTTTTGCGCCAGCTCAGTGTCGTTCTTCATCTGGTCCTTCGTCCACTTCTCGTCATTTCTGAGGCGGGTTCCAGCGTCCGTGTAATAGGTGCTGGCGCGTTCCTGCTGCTGCGTTTCCAAGGTCGAGATTTCTTGTTCCAGCTTGGCAATTTGCGTCTTCTGATCGGCAAGGTGCTTCTGCCACTCGGCGATCGCTTTCTGCTTTTCCTTGGCAGCGTCCTTCTCCGGCTCTCCTGCGGACTTGGCCGCAGTAGCCGCCTTGCCGGCCTCTCCTGGCTCTGCGGCTTCCGCCGCCGGCTTTTCGGTTTCGGTCGTTGTCACAGGTTGGGTCGATGGGAAGTCGTCATTGGTCCAAACCTTTACATTCTTTGGCTTGGGTTTGGCGCGCTCCTGCCGCGCAACATCCGCAACGGACGGAGTCTGTGCGCAGACCGCCGCGGCGAATGCTACGAGGACTGCCAGAATTCGAATTCCGCTCTTCATACTCACCTCCCAGGCCCAATGACCATGGCAATAAGAGCTTCGGTGGTGCCTATCGATAATTCTAGCCCCGTTTGAAGGCCTTCCTCGGGGAAGAACTCCCAGGAACCTCAAACGTCAGTGGTTGAACTATCGGGCGATGTCTAGCGGAACAACCCGAGGTACCAGCGGAGGATGGATGTGCCGAAAAACATCGCGACCAGCGCCATGCCGCCAAGGAATACGCCAAAAGGAATCTCCATGTACCGCATCGCCAGCGAAGCCGACTTCCATGCGCGCGTCGCGGCGTCCGCCCGGTGCACGCCAGCATACCGGCGCAGGCGCTTGCCGCGAACCCGCAGCAGGACTGCAATCCCGTAGGCCGCCCCCACGCTTGACGCGCCAAAAAGAACGAAGATGCTCTGACCCGCACCAAGAAATGCTCCGACCAGCGCCATGAGTTTGACGTCGCCAAAGCCCATGCCTTCGATCCCGCGCAGCCGGAAGTACGCCTCTCCCACTCCGTAGATCAGTCCCGCGCCTACTGCCGCTCCCAGCAGGGAATCCGTAAACGACAGGAACTGCCATGAGTATCCGCCGGTCAGGACGGAACGTGACGAGAAGTGCTGTTCAAGAACACTGCCAAGCGGCACAAAGATACTGAAGCCGAGTCCGATCGCGATTCCCGGCAGCGTGAGCGCATCCGGAAGCAGGTGTGTTTCCGCATCCGTAAAAATGAGTCCGAGAACAAGGAACGAGAAGACGAATGCCTGGAGCGCAGCGAGGGTCGGGCCTCCGAAGGCGAGGTAGCTGGCAAGAAACAGCGCCCCGGTCAGCAATTCCACGGCAGCATAGCGCGCGGTGATTGGAGCCTTGCAGTGACGGCAGCGTCCACCCAGCAGTAGCCAGCTCAACACGGGAATGTTGTCATACGCCGCAATGAGTGCGTGGCACTGCGGGCACGCCGAGCGTGGACTTACGATCGACAGACCGCGTGGCAACCGGTAGATGCATACGTTGAGGAAGCTGCCGAAGAGTAGCCCGAAGAGAAACGCAGCCACCGCGAAGAAGTAGTACAGGTCCAAGGTGTGTCCGCTAGGTTGAGGTAGAAGCGACGCCATTATAGCCGGTGAGTGTTGTAATGGCCTGGGTACCGGAGTGCTATACACGGCTGGGAGTCCGCTTCCCCAAAAAGAACGGCGCGGAGCCATGGTCCGCGCCGGAATGAGGATGCTACCCGATTATTCCATCGGCTGGTGACGGTTCGACCTCTGGTTCGGCTGTACGATGACCGTGAGCGGCGTCTGCATCTGGAAGTTCAGCAGCGCCTCGGAGCCCAACTTGATCTGCTCGCCGTGCGTTGCCGCCTGCACGCCGCCGCCGGCTCCAGCTCCCACGGTTGCGCCAATTGCCGCTCCCTTGCCGCCGCCTGCGATCGCGCCAATGATGCCGCCTATCACCGCACCGGCGCCGACCTTCTTTGCCGTGTTCTTTCCGCGCGACGATGCTTCCTTCGACCACTGATTAGTGTGGAGAGGATAAGCCCGCCCGTGGACGGTGATCTTCGTAAGCTCAATTGTCAGCAATGACTGCCCGGCAAAACGTCCAGCACTCTTCACGTCGACCACCCGGCCCTGGACGTCGGAGTTCGCCGGTACAATTTCCTCGCCGTTGACCACGATTGGTGAATCCAGCGTGGCGCGGAAGCTGTCGCCAATGTGTGCCGAGTCGGAATCCAGGCTGTCGATCAGCCGGACCGAAAGCGTCGTCCCGTCAGGAATTGTGACCTTTTTTGGTGCTGGCGGCGGAGGCGGGGGCGCAGGTTGCATCTTGGCAACCGCAACCGGCGCGGGCTGAGCCGCTACCGGAGGAGGCGCCGATTGCGCCGCAGCCATATCAGCCGCCTCGCGGTTCCTCGCCGCTCTTTCGTCCCTGCGCGATTGCGCCGCGCGCCGTTCTACCCGGCGGGTCTCGTGACGAGGTTCAGGTGCGGGAGCCGGCGGAGGTGCAGCTTGGGCCTCCTCGGCCGGAGCGGGCGCAGTCTGTGCCTGTTGAATGGTCAGGTTATTGATGACGGTCTTTACGCCATCCACCGCGCCGGCATCGTTACTGGAAGCGTTGCGCTCCGCGTCGGAGTAAACCGTGCCGGAGAGCGTAACCACCCCATTCGCGGCACTCACGCTGATGTCGCGGCTCTGGACCGCGGGGTCGCTCATGATCTTGCTCTGGACGTCGCTGGCGACCTGCGCGTCGGTCCGGGCAGGCTTAGCCTTGTTGCAGCCAACGGTCAGCCCGGCAAGCAGGATCATTACTACTGCAAGAGTTAGCAGTTGCAGCTTCGGCTTCATAAATCGCTCCTCGTGGAATACGTTCATAATTCTATGCGGAGTTCTTTTCGCCCTCCAGCGTCAGCCACGCCTTCGTTCAGATGGCCTTGCGTCCCGTGCCTGTAGGCCCACACAGACCTCATCGCAGGGTGGCGGTATATGCACACTTCTCAATATCCAGCCTGGAATCCGGTAACGGTGCGTTGCAATCCAACGGTACACCCCCGGGCCCGCCCAGCGAAGTGACGGGCTGGATAACCACGCCGCCCACCTGTGCCGCTTCGGAACCGCCTTCAGCACTTCAACCCAGGCGTCAAAACCAGCGAGCCAGCCTCCCTCGGGGGTGGCAACGTGTATTTCCCGCGCCAACTCCGCAACGCTGAAGGGCGTTTCGGCGGCAATCGCCGGATCGTTATAATCCCGGAACTCCAGCCGATGCTCGGTATCGTACGGCTCCACCAGGCTCCTGCTCCACACGCAGAAGCGGCATCGACAATCCGTATAAACCCGCAACTTTATCGCTTGACTCACTGTTAAATGATTAGACGCCGGTAGAATGGGCAGGATTCGCAACTATGGTTGAGAACCGGCCGTCAATGTGATACAAAGTCGCCGCATGCTTGGGGGGCTGTTGTGGACATGTCAATGCGGGTGGAACGCTCCGATTATGATCCGGAAGACGGATTCCTTTACTACGTCTGTTTCAAGCCGAACCTTGAAGTCGGCAAGGACGAGATACAGACGCGCATGCCGATCGAAGCGGCTGTGTCGGTCTCCGAAACAGGAGAACTCGCGGATCTCAGTTTTGTATTGCCCAAGCAGTGCCGCAACGACCAGGCCCTCACCTTTATCAAGAAGGAACCGGTGGCCGACTACATCGAGCCGCGCGTATTCATCGCCATTCCTGGATATAGCGGCGACGCGGTGATCAGCGCTCCCGCAAAACTCGATGTCGATCTTGCCGGTCGCATCATCGGGATGGAAATACAATGGCGCCCCGGAGATGCCACGGGTTCAGCGTGACGTTGCGGCCTGTGCCTTTTTCTCGCAGCCGGCATCCGTCCGGGCCCGGCGCACTTCGGCCACGTCTCCCACGACAATCAGCACCGCATTAGCGGAAACCGTCAGCGTGTCCGGCGGATTGCAGCACGCCGATGGGGTGTAACATGGGGCCGATGCAGGAGCGCGCAGGGCGGCAGGTCACCGGATTTGTGTTGATGGGCGGAAAAAGCCTGCGCATGGGGAGCGACAAAGCCCTGTTGCGTCTGGCAACCGGCGAAACATTGCTCGACCGCGCCGTGGCCGCCTTGCGACCGGCGGCCGATAGCGTCCTGCTGGTTGGACCCGCAACGAAGTATTCCGGGCTTTGGCGTGGAGAAACCGTCGAGGATATCTACGTCGAACGCGGGCCGCTGGGTGGAATTCACGCCGCGCTGCGCCATAGCGCGACCGAACTCAATTTTGTGCTGGCCGTCGATTTGCCGCATGTGACGCGGGCGCTGATCGAGTATCTTGTTGATCAGGCAACGGCGTCCGATGCCCTGGTAGCTGTGGCGCGAGTCGATGACAAGCTGCACCCCTTGTGCGCGGTCTATCGGCGAGGGTTCGCGGACGTCGCAGAGAAGGCGCTGGCACGCGGTGAGAATGCGGTCCACCGGGCCATCGTCCAAGGGAGCGTACGCATCCTCACGGAAGAAGAATTGCGCAAGGCTGGTTTTGGCGCCGGTCTATTTGCAAACGTGAATACTCCCGAGGAATTTGAGAGACTAGGGCGATGGCAAACCACGGAGAGATGAGCGAAGAACGCAAGCCGTACATTGAATTCCAACACGTCTGCAAAGCGTTCGGAGACAATGTCGTGCTCGACGATGTCAGTTTCACCGTCATGCCGGGCGAAACCATCTGCATTCTCGGTCGCAGCGGCGTTGGGAAATCCGTGGCGTTGCATCACATCATGGGTTTTCTCAAGGCGGATTCGGGCCGTGTCTGGGTCGCCTTTGAAGACATCACCGGCTACGGCGAGCGTGACTTGGAACGCATTCGGAAGAAGGTCACCATGGTCTTCCAGAACGGCGCCCTGTTCGACTCGCTTTCCGTCGGAGAAAACGTGGCATTCCCCCTCCGCGAGCGCGGCGACCTCACCGAGGAGCAGATCTACCAGATCGTCGACGGCTTGCTGGAGATGGTTGCTGTAGGCCAATACAGGGACCAGCTTCCCTCCGATCTCTCCACCGGGATGAAGCGTTCCGTGGCCATTGCCCGCGCCTTGGCAGCCCAGCCAGAGGCGGTCATGTACGACGAGCCAACGACCATGGTCGATCCCCTAATGGCCCAGCTTCTAGGCGATTTAATCAAAAAGCTAAAGTATCAGTTGAAGCTGACCAGTATCGTCGTCACCCACGACATGCGCCTCGCCAAGAAGGTTGCCGACCGTGTCGTCTTCCTCCATGAAGGCCGCGTCGCTTTCTACGGGACTCCAGCCGAGATGGAGAAATCAGAGGCGCCAATCGTCCGGCAATTTCTGGACCTCGACGAACTTCGACTGGACACCTGGCGTACGGGTGCTGGGCAGACAAGCCTTTCCGTTTAGGCGTCCGGCGACAATGCAAACGCAAAAGGCACGACCCGTGCCGTGCCTTTTCCAATTCTTCAATAGACTACTTAGAAACCCTTCGCCACCAGTGTCTCCACGGTCAGTCCGCCGGACTTTTCTTCGCCGCGGTGGAACCACTTCTCCAGGTACTTCGCGACGATGTCGGCTTCGAGGTTCACCGGATCACCCGGCTTCAACGTTTTCAGGTTTGTCATCTCCACCGTATGCGGGATGATCGCGACCGAGCACTTCAGGCCGTCGAGCTTGGCAACCGTAAGGCTGATGCCCTCGATGGTGATGGAGCCTTTGTAGACGAGATACTTTTCCAGTTCGACGGGCAGCTCAATGTGGAGCCAGTAATCGTCGGAGTTAGGGATGTGCTCGAACTCCATCAGTTTGCCAACGCCATCGACGTGTCCCTGCACGATATGTCCGCCGAAACGTCCATCGGCTTTCATTGGGAGTTCCAGGTTCACCAGCGCGCCTTCTGTGATGCGCGAGAGGGAAGTGCGCACCCAGGTTTCGGGCGCAAGGTCGGCGCAGAAGGAATTCGGCTTGATATCGAGCGCCGTCAGGCAGACGCCGCTGACCGCGCAGCTATCGCCGGTCTTCAACTGCGCGGGCGTGTTGCGCGCCTCGATCACGATGCGCCGGTTTTCGCCCTTTTGCTCGATGCGGGCGATGTGGCCAACTTCTTCAACAATTCCAGTAAACATGTAATAGCTCCGTAACAGGCGGCGGGCTGAGAATGATGCAAATGAAAAGATCGGCGCACATGTAGAGCGCAATAGCCCGCTTTCCTCTCCATCATACCCTCTCGAAAGGGCAGGCAGTGATGTCCGGCACAGTCGCGCGAGGGGGGGCTTCGACGCTATTTGCTGCTGACGATTTGCAGCGGATCGCCGTATGGATCGCGCAAGTAGCCTTCGACTGCAAAGTCTTCGCCGTAGCGATGTATCGCAAGCTTCTTGACGGAGAGTGTCTCGCTCATGCTTCGCCCGCTGGAGAGCCACGGCACGGCGCTTTCGCCGCCAAAAATCTTAGGTGCGAAGAAGAGGAATATTTTGTCCACCACTCCAGCCGCCAGGCAAGCTGAGTTGACCATCGCTCCACCCTCAACCAGTACGCTCGTGATGTCCAGGTTGCCGAGAAGGTCAAACACACTGCGCAGGTCCGGGCGTCCATCGTGACCGTCTGGAGCGGAAAACTCGTGCAGCAGTCCAGTCAGCCGTACGTGTTCCACGCGGATACCTCGCTGCTCCAGCTCCCGTAGCTTGTGTTCCTCCGCAAAAGAGCAGAGCACCAGCACGTCGTCCTGCGCGCTGCGAACCACGCGCGACTCAATCGGGATGCGCAGGCGCGAATCGAGAATGACCCGCACTAACGGCCTTCGCCGCGGAAGCCCCGAGCGGTCCGTAAGCAGCGGGTCGTCGGCGATCACCGTTCCGACGCCGGCCAGAATTGCATCGGAGGCGTGACGCATCTCATGAACTTTTTTCAGCGATGCTTCGCCAGTGATGTAGTTGGTGGATGCCTGTGCTGAGCCGAGCGCGGTTGGATTGCGCGAAATGTCCGACGCGGGCGCAATCTTGCCATCCAGGGTCATCGCTGATTTCAAGGTCACAAGCGGCAGGCGTGTGCGGATGAAACGCGCAAACGATTCATTGAGCTTGCGGGCCTCGTCCTCCAGCAGTCCAACCTCGACTTCAATCCCCGCCGCGCGAAGTTTTTCGAAGCCTTTGCCGGCCACCGCCGGGTTCGGGTCGGTCATGCTGCAAACCACGCGGCTAATTCCGGCAGCAATAATGGCGTCGGCACAAGGTCCTGTGCGTCCCGTGTGCGAACACGGCTCCAGGTTCAGGTAGAGAGTATTCCCGCGCGCCTTTTCTCCTGCCTCTTCAATTGCCAGTACTTCTGCGTGTTTCACCCCCGCATAGGTATGGAATCCGCGCCCGGCGATTCTCCCGCGTTCATCGACAATCACCGCGCCCACGCACGGGTTGGGCGATGCGAGACCTACGCCCTGGCGTGCCAGTTCGAGTGCTTGTGCGAGAAAAAGTTCATCAGCAGTTTTAGCCATCTTTATTCGTCTTCCGGTTCCTTCAACGCCACTGCTCCCGAGCCAGCCCTTGGAGGACGCTTGTTTCGAACGCCCGCCAGCGACTCTTCCGCCGGAGGAGGAACGGCCCGATCATGCCGCATCAGTCGCGCCGCAACCCATATCGCGACAAAAACCACCATCAGTGCGCCGAGTTTGATCAGCATATTTGCCTCACGCGAATAGCGATTCCACAAAATCGTTGGGATTGAACGGCAACAGGTCGCCCTGTTTCTCGCCGACGCCCACGAACCGCACGGGCAATCCAAGTTCGCGCGAGATCGCGACCACCACTCCGCCCTTTGCCGTGCCGTCCAGTTTCGTCAGCACGATCCCTGTAACTCCGGCGACCTCTGTAAAGACGCGCGCCTGCTGCAATCCGTTTTGCCCTGTCGTCGCGTCCATCACCAGCAGCGTTTCGTGCGGAGCTCCCGGAATAATCCGCTGCGCCGTGCGATACATCTTTTCCAACTCGGCCATCAGGTTCGCCTTATTATGCAAACGCCCCGCCGTATCGACGATCACGTAATCCATCTTGCGCGATTTCGCGGCTTGCAGCGCATCGAACAGCACCGCCGAAGGATCGCCTCCCGGCTTGGTCTTGATGACTTCCGTGCCGGTCCGGCTTCCCCAGATTTCCAGTTGCTCAATGGCTGCCGCGCGGAACGTATCGGCCGCCGCCAGCAGGACCGTTTTTCCCTGGGCGCGGAAGTGGTTCGCCAGCTTGCCTATGGTCGTCGTCTTTCCCGTGCCGTTGACGCCCACCACCAGGATCACTTCCGGCTCACCGTCCACGCTCTTTACTGGTTTTTCCGCTGCCGTAGTAAGAATCGCTAGCAGTTCGTCCTTCAGGACGCGCTTCAATTCATCGGCATTACCGATCTGCTTCCGGTCTACTTTGTCGCGCATCTTTTGCAGCACTTCGCCCGTGGTCGTCGTGCCCAGGTCGGCGGCGATCAGCGTCGCCTCCAGGTCGTCCAGCGTGTCCCGGTCGATTTCCTTGTGAAAACTAACTACTTCGTCGATGCGCTCGGCCAGGTTCTCACGCGTGCGCGTAACGGCCTGCTTCATCCGGTCAAAGAAGGATCGTTTTTCCTTCTCCGGTTTCTCGTCAGAGCTTCCGAACAGGGTTTGAATCATTGCATGTCAATTATATCGGTGATGGCGGGGAGGGTGGCTTACATGCGCTCGGTCAGTTTTGCCGTGTCGTCGCCGGATGCAGGTACCATGATCGGAGCTTCTTCAACGGGCTCCACCACGGCCGCGCGACGAATATTGAGTTTGCCCTTTTCGAATGCCGACGTCAGGGCCGCAACCACCGTGGGATCGAACTTGCGGCCGGCCATCGAGTTGATGATATTGACGACGTATCCGGTCTCCATCGCCGCCTGGTAAGGACGATTTGTTGTCATCGCATCGAACGTGTCCGCCACCGCAATCAGACGCGGCATAAAGGGAAGGTCCTCTCCCTTCAACCCGTATGGGTAGCCCCGTCCATCCAGCGACTCATGGTGCAACTCGATCCCCGGCAGCATGTCCTTAAGCTGTTCAATCGGACGCAGGATGTTGGCGCCCTTGATGGTATGCGTCTTCATGATTTCAAACTCTTCCGGAGTCAGTGCGCCTGGTTTCTTCAGGATGGCGTCTTCAATGCCGATCTTGCCAACGTCGTGCAACTGCGCCGCGATGCGGATTTTTTCGATATCACTCTCCGGCAGGCCCATCTCGGTCGCCAGCAGCACCGAGTAGCGCGTGACGCGGTCGGAGTGGCCTCGCGTGTAGGGATCTTTTTCGTCGACTGCGCCGGCCAGCATCTGTATCGAGTTCAGAAACAGTTGGCGATTTTCTTCCGCCGCGCGCTTCAGGTCCTCAACGAAGTGTTCCAGGTCCTCGGACATCAGGTTGAACGTGACCGCCAGTTCTCCGATTTCCGTTCGTGACTTCAGATGCACCCGCTGTGTAAAGTCGCCGCGTGCAATCGCCCGGCTGGATTCAGTCAGCACTTGCAGCGGAGTCGTGATGCGGCGCGCCGCCAGCACGCTCAGTCCCACGCTCAACAGGACGGTAAGCAGCGCCAGCACGCGCGAATACGTCTGCATCTCGTAGACACTCGCATAAGCCTGGCGCTGGTCTTTCTGGGCCACCACCGCCCAGCCGAACGCCGGTACCGGGCTGAACGTCCCCAGCATGCCCACCTGTCCGCGTGTATCGTCATATGTAAATTCAGTCGTTTCCGTAAACGGCGCATTCCCGCTTTCTTCCACGAACTTGCGCACGATCTCGAAACGCTTCATGTCCTGCCCGGTCGCGTATGACGGCACGGTCCCCGCGACAAGCCGGCCCTCGTGATCCACCACGTAGATACTCAGTCCGCCCTTGCTGACTTGGTCCAGCCGTTCAATCAGGAACTGAAGGTCGAGTACCGCGCCGATCATTCCCAGGAAGCGACCGCCGGCCGACATCGGCTGGCACACCAGCACAACCGTATGCGAGTTCTTCCCGCTGCCGATGGAAAGCGGTTGTCCGGTATAGGCGCGGCCTTGCTGTGCAGCAGTGAAACCGCGTTCAAGTTCGCGTTGCAGGAATGGATCAGGTTGAATTTTCCCGGCGGAGATACCCTTGGCGTCGGAGTTGAGAATAGTCGCGTAGGCCAGGTCGCCGTAGGAGCTGACGAATTTTTCCAGCAGGGCCCGCAGCTCCGGCGTGCTCACGTGATCGCCCGCCAGGTTTCCACCGCTCGAGACTTGCACGGCGGAGGCCATATTTTCCAGCAACATCCGCAGCGTCGTCTGACGCTGTCCCAGGTCGTCGGCCAGCGAGCGCGTCACCGTATTCTGAAGGAGCATTTCGTTCACCTTCAGACGCTCGCGATTAATGCTGACCACGCGGTCCGAATAGAAATACATCGGCACGATGCTCACCAGCAGGAGAACGCCGAGCAGTATGTAGAGAATCGGTACGCGCGATGGGAGGATCGACATGGCTCGCTTCTAGCTGGCCGATATTCTAGCCCAAAACAGCGTCGGCCCGTGCCTCAAAGGTGCCGAGACGGTTAGGGGCGTCTGCACGAAAGGCCAAGGCCGACACTGTCGCTCTGATGGGGAGGGCGATGTAGAGGGAAGCTTAGCGCAACTTGTCCACTTGCGCATGTAACGTCAGTAACCCAGCCAGAAGGACATCGGCCGTTACGCACTGAACGCAATCTCGGATGACATAGGCCGCGTCATCAGCGCGCGGATAGCGTCTTTCGGCGACTTTCCCTGTTGCAGGATTGCATGCATCTGTTCGGTGATGGGCATCTCGACGCCCATCTTCCGAGCCAGGCCGACCGCTGCGTTTGTTGTCAGTACGCCTTCGGCCACCATGCCGTGCATGCCGGCAATGACATCATCGAGCCTGCGACCCTTTCCCAGTTCCACTCCCACCGTACGATTGCGCGATAGGCCTCCCGTGCAGGTGAGCACCAGGTCTCCCAGGCCGGCCAGGCCGGCCATTGTCTGCGGACGCCCGCCGCAGGCCGTCACCAGGCGAGTCATCTCTGCCAGCCCTCGCGTGATCAGCGCCGCCGCTGTGTTGTGCCCCAGCCCAAGGCCGTCCACCACTCCGGCTGCGATGGCGATAATGTTCTTGAGCGAACCGCCCAGCTCCACGCCAACAATGTCGTCGTTGCGATAAACGCGGAACATCGGGTCGCTGAATTCCGTCTGGATCGTCTCTGCCAGTTCGTGGTCGCTTGATGCCACGGTAATCGCCGTCGGATCGCCAATGGCAACTTCTTTCGCGAATGAAGGTCCGCTCAGCGCTCCCAGCCGCGGCGTGAATCCACCTTCTCCTTGCAACAGGACTTCGCTGATCACCTCGCTCATGCGGAGCAAAGTATCGTTTTCGATGCCCTTCGTGGCCGACACAAAAAGCATGTCCCGTTGCAGGTGCGGCTTCATCTGGGTATAGAGTTTGCGCGCGTGGTGGGATGGCATTACGCTCACCACAATTCGTGCATCGGCGAGCGCCACGGGAAGGGAATTCGTCGCCGTCACGGCGGAAGGGAGATCCGCTCCCGGCAGAAAGACATCGTTTGAACGCCGCAGTTGGATGGATTCGCATACGTGAGTTTCAAAAGCCCACAGCTTTACTTGGTGCGTGCCCTTGCGTCCAAGTGCGATGGCCAGTGCCGTACCCCATGCTCCCGCGCCGATGACTGCGATCTTTGCCACGACGTTTTCTCCTAGGCTTTCTTCGAGCCGAATTTGTTTTCGTTACCGGAAACCAGCCGGCCAATATTCTGCCTGTGTTTCCAAACGATCAGCAGCGAGACGGCGGAAATCATCGTCATCACCAGTGGAGACGCTTGCTGCCGGTCAAGGAAGAAGAAGCTCACGGGAAACAGGATAGCCGCGATAATCGAACCGAGTGATACGTAACGAGTAATGGCCACGATCAGGACGAAGACCGCCAGCACCACCAGCACCGCTTTCGGCGCCAGCGCCACAAACACGCCGAGTCCTGTGGCAACGCCCTTGCCGCCCTTGAATTTCAGCCACACCGGGTACATGTGCCCTGAAATTGCGCATAAGGCCGCCAGCGCACCCAGAAGCCGGACGTCCCCGGACGTAAGCAAATATCCGGATGGTCCATGACTGAAGATTGACTTCGCGGCTTCGTGAATCAGGTAAACAGGGATAAACCCCTTCAGCGCATCCAGCAGAAGCGTTGTGATTGCCAGCCCCTTCCGCCCGGTTCGAGCGACATTGGTTGCGCCGATATTGCCGCTGCCCTGGTCGCGGACATCGGAGCCCGTGAAGGCTCTCACCAGGATGTAGCCGAAGGGGATGGAGCCGAACAAATACGAGATGACAGCGACGGTGATGTAGATGGATATACTCACGATTGTTGTGCGCGACTCCGTCGAGGGTTACGGCTCAAGCGCATAGCGTTCGAGCTTGTAGTAACTGGCGCCCTTGGGCGACAGTTTACTTTCATAGAGGAAGAACTCGCGCGCCGTCATTGTACCGAAGTCGGGTTGCGTCATCGATGCCAATCGCTGCTGAAGCTGTTGAAACTTTAAGTTTGGCCGGTCGTGTGAGCGCATGCGCGGATTTCCAGAGCCGGCTCGGGCCAGCGTGAGATGCGGGTGATACGGACCGGGTTCGGCCGGAAACCCGAGCGGAGCAACTGCCGCGCCGACAAGGTTCGCAAGCGATTCCAATTCGGGCCCCGCATGGATTCCGGCCCAGAAAACGCGCGGCGCTCGCTGGTTCGGGAAAAAACCTGTGTCGCGAAACGACAGTTCAGTCTGCGATGTACGTACCTGGCGCAGCGCCTGCTGAATTGACGCAAGCTTCTCCGTTTCGCCAAGGAATTTTAGCGTGACATGAAACGTTTCCGTCCCGACGAAGCGAACATCCGGCGCCAGGGGTTTGACCTCCCGCACAAACTGCTCCAGTCGTGTGCGGATTGCCTCGTCGATGTCTAGCGCGATGAACAGTCGCATGGAAAGTTCTCAGGCGCCAGCGCTCTGCGACTGGCGAAGGGCATGGGGAACTACACCAGCCGGCGACGTACCATGTCGAGCGCCTGCTGGCTTGCCCAGTAACGCACACGTTCGCGGTCACCGAGAAACTTTCGCTCGACCACATCCGTCTTCTTTCCATCGGCAAGTGCGATATAGACCAATCCGACCGGTTTTTCCTCGGTTCCGCCCGTAGGCCCTGCGATGCCCGTGATCCCCACGCCATAGCTCGCTCGGCAGCGCTTACGAATCCCTTCGGCCAGCGCGGCCGCTACTTGCTTGCTCACGGCTCCGTTTTCCACGATCATCAGCGGCGGCACATCGGCAAAGTGTGTCTTCATGTCGTTGGAATAAACGACGGCTCCGCCGAGAAAGTAGCGCGAACTTCCGCTGACCCGCGTCAGCCGTTCCGCGAGTAGCCCGCCCGTGCAGGACTCCGCCACGGCAATCGTCGCGTTGCGCATTTGCAGGTAGTAGCCCACAATCTGCTCCATCGTCTCGCCGGACGTAGCGAAGCACTCCTCCGCGAATTCCTCTTCCAGCAGGGAAGATAGTTCGTCCACCCGCTCTTCCGCGTCCTCCTGCGACTTGGCGTGGGTCTTCAGGTGAAACTGCACCTCTCCCGGCCCAGCCGCGAGGATGGTCGTCTGCACATCGGAGAACTTCTTGTAAATTGCCGCCGCGCGCTGATCCGCCGTTGACTCCGGAACCATCGCGATCTTCAGTTGCCGAGTGGCGATATACTCCACCGGCAGCGCCGCTTCGAGTCTCGGCAGGCACTCGCCCTCGAACATCGCTTCGAGTTCGCCCGGAGGTCCGGGCAGCAGGATCACGATCTTGTCGCTTCCGCCATATGCCGTCTGGAGCCACTGTCCCGGAGCCGTGCCGCGCGAGTTCTTGAGGATTTCTGCCCCTGCGAGAATGTCCGCCTGCCGCTCGTTGTTCGGGGGCATCTTCAACCGGCGGGAGGCAAAGCGCGTGTACAGTGCCGCGATCAGTTCGGGATTACGCTTGATCTCGATGCCGAGCGCTTCGGCTACGCAATCGCGAGTCAGGTCGTCTTCCGTCGGGCCCAGCCCTCCGGAAAAGATCACAATGTCGGTGCGAGAAAGTGCCTGTCGCGATGCCTGTGTCAGGTGTTCGCGATGATCTCCAACGATGCTTTTGAAGATGACCTCGACGCCCAGCTCGTTCAGCTTCTGCGTCAGGTAGAGGGAATTGGTGTCTTTGCGATACGGCGTTAATAGCTCCGAGCCGACCGCGATAATCTCAGCATTCACAGTGACAGTGTAAATGACTTCCGCTCGCCCGGCTGTGACTTGTCGGCAAAGTACTCGCGGCGGCTCTAATCGGCCACCAGCACGCGTCCGGCAATGCCCCACGCCAACCGGTACACGGCGTCCGTTGTTGCCACTATCAGGGATTTGTTTGGGGCGAACGCCAGTCCCACAATGCCGGTTCCGGCGACAGCCAGCGAGATTTCGCCCGTCGGCGTCACCCGCAGAATCCCCCGTTCTCCCTTGCAGGAGGCTGCCACGTAAAGGTTTCCTTCCAGATCGAACGCCAACCCCTGCGGACGCCCCAATCCCCGGCAAAACACGCTTACCGTGCCGTGCGGATCGACCTTGTAGATGCAGTCATTGCTGGAAGTCGTCGGCCCGGTGACGTAGAGGTTGCCATTCGGTCCAAACGCCAGGTGGTAGGCGGCAACACTCGGCTCGAGCGTTGCAAACACGTATATCTGCCGGTCGCGCCCGATCTTGAAAATCGTCCCGTTGCGGTCGCCGACGTAGAGGTTCCGGTCGTTGTCGAACGCAATTCCGGTCGCGACGCCCAGTCCCTTCGCATACGTCGTGATCGTGCCATTGGCCGTCACGCGATAGACCGTCCCATCATAGCGCGACGACGCATACAGGTAGCCTTCGCTGTCCAGCGCCAGCCCCGTTGCGTTCATCAGGTCCGTCACAAACGGGCGGGTATTTTCTTCCGGATCGATCTTGTAGATCGACACCGGTACGCTCTGCCCGCGCGAGCCGGAAAATGTCGCATAGACATTGCCGTCGAGGTCCACCGCCGGATTTGCCACCGGGTGCAGTTCTTCCGCTAGCGTCCGCGCCACCGTCAGCTCCACGCTGTTGCTTGGAAGCTCCGTCAGCACCGTTAGCGGTCCCGACGTAGCGCCGTACGGAACCCGCGCCGTGACCGCCCTATCCGTTCCGAAGACGATCGACGCCTCATATCCATTGCAGTAGACGATGGGTCGCTGGAATCCCGCCGGAGTCAGGTTTTCCCCCACGATGCGAAGCTCGCTGCCCGGCAGTGCGAAGCGAGGTTCAATCTTTTCGATGTGTGGCGTTCGAGGAGTGCTGGATTTTGGATCAGTCATCGTACTGTCCGCGTTCAACTACCTTATGATGCCAAAATGCAGCAGGCACTGCATCACAATCAGCGCATAAACGCCTGCGCCGAGGTCGTCCACCACGATTCCCGTTCCCTCTGGCAGCTTTTCCAATTGCCGTATCGGCGGCGGTTTCGTGATGTCGAATGCACGGAAGAGTATAAAGCCCGCCAGCAGCGCAATCCAATGCATCGGAGCGCCGATCAGCGTCACCATCTGCCCAGCCACTTCGTCGATCACCACGTGCTGCGGATCTTTCCTCCCGCACGCACGTGCCACACGTGTCGCCGCCGGAATCCCAATCAGCGTTGCGGCCGCCGCATAAATCACCGCGCCCGGGATCAGCCATTCTTTCGGAAGAAAGTGCCCAACGGCCGCCCACGACAGCATCGCTGCCGCCGATCCCCATGTTCCCGGACCGGGCCGCATCGTCCCCGCGCCGAAGAATGTCGCCACCAGCCACGCCCACAGCGGTTTGGTCGGAGCGGTGGATTTACTGTGGTCTTCGGCTGCCATGGAAGCCCTCTCCGATCTCGTCCGAACCTTTTTTCTGGCTCCCTGCGTGCGTCTTGCCGTCCGTATACTCGGCCTCTCCGCCCGACTCCGGGTCGTTGATCGGCGTCGAAATCACGTATCCGCCGCTCGCCCACCTTCCCAGGTCGATCGTGCGACACCGTTCGCTACAAAAGGGGAATTCCGGATCGCTCGCCAGAACGATCTTCCTACAGGTAGGACATTGCAGGCTGCGGACTTTCTTACGCGCCATGGTGCTGAACGGGACCTCTCAGGGCGAAAGCCCTCCACATCATACCGGAACTTCCGCCGTGGCTAGAGCAGCTTCACCACAATGTCGTAGTCGTGAGCTTCCACAATCTCCGCGCGATAGAACTCTCCCGGCTGGACGCCTTCATATTCTCCAAAGTCGTTGACGAACACCTTGCCGTCGATCTCCGGAGCGTGCGCCGACGAGCGCGCTTCCCACAGCAGCTCTGTCTCTTCGCTCGGACCTTCCAACATCACTTCAATCTCGCGTCCCACCGTTGCCTTGCGCTTGCGACGGCTGATCGTCTTCTGCAACTGCATCAGCTTTTTCCTGCGCCGTTCAATCTCTCGCTCCGGAACCTTTGCGTCGAGGTCGAATGCCGGCGAGCCTTCCTCGTCCGAGTAGCTGAACACTCCCAGCCAGTCGAACTGCGCCTCTTTGACGAACTCGCACAACGTCTCGAAGTCTTCCGCCGTCTCGCCCGGGAATCCGACGATGAACGATGTCCTCAGGGTCAGGTTCGGGATCGCCTTGCGCATCTTTGCAATCGACTTCAGGAAAATCTCCGCCCCGGCTCCGCGCTTCATCCGCTTCAGCACCGACGGCGACGCATGTTGCAGCGGCACGTCGATGTACGGACAAATCTTTTCGTTCGCCGCGATCGTCTCCAGTAGCTTGCCCGTTATCTTGTTGGGATACGCGTAGAGGAACCGGACCCATCGCAGGCCGTCAACCTTGGCCAGCCCTTCCAGCAGCAGCGCCAGCCCGTCTTTCAACCCGAGGTCTTCGCCGTAGCAGGTCGTGTCCTGCCCAATCAATACGACTTCCTTTACGCCCTGCCGCGCCAGCCGCTCCGCTTCCGTAATCACCGACTCAAACCGTCGCGAGCGGAACTTGCCGCGTAACTGTGGAATGATGCAGAACGAGCACGGATGATCGCATCCTTCGGCAATCTTGATATAGGCCGAGTGCTTCGCCGTCGCCAGGATCCGCGGCGTGTTTTCGTCGTAGAGATAGTTCGGCAAATCGGCAATCGCGCCGTCCCACTCGCTGCGTGAGAAGCGGCCCGCCTGTTCCCGCGCCTCGCCCTCCGCCCGCGCATGAGCGTGAGCGGCCTTGCCGTCTTCATACACGCCCGACTTCAGCGACTGCGATGCCGAGCCCGTATTTAGAATCCTGAATGGAGAGTTTGCGTCGCCCTGCGCGTGGGCCTGTGGAGCAATTCCGGCCGCGGCGAGAATCGCCTCCAGCTCGCCGGTGCCGACGACGGCGTCCACCTGCGGAATGTTCTTCTGGATTTCGTTGCGATAGCGCTCGACGAGGCATCCGGCGACGATCAGCTTCTTCGCACGGCCTTCGGTCTTGTAGTTCGCCATCTCCAGAATGGTGTCGACCGACTCCTGCTTGGCGCTGTTGATGAACGAGCAGGTGTTGACGACGATGATGTCCGCGTCTTCCGCGCTGGGAGTAATCGTCGCCCCGGCCGATGACAACATGCCCATCATCACCTCGCTGTCCACCAGGTTCTTCGGACACCCAAGGCTGACAAAACCAACCTTCGGATGCACGGGAAGCGGCGATTCAGCGGGCTTCTTTGCGGCACTGCTTTCTGCCGGAGACACTACGGTGAGACTCTTCTGCATCATGCTATCCCTTGAGTTTAGCATGGGGTGGGGAACCGTCCAGTGTCCCGAGGGTCCCCATATCTGCCTGTTGTTTGTCTAGTCCCATGACATCCTTCTTTACAGGATGTCATGGGACTAGACATGTTGTTGGCAGATGTGGGCCTTCCCATACTTCTGATCCCATTCTGGAATCGGTTGGGTTCATCTGGAACCGAGTGATAACCTTCCGCAATGCCTTATGGACTGAAGCGGCATCAGAAATCGGGACAATCGTACTTACTGAGGGTGAATTAAGGAACCTCTGATTAAGTTCTCCTGTTTCCACAGGCCTTGCGGGTAGAGTATCGCGAGATGAAGACTCACTCCCAACAGAGGACACTGGCGATGATGACGGGCTTCGAGCGGTACGGGAAGAA
>Ga0307375_10001441_pt1 | contig 25910 bp, 20 predicted proteins | sample TR1MG_FD_202531 | JGI IMG/M metagenome (GOLD analysis project Ga0307375, IMG submission 202531) | Soil microbial communities from Risofladan, Vaasa, Finland - TR-1 | ecosystem: Environmental > Terrestrial > Soil > Coastal area > Acid sulfate soil | place: Finland: Risofladan, Vaasa | collected...
AGGACGGCGGTGCGGACTGGCCGAAGCTGGTGCGTGAGATCGCCATGCCGATCAGGGAGGCGGAAGCCGCCCTGAAACCTGAACATGAGGCCGTATCAAGCTTCGATGATGATGATCCGAGACTGGCGGCAATCCGCAAATTGCTTGACGAGCAGGTCAGGCCGGCGCTGGTGTCGGACGGCGGCGATCTGCAGATCGTCGGCCTGGAAGGCAACGTGCTGTCGATACGTTATTTTGGCGCTTGCGGAAGTTGTCCCAGTTCTCTTGCCGGGACGCTTTCGGCGATCGGCAATCTGGCGCGAACCATAGAGCCCGATATCGAAGTGGAAGTGGTATGAGCGGATGGGTGGACGTAGGCAGAGCGGAAGATATCTCCGCCGGCAAGCCTGTACATGTTGAAATAGACGGCACCGGCATCGCGGTATTCAAACTTGACCAGGCGTTCTACGCGATTGAGGACGTCTGCACCCATGACGGCGGCAAGCTGACCGGCGGTTGCATCGAAAACGACGTTATCATCTGCCCGCGCCATGGTGCGCGATTTTCAATCAGGACCGGGGAAGCCTTATCCGCACCGGCCTACGAGCCGACGGCGACATTTCCAGTCAGAATCGAAAACGGCATGGTTCAGGTCAGGGACGATCGCTGGGATTAGTTTTGGCACATTGCTGATCCTGCTGCCGAACATTCAAAAGTCTTTTCCCGGTGTCAGCGGTTTGACATTGCCAACCACCACCAGGAAAGTTGCCATCCTGCATAGGCAAGAAAAAATCCGGGCGGAATTTCATGTTCGTAGCGAGAATGGTCTGTCATTAATGGCACCCCCTCTGCTATAATCCGCGTCCTCGGGGCGTAGCGCAGCCTGGTAGCGCACTTCGCTGGGGGTGAAGTGGTCGGAGGTTCGAATCCTCTCGCCCCGACCAGATTCAGTTCAGCCGGTTATGTGTTCGTCGAGCATGCTCCCAAGTATCAGACCTGCCAGACGCTGACATGATTTCACGGGAAAAATAACGATTACCTGGCTGTTCACATTTTTTTCATCTCAAATGGCCGATCATTTCCCGTCACCCGAATTCTCCTCCATCCAGCGCAAGGTCGCCATCGCAGCCTGTTTCGGCACTTTTCTGGAATGGTATGACTTCCTCACCTTCGCTTCGCTGGCCACTTACTTCAGCACGCTGTTTTTCCCGCAGGAGAATCCGGTCGCAGCGCTGCTGGCCAGTCTGGCCACCTTCGGGGTCGGCATGCTGGTGCGCCCGCTCGGCGCAGCCCTGTTCGGATCGCTGGGCGACAAGTACGGTCGCCGCCCGGTTTTCATCGCCACAATCGTGCTGATGGGGCTGGCCACTTTCTGCGTCGGCCTGTTGCCTACCTACGCGCAGGTCGGCATGCTGGCGCCCGCACTATTGCTGGTGTTGCGCCTGTTGCAGGGATTTGCGGTGGGCGGGGAGATCGGCGGCGCGGCGGTTTATCTTACCGAACATGCCCCGGCCGGCAAGCGCGGGTTTTATACCAGCGTGCTGCAATTGATGGGGCCGCTGGGTATCCTGGTGTCCACGTTTCAAATCGTGCTGTTGCAATCGCTGCTGAGTGCAGGCGATTTTCAGGCCTGGGGATGGCGTGTGCCATTTCTGCTTTCCATCGTGCTGTTGCTGGTCTCGATCAAGAGCCGGGTGAACATGTACGAGTCGCCGGTGTTCCTGCATCTGCGCGAGAAGCATGCCCTGTCGAAAGCCCCGTTGCGGGAATGTTTTTCCAATCCGCATACGCTAGCCCGCATGGCGCTGCTTTTTTTCTGTATCTCGGCAGGCGGTTCATTGCTGTTCTTTTCGTCGCAGGTCTACGTCAATGTGTATTTGAAAAGTGTGGTCAGGCTGGACCCGCAGCTTGCCGGGACACTGGTGATGACGAGCACTATCCTGCTGTTCCCGCTGACCATTTTTTTCGGCTGGCTGTCGGACCGCATCGGCCGCAGACCGGTGCTGCTGGCCGGTTTGCTGCTTGGTGCCGTGGCCATCTTTCCGGTATTCAAGGGGCTGATGCATTACGGCAATCCGACCCTGGAGCGTTTCAACCGCGAGGTGCCGGTGGCGCTGTATGGCGAATCCTGCGCCTATGACCCGTTCACCAGGACCAGCAATGATTGCGAGTACAACCAGGAACTGCTCGCCAAACTGGGTGTGTCATACACGCTTTATCCTGCCCAGAATACAGCAAATGCTCCGCACACTACCCTGGTGCGTATCGGCAGCAGCGCGGTCGCCGGCTACCAGCCAACGGCAATCATGCAGGCATTAAAGTCGGAAGGCTGGACTGAACATGCCGACGCGAACCGGACCAACAGTGTGATGATATTTTTGCTGCTGCTGATCCTGCTGATCGCAGTCGGACTCATCACGGGTCCGCAAACCGCGACACTGGCGGAATTGTTCCCGGCCCGAACCCGTTATACGGCCGTGGCTTTGCCACACAACCTCAGCGCGGGATGGATAGGCGGCTTGTCGCCATTCATGATCACGCTGTTGAGCGTGAAAGCGGGGGACGCGATATCCGGCATGTGGTATCCGGTCGGATTGCTGACACTGGCTTTTGTCATCGGTTTGATCTTTCTGCCGGAGACTCGCAATGTATCGCTGGAAGGCTAGCAGAGTGTTGAAAAACGACTGCGCTCGGCATAACTGCGTTGCTCAAGGGCTCAAAATGCGGGGTCGCACAGCGATAAACTCAAATGTAAACTCCGCTTTTTCACCCTTTCGCGCCTTGTTCTGCCATCGCTCGCGACGTTTTTGAACACCCTGTTAAGTGCTGACGTTCACAATTGTTAAATGCAATTCACCCTGGGCTTATGGCACAATCGCATCGATAATTCATGTCTATCCTTAATTCCAAATGCGTATTCTGATCAGTAATGACGATGGTTATTTTGCCCCCGGCCTGGCCTGTCTCGCCGAACATCTGGCCAAGATCGCCGATGTGGTGGTGGTCGCCCCCGAACGTGATCGCAGCGGCGCCAGCAATTCTCTTACCCTGGATCGCCCGCTCAAGCTGCGTCGGGCCAGCAACGGTTTTTATTACGTCAACGGCACACCGACCGACTGTGTGCATCTGGCGGTGACAGGTATGCTGGATCAGCAGCCCGACATGGTGGTGTCCGGCATCAACGCCGGAGCCAATATGGGCGACGACACCATCTATTCCGGCACAGTCGCGGCGGCAACGGAGGGATTTTTGCTCGGGATCCCTTCCATCGCAGTTTCGCTGGTGGGCCCTGAATTTGTGAATTACGAGACTGCCGCCAAAATCGCCGCCGAACTGGTGCAACGCTTTGCCAGGCAGCAACATAGCCATCCCTGGCTGCTCAATGTGAATGTGCCGGATGTGCCTCACGATCGATTGCAGGGTATATCGGTAACGCGCCTGGGCAAGCGGCATAAAGCCGAGCCGGTGGTAAAGGCCAGCAATCCGCACGGCGAGGCCGTGTATTGGGTAGGTGCGGCGGGCAAGGCGCAGGACGCGGGTGAGGGAACGGATTTTCACGCCGTCTCGCAGCAGCACGTTTCGCTCACACCGCTGCAGATCGACCTCACGCAATATAGCCAGCTTGATGCGGTACGCGGTTGGCTGGCCCAAGTCTAGTGAACAGGAGTCTTAATGGCATCGGCATGACCTCCCAGCGCACCCGTGCGCGCCTGGTCGAGCGGCTGCGCGAACAGGGTATCAAGGACGAAGTCGTGCTGGCGGCCATGTTCGAAGTGCCGCGACATCTGTTCGTCGACGAGGCATTGGCGAGCCGCGCTTATGATGACGTGTCGCTGCCAATCAACTACAACCAGACCATCTCCCAGCCTTACATCGTGGCGCGCATGATCGAAGTGCTGCGTGCCCCCAGCGACGGGGTAGACCGCCCGCTTGGCCGCGTGCTTGAGATCGGCACCGGCTGCGGCTATCAGGCTGCGGTGCTGGCGCAGGTGGCGCGCGAGGTCTATACCGTGGAGCGCATCAGGCCGCTGTACGAACGCGCCAGAAAACAATTGAGCGATCTGAAGATCCGCAACGTCAGCGTGCGGTATGCCGATGGTACGGCCGGCTTGCCGGAAGCAGGACCATTTGACGGCATCATCATGGCCGCCGCAGCACCCGCGCTGTCGGCGGTGCTGCGGGAGCAGCTGGCGGTCGGTGGTAGAATGGTGCTGCCGGTCGGGATGCAAACGCAATGGCTGTATCTGGTTGAACGCGATGCGCGCGGATTCCGCGAAACCCAGCTCGAACCGGTGAAATTCGTACCGTTATTGATGGGCAAGGCATGATCAGAAACAGGATTTTTCCATTTTTGCTGGCAACGCAGCTATTGGCGGGATGTGCCTCAAGTATTCAACGTCCACCGGTTTTCGAGCGCGCTGAAGCTCAAAAAAATGCCGCCAAGGCAAATAAATCCCCGCGCGAAAAAGATTGGCGGCCCGCCTCTTATGTCGTGCAAAAGGGCGATACGTTATTCAGCATTGCCTTCAATTATGGTTTTGATTACCACGAGCTGGCTGAAATGAACGGTATCAAGGATCCCGGCCTGATCTCCATAGGCCAGGAAATTCGCCTGTTCCCGAACGGGGCCGGGCCTGCCGCAACTGTCGCCCCGGTTGCGGTCAAGCCGATCGATATTCTGGTGAAGGATCAGCCCAGGCTGGTGAAATTCCCGTACAGCGCGGCGGCCATGGCCCAGATCGACAAGGTCCAGGAACAGACCACGACTGCAACAACGATCGTTGCCAAAGTGCCCCAAGCCGCATCTGTCACCGCAAGATACGATAGCGCCGATGTCAGCGAGGAACCCGTGCAGGGATGGAGCTTGCCCGCCACGGGTAAACTGATCGGACAATTTTCAGAATCGGACCGCCGCAAGGGTATCGACATTGCAGGCAAGCTCGGGCAACCGATTATGGCCAGCGCGTCCGGCAAGGTGGTCTATAGCGGCAGCGGTTTGCGCGGTTATGGCAAGCTGATCATCATCAAGCACAACAATACCTACCTCAGTGCTTATGCGCATAACGACAAGATACTGGTGAAGGAAGGGCAGAGCGTCACGCGCGGACAAAAGATCGCACTCATGGGCAAGACCGATGCCAGCCAGGTAGAGCTTCATTTTGAAGTGCGCCGTTTCGGCAAACCGGTCGATCCGGCAAAATATCTGCCGCTTGGAAAGCTGTGAGTTTAACTTGAATCCCAAACAACTCAGCACCATCGATCACGACCGGGACAGCGCGGCTTTGCGTTATGTCTATCCGGTGGTATCGCGCCGTGCCGGCGGTGTTTCGGTCGGCATCAATCTCAATACCAACAACGCCTGCAACTGGCGCTGCATCTACTGCCAAGTTCCCGGCCTGACCCGCGGTGCGGCACCGGCGGTAGATATGGCCGTTCTGGAAAGCGAGTTGCGCGGTTTCCTCCATGAACTGCTGCACGGCGATTTCATGCAACGCCGAGTTCCGGAAGGCGCGCGGCGCATCAACGACATCGCGCTATCCGGCAACGGGGAACCGACCAGCAGCGCCGAATTTGTCCGGGTCATCGAACTGATCTCACGGGTGCGCCGCGACCTGGCCCTTCGACCGGGCTCAGGACAGGCATTGCCGGATACCGTGAAAACCGTGCTGATCACCAACGGCAGCCTGCTGTACCGCAATGAAGTCCAGCAGGGTCTGCGCGACATGGCGAAGATCAACGGCGAGGTCTGGTTCAAGCTGGATCGCGCCAGCGAGGCAGGGATGCAGCGCGTCAACGACATCCATATCAGCATGAATAAAGTCCGCGGCAATCTCGAGGCCGCAATCGCATGCTGCCCGACCTGGTTGCAGACCTGCTGGTTCGCGCTGGACGGCGAACCGCCGTCCCGACGGGACGAAGACGATTATCTCGAATTTGTCGCGGCGCTGCTGCGCGACGGGCATCAACCGCGGGGTGTGCTGCTCTACAGCCTGGCGCGTCCCTCGATGCAAGCCGAAGCGCCGCGCCTGTCCGCTTTGTCCGAAGTACAGTTGCGAGCCTTCGCCGACCGTATAGTTGAGCTCGGCTTGCCGGTCAAAGTCAGTCCCTGAGTCACCTTCGACTTTTTTGATGAGGTGTGCAAGTTCTTGCGCCTTGCCGGCCAAGTGCAGATAATGGCCACCATCGGGGATAAAGCAGCCTCCCCGCTTCAAGACGATTCCGCATCCAAGGCCTGCTCTGAGGTGGAGTGTTCTCCAAGGAGGAGTCATGGATACATCGCAGCAGCAACTTTCTGACAACACACAGCCTCCTGAACCGGTCACATTGGCTCAGGCGTTCTGGTATTGGCTGAAACTGGGTTTCATCAGCTTCGGCGGTCCGGCGGGGCAGATCGCCATCATGCACCAGGACCTGGTCGAGAGAAAACGCTGGATCTCGGAGCGGCGATTCTTGCACGCGCTCAATTACTGCATGGTGCTGCCGGGACCGGAAGCGCAGCAGCTTGCCGTCTACATCGGCTGGCTGATGCACAGGACCTGGGGCGGCATCATTGCGGGCGGCCTGTTTGTGCTGCCCTCGTTTTTCATCCTGCTGGCGCTGGCATGGATATACATGGCCTATGGCAGCGTGCCCGCCGTGGCGGGCGTGCTCTACGGCATTAAGCCCGCAGTGGTCGCCATCGTGCTGTATGCCTGCTATCGCATCGGTTCGCGGACTTTGAAGAACGCGCTGCTGTGGGCAATCTCGGTGCTGGCTTTCTTTGCCATTTTTGTTTTCAGGCTCCCGTTCCCGGCCATCGTACTGGCGGCGGGACTGATCGGATATTTCGGCGGGCGCATTTCTCCCCAACACTTCAAGGCGGGGGGCGGGCATGGCGCGAGCAATAAAGATTTCGGCCCTGCCATAATAGACGACGATACGCCGACGCCTACCCACGCTTTATTTAGCTGGGCGAAGCTTGCGCGCATCGCCGTCATCGGAATCTGCATCTGGCTGGCGGTCATGGCTGCGTCGTTAGTCATATACGGATGGGAAAACACGTTTACCCAGATGGGCTGGTTCTTCACCAAGGCGGCGCTGCTGACCTTTGGCGGTGCCTACGCGGTGCTGCCCTATGTTTATCTGGGCGCGGTGGAGCATTACCACTGGCTAACCCCGATCCAGATGATAGATGGGCTGGCGCTGGGAGAAACCACGCCCGGCCCGCTTATCATGGTGATCACCTTCGTCGGCTTTGTTGGCGGCTGGAGCCAGCAAGTATTCGGGGCCGACGCGGTATTCGCTTCGGCCTTCATCGCTTCGGCGGTCGCCACCTTCTTCACCTTCCTGCCCAGCTTCATCTTTATCTTTCTGGGCGGCCCCTTCATCGAGACTACGCACGGCAACCTCAAACTCACCGCGCCGCTCACCGCCATCACCGCCGCCGTGGTGGGCGTCATCGCCAGCCTCGCCCTGTTCTTCGCCTACCATGTATTTTTGCCAACGGGTTTCGGCAAGGGCGCGGTTGACTGGTTTTCAATCGCACTTGCTGCCGGAGCGACGCTCGCCATATTCCGCTTCAAGGCCGGAGTGATCCCTGTCATTCTGGCGGGCGGATTGCTCGGCATGGGGTTCAAGTTGCTCACCTGATTAAGGAGAAATGAATCATGAAATGGATCACGCGCGAACGTCCGAAAATTGATCGCATCGCCTGTCCGTGGCTGATTGCACGCTACATTGATGATGCGCCGGAATTCCTCTATGTGCCTCGCGGAGAAGTCATGCAGGTTGCCGCCGAGACTGGCGCTACGCCCTATGATGTGCCCGGCGTGGAACTGGGGCACCACGGAGAGCGGTGCAGCTTCGATGCGTTCATCGAAAAATATGCGCTCGGCGATCCCGCCTTGAACAAGCTGTCCCTGATCGTCCGTGCTGCCGACTGCGGTGCGCCGCAACTGGCTGAAGAGGCCGCCGGTTTGCTGGCGATTTCCAAAGGGCTGTCGCTCAATTTCGAGGACGACCTTGAAATGCTCAAGCATGGCATGGTGATCTACGATGCGCTCTACGCCTGGTGCTCCGACACCCAGATAAGGAAGGTAACGCGGTTGTTGGGGCTGCGGTGATCGCGCATTTGATCTTGCCGAAGGGGGTAGAACGCGCCGCGCTCCCGCTGTTGATTGGCCGCGCGCTGCGAGCCTTTGTCGACGGTTACGTGGCGGTGCTGCTGCCCGCCTATCTGCTGGCGCTGGACATGGGTACCTGGGCGGTGGGACTGATCAGCACGGCTACGCTGCTGGGTTCGGCGCTCGCCACACTGGCGGTGGGCGCATGGGGACACCGCTTCCATAATCGCAGCCTATTGCTCGCAGCTGCTCTGCTGATGGTAGCTACCGGGCTGGGTTTCGCCAGCCTCTCCGCGTTCTGGCCGCTGCTGCTCGTCGCTTTCATCGGCACGCTGAACCCGAGTTCCGGCGATGTCAGCGTCTTCCTGCCGATTGAACACGCCCGCCTCGCGGAGGCTGCCCAAGGTGATGCCCGCACCGCCCTGTTTGCCCGTTACAGCCTGACCGGGGCACTGTGTGCCGCGCTGGGAGCGCTGGCCGCCGCCGTGCCCGATTGGCTGGTCGGCTCAGGCGTTGACCGGCTCGCTTCATTTCGCGCCATGTTCGTTATTTACGCGCTGGCCGGTCTCGCGGTCTGGCTGCTCTACCGGCGGCTGCCGGAACCGCAGCCGCACGAGCAGCCAGCGCGCCCCGCACCCTTGGGGCCGTCGCGCGGAATCGTGACCAGGCTCGCCGCCTTGTTCTCCATCGACGCCTTCGCCGGCGGCCTGGTGGTCAATTCGCTGCTCGCCTTGTGGCTGTTCCAGCGCTATGGCCTGTCGTTGACTGCCGCCGGAACTTTCTTTTTCTGGGCCGGGCTGCTGACCGCAGGTTCTCAACTCGTTGCACCGTGGGTGGCGAAGCGCATTGGCCTGCTCAACACCATGGTGTTCACACACATCCCGTCCAATCTCTGTTTGATCCTGGCCGCGCTGGTATCCAGCCTGCCTGTGGCGCTAGGCTTATTGTTGCTGCGTGCGGCGCTTTCGCAAATGGATGTACCGACCCGGTCAGCCTTTGTGATGGCGGTGGTGACCCCGCCCGAGCGCGCGGCAGCGGCAAGTTTTACGGCGGTTCCGCGCAGCCTCGCCTCGGCGGTCAGTCCATCCTTGGGCGGCGCGATGTTCGCCGTCGGCTGGCTGGCCGCGCCGCTGGTGGCCTGCGGCCTGCTCAAAATAGTCTATGATTTGGCGATATGGAGTGCTTTCCGGCGGGTCAAGCCGGGGCAATGACCACGACCAGATAAGGCATGGGGGCGAGACTTTTTCTGCGCGTCGAATTATTGACAGAATGATAAGACTCCTTATTTTTCGCGAGCAATCTTTTCGGGCTGGCACTCTTGAGAGCCAATATGGCGGTTGAAAGTTGGCGCGATCCGGACAGGCTGTTGAAAAACTACAACACATGAAACAATCACCCGAATGGAACAGGGCAGCATTGCTGCAATCACCATTGTTTGCACCGCTGCATCCGATACTCGCCAGCCTTGATGCTGGCGGCTTCCCCACGCTGCATGATTGCAATGCGCTGCTGGCGGCACGACCATCACCCATCACCGTGCAGAACGGAATGCCGTTGCGTTTCGTACCGCAGGAATGCGGCAAACTCTCCTTCGAAGTGCAATATGAACCGCGCTGCTACCTGACAGGCGAGGTGCAGATGCGCGCGCATAACTTGCATGACCTGTTTAACGCGCTGGTGTGGCTGACCTTTCCCAGGACCAAGGCCGTCATCAATGCGCGCCATTACCGTGCGCTGACGGAGGAGGACATTGCGGTTGCGGCCGGAAGCCAGCGCGGCGCGGTGCGCGATGTGAATACGCTGCTGGATGAATCCGGCGTGGTCATCGCGTATGCCGATGCCCATGATAATGCCGGCTTGGCCGGACTGCTGCGCGATTTCAAATGGAAGGAACTGTTCTGGCAGCGGCGCGAGCAGGTGAGGGCGAGCATGGGGTTCTATCTGTTCGGCCATGGCCTCTACGAGAAAGCGCTGCAACCCTATGTCGGGATGACCGGACAGGGCTTGCTGATCAAGGTCGAGCAGGCATTTTTCACTTGGCCGTTGGTGCAGCAGTTGGCGCATCTGGACAGCCTGCTGGCTGATTATCTGGCTGCGCCGGAACATTGCCGCAGCACCCGCGATCTCTCCCCGTTGCCCCTGCTCGGCGTGCCGGGGTGGGCAGCGGACAACGATTGTGCGGCGTATTACGACAACACCGCGTATTTTCGTCCTGGCAGGCGCGCATAGAAAATTATAGTGCGGGAGCCCGACTGGTCGGGCGATTGCACATCGCGCAGCACCCGTAAAGGGTACGCCGGAGGGTGCCCCGCTACTTACCCCCGTAAAGGGGACGCCGCCAGACACTCGCCCTTTGGGCGGTCTTGGCGCAGGCAGCGACCCTTCCGCAGCAAGCTGCACTCCTACAATAAAACGGGCAATCTGTGTTAACGGAGATGATCAAAAGATGTCGAGCAACTTTGGTATCATGGCGGCCTTGCGCAATATCTCTTCCATCCCCAGTATCTTGAAAAGTTAAGTCTCTCCGAATGTTAAGCAAGCTCAATGCAGTGCAACGCGATGCCGTTACGCACCTCGACGGCCCTTTGCTGGTGCTGGCCGGCGCGGGCAGCGGCAAGACGCGCGTCATCACCCACAAGATCGCCTATCTGGTGAACGAATGCGGTTACGAGCCGCGCAACATCGCCGCGATCACGTTCACCAATAAGGCGGCCAACGAGATGCGTGCACGCGTCGGCGAGCTGTTGAAAAACACCAGCACCAAAGGCCTGGTGGTGAGCACCTTTCATTCGCTGGGCATGAACATTTTGCGCGCGGAGGCCAGGCTGCTGGGCTACAAACCGCAGTTCTCGATCTTCGACAGCAGCGACACCTGGAAGATATTCGGCGAGCTGAGCAACTCGGCCGACAAGCAGGAAATCCGCGACATGCAGACGCAGATATCGAACTGGAAATCCGCCTTCATTTCGCCGGAACAGGCCTCTGAAATCGCCGACAACAACGAAACCAAAGTCCATGCACGTGTCTACTCGCGCTATCAGGAAACGCTGCGCGCCTACCAGGCGGTGGACTTCGACGACCTGATCCATCTTCCGGTGGTGCTGTTCAAGCAGCATCCTGAAGCGCTGCTGCGCTGGCAGCTGAAGCTGCGCTATCTGCTGGTGGACGAATACCAGGACACCAACGATTGCCAGTACCAGATGATCAAGCTGCTGGCCGACATGCGCGCCGCACTGACCGTGGTGGGCGATGACGATCAGTCCATCTACGCCTGGCGCGGTGCCAGCATCGAGAACCTGCACAACCTGCGCAACGACTACCCCAAGTTGCGCGTGATCAAGCTGGAGCAGAACTATCGCTCCTCGCAGCGCATCCTCAAGGTGGCGAACCACCTGATCAACCACAACACCAAAGTGTTCGAGAAGAAGCTGTGGAGCGACCACGGCATCGGCGACCCTATCCGCATCTATGCGGCGCGCGACGACGAACACGAAGCCGAGAGCGTGGTGATGAAGCTGATGGCGCACAAGTTCGAGCATCGCACGCGCTTTGCCGACTATGCGATCCTGTACCGCAGCAACCACCTGTCGCGCGCCTTCGAGGAACAGCTGCGCGCCCAGCGCGTGCCTTATACGGTCAGCGGCGGCACCTCGTTCTTCGACCGCGCCGAGATCAAGGATATCACCGCCTATTTGCGCCTGATCGCCAACCCGGACGATGATCCGGCCTTCATCCGCGCGATCACGACCCCGAAGCGCGGAATCGGCAACACCACGCTGGAGAAACTCGGCAGCTATGCCGGAGGGCGCCACATCAGCCTGTTCGAGGCCGCGTTCGAAACGCATATCCGGGATGAGCTGCAGCCGCGCCAATATGAAGAGCTGATGCTGTTCTGCAACTTCATCAACCGCATCCAGGACCGCGCCGACAAAGATCCATGTGCCGAGCTGCTGGACGAGCTGCTGCGCGCGATCAATTACGAGACCTGGCTGTATGACTCGCACGACCCACGCCAGGCCGAGACCAAGTGGAAGAACGTCGAGGACTTCATCGGCTGGCTCAAGCGCAAGGCCGAGGTGGATGAAAAGTCATTGATCGCGATGGTGCAGACCATCGCGCTGATCAACATGCTGGAAGGCAAGGATCAGGAGCAGGATGCGGTCTCGCTGTCGACGCTGCATGCCGCCAAGGGACTCGAATTCCCGCACGTGTTCATCGTCGGCGCGGAGGAAGAAATTTTGCCGTTCCGCGACAGCGACGAAAAGCAGATCGAGGAAGAACGCCGCCTGATGTACGTCGGCATCACCCGCGCCGAGCGCAGCCTGCAGATCAGCTACTGCAACCGCCGCAAGCGCGGCAAGGACTGGATGGCCTGCGAACCGAGCCGCTTCCTCGAAGAAATGCCGGAAGATGAACTGGTCTATGCGGGCGGCCATGCCGATGCCGCGCCGACCGTGACCAAGGACGAGGGCATGGACAAGCTGGCGAGACTGAAAGCGATGCTGAATAACCGGTAGTAGAATAAGTCTCGCTGAAACTACAACCGTTCGCCCTGATAACCAGCCTGCGTGTGTTGTTGGGGCTTCAGCCCCTTACAACCACGGCGTACCCCGTGCTGGGCTTGCGAAGCATCACCACGAACAGTATAGAGACTTGACTCCGCGCCTCCACAACCAATGTAAGGCGCAATAACCGGCATTGTGCCGTATGTAGTCATCCGGTGTAATGCGAATAGGGGGCAACACTATTATTTTTCACCGCCTACGCGAAGAACCGGTAGTTATTACGCCCCGCTTTTTTTGCATGATACATTGCTGTATCACTATTCCTGAGCAGCGTTTCGACATCACCGCCGTCTTGTGGATAGGTTGCGATACCGATGCTGGCCCCACTGCGTACTTCCTGTCCGTTGATAATAAATGGCGCAGACAGAACATCCAGTATCTTTTGCGCCACCAGCGCAGCATCCTCGGCAGCGCTCAGCCTTGCCAACAGCACAATGAATTCATCGCCACCTTGCCTGCCCACCGTATCCTCCGCGCGCAAAGAGGCAGTGAGCCGTTGGGCAATCATTTGCAGCAGTTGATCGCCCGCATCGTGCCCGAGGGTATCGTTAATGTTCTTGAATTTGTCGATATCGACGAACATGACGGCCAATTGAGCACCGGATCGTCGTGCCGATGCAATGGTTTGCTGAATCCGATCCTGAACCAGGCGCCGATTGGGCAAATTGGTAAGCGCATCGTAATGCGCCAGATGCAGGATTTTTGTCTCTGCCGCTTTGCGCTCGGTGGTGTCGCGCATGATACCGATGAACTGGCGGTGGCCCTCCAGATAAAACTCCGAAATCCGCAAGTCAATTGGAAAAGCTTCACCATTGCTACGCTGTGCAGTCACTTCCCGCCCGATGCCGATCACGCGCGCCTCGCCAGTTCGCAGGTAGCGTCCCAAATAACTATCATGTTCGCTGCGATACGGCTCTGGCATCAGCATGGATACATTCTTGCCAATGACCTCCTTGCTGCTGTAGCCAAACATATGTTCTGCCCCCAGGTTGAACAATTCGATTTCACCGGTAACAGCAATGGTCACAATGCCCTCATCCACATTCTCCAGCACCGCCCGTATTCGGTTTTCGCTGTCTCGCAACTTCATGCTTGCTTCACGCGCAATACGCTCCGAACGCACCAGTTTGATCACCAGCGGAGAAAGCTGCCAGCGCAGCAACAGCAGCGCCACGGCAAGCATGCCGACCATCAGCGGCAGCAGGTAGCGAAGCTGGTGCCAGACCGGGGCATACAATTCGGCGCTATCCATTTTCAGCACCATACCAAGGCCAAGATCGCCAACCGGGCTGTAGGCCGCTACCACTTCCTGATGGCGATAATCATGCGCAGTAATAAATCCGGTGTCTCCCTCCAGTGCATGGGCCATGGGTAACGGCTCATCTTTCGACGACCTTTCAGGTAAGACCATTACATTCGGATTGAGCGTCGTGGGAAAACAGCTGATATTGAGGTCAGAGTACGCGCACAATGCCAGTTCCACCGTCTTGCCAAAAAGTTTGGTCCTCATGAACATGCTGCTGAGTGTGGGCAAAGGCGCCTCTGTGGCTACCCTTCCGACAATGCGCCCCGCATTCACGATGTTTAGGTCAGTCCGTAAAAAAAACTTGTCTTTAAACAGCAATTGCGCGTGTCCGCTAAAATTGATGGGAACCGTCAGCGCGGGCTGTTGCACAAAGAAGCCTGCATGCGCCAACTCGCGCCCGTCTTTATCGAACAGCGCAACAGCCGAGATCCCGGTTGCAAGAAAAGATTGGGCTCCTCTATTGAGTGCATATCGGGTCGCGCTATCGCCCTCATCCATGTCCATACGCTGTATTTGATCAATCAAAAAGGGGCGCGTGGCAACCGTCATGCCCTTCTGAAATCCTTGCTTGATTTCTGATTTTGCTAAAGCCACATAGTTTTGCTGGGTCGACTGCAAGATGCTGCTGAGAAGGCTCTCGGCATGACGCTGCATGATGTAAAACACCATCACGCTGACAAAAATGGCGACTACAACCAGTATCGTCCCTGCAACCAGAACAATCCGTTGTTGACCAAATTTTTGTTGTTTCATACCTTTCTGAGTCGTTCATGTATAGAGAAATGGGTGCCACAGCGGGCACGTGCAACGCCCTGATTACGTTGCGCCCCTGTGAAACATAAGGGAGAAATTGGAGTATCTCCCGTCGCATTTTCCCAGTCAATGCCTTTTTCCCTTGCAAATCCACAAGAAAATCTGTGTCCCGCTTCGCCCCTTCTATCGGCAAGAATTTGTCGAGTCTGTTCCAAAACTGCACGCTCTAAGTGGCTGGATATGAGTTCCCGAGATGCGTATAATGCTCGCTTTGCCGAGGGCTGTTTCATGCGCATCATTCAAAAAGCTTTGACCTTTGACGACGTTCTGCTCGTTCCCGCCTACTCCAATGTGTTGCCGCGCGATGTCAGTCTGCGCACCCAACTTACCCGCAACATCGATCTGAACATCCCGCTGTTGTCCGCGGCGATGGATACCGTCACCGAATCGCGCCTGGCGATCGCGCTGGCGCAGGAAGGCGGCATCGGCATCATCCACAAGAATATGTCGGTCCAGGCACAGGCGGCCAAGGTCGCCAAGGTCAAACGTTTTGAAAGCGGCGTGGTCAAGGATCCCATCACCATCACGCCGGATATGACGGTGCGCAACGTGCTGAGTCTGACGCGTCAGCACAAGATTTCCGGTTTGCCGGTGGTGCAGGGCAAGCAGTTGGTCGGCATCGTCACCAATCGCGATCTGCGCTTCGAGAGCAATCTGGACCAGCCGGTCAAAAACATCATGACGCCGCTCGAGCGGCTGATCACCGTCAAGGAGAATGCCAGCCTTGAAGAGGCGCGCAACCTGATGCACAAGCACCGTATCGAGCGCGTGATGGTGGTGAACGATGCTTTCGAGTTGCGCGGCCTGATGACAGTCAAGGATATCCTGAAATCCAGCGAACATCCGCTGGCTTGCAAAGACAGCTTCGGCCATCTGCGCGTCGGTGCGGCAGTCGGCGTGGGCGAGGGCACGGATGAGCGCGTCGCGTTGCTGGCCGAGGCCGGCGTGGACGTGATCGTGGTGGATACCGCGCACGGTCATTCGCAGGGCGTGCTGGATCGCGTCAAGTGGGTCAAGACTAATTTTCCGCACATCGAGGTGATCGGCGGCAATATCGCCACCGGCGGTGCGGCTATGGCTTTGCTGGATCACGGCGCGGACGGGGTGAAGGTCGGCATCGGTCCAGGTTCGATCTGCACCACGCGCATCGTCGCGGGTGTCGGCGTGCCGCAGATCGGGGCGATCCAGAGTGTTGCCAAGGCGTTGCAGGGAACCGGTGTGCCGCTGATCGCCGACGGCGGCATTCGCTACTCCGGTGATATCTCCAAAGCGATTGCGGCGGGTGCGCATACGGTGATGCTCGGCGGTTTGTTTGCCGGCACCGAAGAAGCTCCCGGCGAGATCGAATTATTCCAGGGGCGTTCCTACAAGTCCTATCGCGGCATGGGCAGCCTGGGTGCGATGCAGCAGGGTTCCAGCGACCGCTATTTTCAGGATAACGAAGCCAACCAGGACAAGCTGGTGCCGGAAGGCGTGGAAGGACGCGTTCCTTACAAGGGCAGCGTGCTGGCAGTGATCCATCAGTTGATGGGCGGCCTGCGTTCCAGCATGGGTTACGTGGGATGCGCGGATATCGCCACCATGCACACCAAGGCCGAGTTCGTCGAGATCACTTCTTCCGGCATACGCGAGTCTCATGTGCATGATGTGCAGATCACCAAGGAAGCGCCGAATTACCATATTGAGTGAGCTTGTTGCTGGTAGCCGGTAGCGGGTAGCTGGAGTAAAACGATGCCGATTGAAAGTTACCGTTCGCTATTGGTTTGGCAAAAATCGGTGGATTTTGTTGTGCTGGTTTATAGGGTGCTTGGCAGCTTTCCAAAGAATGAACAATATGGGCTTGCCAGTCAGATACAGCGTGCGGCGGTTTCCATTCCGTCGAACATCGCAGAAGGAAAGGAACGCCAATCGGATCGCGATTTTGCCCGGTTCATAGCGATTGCATTGGGTTCTCTGGCCGAGCTTGAAACTCAACTTGTGATTGCATCGAGGCTCGGTTATCTGGACGAGGCCGACTGGCAAGAAGCAACGGCGCAAGCCGACGAAATTGGAAAGATGTTGCGCAGCCTGCACAAGACACTGAGTTCCACAAATTAACCACAATTGGCTTTCGCTACCTGCTACAAGCCACCAGCTACGAGCTATATATGCACAAAAAAATCCTGATCCTCGATTTCGGTTCGCAATACACCCAGCTGATCGCGCGCCGCGTGCGCGAAACCCATGTCTACTGCGAGCTGCATCCTTACGATGTGGGCGATGAGTTTATTCGCGCGTTTAATCCATCTGGAATCATCCTGTCCGGCGGCCCGAATTCGGTGACCGAGGGCGATACGCCGCGCGCGCCGCAAATCGTGTTCGAACTGGGCGTGCCGGTTCTGGGCATCTGCTACGGCATGCAGACCATGGCCGCGCAGTTGGGCGGTGCGGTTGAAAACGGCCTGGTGCGTGAATTCGGCTATGCCGAGATTCGCGCGCAGGGACATTCCGCCTTGCTGCGCGGTATACAGGACAGAACAAATGCGCAGGGCCACGGCCTGATCGACGTGTGGATGAGCCACGGCGACAAGGTGACAAAACTGCCGCCGGGATTCTCGGTGATCGCCAGCAATGCCGCCACGCCCATCGCCGGCATGGCGGACGAGGCGCGGCATTATTACGCGCTGCAATTCCATCCGGAAGTGACCCACACCCATCAGGGCAAGGCGATGCTGAACCGCTTCGTGCATGACATCTGCGGTTGTGCGCAGGACTGGAACATGCCGGATTACGTCAAAGAAGCGGTAGAAAAGATCCGTGTACAGGTGGGCAAGGACGAAGTGATACTCGGGCTGTCCGGCGGGGTGGATTCCTCGGTGGCGGCGGCGCTGATACATCGCGCCATCGGCGACCAGCTGACTTGCGTGTTCGTGGACAACGGCCTGCTGCGTCTGAAAGAGGCCGAGCAGGTGATGGCCACCTTTGCCGAAAGTCTCGGGGTGAAAGTGATACATGTCGATGCCGGCAACGAATTCCTGCATCATCTGACCGGTGTGTCGGAACCCGAGCAGAAGCGCAAGATCATCGGCCGCGAGTTCGTCGAGGTGTTCCAGCGCGAAGCAAAAAAATTGCCGCAGGCCAAGTGGCTGGCGCAGGGCACGATCTATCCGGACGTGATCGAATCTGCCGGAGCAAAGACCAAAAAAGCCCATACCATCAAGTCGCACCACAACGTCGGCGGCTTGCCGGAAAGTCTGCACCTGAAACTGCTGGAACCGTTGCGCGAACTGTTCAAGGACGAAGTGCGCGAGCTCGGTGTGGCACTGGGCCTGCCGCACGACATGGTATATCGCCACCCTTTCCCGGGCCCCGGTCTGGGTGTGCGCATCCTGGGTGAAGTCAAGCGCGAGTACGCCGAACTGCTGCGCCGCGCCGATGCGATTTTCATCGAAGAACTGCATGCCACCAAGGATGACGACGGGATGTCCTGGTACGCAAAAACCTCGCAAGCCTTCACCGTGTTCCTGCCGGTCAAAAGCGTCGGGGTGATGGGAGATGGCCGAACCTATGAATGGGTGGTGGCGCTGCGCGCGGTGCAGACCCAGGACTTCATGACTGCACACTGGGCGCATCTGCCCTATGAATTACTGGGCAGGGTTTCCAACCGCATCATCAACGAAGTGCGCGGCATCAACCGCGTGGTCTACGACATCTCCGGCAAACCGCCAGCGACGATAGAATGGGAGTAGCGACCCGGACACGGTGCGGCGTAGCCGGCGGTGCGGGTAGGGTCGCCATCCGCGAATAGGAAAGTTATAAGTTCCAGATAAGTTGTCTGAGCGGATACCCGGACAGTGCGAAAGGGTCGATGCGAAGCAGCGGGGCACCCATCGGCCTACCCCTTGCGGGTGCGGTGCGGCGTATTTGCGGGCAGGATCCCCATCATGAGATTTGCAAATCTGTTCAGGTAATCAATGCGACCCCGGAGGATGCGGTGCACTTCGGGTTGCGAGAAACTACGTCACCCGTAAATGGTCGGTCATGATGACTTGCTTTGAGCTTTCTGAGGGGATGCTACAATACTTCGCATCAAGCGAAAAAGTTGAAGAGCAACGCATCACTCTATCATTCCACGCGACCGACTATGCCTGACCAATCCACACTTGCCGGCGTAGCGCCCTCTCTCCATGCGATGCTTTCAGCCACACGCAGGAGCCGGATGTTTTACGCATGCTGTCTGTTCCTGCTGTTTACCATGGGACCGGCGCTTTCTGCCGCCGCCGGGAGCACCAATGGTGAAGCCACCCCTGCCACGCTGAAAGTGGTGATGGACGACAATTATCCGCCTTATGCATTCCGCGATTCAAACGGCGTACTCAACGGTTATCTGGTGGATATATGGAAATTGTGGGAAGGCAAGACCGGTGTGCGTGTCGATCTGGTTGCCACCGACTGGAAAAATGCGCAGCAGCTCATGGCCGACGGGAAGGCCGATGTAATCGACTCCATGTTCCGCACCCCGGAACGCGAACGTCATCTGGATTTCACCCCGTCTTACGCGGAGATACCGGCGTCTATCTACACCCATACCCGCATCGGCGGCATTACCGATCTCAAGACGCTGCATGGTTTTCTGGTTGGCGTTAAGGCAGGCGATGCATGTGCAGATAAACTCGACGCTGCCGGCATCACTACATTGCAGCCATACAATAACTATGAGGCTCTGGTTCAGGCTGCTGTTGCAGGTCAAATCAGGGTGTTCTGCATGGATGAGCCCGCCGCCAACTATCTGCTTTACCGTGACCGCGTCGAGCGCGACTTTCACAAGGCCTTCACGCTTTACACCGGAGCGCTGGACCGCGCCGTGCATAAAGGCGATACCAGAACGCTGGTGTTGTTGCAGCATGGTTTCTCGGACATCACACCGGCCGAACTGGCAGTGTTGCGGAATAAATGGATGGGTGGGAGTCTGCCCGATGGATTGAGCCGCACATTGACCTATATCTTATGGATTGCAGTGCTCATCATTCTGTTGCTTGGCGTGCTGAGCCTTGTTCTGCGCTATCTTGTCAGGCAACGCACTGCACAACTCAGGACTGCATACAACCGCCTTGAGCGGTTGACAAAGCTCTACGCCGCCTTGAGCCAGTGCAATCAGGCTATCGTGCGCTGCACGAGTGAGGCGGAGTTGTTCCCGCAAGTCTGCCGCGATGCGGTACAGTTTGGCGGCATGAAGATGGCCTGGATCGGGATGCTGGACGAGACAAGCCAGATGATCAAGCCGGCAGGCGCATTCGGTGAGGGTAGGGAATATCTGGAGGGCATCCAGGTTTCGGCAGCTGCCGGCGATCCTGCCGGGCGCGGTCCGACCGGTACTGCGATACGCGAGAACCGGCCGGTTTGGTGCCAGGATTTTCAGCATGATCCGAGCACCGCACCCTGGCATGAGCGGGGCGCGCGCGCTGGCTGGGGCGCGTCCGCATCACTGCCGTTGCACCGGAATGGTGTTGCGGTCGGCGCTTTCACCCTGTATGCCGGCGAGGACAACGCGTTCGATGAAGCCGCGCGCAACCTGCTGCTGGAAATGGCGATGGACATCAGTTTCGCGCTTGACAATTATTTGCGTGAAGCCGAGAGCAGACGGGCAGCCGTTGCGCTGCAACTCAGCGAACAGCACTTCCGCGCTTATTTTGATCGTGCCATGGTGGGAATGGTTTCGACCAGCCCCGGGAAAGAATGGCTGGAGGTCAATGATGCGCTGTGCGAAATGCTCGGTTATACACGGGAAGAACTCATGGGAATGACCTGGGCCGAGTTGACACATCCGGACGACCTTGCTGCTAACCTCATTCAATACGATCGCATACTCAGCGGCGAAATGGACGAATATTCGATTGAAAACCGTTTTGTCCGCAAGGATGGGACTATCGTCCATGTCCGCCGTTCTCCCCGGGCAGTTCGCAAAGACGACAACAGTCTTGACTATATCGTCGCATGGATTGATGACATCACCCAGCGCAAGCAGGACGAGCAACATATCCAGCGACTGGCACATTTCGATCTGCTCACGGGCCTGCCGAACAGGGCTTTGTTCACGGACCGTATCAGCCATGCCCTCAACATGGCACAACGCAGCAAATCGAAATTGGCCGTCATTTTTCTCGATATTGACCACTTCAAAAACGTGAATGACAACCTCGGCCACCGCATCGGTGACGCCTTGCTGATAGAGATCGCAAATCGCCTGAAATCGGCGTTGCGCGAGGAAGACACTGTGTCGCGCCTGGGCGGGGACGAATTCATCCTGTTGTTGCCGGGCACCAATGCCGACGGTGCGGCACATGTGGCTGAAAAATTGCTGGATACGGTCGCCCAGCTATGCCGGATCGAACAGCATGAACTGGTCGTCACGCCTTCGATCGGCATTGCCATGTATCCCAACGACGGCGAGGATTTTGAAACGCTTTCGCAGTGCGCCGATGTCGCGATGTACCGCGCCAAGCATGACGGCCGCAACAATTATAAATTTTTCACCGCTGAAATGCAGACGCATTCGGCACGGACATTGCAATTGGAAAGTGCCTTGCGCCATGCGCTGGTACGCGACGAATTGAGTCTGTGCTTTCAACCCCAAATCTCGATGCAGGGCGGCCGCATCATCGGTGCGGAAGCCCTGTTGCGCTGGCAGCATCCCGGTCTTGGCATGGTTTCACCGGCCGAATTCATTCCGATCGCGGAGAGCAGCGGCCAGATTCTGCAAATCGGGGAATGGGTGCTGCGCACTGCGGTTCAGCAGATGAAGTCATGGATGGACGGCGGCATGGCGCCGATGATCATTGCGGTGAATCTTTCGGCGGTGCAATTCCGCCATCCCAACCTGCCCGAGATGGTCTCGCAGATTCTCGGCTCGGTGAAGCTGCCGGCGCAGTATCTGGAACTTGAACTGACCGAGGGCGTCGCGATGCATGACCCGCTTGGCGCGATCGCGATGATGGACAACCTGCACGAACGCGGCATCCGCATGTCGATAGACGACTTCGGTACCGGCTATTCCTCGCTGAGTTACCTCAAACGATTCAAGGTCTACAAGCTCAAGATCGACCAGTCCTTCGTGCGCGATATCACCGATGACCCCGAAGACAAGGCCATCGTCAGCGCCATCATCAGTCTGGCGGGCAGCCTCGATTTGCAAACCATCGCCGAAGGTGTGGAAACGGAAGGTCAGCTGGCTTTTTTACGTGAACAGGGTTGCAACGAAGTGCAGGGTTATTACTTCAGCAAACCGCTGCCCGCAGAACAATTCGAGGCGTTCGTGAGAGCGAAGAGCCAAGTCTGAAATTGCGGGCAATGGAGGAAGGGGACTTGAAATTTCACGTTTTCAGCCAGGTCTTCAAGGCCAGCCACAGTTTGCGCAGCGGGGTTAGTGAGACGCGTTCCTTCAGCACATGGCAGCCGCTGGCAACGACCTCATCCAGTGTGGTGCGGTAGATCGCCGCCATGATCAGGCCGGTGCGCTGCGCCTTGCGATCCGCTTCGGGAAGATGTTCAAGCGCCTGCCGGTAATAGCGTTGCGCGCGCTCGACCTGGAACGCCATCAGTTTCTGGAAATTCTCTGTTTCTTTCGCGTTCAGAATCTCTGCCGCCGTCACGCCGAATTGCTGCAATTCGTCCATGGGCAAATAAATGCGATTGCGCCGCGCGTCTTCGCCGACGTCGCGGATGATGTTGGTGAGCTGGAAGGCGATGCCGAGATCGTGCGCGTATTTCTGTGTCCTGCGGTCGGTGTAGCCGAATATTTCGGCAGCAAGCAGGCCGACCACCGAAGCGACTCTGTAACAGTACAGTTGCAGGGATTTGAAATCGGGATAGCGCGCCTGGTCAAGATCCATCTCCATGCCGTCGATGATCTCGAGCAGATGTTCCCGGGACATATTGAATTGCTGCACCACCGGGACCAGTGCTTTTGCCACCGGGTGCTGGGGTTTGCCGCCATAGATTTCCGCCACCTGTGAGCGCCACCAGTTGAGTGTGGTACGCGCCACCTGTTCATCCGAGCATTCGTCCACCACATCGTCAACCTCGCGGCAAAATGCATACAGTGCAGTGATGGCGCGGCGTTTGTCCCTGGGCAGGAACATGAAGCTGTAGTAGAAGCTGGAGCCGCTGGCGGCGGCTTTGTCCTGGCAATATTGGTCGGGTGTCATTTCAGTTATTAAAATAAATTCGGAGCGTTTAAACCTCTCCAAACCTCCCCTTGTCAGGGAAGGCTTCATGCTCCTCCCCTGACTAAGGGGAGGAAGGGTGGGGTTAGGGTTTTAATATGGAGCGCTTTTGGCCAGCATGATAACCCAGTCGTACGGCTTCAATACCGGGCGATGGCGGAACATGTCGTACTGTACGTTTTCCAGTTTGGCGAGTATGCGCAAGCCGCCGGCGATAATCATGCGCATCTCCAGCCCGATGCGTCCCGTGAGTATACTGCCCAACGGTTTTCCGGCAAGCATCATCGCACGCGCTCTATCCACCTGGAATTTCATCAGCGCACGCCATTTATTATCGCTGATGCCCTGCGCGATCTGCTCTTCGCTGACGTCGTATTGCGCGAGTTCATCCAGCGGCAGATAGATGCGCCCGATGGCGTAATCCCTGGCGACATCCTGCCAGAAGTTGATGAGCTGCAGGCTGGTGCAGATTGCATCGGAGTAGGCGATGTTGACCGGTGTGGCTTCTTCATAGAGATGCAGCAGCAGGTTGCCGACCGGATTGGCAGAGCGGCGGCAGTAATCCAGCAAGTCATCAAAATCGTCATAGCGTTTTTTCACCACGTCCTGCGAAAAGGCATCGAGCAGATCGTATAGCGGTTGCATCGGCAGCGCGTGTTGATGGACTTCAGCGGCGAGGTTCCGGAACAGCGGGGTGAGGGGCGTTTCATTGTTTGCGATGAGTGCCAGCTCGGCACGGAACTCGTCGAGTTGTCTCAGACGTTCTGTGTCGGATAACTCGCCTTCATCCGCAATATCGTCAGCTGCACGGGCAAAATGGTAGATCGCCGCGACCGGCTTGCGCAGCTGCTTCGGCATCAGTACTGAAGCTACCGGAAAGTTTTCATAGTGCTCAACCGACATTGTTTAGTCGCTGTACTCTTCAGATGCCCACTGGAGAAGCGTAGCAGCCAAACTGATAGATGCTCTTGCGTCAGCAAGATTCCATTCGATTAGACTCGTTGTGTCATCTACATGTTTAGCGGCATGCGTTAACTCAAGAAGTGCGGTTCGGATTGCTAAAAATCGTTCCCTCTTATCTCTTTTTTTCTTGGTTGATGCGGGTTCAGCTTCATCATTTATAGAACGATTCAGGGATTCCAATACATCACGACAAGCGCTCACTGCTTCTCGGTAATGTCCAAGTAGCATTTGTTTCTGTGCGTTCGCTAAATGATTTGTGGCTTCTGTAAGAGCCGGATTCCCTCCACCAGTGGGAACGGGAATTTCAATTAGTAGTGTTTTGCGGTAGCCAATACTTTCTAAAACCTTAATCCAATCACTTTGGCTTATCGTAAGTTGGTACGGTTGTTGATAAAGTGGCCGCGAGAACTCACCGCGATTTGCGGTGGCATACAGATCGATGAAGAAGGTTAAATTTTCTCCTAGTCGAATTTGTTCGATGGCATCGATTCTCTTTGCATCTAATTCGATTTCAAGACTGATCTGATGTTTACCAACGTGCTCATAAGTTGTGATGGGGTAGTTTGTGCCTTGTTGTACTAAACGACCAAGAAGGGTTGGATTTGACTGAGAGCCAACTCCCTGTGCACGCAATGCGCCGGAAATGTTTGTAACAGTTATCGGAGTATCTTTGGGTTCGTTGTGCGTAGTTACTTCAATTGGAAATATAAGTTGATAAAACCCTAGACCTCTAATCCCATTGGGTTTAGTGATATTCCATGAGGCAAAAACTTGTGAATTAAGCGTCCAATCAGTACTCATTGAAATATCTCCACCTGTTGCTTACAAATCGTTCTTGTGCAGCATGAACACGAACTCGTCACCCGCTGACACATCCAGCCAGGTGAAAGGCAGACTGGGGTAAGCGGCTTCCAGCACATCGCGGTTGTGGCCGATCTCGACGACCAGGATGCCGTTCTCGGTGAGGTGTTGAGCGGCATGTTTGAGGATGAGACGGGTGGCATCCAGGCCATCGCGGCCGCTGCCGAGGGCCAGTTTCGGCTCATGCAGATATTCCTGCGGCAGCGCGGCGACCGATTCGGCATCCACATAAGGGGGATTGCTGATGATCAGGTCATACTGTTTGTTATCGAGCTTGGCAAACAGGTCCGATTCGATCAGGCTCACGCGGTCTTGCAGTTGATAGTCGGCGACGTTGCGCTCTGCGACGGCCAGTGCGGCCGATGACAAGTCCACCGCGTCCACGCCGGCATAAGGAAAGGCATGTGCGGCAAGGATCGCGAGGCAACCGCTGCCGGTGCACAGGTCGAGCACGCTGGTGATTTCTTCCGGCTCGGCAATCCACGGGCTGAGTTGTGCCAGCAGCAATTCAGCGATGAAAGAACGCGGCACGATGACCCGTTCGTCCACGTAAAAGCTGAATTCACCCAGGAATGCCTGATGGGTCAGGTAGGCCGCAGGGATGCGATGTTCGACGCGCCGGTGAATGATGTTCAATACCTCGGTGCGCTCGCCGTCGGTCAGGTGCGCATCGAGAAAAGGTTCAAGCCGATCCAGCGGAAGATGCAGGGTATGCAGGATCAGGTAGGCGGCTTCGTCGTAGGCATCGCTGCTGCCGTGCCCGAAAAACAGTTTGGCCTGGTTGAATCGGCTCACCGCGAAACGCAGATAGTCGCGCACGGTGTGCAGGTTTTGTGCGGCCTCTGAAAAATAACTGCTCATTTGCAAAGCAGATTTTCGAGCGTGCGCTGGTAGGTCAGCTTGAGCGGCTCGATGTCGGCCACACCCACGCATTCGTTGAGTTTGTGTATGGTGGCATTCAACGGCCCGAACTCGATCACCTGCGGGCAGATGTCGGCGATGAAGCGTCCGTCCGAGGTGCCGCCGCTGGTGGAAAGCTCCGGCGTGACACCGTAACTCTGTTCGATCGCATTGCTGATCGCGGCGACCAGACTGCCCTTGGCGGTGATATACGGCTTGC
>Ga0307375_10001442_pt1 | contig 25904 bp, 22 predicted proteins | sample TR1MG_FD_202531 | JGI IMG/M metagenome (GOLD analysis project Ga0307375, IMG submission 202531) | Soil microbial communities from Risofladan, Vaasa, Finland - TR-1 | ecosystem: Environmental > Terrestrial > Soil > Coastal area > Acid sulfate soil | place: Finland: Risofladan, Vaasa | collected...
GCCATAACCGGTTTCCGGCCAGGCGGGCGTGATACCGAAAGTCACCAGATACCCTTCTTCTGCCAGGCACTGTGCGCGCGCGACGGCGGCGGCAAAGGCGTCCTGATCCTGCAGCAGATGATCGGCGGGGAGGATCAGCAGGGTGGCTTCCGGCCCGACCATCGCTTCTGCCTGCAGGGCGGCGGCGGCGATGGCCGGGGCCGTATTACGGCCCACCGGTTCCAGGAGATAAAAAGCCCCCCGCTCCGCCGCCCCGGCCACCTGCGCATAGACATCACGGGTCTGGAAGTAATACTCCCGATTGGTGACGGTGATGAAACGGGCCACGCCCGGCAGGGCCAGCGCCCTTTGCACGGTCTTTTGCAACAGCGTCTCGCCGTCGGGCAGTTGCAGGAAGGGCTTGGGATGGCTCTGGCGCGACAAGGGCCAGAGCCGCGTGCCGGCGCCGCCGGAGAGGATGACGGGGATCAGCGGGTTCATGCACCAGCCTCTCTCGTCGCCCGCCGCAAGTCGGCTTCGGCCATCATCCGCACCAGCACGTCGAACTGCACTTCCGGCTTCCAGCCCAATTGCTGATTGGCCTTGCCTGGATCGCCGATGAGGATGTCCACTTCGGCGGGGCGGTAAAAGGCGGGGTTGATGCGGACAATGACCTTGCCGCTTTTGCGGTCGATCCCTTGGGTCTGTTCGTTCTCACCCTCCCAGACCAGATCGAAGCCCGCGTGAACGGCGGCCTTTTCGACGAATTCCCGCACCGTCCAGGTCTGGCCGGTGGCGATCACATAATCGTCCGGTGCGGGCTGCTGCAGCATTAGCCACATGGCGCGCACATAGTCGCCAGCATAGCCCCAGTCGCGTTTGCTGTCCAGGTTGCCTAGTTCCACACCATCCTGCAGGCCGTGGCGGATACGCGCCAGGGCCTGCGTGATCTTGCGGGTGACGAACTCGGTGCCACGCAGGGGGGATTCATGGTTGAAGAGGATGCCGCTGGAGGCGTGCAGGCCGAAACTCTCCCGATAGTTCACCGTAATCCAGTGGCCGTAGAGTTTGGCGACCCCATAAGGGCTGCGGGGATGAAATGGCGTGCGTTCCGATTGTAGCGCTTCCTGAATCTGGCCGAACATCTCGCTGGTAGATGCCTGATAAAAACGCGCCTTGGGGTTGGCGATGCGAATCGCCTCCAGCATCTTGACCACCGACGTGCCGGTGACCTCAGCGGTGAGGATGGGCTGATCCCAGGAGGTACCGACGAAGCTCTGGGCACCCAGATTGTACACCTCGTCGGCCTGGGACTTTTCCATGGCACGGATCATGGAGGAGAGATCGATGAGGTCGCCGTCCAGCAACCGCACCTGATCAGCCATGCCCAGTTCGCGCAGGCGGCCAAGGGTATCGGTGCCGCGGCGGGCGATAAGGCCGTAGACCTGGTAACCTTTTTCCAGCAGAAATTGCGCCAGATAGGCGCCGTCCTGGCCGGTGATGCCGGTGATGAGGGCATGTTTCGTCATTGCAGTTGTTTCTCCCAGTCGTTCAGTAGATCTTGAAGGCTTTGCTCAATGGGTATTAGCGGTTGCCAACAGGTGTCCCGATGCAACAAATCAAAGCTCGCCACCATGCGCCGCTGTTCGGCGGGGCGCAGGCGGGCTTGGTCTCGCTCAATCCGGGCTTCGACACCGGCGAGCGCGATCAACCGCTGCAACAGATCGCGAATACTGTGCTCCCCCCCCGAGCAGACATTATAAATCCCGCCATTCCGACCCTTCTCCAGCAGGAGGGCGTAAGCACGCACGACATCCCGTACATCGGTAAAATCGCGGGTCACATCAATGTCGCCCACCTGCAGGACCGGCGCGTGTCGGCCCAGACGAATTTCCGTGACTTGGCGGGCAAAGTCGGTAATGGCGAAGCGGGGGCTCTGGCCGGGACCGATATGGTTGAAGGGTCGCGCCATGATGATCTCAAAGCCGGAAGTCTGGCTCCACTGGTAGCACAGTGCTTCTGCGGCCACCTTGCTCACGGCATAAGGGTTGCGCGGATGCAGCGGATAATCCTCACGCACCGGCAGGGCGGCTTCGGGCACCCGCCCGTAGGTGTCGCCCGAGCCGACAAAGAGCATCCGCCCCTTGAAGCCGACAGATTGCAGTGCCTCCAGCAGGTTCAGGGTGCCATAGAAATTGATGTCGAAGGTTTCGCGGGGGTTCACGAAGGAGGCGGGCACAAAACTCTGAGCGGCCAGATGAATGACCATGTCCGGCCGGATCTCCGCGATGGCAGCGTCGAGCGCCGCGCGGTCGCGGAGATCCGGCCTGTCGGGTAACGGTATACAGGGCAGTGCCGCCTGCATAATTTGGCCGACAAAGCCGTTGGCACCAGTAAGTAAGTGTTTCACCGTTTTCCCCCTACTTCGGGCCGTGATCCAGAAACCAGCGATAGGTATCCGCCAAGCCGTCCCGCAGGTCAATGCTGGCCCGCCAGTTCTGGGCATGCAGTCGGCTCACGTCCAAAAGTTTGCGCGGCGTACCATCTGGTTTGCTGGTATCGTAAATGATCTCTCCGGAAAAACCGACGACCTCGGCCACCAGTGCCGCTAATTCAGCGATGCTGATATCCTTACCGACACCCACGTTGAGAATGTCTTCACCGCTATAATGCTGCATGAGATGCACGGCGGCGCCGGCCAGATCATCGACGTGGAGAAACTCGCGCCGCGGCGTGCCCGTGCCCCATACCACCACCTCTTTGGCCCCGGTTATTTTGGCCTCGTGAAATTTACGCATCATGGCCGGCATGACATGCGAGGTCTCCAGGTCAAAATTATCCCCTGGCCCATACAGATTGGTCGGCATGAGGCTGATGGCATCAAAACCATATTGGCGTCGATAGGCCTGACAGGTCTTGATACCAGCAATCTTGGCGACGGCATACCACTCGTTGGTCGGTTCCAGCGGCCCGGTGAGCAGGTATTCTTCCTTGATGGGTTGCGGTGCCAGCTTCGGATAAATACAGGACGACCCCAGAAATACCAGCTTGCGCACATTATGCCGTTGCGCCGCATTGATCACATTGTCCTGAATCACCAGATTGCTGCGGATGAAGTCTGCCGGATAGGCGTTATTCGCGAGGATCCCGCCCACCTTTGCCGCTGCCAGAAAGACATGGCTCGGCCGCTGTGCGCAAAAATATGCCTCCACGGCCAACTGGTCAGCTAAATCCAGCTCGCTATGGCTTGGCAGGAGCAGATTATCGAACCCGTCGGCACGTAACTGCCGTACGATGGCTGAACCCACCAGCCCGCGGGCGCCGGCCACAAAGATGCGGTCATCCACGTTCATCGCATTGTTCGTATTGTTCATGATGCCCCTAACCTCCCTTTTTCAGTACCCACAAAACTTAGTGTATAGACCTGAACCCGGATCAACCTTATTTCAAGTTTCGTCCGGCTGCCATTGAACGCCTCTCCGCAGGGAGACTAAATTCTCTTCAAATCTTGCCAGAATATGATTTTTATCCAGAATCCGTTCCGCATAGGCTCGCGCATTGTATCCGCAGGCCTCCCGCTGTCCGGGGTTCCGGGCTAGGCTCAGGATGGCCTCGGCGAGCGCCGCGGAATCGCCTGGGGCAGTTGTCAAACCGGTATTGGCGCTGGCCACCGCATCGTGCAGCGCGGTACCAGGATCGGCCGTCGCCACGCAGGGCCGACCGGCCGCGAGAATATTGGTCAGCTTGGATGGCATGACCAGATCTGCCGCGTTCCGTAGCTGCACCACCAAATGGATATCACCGGCCGCGAGCATCTCCGACAATCGTTCCACCGGCTGCACCGGCACGAAGCGCAGATTCTGCAGGCCCATCGCCGCCGCCTGCCGTTCCAGCCGGGGTTGCGCCCCGCCGGCGCCTGCCATCAGGAATTGCAAGTGCGGCTCGTCGGCACACCGCCGCGCCGCCTCCAGCACCACTTCCAGCCCTTGCTTCTCCCCCATACCCCCGGCATAGAGGACCAACACGGTCTCCGGGTCAATGTCGAACTCTTTACGAAAACCGTTCTCACGCGGACCCGGTCGTACCGCCTCGATGTCCGCCCAGTTCGGGAACAACCAAGCGCGCTCCGCCGGTGCGCCCTTCTCGATTACGCGCTGGCGCATCGCCTCGGTAATGGTAGACACCCGCGTGGCATGGCGCAGCAGAAAGGCTTCTATACGATACAGCACCTGCCCCAGCACGCCGCCCGGCAACAATCCCAGGCGTAGCGCGGCATCGAGTTGCAAATCCTGGACATGCAGCACCCACGGTACGCCTCTGGCCCAGTTATACAGGATCGGCCATACTCCGATTTGCATCGGCGGCATTACTGCGATCACCACTTCCGGTTTTTGGCGCGAAAAAAAGCGCGGTAGCCAGAATCGCGCCGCGCCCCAGGTAAAGCTCGTCTCCAGAACAATGCGCGTTCGTGCCCTTAGCCGGTCCGCTGCCGGTATATAATGCCGGGCGCGATGCACCCGCACGCCTGCTAGCGCCTCGCTACGGAAGCGGAACCCCTCATAACCCGCCGCCACCTGCCACTGCGGATAATGGGGCAGACCACAGATCACCTCCACCGCATGTCCCTGCGCAGCCAGCCATTCCGTCATCTCACCGGTGTATTTGCCGATACCGGTAGGCTCGGGGGCGTAGTTTAGGCCGTAGATGAGGATATTCATACGTGTGCCTTCTGCATATTACCCTGATTCCCGGTAACCAACCGTTTTTTGAAGGGTTTTGCCGGTGTACCCTTGGCCAGCATCAGATCAGGAATATCTTCGAACACGGAACTGCGAGCGCCTACCACCGCGCCCCGCCCGATGCGGATACCCGGTGCTACGAACACATCGGTCGCAAGCCATGCCTCCGCGCCGACCAGAATGCGTTCTGCATAAATATCAAACGTCGGCCTGGTATAGTCATGGCTGCCCGTACAGAGATAACAACGCTGCGACACTACGGCATTGGCGCCAATATCTATCTGGCCCAGGCTGTACAGCACCACCTCATCACCAATCCAGGCAAAATCCCCAATAGAGACTTTCCACGGATAAGTGATGCGTGCGCTGGGGCGAATAATAACGCCCTTTCCCACCTCCGCGCCGAAGCGCCTTAACAAGAAGCGGCGCCAGCCATAAAAAACCTGTGGTGACCACGCAAACAGGCTGGCCTGGACTAACCACCAGAGCTGTACGTACCACCCCGAGCGGCCACGGAACATGCTGGGCACCCGAAAGCGCGACAGGTCCTGAACCAGCGTCATCGTCTCTTCAGCCTGATTCTGTTCACGCATACGCATCCAATATATGCGGCTTCCAGTAAGCCAGTTAATAGGTCAACTTTTGGTCATACAATTATATTATAGGCGGTTTGTCTTTCTTTTGCGAATAACCGAAGCGTATTCTCGCGAGAGCGCATCCACAATATTAGGCCAAGTATAGCGTGTCTGAGCCGCCTCTCGCCCCGCCCACCCCATGACGCCTCTCCGATCGGAGTCTACCAACAGCGCGATCACCGCCTCTGCAACCTCATCGGCGTCGCAGCGCGTCACCAGGCCAGCCCCCGACTGGACGACCTCCGCATAAATATTCACCTGATCCGAGATCACCACTGGCAGGGCGCAGGCCATGGCCTCCACCACGGTCATGCCAAAGTTCTCCGTATAGGATGGCAATACGAAAACATCCGCGTCCACATAGGCCTGAATCACATCCGCTCCATCCAGATGACCAACGAAATGCACAGCCTCCGTCAGGCCATGCTCGGCTACCCAAGCCCGCACCTGCTGCCCATAATCATCATTTTCCGGGCCGACGATGGCAAGCTGCGTACCGGCGACCCGCCGCCAGATCGTTTCAAAGGCCGGAATCAGCAGATCAAGCCCCTTCTTGGGATGCAGCCGCCCCAGAAACAACACCAGTGGTGCATCGCCCAGCCCAAGCGCCGTCCGAAAAGCCCCCCGTGCGGGCAACTGCGCATACCGGTTCCAATCGATGCCGTTCGGTATCACGAATGACGGCGCGCGCAACCCCAAAAACGCGGCCCGCTGCCGTTCATCCTCCGCCGTATAGTGAATAGCCCCGGCTCCGTGCAGATTGGGCAGATCGAACCAGCGTTCGTAAAAACGTTTGAGCCAAACGCTGCGCGAACTTTTGGTGTATAGATACGGGTCCAACGCGCCATGTGGCATTACAATGTAAGGTATTTTCTGCTTGCGTGCCTGATAGGCGGTATAGGTCGGTGGAAAGCGATATAAGCCGTGGATATGGAGAATATCAAAGGTGGTGATATTATTTTTGATAAAACTTCTGAGCTGTGCAGAGAACGTAAGAGGCCGGAACTGCGCCGGAAAATAAAGCACTTGCACACGGTTATCACAAATCGCAGCGCGACTTGGCGGCCGTAATATCCCTTGGGGATAATTCAGATTGGTGGTGCAAACCGTCACCTCATGGCCCAACTCGGCCTGCGCACAGGTCAAAGCCATTGCCACCGATACGGGTCCCCCGTACCGTGGTGCGAAAGACTCAAGCACATGTAAAATTTTCATGGAGGACACCCATCTGTTTCTGCCATTAAGCAGATTAGTAACGCCGCCACATTACCTATCCGTACAGTATTAATAGTGCTTGTTTCCGCATCCAGCGCCTTCAAGCGGAATGATATATAAGCCCATTCCAGCTCAATTGTTGTGTTCTATCGCGTGGTTCCACAACGACACGCAAGGAATCTTGCTATGGTCGCAACGGTAGGCGTACTTACGGGCAATTTCCGTCACTTCTTCCATCAGACCAAGTTCCAGGGTAATCGGATTCAACCCCAGGTGCAGGAAACGATCGTTAGCGACGTAAAGCTCGTTTTCATCCGCTTCTTTTCTCGGATTTTTCAAGTAGTCGATCTTCGTTTTGGTCTTATCTGCGATCATCTTGGCCAAGTCGCGTACCCGGTGGGTTTCGGTCATTTGGTTATAGATATGCACGCGATCGTCCGACTGTGGCGGGTTTTCCAGCGCCAACTGAACGCACCTGACGCTATCCTGAATGTGAATGAAGGCCCGGGTTTGCCCGCCGGTTCCATGAACCGTAAGCGGGTAATCCACGGCAGCCTGCATCAAAAAACGGTTAAGCACCGTGCCATAATCACCGTCGTAGTCGAACCGGTTGATCAATCGGTCATCCAGGCGTGTCTGTTCGGTCTGGGTGCCCCAGACAATGCCCTGGTGCAGATCGGTTACCCGAAGTCCGTCGTTTTTATTGTAGAACGCAAACAGCAACTGATCCTGCGTCTTGGTCATGTGATAGATGCTGCCGGGGTTGGCCGGATAAAGGATCTCGTTTTCGATGAGTGCGCCGTCGTCGGTTTCCACCTTGACAGTCAAATATCCCTCGGGGATTTTCATCCCCGCCGTGCCGTAGCCGTAAACCCCCATAGTGCCGAGGTGAGCGACGTGGATGTCCTGGCCGCTTTCAACAATCGCCGCCAAAACGTTGTTGGTGGCGTTGAGGTTATTATCTACGGTATAGCGCTTGTGGTAGCTGGATTTCATGGAGTAGGGGGCCGAACGTTGCTCAGCAAAATGCACGATGGCATCCGGCCGCCAATCATTGAGCAGATCCAGGAATTGCCGGTAGTTTTCCGCCACGTTGATGTTGTGGAAGGCAATATCCCGTCCGGAGGCATCTTTCCAGGCTTGCAGGCGCTCGCCCATAGGCCGGATGGGGGTAAGTGAATCGCACTCCAGCTCAATGTCGATCTTGCGGCGAGAGAGATTGTCCACAATGGCCACCTCGTGACCAAGTGCTGACAGGTGCAAGCTCGTCGGCCATCCACAAAACCCGTCACCGCCCAATACCAATATCTTCATGATGCCTCTCCTTTGTCTCGAAACTCTTGTGATTTATTCAGCCACCATTCATCCAGTACCATGCGATACTGAAGGCAATCAAGCTCCCGCATCAGAAGTATGATATACTGATCCTCGGAGGTGGCATAATCAATTGCGCTCGGTGACCCACAGTAATTCCTTGCGAGCAAGACTCAAGCGCATGACGGATTTTCATCATGAATGCCACCACACTAGGTTTTTCCGTTAAATTACATATCCTACTTTGCGGGTGAAATAGGACGAATCACCGTTGATACTTTTTAACGGGCGCGCTGGAACCCCACCATAAAGCTTATATTCTTCGGTATAGTTTTTGTTCAACATAGAACCGGCTCCCAACACGGAGAAGCTTGGCAAAGACGAACCCGGTAGAATAATTGAACCGGTACCCACAAAAGTATAATCACCAATCGCAACGGTACCGCTGCGCTGGCGCGATTCGGCGATGGAAATGCTATGCGTTAGTATCTGGCTCTTAAACCCAGCGATAGTCGCAAACTTTCCAATACAGACTGTATCTGTACAATCAATTAAATGTCGATTTGTGATCGACGAATGTTCTCCAACTACCAGTTTTGGTGACCGGCTATACTGATCTGCAAAGTGGCCAGATTCCCCGTTTTTTGGGAAACCAGATATCCAGTTTAAATTGCCAATAGAGGCAGCGCAATCAAGTATAACCTCACTAACCCCTTTTATCACATTAAAATGCCCGATACTAGCATTTTGGTGCATCACAAGATTATTAGGGATCACCAAGGAAAATCCTATCTTAGCACTAGAATGAATGTCAAACCTAAATATACGTCTCCACAGGAACATTTTGACAGTCTGCGGACAAAAACAAACAACAATCGCTAGGATTTTTTTCGGCATGTGTGACTCTCCATAGCACTATCATACGCGGCAAGATAAACGGCAGCCATCTGCTCCATTGAAAATCGTTCACAATTCGTAAATCCACGTTTTCGTAACGACGCCAGATCGTTTAGTGCTTCGGTGATCTGGATTGCGGCTGCATCCTCGTCCATAGGGTCAATATATAGCGCTCCGCTACCTCCAACCTCTAACATGGGTTGCATGTTGCTCGTAAAGACGGGACATCCACACGCTTGCGCTTCAATAATTGGCCAGCCAAAACCCTCGTACAGGGACGGGAAAATCAGACCTGTCGCGCCACTATATAAGCTTTTCAGCATCTCATGAGGTACACTCTGCATCACTGACACAAAATTATCTAGCTTGTTCTCTTTTATATAGTTATGCATTTCCTTAGACATTGGCGGTCCAACGAACAGCAATCCAAAGTTATCTTTGGCATGCAATCTCCGCAATAAATTTAGCACTTTAATAACAAATAGCCTATTTTTGCGAGGCAAATCAGAGCCTACATGTATAAAATATTTGTCATTTACATTCATTCCCGCGTGCTCAAGTGCTTTTTCGATAGAAGAGCGCTCAGATGGATGAAAGTCATCGTTCAAAGAAATTGGCGCGACAGCTAGGTGATGGCCTGTCCACCCGAGTTTTTTCAAATGAGATTTTGTATACTCCGAATCACAAACGACAACATCCGCGCGATTGAGCCCTTTAAAAATCAGTCGCTGAAGAATTTTTCCTGCAAAACCAACTTGCCAGTTGGGAATCACATCTCTAGAGGCTTCTATAGCCAATACATCGTGACACGTTACAATGCTCGGCTTGTTTTTTATAAAAGACGTGTACATTGCATTTGAGTGATCGCAGATGTGAATAACATCAAATTTTCTTGACTTCGTCGTCAGTATAAATGGGAAAATGATAAATTTGTCAATATAGGCAACCCACTTCCAGAATCCGCATGGTTTTTTCCTTTTTGGGAGCAAATATCTGGCGGGAGAAAATACTTCGGAACTTACAGCACGCTCAGTCATGCAACGCTTCATCATGACCGCAAATGCGGCCATGCTTTTTTGCCTGTCTGGTCCATAGTTACCCACTAAAAGGATTCGTAAAGTCATTAATATCCCCAACGTGTTGCGAACCACGAATGCTGACACAATATTTTGGCGTAGTTCAGATTCATCCCATAATTAACGCCGTATAGTATCATCACCTACCCCAATGTCCCCTTTACTTTTTCAAGGCGACACTAATTGCTGCATAATCCAGTAATAACGCTAACAACATTCGCTCGATAATGCTCCCAGGTAAACATTTTCGCGCGCTCCCGGGCATTTTGCCCCATGCGCAGCCGTTCTTCCGGATGAGCACGCAAGTATTCCAGCTTTTCCACGACGGCATCCACATCGCGAATCGGCACGACGAAACCGTCCACGCCGTCGCGCACCAGATCACCCGGACCGTTGGGCGTGGTAATCACGGGTAGCCCGGACGCCATGGCCTCCAACACAACAAGGCCCATGCCTTCGATCAGGCTGGGGAACACAAAAACGTCAGCGCTCCGGTAAATCTCAGGGAGGTCCGTCTGTGGTATGTGGGGAATATGCTTGAAGTCGTCGCGGAAAGGGATAAATGGACGCATATCGTCGGGATAACTCCCGACGAGCACAAGCTCCGTGTTGGGGCCTTTGAAGCGCCGATAAGCGCGCAGCAGATAGGAAATACCCTTTCGTTGCACAATGCTCCCGACAAACAACGCGCTGAAATTTTTTTTCAGTTCCGGTCCGGGTTGCCCTAGGTAAAATCGCCTAACGTCGGCGCCATAAGGAATGACGATCATCTTCTCTGTGGGGAAACCCTCTTCTATGAAGGTGTTACCTGCGAATTGCGATCCGACCAATATCCGATCTGCCAGTTGACATTCCGTATCCAACTCCGGCTCTTGCCAGGCAGGGGCTTGGCTCCAGTCGGGGAGCGTCGAGGCAAAAGAAGGCTCTAGTTCGCGCTCCTCCGCCACAAATCGCTGTATATAACGATGATGGGCAATGGGATAGTTGAGCACCTTTACGCCGGATGTCCGCGCAAACGCTTTGTGACTCACCTGATAACTGCCCACGACCACTTGGGCAGTTTGTACATTACGACTGGCCACCTCCGCAATCCGCTGCTGAATGCTCCAATGGAGCTGCTCCGCCAGTGCCTTAGCTCGTGCACCCCCAAAGTGCAGAGAGCCGGCGCGGACGATATCCTGCCACACGGCCGTTTCGTGAATGTCACCGCTGGTCAGCCCCGGTGGCATAACCCGACGACCAAAGGTTTTGGTATAAAGACGCCCGAAGCCGGGCAAGCGTGCTACAGCGCGCTCCCACGCCCGGTGTTGATTGGCGTACGGACGGATATATTTCTGCAGGAGCCCCCGTTCCGCGAGGGCTGCTGCAAGGTGATTCATCGCATGAGCCGTATAATTGACAACGAAGACGTTGGACTTCCCACTTTTCGACATATTCACCTCTTTAACCTCACAGAGTCCATAGTGCGGTAATTTGTCCCAAAGGTTGGCTTTGTCGCCGCCAGGGTAACTCCCAAAAATATCCAAGTATATCCGTTCACTGTGCCTTGTATGGTAATCTGACCCATCAAAATGAGCTCCCCGGAAAAACTGAACAACATGAGCGCCAGCGGATCCTGACTTATTTTCGTAGATTTCCATACCTTCACGAGGAACCATAGGGTAAACCATATTCTAAAAAATATATAACCAAAACCAAGCACCAGCCCCAAATCTACAAGATTCACCGCCCAGCCACTTTCCCTCGCCCAGACCCCAAATCCGGTCCATGTGTATGCGGCATCCGGCATCTGGACCCAGGACACACGCTCTGCAGCATTGGTTCCAATACCCAGCAGATAGCCCGTAAATGGCGTATTAAGATAATAAATCCATCCATAGAGGGGATAAAGCGCACGACCAAAAAACCCCAATGCGAAAGGACTCACTGCGGCCGCTTCGTTCCACCGTGTGATAAACGTATCGTAGGAATTTGGCAATACAATTGGCCATATTATTATTAGAAACGCAACAACCATGAGTGGCCACAGTCCTGTGCGTATGGCCAGTTGCCGTCTGTTGGATCTAAAACCGGCAATAACTGTCGCCACGAGAACTAATGCGCTTTGTGCCATGGCACCTCTGCTTCCACTGAATGCGATCATCGACAACAATGCCATTGTTGCAAGGACCAAGACCCAGCGTCGAGCCACTGAATTTTGCGCGGAAGTTATCCAACCATAAAGAATCGCGATCGCGAGCGTTGCGAGGAGCAGCCCCTGGCCCAAAGAACTGGTAAAGAAGCCGTTCGGCCGGGTATGACCTAACGCAGACGTTAATTGGCGAAACTGATCGGCAGCGTTTGCCGAATCACCAGCGTTTATGAACGAACCAGGCGGCGACAGAAATTGCAAAGCTACCACGGGCGCGGACACAATACCTATCCACAGCGTATGCCGCAAAAGCAGCCGCACATCTTCCTGATTAAATTCCTTCGCGATGATGAACGTGAGAGGGATGTAAAAAAAATAATTTAACCAGCCATAGCCAGCGATAATGCCATAGCGGAGGGCATAGTGGCCAAAAATCATCTGCACCGGCACCAAAAGTAGAGATGCCGCCGCCAGGAGATAGGCAAAATTAAGCAACGCCACCCCCCTCGGCCACATATTCTTCGTCAGGCTGATGCCATACGCCCAAAGCGTGAAAGGTACCGCAATAAAAAACAAGGGCTTTTGCAGTTGCGGCAAACCCCACTTGCGCAATGCGCCGGTGAAGATCAACAGCCAATACAGCACGAAGATAATCCGCACCATCCAGACCCGCTCCGCCTCTCGTATACGCGCTGCACGGCTCGCATCCATCTCCCTAATCATCTGCCGCGATAGCATGGCCATGATTAAGCGACTATCAACATGAGAATGTGGACAAGAATATTGACGGCATTCAAGTGTTTTTTACACATTTATAAGCCTTCCTCCCATATCCCACAATCGTTTAAATGACTGTTGATGTAAGAACAATGTAACCTGTCAATCATCACTCGTAATGACTTCGTCATGGGCGTACACATGGATGTGGCCCAACCCGCCTCCAATGCCGCGCTCAGCAAAACAGGGGAGTACCGCAAATCGGCATTCCTCTGGATGGGGTGAATTGTGGCGGGATTGCCTGACACGATCGTGTAATCAGGGACATCGCGCCTGACGACGGCCCCCGTTCGAACTACTGCACCGCGACTGATCGTCACACCCGGTAACACGATCGCGTTCGTGGCAACCCATGCGTAGTCACCGATAACAATGGGGGCCTTCTTATGTGACCAGCCCAGATCTTGAAGTGAATGTGTTGCCGTCAGCAAAACAACTCCGTCATTGATCACCACCCGCCGCCCAATGGTTACGCGATCATGTAAAGCGATTCTACAGCGCCCCAAAGAAGACTCTTCACCAATGGAAAGGAGTGTAGCCTTCCCCTCGATTCCGGACTTGCTGAGCATTACTAAGCGGCTTATCGAGGCACCTCGCCACCGGAACAACATCGAACGCACAGGCAAGCGGTATAGGTTGACGATGTGATAACAGCACTTCATCCATACTTTTACCCGCCGGCGCGAGGCGGTTGGTTTTTCCCGATTCCGCCACAGATAGAGGGGTTCGTTCAACATCAGATCCCTTCCAGAATTGGGACACCTAGCAATTGACAAAGTGCGGCCGCATGATACCCAACTCCATGCGACTGATACCACTTCCACGCGCCTTCGCCTATCTGTTGCGCACTACCGGCATTGACAATGCCGGTCGGAGGCCCCAGTAGGTAATGCTGCCCCGCCAGCAAACCATCTGATGGCGGATATCCTCCTTTGGAAAGGACCACCGGGCAGAGACCATGGGCACAGTAGGCCGCAAAGACGCTACTCTTTGCAATATAATCGACCGGATAGGCGATGATCCCAAATAGTGCATCTTGCATCAGTTCCGAGATATTATCCGCCCCAAGCCGCCCATGCTGGATCACACCGTTGGCCGTCAGGGCGTCCATCACCTGCGTATCCATGACCGGTGATCCAATATCGTGGATCTCCAGCGACTGCCGCTTGGCCCATTGGAAAAGGCCCCTACCAGCGGCCCGATAAGTTACCGTCCGTAGTCCGGCGCTACCGAACACCACGAGGCTGTTCTTACGGGCAGCAGGCAGTGGTTGGGGTTCACCGATAGTAGAAAAAACTGGCAGAACAGCGTGGGGCTTATTCCCAGCGTACCGGCGGAGCCATTGCGCCGAACCTTCCCGATTGGTCATCCAGAAGTCTGACATTTCAGCCAAGCGGCGGACCACGTGGCGCTGTACGGGCGACACCCAAAATGCGTATTTCCAAGGTGGTCCAAAGGCATAAAGCTCATGGAAGAAAACGCCAAACCTTTTGACCTTATTGTGCCGCATCTCCATTTCACGCAGAAGCCATAGCGGAACACCTCTCTTACTAAATCCGAAGCCACTCATCTGGAGCACGACCGAATCACCGGCGTGGGTCCGCCATGACCTGACGCTACGCGCAGAAAGCGGTACCGGTTTGACAACGTTAGGTCCGATTTTACCTTGCAGAGTGTGCGCGAAATCATATACACCACCCTGCATATCCGGTATAACGATATGAATCATGATACTCCGTGGCACGAATCAAGAATTCCTTGTGCTAACTATTGTCCGCTCATATTTTTTGGGTAACTATTTCCCAATGGCACATACATTAACACCTTGTTAAATCAGTGAAATAACCGATCATAATTTATAATATAATCTAATTCCGTGGTTCTTTTGTAAATTTCCCTGGCGGGAACTCCAGCAACAACGGAAAAATCTTCAACATTCTTAGTAACCACAGCTCCCGCACAAATGACAGAACCTTTTCCCAAAGATACGCCCTTTAAAATCATTGCCCTAGTACCTATAAAAACAAAATCACCTATCAATACGGAATCTGTACGACCTTCAAATGTTCTTGACATAATGTCATGATCAGCAGTTAATATTTGCACATCTGCTGAAATAGAGACATTATTTCCAATAACAATACCTCCCCGGGTATCTAGCCTAACTTTTTGATTTATAAGGCTGTTATTGCCGATCACAAAGCCTCCTCGTGCGTCGAACCAGGCATCCATAAAAATATAAGAACTCGAACCAATCTCGAAACCCATAACTGTCCGATAAAACAATTTACGCAGGTGATGACTTGGGATATGACTAACAATATGATTCGCTATAAATAGAACAGACTCAGAACGAACACGTCGCAAATAGTTTTTCCATAGATCCATTATCATTTCCTATCGCAACCACTTAAAAGTGCTATCGCCACTCCCCATGTTGTTTTGAGTACATCAACGGGTAATCCTAATTCGGAGTATATTCGCATAATCTACAACCCCGCCAGTGTCAGAAGGCATCAATAAGTGGATCATGGCGGCGCCCTGCCCCTACTTTTTTAGTGATGGGAGAGCATTAAGCTCGCAACAATGAGGTCTTTCATCAAGGCATGGACTCCAAGGCGGGGTTTGTTAAAAGAAACGTAATCGCCAGAAAATAATAAAGAGATCACGCGCCCCAGCCGTTTGATCTTCGAAAGGCGCCTATCGTAGATTTCTGAACGCTTAATCCATAACCGGGACCGTTGATCAAGCCAACTGGATAACTGTTCAAGCCCGAGCAGTTGATCATCTGTTGCACGGTGCAGATACGCATGCAGAAAAACAACTTCAGCAGCCCATTTCTGTCCCTGTACCGTATATTTTTCCGCATCAAATTTCAACGCACGGAAAAAGTACCCAGCTTTAGCCACCGGCCCTTGGGTAGTACTAGCTCTAGCAGCGACATTAGCTCCGTGTACACGATAAAACACCAACTCATCTTCTATAAAAGTAATATTTTTTCTTCCAACGCAGCACGCGTAAACTAATAAATCGTGTCCCAAAGGCGCACCATGTTCTTGCCTCAATGTGACATACTCGTTCCAATCCCACCACTTCAATAACCCCTCTATAACCTCGCGCCGCACAACCATAGCAAATCCTGGTACCTTATTGAAGGGTGGACAATGGCGCCATATAGAATTATCGGAGAGGTCAGGGAATTTTTTCGTAGTCAGTTGCCCACGGCGATCAATAACCCGTCCTTCATGTACCACCAAGTCGGCTTCATCTGACTCCAACGTCTTTACGCACACCTCTAATTTTTTTTTGTCCCAAATGTCATCTTGGTCACAGAATGCAACTACGTCGCCCGTACACAAAGAAGCAGCCTTGAGAAAATTACCGGTATAATGCAGGTTTGTATCATTTGTATAAATCTTGGCAGGAATAGACCATGACTTGCAAAAATACCTCACAATCTCTAGCGTATTATCGGTTGACCCGTCATCCACCACAATAATTTCGCTTGGTTGCCAGGTTTGTTTCCGTAGACTCTCCAACTGCTCTTTAATGTACTTCTCACCATTGTACGTAGCCATGGCGATGGAAATCCGTGGAGTTATGCGCTCGCCACTTTGATCAACATTACCATTGTTAGCAACTCGATCGCCCACGCTCATGCTAAATGCTCCGCTCGATCCAAGAACAGGTTAATATCTGTACTCAGCAGAAAAGGAAGATGCTTGTCTATAGATTCGTCGCTCCAGTCCCACCAGGCCACGTTGAGTAAACGTTCCACGATGGCGGGCTCAAATCTGTATTTCACGATACGGCTCGGGTTACCAACAATGACTGCATAAGGCGGAACATCTTTTGCGACAATGGCACGGGCGCCGATAACAGCACCATGTCCCACTTTGATCCCCGAGAGGATGACGGCCTCTGCGGCAATCCAGACATCAGAGCCGATGGTAACATCGCCTTTCGTTTTTGGATGCCCAGATATGGCAGAAGCGGAAGGCCACAGCACGTTGAAAGGATAAGTCGTGACCCAGTCGGAGCGATGTTCTCCACCGAGAAATATCTTAACCCCTCCGGCTATAGAGCAGAAATTGCCGATCGAAAGCGACGCATCTTCGTTCCAGTTCAGAATGGTTGGGTTGCCATAGCTGCCCCGGCCAATCCTATATTGCGGGTATCGCTCCTGCAGGGTTTGCTGGCTGTTATGCAATCCAAGAAGGCTTTTGATCCTGGCTCTGATGCTCATATTTTATACCCGACCAAGGTGATGGTGTCGGTCGAAGGTGCAATGCCGGAATGGACTCTTTCTGCAGCAACAGATTGATCCTGCAAAGACTCCGGTAGATCGTCCCAAGCTACTGAAAGTGGATTATAGCCATTCGCGATTGCCCAACTATGCAAAAATACGAAGCGCGATAGATGAGGTGTAGGCATCTGCTCCACCATCATAAATCCAAGTTCCTCCATCAAGCGCTTCAGGTTGTTCACACCAAACATGATGAGATGTCGAGGTGGCTCCAGCAATCGACTGTGCACTCCGAAAATTGCGTTGCTGGCCCCATCCAGGCTAGGTACCTGGATCCAGATGCGTCCTCCTGTTCGTAGGAGGGTCAGCGCTTCTTGCAACGCTGCCACAGGATTGTGCAAATGCTCTAGAACATGGTGTAGGGTGATTTGGTCATAGCTGGATGGCTTCAACCCAGAGCCAGGCAGTGCGCCCAAGTGAATGATGTGGCTCCTGGCTCTGGACTGTTCCACGGCCTGCGGATCGAAATCCAGTCCCTCCGCCTCGTATCCTAGAACATCCTGAGCGAAACAGACAAATGAACCACCGCCACTGCCAATATCGAGGAGCCGATTGTGTTCGGCAGTCGGGGCGGGGAGATGTCGTATGGACTCGCCTATGTTGCAGGCCTTTAGGAGACCCGCTCGTACCATAAACTGCCCACACCAGATTATCGGTCGTAAGTGGTATCCGTACTGTGCGTTAAGGAAATCATTGCGCAGACCTTGACGCACTCTGCTGATCAACCCACGCTGTTGTAGCCTCGTGTTATTCACTGCCGGTGTCTCTGCGTGCGTGTAGTACGCGGCGTAAGCGCGCCCAATGCTGTTTTTCGTTGGGCGAGGATCCAGGTAACCCACGGAACAATGTTCACATTGCCACATCTGCCAGTTGCCTGGCGCTGCAAAAAAAGTGCGATCCTGCAAGCTTGTATACAGCAGCGTACGGTCAGGGCATTGGCACACTGGGCATGCCCCCAAGACCTCCAGATCCTCTGGCGGCCAGCTACCTGGCGGCGGCTCGCGATGCACGAGGCGGCTTTTACTGTTCATGCGCTTTTTCCTTCAGACACCGGAGCAGAGGCCTATTGCTTACCAAATTATAGACGGTATCCCGCTTGATGCTACTCGCCATGGCGGAAAATCCTTTGCGGTTTTCTGCCAAGCAGATGGTTCGCTGTGGTCTTTCTAACTCGCAGGGCGTTCGTCACCATCGTGCGGCCAATTCCTCCAGAACGGCATTGATCCGCTGCCCGCTCTTCGTCAACACGGCCAATCCCGGCGCCATATAGCGCTCCAATTGTGTCACGCGATGCAAATCCGTGCCCCAGAGGGTGGGGAGTTCACGGTCCAGCAATCCGCGCGCGAAGGCCTGCGGATGCGGACCATACTGGCCGACCAAGCTCCCAATATCGCACTGCAACCAAGCACCCGATTGTTCTATTTTCGACAACCATACGGCCTGCTCCAACTGGATGTGGCGATAGCGTTCCACATGGGCGAGTACCGGCTGATATCCCGCCCGACTCAGCGCTATGAGGACGTCCATACCACAGGGAGCAGGCATGAGGGCCGGGAACTCCACCAATACGATTTTTTTATTTCCCACGGGCAGATAGAGCACATCCTCCCGGTCGATAGCGGCGAACATCGTTTCATCTGCAAAGTATTCGGCGGCCAGGTGCAGGCCGAAGTTGCTGCCGATGCTTTGCTCCAGGGTATGGAAGGCTTCGCGGAGCCGGTCAGGGGTATTGTCATAGACACCCGGATAAATATGCGGGGTAAGCACGGCCCCCAGATAACCGAGGGTGCGCATGCCTTCGATGGCGGCTTGCGCCTCTTCCAGACTGCGCAGACCATCATCCACCGCCGGGAGCAAGTGGCAATGAAAATCCCAGGTGGCTGCAGCGGGTTCCCGCGCCGGAGCTTCCGGGGATGCGGTTGGCCAGAAGCGGCGCAGTGCCTGCATCACCGTTTTTTGCCCAGATGCTTCAGCAGCGAACGCCATCCTTTAGCAGCCGGCTGTAAGGACTGGCCACCGGTATCGATGCCATAGCCATAGCCATAGCCATAGCTCCCTTGGACGCGGATACCGTTGATGATCAACCCCAGCGGCCGGCCTAGACTGACAATCCCTTGCAAATGCTCCTGATAGGCGCGGCGCGGGGTGTGATCGACCTTGACAATCGTCAGCAAGCGGTCGACGAGCGGGCCGACGATCAACACATCGCCCACCATGGGGAAGGGCGGCGTGTCCATCAGGATGTAGTCATAATGGGGACGCAAATCAGCCAGCAATTGCGCCATTTTTCCTGATCCCAGATGTTCACTGGGATTCGGCGGGATATTACCCGCAGTGATCAGGTCGACCCCCATCTTTTCGCTGTGATGCAGCGCTTCTTGTCCGGTAGAGCGACCGGCGAGAATCCCCGCCAGGCCGGGTTCCTGAGTGACACCAAACGCGCTGTGGGCATGAGGATTACGCAAATCGGCATCTATTAGGAGTACCTTTTTACCATCTTGCGCCAAGGCCGAGGCGAGTTGAAAGGTCAGGGTGCTTTTGCCATCACCGGGGGTGGCCGAGGTCAATGCGACGACCTGTCCGCCACCTTCTTTCCCGGCAGCCAGATAAAAATTACTGCGGAGCAGGCGCAGGGCCTCACCGTAGCCGGAGCGTGGATCCGGCATCCGAAACAAAGTCTCTTTGTTCCGGGAGGCCAGCGGCGCCAAGGGCAGCAGTCCATACACCGGGAGAAACGGATAGCGCCGCCTCAGCTCTTCGTCGCTACGAAAGCCAGGATGCAGGAGGTAACGAACGATAACGACGCTCAAGCCCAGCAGGACACCTAAAAGACCGTAGAGCAGGACATCCCGTTTGGCGTTGGGTGCTACCGGCAGATTACCCACCAGGGCCGTATCCAATATCCGGTTTTTAGTGAGGTTGCTGGCCTTGCTGATGGCAGCTTCTTCCTGCTTTTGCAGGAGGAACATATAGAGCTTGCCCAGGACTTCGCTGGAGCGCGTCAGGGAGATGACTTCCAGTTCAGAGCGGGGATACTCGCCCATCTTGGCCTGGTGCTCACTGATAATGGTGTTTATGGACAGCAGTTGTTGCGTAGCTATTTTTTCCTGATTCGTGACCAGAGTGCTAATGGCCGCGCGGATGGATGCGATGTTGGATTGGGCCTGTACCACCTGCGGGGCGGCGCTGGTATACTGCTTTTGCAGGGCAGTGAGTTTGCCCTGCGCTGTGGCCAGCCTGTTGCTGAGGTTGTTCAAGACGGGATCCTGGACACTACTGAAGAGGTAGGGATTCAACGCAGCGTCGTGTTGTGCCAGGGCCTTGCGGATTTGCGCCAGACCGTAGAGGGTGATCTTTGCCTGCGAACGCAGGGTTTCGTAGTTGGCCAGTTGCCCGATCATCGCCTTGGCGCCGGCGGAAACCGAAATCACGCCGCTTTTGCTCTGGTAGCGCGCAAGGTGGGCATCGGCAGTGGCAAGGGCGCTACGGATCTTTTCCAGTTGCCGGCTCAGGTAATCATAAGTGGCTCCGGCTTGGTCTGTGCTCCAGGATCGGGTTTCATTCAGATAGGTCTGCATCAGTGCGTTGGCGAAACCCTCGGCAATAAAGGGGTTCGTGTTTTTGGCTGAAACGCTGACCAGATAACTCGACTTGGCATCACTACTTCCAGCCCCGCTGCCCCGCAATACCGAGATCGCGCCCGTCTGCGTCATGGCGTTATATACCGTCAACGCATTTTCGATACGAATACGGTATTGGGTATGGGCGGACGGTACATACTGCGGTTTTACCGCGCGCAGCATCAGGCGCAACCCCGGCCCGACAGCGGGCTGGTTGATCTGGCCGGTGAGCAATACCTGTCGGTCATGGAGTATCCGGTAATGGCCTCCCTGGCCAAAATCTATGGTGAGGATCTGGCCTTGCAGGCTGGGGTCGGTCACATGGGCATATAGTGCGCGCAAGGCATCCGGAGCGGGGGCATAGAGGGACAGCGTCTCGCCGCCCAGTCTCCAACCTGCATCGGTCAGCCCTGAAAGCGGTTGTCCAGCCTTCCATATCTGGGCATTGATGCCGGAAGCGAGGACAGCGCGCTGCACGATATCCCTGCTCTTGATGATTTCGATCTGGGTTACCATGCTGGAACCCTGGGCGATGCCTGTCAGCAGCGAAAGAGTATCCGCACCAGAAGAAGACATCGATTGGTCTTTTTCGGCTTGCCCCAGATAAAGCGCACCACTGGCATTAAACACCGGTCTGGTACTCAGCACTATGATCACGGCAAGGAAAGCGAATGTGCCGCCCAGGATAACGGGCCATTTCCAGCCGGTTTTGATGGCCTGAAGTACCGGTCCCAGATTAATCTCGTCATTGGCCCCTGCATCATGGCCACCAAGCATCCCCGCATGGCTGGTCACTGCAGATCCACTGTCTGAGGTATTTTGTGCTGTGCCGTTATCGATCACGATCTTTCCTAGTGAGTCAAAAACTTTATAGAAACAAATGGATTAAGTACTGCGCTGATAGTTTGCAGCGACGGTAATATAAGCTGAAGCGCTTGGTTCCAACTGCTGATGTCCGTTTGCGGCACGAAGACGATATCTCCAGATTTGAGGAAGAACGGTGCCGCTTTGCCTTCCAGAATGCGCCGGGCATTCACTACATAGAACTGCCCGGTAGCGCCTTCTGAGCGGATGATGCGGATTTCACTCAGGCGCGCGATAGTGAGGTTACTCACGTCCATCCCCGCATCAGACAATGCCTGCAACAAACTCAGGCGACCATTGACAAAGGGGACCGCGCCCGGCTTTACCACGGCGCCAAACACATAAGCACGCATGGTGGACACGCTGGGGACCACCACCGTGTCTCCGGTTTGCAATGGGATGTTCTGTTGCAAATCACCCGCCAGGATCAGTTGATGAAAGTTCACCGGCAGTTTTCGGCCATCTTGCACCACATAAGCACCGCGTAGATTGGCCTTGGCCAGATTGACAGAGCCGCCCAGCGCCATGGCCTCCAGGACATTCAGGGGCCGGTCGGAATACACCAGCCCCGGCTTGGTAAATTCGCCCAGCAGGTAGTAACGAATGCTATGTGCCACCTGGAGCTGTATCTCCACCTTTGGATCAATCACATAATGGGCGTAAAGCTGGGTAAGACGGGCTTGCAGTTGCACCGTGGTCATACCTGCCGCATGTACCACACCCAGTAGCGGCAACTGAATATTACCGTCATTACTGACGATGGCACCGGTCAGTCCAGCAACAGAAGTGCCGGGGCCGGGTATGGATAGATCCGGATGCATATAGACCGATACCGAAATCACGTCCCCCGCCCCCAGGTGATAGGTGATGCTCCGGTGCAGGAGGCGATTCATGGTCGCCGGGGAAAGATGATCTTCGTGCTGGGAAAGTACCGCGGAGGGCAATGTCTGTTGTTGCTGTGGAGAGGTCGGCGCCGGCGACCCGGTCATGATCGCACAGCCGGTGAGGGTGCTGCTCATGAGCCCCAGCCAGAGGCAACTACGCCACAAGTGCAGGCCCCGGAGGAGTTTCGATAAGGATGCTTTGATTTGGATATTAAAACTTGCCGTAGAAGCCAACGCCATCTCCAAATATCATGAAACCATAGTCGCTCTTGGCAAAATAGCGGTTAGTGAGGTCGGCGGTGAGCCAACCGACAAATCCACCCGCGACAACATCCGATGCCCAATGGCCGTCTTGCGCCAGAATACGGGTGATCCCCACCGCAAAGGGGATCGTATACAGCCAGGGTTGATGATAAATCTGCGCGTAGGGGGTGATCACCGCGAAGGCAATGGCGGTATGACCGGAAGGAAAGGAGGCGGTTGGACCGCCGTTGTTGTTAAAAAGGAAGCTGGTGGTCATCACCCGATACCGCGAACTGAAGGGATAATATTGCGTGGAACTGCTGTTGGGTCCGCCGGGTCGCGCTCGTCCGACGGCATATTTCAGCAGAAAGACTTCCGCCGTCGTGACCGCCGCCGCAGTGAGCGCGACGCTGGACGCATGCGCCAGCTTGGGGCTGGCCCAGGGGCTCTGAAACCAGGTCGTTCCGGCGAATATCAGGGAGCTATCCGTGAGTACGTCGGCAATATTCAAAGGCACGTGGCTACGGAAGCTGTAGCTCAAGTGGGTCTCGACGTAATGATTTATGCCGTGATCAAGGAACATCGTGGCACCCGTTGCGGCCACCCCGATACCGGCCACCCCCCAAAGGGTGTCATACCAGGGCGTGCTGCCGGGAGCGAGGGGCGGAACCAGACTCTGAACCGGCGGCTGCTGCAGATGGGAAGGTTCGGTCCACCATGCGGGCATGGCGGGTTGGGCATTTTCTGGTGCTATGGGATGGGTGTGAATGATGGCCGACTGCGCGCCGAGCGGGCGTTCCGACGTCACTGCCGAATCGCTGGTCGGGCCACTCCCGGTTCCCGCCGTGTTTTCCAGATAACCGGGCGCCAACCCGGCGGCAATCAGTTTTTGGGACGGCGCCTGCCCATAGGGATAGGTAGCCAGCCATGAAGATCCCTCAGCGCATGCCAGTGGCATCCCGATAACCGCAGCAACAAAACCGCCCACGGCCCAGACAAGTCGTGCCATCTCTTCTCTCCCGAGCAATTCTTTATGCTGCTATGCTTGGGGTCATCCTAACATGGCGAATTGGTGAACGGCAATGGAACATCCCGGCATGCGTCCTTTTCCAATTTCAGCGCTATAATTATCTGGCGACGGGATAATGACGCATGGATAGTTCTTGGTCGCGAAGCGTGTAGGACACTGATTCTTTAGATGATGAGGTATGGCGGTGACCATCATAAAATCCGCGGTAACGACGCGTGCGCGTGTGCGCTGGTCGCAATGGGTGCCTTATACGCTCATCTTAGGCGACATGGCGGCATTTTGGGCAGCCTTTTATCTGGGCCGTCTTTCTCGTGCTTTCTATTATCATCTGAATCCCGGTTGGGTGCTGCTCCACTGGTGGGGAAGCCATGCGCAAATCAACCTGCTGCTTTTCCTTGTACTGTCGACATTGGGCATCGTGGCCTTCGCCTTTAAGGGGCATTATTCCCGGCGCAAGGCCTTTTGGGATGAGATGGGCGAAATGCTGGGGGTGTTCATTCTCTTGCTGGCGTTGAATGCGGCCATTGCCTTTTCCGGTAAATGGCAACTGTCACGGCTGTGGCTTTTTTCCACCTGGGTGCTGGTCTTGGGATTCTTACCCATGACGCGATGGCTGCTGCGCCGGACTTTGCAGGGCCTGGGGGCCTGGATGCGACCGATAGTGATCATCGGTTGCGGGCAAAACGCCGCCGAGGCCATCCGCGCCCTGGACAGCGAGCCCATGCTGGGTTATTCCATACAACGGGTGCTGGTGCCGGGGGGCTGCAGTCCGGCCGCCGGGAGCTTTCCCACCCATGCGCCCATAGAGGCCCTGGGAGAGGATCCTTTGGCCGCCCTGGCCCGTTTGGGCAAACCCCATGTGGTGTTGGCGCTGGATATGGATCAGTGGGAAGCCCAGGAACGACTGCTGCACTCCCTGGGCCTCAGCTATCCCAACCTCACTATCGCGCCTCCCTTGCGCGGCTTGCCGCTTTTTGGCATGGAGGTCATGCACTTCTTTAGCCACGAGGTGCTGATGCTGCGTGTGCGGGACAACCTGGCCCGGCTCGGCCCGCGCATCACCAAGCGCCTTTTCGATTTGGTTGCCGCTTCGCTGCTGGTGGTGATCTTGTCGCCGCTGCTCCTTTACATTGCCTGGCGCATCCGCAGCGAGGATGGCGGGCCGGTGTTTTTTATCCAGAAGCGCCTGGGCAGGCGGGGTCGCCAATTCGGCTGCGTGAAATTCCGCAGCATGGTGATGGATGCGGAAGATCGCCTGAAGCAATATCTGCACAGTCACCCCGATTTGGCCGCCGAATATGAAAGAAATTTCAAGATCCGTAACGATCCCCGGGTGACGCGGATCGGGAGGTTGCTGCGGCGCGGCAGCCTGGATGAATTGCCCCAGCTATTCAATGTGTTGCGTGGCGATATGAGCCTGGTGGGTCCGCGCCCCTTATTGGAGCGGGAGCTTGATCGTTACGGCGAAAATATTTGCCTTTATCGTTTGGTGCATCCGGGCATTACCGGCTTATGGCAGGTCAGCGGGCGATCGGAAACCACCTTTGATGAACGCGCCCATCTCGACGCTTGGTATGTGAAGAACTGGACGCTCTGGTACGACATCGTCATCCTGCTGCGCACCGTCAAGGTGGTCTTGCGGCGGGACGGGGCTTATTGAGGGAGCCGCCACTTGCGGCGCATCATCCCGCTCAACCCGAGCGTATCTCGTTCAATAAATTTGCACCCAACGATAGATACAGCGTCATCGGATTATCCCGGCAAGGTACAAAACCGTAATGCCTATAGAACGCCCCGGCATTCTCTCCCTTGGCATCGACCACCAGCGCATATGCGGCCACCGTTTTGCGGGCCTCAAAACAATGTTCAACAGCACACCCCATGAGGAGTCGCCCCAGCCCTGCCCCCTGATGCGCCGAATGAACCGCCAAGCGCCCCAGACGAAAGCACGGCACAGGATAACGCGGCAGCTTTTGCCGGGTAGGCGCATCCATTTGAACGGCATCGATTTGCGCGGCACTCAAACTGTAGTAACCCAGAATGGTTTCCGGCATGTCCGTATCGACTAATACGCGCACCACCGCAATGCCCTTCCGGGCGTGCTGAACGGCGAAGCGATGCAGGTACTCATCCAGCGCGTCCACACCAGAGGTAAAAGCCTGACGGTCATGGCGCTGCGGATCGAGCAGTTGCG
>Ga0307375_10001443_pt1 | contig 25902 bp, 26 predicted proteins | sample TR1MG_FD_202531 | JGI IMG/M metagenome (GOLD analysis project Ga0307375, IMG submission 202531) | Soil microbial communities from Risofladan, Vaasa, Finland - TR-1 | ecosystem: Environmental > Terrestrial > Soil > Coastal area > Acid sulfate soil | place: Finland: Risofladan, Vaasa | collected...
AGACCTGGTCGCCCAACTCGCGCACCGCGCTTTCGTTGTCGGCCAGCGCATCGTAGAAGGCCAGCTCCGATTCGTTGAGTCCCAAGGCGTCGCCGCGCTTGGCCGCCTCGCGGAGCTCCTTCGCCATCTCGATCAGCTCTTCGATCACCTGGGCGCTCTCGATGGCGCGGCTGCGGTAGCGGTTCAGGGCCGCCAACAGGCGTTCGCTGAACTTGCGCTCCAGCACCACGTTAGTCCGGGCGCGGGACTTCACCTGATCGCTCAGAAGCTTCTGCAACAGCTCGATGGCGAAGTTACGCTGGGGCAGCTGGCGCACTTCTTCGAGGAAGGCGTCGGACAGGATGCCGATGTCCGGCCGGTCCAGACCGGCCAGCTTGAAGATGTCCTCCACGCCCTGGGCCACCACGGCGTTGTCCAGGATCTGCTTCAGCACCGCGTTCTTGCGATCTTCGGAGAGCTTCTTGTCGGACTCGGTCGCCTTGGAGATCACCACCTTAACGGCCTGGTAGAAGGCGATCTCCTCGCGCAGGACGATGGCGTCGTCCATGGTGCCGCAGAGCGAGAAGGCCTTGGTGATGGCCAGCACCGCGTCGGCCCAGCGCTTCTTGCCGTCTTCCAGCCCGAGTACGAAGTTCGCGGCGGGCAGCAGCAGCGCGGCGGCCTTGGTCCGGTAGTCGCCGTAGTCGAAGCCGTGCAGCAGGCCGCGCGCCACGTCCATGAGTTCCTTCAGCTTGGCCAGGGCCTCAGCCGCATCCAGCGCCGGCTGGCCCTTGCCCTTGCTCTCGGTGTAGGTGCGCAGCGCGCGGCGCAGCTCGGCGGCGATGCCGATGTAGTCCACCACCAGACCGCCTTCCTTGTCGCGGAAGACGCGGTTCACCCGGGCGATGGCCTGCATCAGGTTGTGGTCGCGCATGGGCTTGTCCACGTACATGGTGTGCAGGCAGGGCACGTCGAAGCCGGTGAGCCACATGTCACGCACGATCACCAGCTTGAGCGGATCGGCGGCATCCTTGAAACGCTTCTCCAGCAGCTTCTTGGTCGTGGCGTTGTAGATGTGGGGCTGCAACAGCGCGCTATCCGCTGCAGAGCCGGTCATCACCACCTTGATCGCGCCTTGCGCCGGATCGTCGCTGTGCCAGGCCGGGCGCAGGGCGACGATGGCATCGTAAAGCCGCACGCAGATTTCCCGGCTCATGGCCACGATCATCGCCTTGCCTTCCACCGCGCCGTTGCGGGCCTCGAAGTGCTGCACGATGTCCGCCGCCACCTGGTCGATGCGCGGCTGGGCGCCCACCAGCTTTTCCAGGGCTGCCCACTTGGTCTTTGCCGCTTCCTTCAGGGCCGCATCTTCCTCGTCCTCGAACACCTCCTCCACGTCGGCGTTGAGCTGCTCCATCTCGGCCGGGTTGAGGTCCAGCTTGGCCAGGCGGCTCTCGTAGAAGATGGGCACCGTGGCGCCGTCGTTCACCGCGTCCTGGATGTCGTAGATGCTGACGTAGTCGCCGAAGACGGCGCGGGTGTCGCGGTCTTCGCCCTCCACCGGCGTACCGGTGAAGCCGACGAAGGTGGCGTTCTTCAGGGCGTCGCGCAGGTGCTTGGCGAAGCCGTACTTGTACTGGCCGGTCTTCTTGTCCAGCGCGGCGCGGAAGCCGTATTGGGAGCGGTGGGCCTCGTCGGCGATGACGACGATGTTGGTGCGCGCCGAGAGCAGCGGGAATTGTTCCTCGCCCGGCTCCGGCGCGAACTTCTGCACCGTGGTGAAGATGATGCCGCCGGAAGGCCGGTCTGCCAGCAGGGCGCGCAGTTCGTCGCGGTTGGTGGCCTGCTGCGGCGTCTCGCGCAGCAGCGAGCGGGCGCCGACGAAGGTCTGGAATAACTGGCCGTCGAGGTCGTTGCGGTCGGTGACCACCACCAGCGTAGGGTTCTGCATCTGCGGGTGCTGCATCAGCTTGGCGGCGAAGCAGACCATGGAAATGCTCTTGCCCGAACCCTGGGTGTGCCAGACGATGCCGCCCATGCGTGAGCCGGGCTTCACCCGCTCGGCGTAGGTGGCCCACTGCTCCTGGAATGTGTTCACCGCCGGCTGGGTGGCTGCGATCACCGCCGCCTTGACCGCGGCGCGCACGGCGTGGAATTGGTGATAGCCGGCGATCTTCTTCACCACCTGGCCGTCGGCGGTCTCGAAGAGCACGAAGTAGCGCAGGTAATCGAGCAGCAGTTCCGGCGCGAAGAAGCCGCGCACCACCTTCTCCAGCTCGAACTCCAGCAGCGGCCGGTCGTTCTCGTTCTTCACCGTGCGCCAGGGCAGGAAGCGCTCGCGGCTGGCGGTGAGCGAACCGATGCGGGCGTGGAGACCATCGGAGATCACCAGCGCCTCGTTGGTGACGAAGAGGTCGGCGATCTCCTCCTTGTAGGTCTGCAACTGGTTGTAGGCCGCCCAGATGTCCGTCTGCAGGTTGGCCGTGTTCTTCAGCTCGATCACCGCCACGGGCAGGCCGTTGATGAAGCAGACCAGATCGGGCCGGCGCGGCTGCTTGCTGCCCTGGACGGTGAACTGATTGACGACCACGAAGCGGTTGCGCTCCGGCTGCTCGAAGTCGATCACCTGCACCCGGTCGCCGCGCTTCTCGCCATTGATTTCCACCTCCACCGGCACCCCGGCGATCAGGGCTTCGTGGAAGGCGCGGTTGCTTAGGATCAGGGAGGGATGGTCGGGCTTGGCGAGCTGGCGGGCCACCTCGTCGAGGATGGCTTCGGGGATGGTTGGGTTGAGGCGATGAAGGGCGGCGCGGAGCTGGTCGGGGAGGACGACCTGGCGGTAGTCGGAACGTTCGGGCGTATCGCCGTCCGGCGCGATGTCGGGGCCGTGGAGATAGTCCCAGCCGGAGTCCTGGAACCAGGTGAGGGCGAGCTGTTCGAGGTCGTCTTCAGTCATTAGTTGGTAGCCCTGTCCCTGGCAACTTGCTCGTCCCCAGTCGCCGATTCGCAAAGAACCTTCATGTTCTCAAAGTGCTCTGAGTCGAGATGCCGGATCAGAGCCAGAACATCCTTCAGTATCTGCGGCGTTTCATGCAAGATTGACATGTCATGTTCCGGTTCCGCGATCAGTCCGTGATGTGAATAGGTGTTGGTAAAACGGATGATTCTTGCCTTCTTGGCTTCATCGAACTGAATGGCCTGTAGCTGCTGATGTAGCTCTCCGGTTCGTTCCGGCTGCTTGAATGCCAACACGGCTTCCAATAGGCGGCGTGAACTGTTTGGTAGTGCGTAGAACTGGCTGAGCGGAGTGTCGTCCGGGAATTCACTTGCGTCGAATACCGTCTGGAATAAGTGGTGGTATTCGGATTCGAATCGATGGAGCAGTTCATCGAGCACTCGCAAAGATGCTCCTCGTGCCCCATCGGCCGCATCTGTGCGCAGCATGTAGAAGCGGACGTTCTTCAGCTTATGAAGGTCAGGTCGCCTTGTTCCCCGTATGTTGTCGATGTGATTGAACCAATTCTTGACCTGACGAAAAAAAGTGAAGTTATGGGTTAACACAAAGAGCTGCTCCGCGTGTTGGATTCGCGCCTTCATGAAGCCGAAGGCGCAGTAGAGCGAATTTGCGTCCAAGCTCGAAACTGGATCATCGATGACGACGGCTCCATGTTTCAGGTCAAAGCTTGTGTCCTGTAGCGACTTCAGGAAATACATGAAGGCGATTGCCGTCCGCTCTCCCTCACTCAAATTCAATGCCGGTTGCCCATTCCGAGTGATTGAGTATCCCGTGTCCTTCGCTTCAAAGCAGAGTTCATCGCGCCCCAGGTATGTCCGCATGTCTTCGTTGAGTTCGGCCGCAGCTGGCTGGTGTCGGCGAATCGTGCGTTCCAACTCAGTGATCTTTGCCGCCAGCTCCCGTTTTGTCTTTTCTGCCTGGGAGGCCGAGTTGCGGGCCTTGGCAACGCGCTCCAATTTGGCGCGATAGTCCTCCAATACCTCTATGACGGCGTCCTCCTCCAGTGCTTGCCGAGCCGCCTTCAGTTCGTCTTCAAACCGATCAGACTGTTTGTTGTGCTCCCCTATCAACTGGCAAGCGCGGTCGAAAGAAGTCTTGCCGACCACGGCGCTTATCCCTGTCCCCGCGGCAAGAAAAACCTGAAAGAATTTCTCCCATCCGCCGGTTGGGGAATCGCTGGGCGTCAAGTTGGTGAAGAACGTCATCAAGTCCAGGTTACGGAAGGGCTCGCCCTTCTTTGCGACTAAGGCACGACGCACCACTGCCAAGAGGCTTCCGACCAAGCCGGATTGCTGATTCATTTTCGCTACAGCCTGTTCATATTCCGATACCAAGTGGGAATACAGCAGGTTCTTGTCCGGCACCTGAATGGCCATTACGGATACTTGGTATCCATCAACTTCGGAAATGAGGCCAGACAATTCGCCTTGAAGCCGCAGGTATTGGTCGTTGAAGTGACCCTCAAGCTGAGCAACCCGCGTCGCAGGTAACGGCTGCGCGCAGAACCGACAAACGTCAGTTGCGTTCTCGCCACGATGAAGCCCGAGACCTTGTTCGACCCAACTGGACAACTTGGGATTCCTCACCAGTTCTGCCAGCGAATTCGAAACGATGGAATGGCTCAAAGCATCCCCGACCCGACGAACAAGATCAGCAAAGTCTGGATATGCTGCCGTAGGCATTGGAATCTTAGCGAGGGCGGAGCCACCTTTGATCGCCAAGTGGCGAGTCTTATCCTCCGCGGACAATCGAGTTCCGGTGCTGCCACCAAGCACACGTTCTACAGTCCGTTTGAATAGAGCGGAGTTGTAGTTGTTATATGGGCCCCCACCCGGCGCCGTCAGAAGGTTCTTGATGGCTTTGGCTTGGTCGGAACAGAATCGCTCTAGGTCGCCCTGACTGTCTCGTTGTTCTGTCTGCGAGACGGCAATCGCTAACAGGTTATCTTGTTGGTCGGCCTTCAGCTTCTCGATTTTCTTCTGCGTTTCGATGCTGTCCTCACCCAGGTAGTACACGGGTGGGAGTTCTTCTCCGGCAAGTTCGAAAACATTGCGATTTACGGTATCGCGGTTGAATACCCGGACTTGCGGCAATGCCGCTGTGGGAATGGCATCTTGAGTTACTGATCGGCCGCCGACGACGACCGTAACCTCGCCCTCATTGATCGCCGTCTTTTCTTGAAGGTGCCGAAAAAGGTTAGATAGCGTGGTCTTACCCGAGCCGTTCCATCCGTAAATCAAATTGAATCTGCCGAAGTCCGGCAACCCGGTCGCAGGCCAAGAAAAGTCGCGAAAGATGCGGTGATTCCTGATTCTCTGAAACCGGGTGATTTGCATCAGGCCGCCTCAACTTCTTCGTGAGGTCTTGCGGCGGCTACCTGACCGGATAACAAGCGAGGGAGTAGTTCGTCGCGAATCTTCGCAAGTGTGGCTGACTGCTTCCCTACAGCGGACGCTTGGTCGAACAGCGATTTCGTCACCAGATCGTATGCACGCAATACCGCTACTGGTGGAGCGGCAACACGGATTGCCTTCACACTGGTAGTTGGTTGGGCAATTGCCGGTACTCCTACTTGGCTAGTATTGGCCAGAAGCGCTTGTTGCCCAATCGGCGAGCGAAGGAACTCATAGAGATAGCGGCCAGATGCGATCTCCGAGCGAGCCGACAAAACCATTTGCGATTGCGAGACCACATATCTCGGATAGCGACTGTCACCCGGAATCAGTTCGACCTGTCCAAGAGTGCCCCGATGAGTAATAACGATGTCGCCCGGCCGCGCATTTGAATTACGGAGTTGGTCTGCCTTTTCTTCAGTCAGGAAGACAAAACGGTCATCGACGAATCCACCCGTCAAATTCCCACCGCGAATCACCGGAACGCCTTGCAATACGAAATTGCTCGTTTTGATGTTCGAGCCGAACGGCCCCATTGCTATCCGCTCGCACAATTCTTCAAAGGACCGAACCGGCCACCCGTTAGGAATCGTGCCAAGCTCTGAGTCTTGAAAGCTGTCGGGGAACAGCGCGAGCACATCCGGCGTCAGGCCGAGGCGGCGGCAGATGGATTCGGGAGGCTCGCCGCTGGCCTTGGCGCGGACGGGGTCGAAGTCGACGAACCAGGACTTGAAGATTGCCCGCGCCATGGCCTCCAGGGTTTCGTTCATGCGGCGGTTCAGTTCGATCTTGTCGTCGAGGGTGCCCAGGATGTGAGCGATGGCGCGTTGCTCATCCAAGCCTGGAAGCGTGATGGGAAAATCAGGAAAGTCCTTCAGTGGAATTCGATCGACGGTGCTGCCGTGCACCGTGCGGCTCCGTAGGAACTCCTGGTAATCGGGGCTCAAGTACTGATACAGGAAGAAGCGAGGGTCAAGCTTGTCTGCTACAGGACGAACCAATCCCATCCTGCGCCCTAGACAGCAACGTAATGCAGGCGGAATCAATGCAGCCTGTCCAAGACGAGTCTCATAGGAAAATACAACGTCGCCTGCTGTAGGTTGCACGCGCCGCGTCCATTGAACAAAGTCTTCCTCAGATACGCGCTCTGACTCAGACAGAATCAGGCGACCATTGTCGAGGCTGCTGATCCCGAGAAAGATCGGCCCGGAATCAACTTTGGCTGGCGTGGCGTGAGGACCGTCAAATACTTCGGCGACATCTCCAATTCTCACGGATTGCCACTTACTCATCCCCGCCCCCCAACTCTTCCACCGCCCTATGCAGGAACGCAGCGATCTCCTTCTTGCCAGGCAATTGCACCTGGTAGCGGGAGACGAACAAGGTGCTGCTCATGCCGGCCAGGGCGTACTCGACCAGTTCCTCGTTTTTGCGCGTACACAGCAGGATGCCCACCGGCGGCTGGTCGCCCTCGGACATTTCGTTCTTGGCGTAGTAGCCGACGTAGCTGTTGAGTTGGCCCAGATGCTCGTGCTTGAAGGCGTCGTTCTTCAGTTCGATCAGCACGTGGCACTTGAGGATGCGGTGGTAGAAGACCAGGTCCACGAAGAAGTGCTCGCCGCCGATGAGCAGGCGCTTTTGCCGGGCCTCGAAGCAGAAGCCGTGGCCCAGTTCGAGCAGGAAGTCTTGCAGCTTGTCGAGCAGGGCGTCCTCCAGGTGGCTCTCGCCCATGACCTCCTGGGGCTTGAGGCCGAGGAATTCGAAGACGTAGGGGTCGCGGATCACCTGGCGGCTTTGCTGGGGCTCGGCTTGGGCGTGGGCGAGGCGGGCCAGGGCTGCCTTGTCGGTGGAGAGGCCGCTCCTCTGGAAATACTGGCTGGCGATCTGGCGCTTGAGTTCGCGCACCGACCAGTTGCCGCGCAGGGCTTCGGCTTCGTAGAAGCGGCGCTGAAGCGGGTCGTCGAGTTCCACCAGTTCCTCGATGTGGCTGTAGGAGAGGCGGGTGAGCAGCGCCAAGGCGTCGCCGGCCGATGGTGGGGACGGCGTCCCCACTTTTTGTTCCTGCTGTTCGGGCGGCGGTTGCAGGGCGGCGAATTGTGGGGACAGCGTCCCCACTATCTGCGGATAGAGGCGGTAGAAGCGCAGGTAGCGGTAGAGCTGGCGACGATCGCAATTGCTGACCTTGGCGGCGGCCAGTTGTTCGGCCAGCTTGGCCAGGAGCTTGTCGCCGTAGGCGGCCCGGTCCGCGCCCTGGAGTTCGTAGTGGTGGATGTGGGCGCCGATCAGCCAGTTGCGGAAGGTAAGGCTGATGTTGACGGCCTTGACGGCCTGCGCGGCGCATTGCTCATGCACCTCGCGGATGGCCGCCACCAGGGCGGGGAAGCCCGTGGCTTTCGCTGTGCGTCGCTTAGAGCTCATAGCCCAGCCCAGCCAGGTTCTTGCGGATTTCGGTCTCCAGCCGGGCGCTCTCCTTGAACTGGTCGCGCAGCGTGGCCGTGAGCCGGGCCATCTTGTCCTCGAAGGCTTCGGCGTCTGCCACTTGCGCGGCGGCGCCGACGTAGCGGCCGGGGGTGAGGACGTAGTCGCTCTTGCGGATGTCGATGAGGCTGGCGGCCTTGCAGAAGCCGGCTTCGTCGGTGTAGCCGGCGCCCTTCTTCCAGGCGTGGAAGGTGTTCGCCACCTTGGCGATGTCTTCGAGCTTGAAGTCGCGCAGGACGCGATCCTTCATGTAGCCGAGCTTGCGGGCGTCGATGAACAGGGCCTCGCCCTTGCGGCTGCGCACGCCATTCCGTTCGGCCTTGCTGCGCGTGAGAAACCAGATGCAGGCGGGAATCTGGGTGTTGGTAAACAACTGCCCCGGCAGGGCGACCATGCATTCGACGAGGTCGGCTTCGATCAGGGCCTTGCGGATTTCACCTTCGTTGTTGGTGTTGCTGCTCATGGAGCCGTTGGCCAGCAGCAGGGCCATGCTGCCGTGGGGCGCCAGGTGGTGAATCATGTGCTGCATCCAGGCGAAGTTGGCGTTGTTGGCCGGGGGCACGCCGTACTTCCAGCGCACGTCGTCCTCCTTCACGCCTTCGTTCCACTCCTTCATGTTGAAGGGCGGATTGGCCATGATGAAGTCGGCGCGCAGGTCCGGGTGCTGGGGCTTGGTGTAGGTGCTGGCCGGCTCCTTGCCGAAGTCGAAATCCATGCCGCGGATGGCCATGTTCATCGAGGCCAGGCGCCAGGTCGTGGGGTTGGCTTCCTGGCCGTAGATGGAAAGCTGACCGATGCGGCCGCCGTGTTCCAGCACGAAGCGTTCGCTCTGGACGAAGAAGCCGCCGGAGCCGCAGCAGGGGTCGTACACCCGGCCCTGGAAGGGTTCGAGCATTTCGACGATCAGGCAGACGATACTCTTGGGCGTGTAGAACTCGCCGCCCCGCTTGCCGGCGGCGATGGAGAACTCGCCGAGGAAGTACTCGTAGACGTGGCCGAGGATGTCCTTGGCGTGCAGGCTTTCGTGCTTGAAGGGCACGGTCGCCAACAGGTCGATGAGGCCAGGCAGGGCCTCGTCGATGCGCCAGCGGGCGTAGCTCTTGTCGAGGACGTTCTTGAGCTTGGGGTTCTCCTTCTCGACGGCTTCGAGGGCGTCGTCGAGGAGTCGTCCGATACCGTTGAACTTGTACTCGAAGGTCTTGCCGTTCTTCACTTCGAGCTTGGTGCCGATGGCCACCTTGGCGTTGGCCTTGAGGAAGTCCCAGCGGGCCAGGGCGGGCACCCAGAAGATGTTCTTCTCGGTGTAGTAGTCGCGGGCTTCGAGTTCCTGCTCGATCAGGTCGGCGCCGTCGGGGCCCAGGTAGTAGTCGTTGGCGGGATCGACGAAAGCGGCCTTGAGCTCTTCGCGGCGCTCCTTGAAGGCGTCGGAGACGTACTTGAGGAAGACCAGGCCCAGCACGACGTGCATGTAGTCGCCTGGGTTGAGGTTGGCGCGCAGCTTGTCGGCGGCGGTCCACAGGCGCTTATCGAGGTCGTTGAGGAACTGTTGTTCGGCGTTGTTCATGGTGACCAATCAAAGTGGAAGGCCAGTTGGCTAGCAGCTCCGGGCATCGACTCGATGTCGTTCAAACAGCAACGAATCATCGCACAGAATGCAGCATCGATTCATCGGGACAGCGTGGAGCCCAGTAAAGACGAACAACCGCTTAACGAAGTCCCGCACTATTAGCGAAAGTTGTCTCCCAGTCCGGGCCGTGCCCACGTCGGCAAGTTGCAACACACCGGCCAATTAGCAGAGCCAACGCCACGGGCCGTTTTGGTCGACGAGCAGACATCCTGCGACGGCTATGCTGAGCAACGGCTTAGGCCGGCCGGGATCGATCGACGGCGAACTCGATTGCCGTTGCGGGTACTCTCTATAAGAATCGTTGGATGCGCCCGAGTTATCAGACGGAGATAAAGCCCGGCAACTTGGCGGCCTTCACGTCGAAGGTCGCCGTCGCCCGACAGCCCAGTCTCTTGTTCTGGGCACCGATGAGGCAATCGGCGAAATCGGCAGCGCTGTCCTTCCAGACGAAAAGAGCTTCCTCAATGGCCGCTTCGCCCTCGAGTTGGACATCGGTCGCATCCAGCAGGCCGGAAACGGCTGCAATGATCTCGATCTTCGTCGAGCCATATCGGCTGCGCAGCACCCATTCGATTTCCAGCAGAACCAACTGGCTCACGAATATGCGGTGCCCGGCCGCGACTTCGCGCCTGATCAGCTTGCGCGCTCTCTCGAACTGGACCGCATCGTCCCTAACCAGAAAGCGCACCAGGACGTTGGTGTCTATTCCGAGCATCAGGGCGACAATTGCTCGACCGGAACGGGCTTTCGGCCCTTCTTGCGCAGCATGCCTGCAAGTTCGCTGACGCTCTTGCTCTTGACCCGCATGACTACCGTACCGTCGGGCATCAGCGTGAAACTCATCCGGTCCCCGGGCTTCATGCCGAGGCTGTCCCGAATTTCCTTGGGGATGGTCGTTTGGCCCTTGCTGGTGAGTGTGGCATCGGTCGGCATCGCAAACTCCTTGTATCCTTACAAAGTCAATTATAGTAAGGATTGTGAGAGAACGCAATTTCCCGCTGATTTACTGCCTCGGCACCGAAATCCCCCAACTCACACGGCGCTGATCGCCCCCGGGTGCTCGCCGTCGAGATGCTTGCGCCACATCCTGCGGTACAGGGTTTCGAGATGGCGGGTGTAGGCCTCGATGCCGAACAGCGCGGAGCTCATCCGGTTGGCGGCGAGCTTCTCCTTGAGCGCTGCCAGCCTGTCCGGATCGCCCGCCAGCGACAGGGCCAGCTCGAAATATTCGTCGAGATCGCCAGTCACCAGTTCCTGCAGACCGATTGCGTTGAGCAGGCTACCCGCGACCCGCGAGGGGAAGGTGTCGCCGGCGCAGGTGACGATGGGCACGCCGGCCCACAGCGCGTCGCTGGCGGTGGTGTGGGCGTTGTAGGGGGCGGTGTCCACGACCAGGTCGGCCAGTTGCAGCCGGCCCAGGTGTTCGCTCTGCGGCCAGTCGGCGGCGAAGACGATGCGCTCGGCGGTGATGCCGCGGTGGAAGGCCTCGCGGCGCAGGTTGCCCTCGGCCATCGGGGTGTTCAACAGCCACAGCACGCTGTCGGGTACGGAGAGCAGCAGGCGGCACCAGACGTCGAAAATGGCGGGGGTGATCTTGTAGGCCTGGTTGAAGCAGCAGAACACGAAGCCGGATTCCGGCAGGCCCGCCGCGGCCCGGCTCGGCTTTTCGCCGATGATCCCGTGCCGGCCGTGGGGCTGGTAGCTGTCGGGCATGAGGGCGAAGGCTTCGCTGTAGTCGGGCGCACTCATGGGCGGCGTGACGAAGGCATCGGTGACGATGTAGTCGCAGACGTCGCCGCCGAGGGTGCCGGGATAACCCAGGTAGTTCACCTGGATCGGCGCCGGCCGGAAGCCGAGGATGGCGCTGCGGGAGCCCTGGGTGTAACCCTTCAGGTCGATCAGGATGTCGATTTCGTCGCCATGGATGGCGCGCGCCGCGTCGATCGCGGACAGGGCCCGGATGTCGGTGAAGCGGTCGAAGCTGGCCTCCAGGCGCTGGCGCATGCCCTTGCCGTCGTCGTCGCCGTAGGAGTAGGCATACACCTCGAAGCGCTCGCGGTCGTGGCACTCGAACAGTTCCGCCGTCAGCAGCGCCGTCGCATGTTCGTGGAAGTCGGCGGACAGGTAGCCCAGGCGCAGCTTGCTCCTTTCCCGCCGGCCGAAGACGAAGCACAGTTCCGGCCGCGCCAGTTGCGCCTCGCTCAGCTGCTCGCGGATCCACAGTTCGGAACAGCGGCGCTGCAGGTCGGCGCCGATTCCGGGCAGCGCCAGGAGCATGAAGGGCGAGACCTGACGGACCTCCTCGCGGCCGAGTATGCCGCGTATCTTCAGCCGCCACTCGTCCAGCCGCTCCCATTCGCACATGCTCTGGCTCAGGCCGTAACGCTTCATGTCGGATTGCCATGAATCCGGCCACGCACGGCCGTCGCGATAGAAGCCGCAAGATTCGCTCCCGCTTCGCCCAAGGCCATTCCCTGCGCTTGCGCTGCCTCGATTGTGGCAAAGCCGACAGGGGTTTCGGCTTGATTGTCGGACAAGCACCGCGTGAACGACCGCTGCCCGCCCTCGCGTAGCGGCGCCGCAGGCCCGTGGCTGAGCGATGTTGCGGGCGAGTGCCGGCCCTAGCACAACGCTTGCTTAGAGATTCTCGTCAAGCGGGCACGGAACGCCGTAGGTGCTGACCGCGAAGAACGCCTGTGAAGGAGCGAGCAATGGGTGACATCAATCGCGAGCCGGACACCATAGAGCTCGCCGAACCGCCGCGCTTCCGCTACGGCGAGCGGGTGATCTGCCGTTCGACGGTGCGCAACGACGGCACCTTTCCCGGCAAGGATGTCGGCCACGTCCTGGTGCAGAAGGGGGACGTCGGCTACGTCCGCTCCATCGGCACCTTCCTGCAGCAGTACTTCATCTACAGCGTCGAGTGGGTGGAGCGCGGCTACCAGGTCGGCATGCGGGCCAAGGAATTGTGCACCCTGGACGAGCTGCCGCCGGAGGTGCTGGAGAAATTCGCCGATCGTCTGGAGCTATTGCAGCGGATCGGCAAGGGCGACAACGTCGTCGTCAGGAGCGAAGCGGAAATGGCCCGCGACGCCGAAGCGGCGTGAGGGCGGGCGCGACGGCGTCTGGGGCCGCGAGGCCTTGCGCGACCAACGGGTGGCCCCGGAGTTGCTGGAAGGGGCCAGGGATGAATTTTCAATGCTGATAATGGAGAGCGAACATGGCTTTATGCACCGGTGAAAGAAAAGGCAATCGTCAGCAATGCAACGGCACGCTGTATCGCTGCGAATGCGGCGCCGAGGGCTGCAAGCAGAAGTACGTCGACGATTGTTCCGGCCAGGGCTTCGACGTCTATGGCAAGTGCTTCAAGTGCGGCGCGGTCGGCAAGTACGCGAGCATCAGTTCGGTCAGCGCCGACCGCGCGCCGCGCAAGACGCCGGCCTTTCTCTGAACCGGCCCGAGAGGTGACTTGTGAGCACCACCTACACCTACATCAAGACCACCGAGGACGGCCGCAAGGTCGAGGTCATCGGCGCCGCCGTCTGTCTCAACGGGGTCGAGGAGGCCAGAGCGCTGATCCCGCTCGAAGAACATCCGAACCGGCAGGCGATCAGGCGCGCGGTGCCCGGCGCCAGTCACATGGCCGGGCGCTTGCCGCTCACCCGGAACGAGGCGGGCAAGGTTCATTCCGCGCTGATGGCGGCACGACAGGATTTCGATCCCAGCCCCAAGGCCGTGATGGAGCGGCTGCGGCTGGCCATCATCGAAAAGGCCCAGGTGGAAGGCATCGAGTGAGCCGACGCCCCGCGGCCCTCAGCCGCGCGGTCGCTCCGAGGCCTTGTAGTTGCTGAAGTGGCCCTCGCTGGCGGCCTGGCGCCGGGCGCGCGCCAGTATGCCGCCGCTCTTGCCGGGCGAGACGGGCAGCGCGACCTGCTTTTCCAGGCGCTCGCTGCCGCAAGTCGGGCAGCTCGGCACGGTGCCGTTCCTGACCAGCAGTTCGAAGGTCTTGCTGCACGCGGCGCAGCGGTAGTCGTAGAGTGGCATGATGTCCCCGGCTGAAAATGACTAGAGCCCCGAACCGAAGCCCAGCAGTTCGACGGTGACGTTCTCCTCGCCGAGGATCGCCTGGCAGGCCAGCCGGGACTTGGAGCCGACGCCGGGAATCGAATCGAGCTTCTCGTTTTCCACTCGCTGGATGCGGGAAATGCTCTTGCGGCCCTCCTGCACGAACAGGTGGCAGGCGCCGCATTCGCCCTTGCCCTCGCACTTGTGGGCGATGGCGGCGCCGGACGCCAGGATGGCGGCGAGTATCGTGCTGCCGGCGGCGGCTTCGCAGGTCTTGCCCGAGGGCTGGATGGTGACGGTGGGCATGGAATTTCTCTCCTGTTGGGTTGATCGAAAAAATCAGGCGGCTTCGGCCAGCCGCTGGCCGGTGAGGGTGGCCTCGAAATCGGCCAGCGACATGTCGATGCGGGTGATGTTCTGTTCTTCGAGAAAGCGGCTCTCGTTGCGGCTCAGCTCGCCGGGCAGCACCGCCCAGTGCCGGTCGGACGAGCGCTTCATGATCTGGCGCGCGAAGGTGCGCTGCAACTGGTCGTTGAAGCGGCAGCCGAGAAACAGGAAGCCCCGTCCGCGGCGCAGTTCCTTGACCCGGGCGGGGACGGGCGTCTGGATGTCGATCTCGGTCAGAACCTCGACGTAATCGGAGTCGGAGACCAGATAGTTGTTCGCCGGCAGGACGGCGCCGATGGGCTTGTAGAGCAGGGTGCTCCAGAGGTCGGCGGCCGCCTCGGTGGCCGGCTTGCCCGCGCCGTCGTAGTAGCCGATCCAGTGGCCGAAGTGCTCGGACTGGGAGAGTCCCTGCACCTGGCCCCAGTCGCCGCGATCCGTCAGCGCCGCCTGGCAGGCGTTGTCGTACCAGGCGTCCACCACCAGGGGCAGCTTGGCCAGCGCGGCGATATGGCGATGCAGGGCCGACGGCGGGACGGCGGCCTGGAAGGCTTCGCTCATGAAGGCGACCACCGTCTTGCGGTGCTTGAAGTTCTCGATGAACTGCGCCGCCTGGGTGAGCCGGGTGCGGATCTTGTGCGGCACCGTCACCTTGCCCGTCAGTATCGCCGCCAGCGACTCGGGCGTGGCCGGCACCGGCGCGCCGCCGGGAACCAGGGAGAGCATGCCCGGCCCCAGGTAGGGAATCAGGGTGCCGGCGGCCAGGCCGGCGGGGATTTCTGCGGCAAGCGGGTGGGTCATGATGCCGTCCTTTCAGTAGATCGCCGCGCCGGCGCCGACGTTGATCGAGGATTCCTTCGCGGTCGACACGATGAACTCGACCTCGTCGTCGCCGAGGCCGCCGTGGAAGGGCAGGGCCAGCGAACGGTCCGAGATTTTTTCGGTGACCAGGAAATTGCCCCGGGCGTAGCCGAGCCTGCTGTAGAAGTACTGCTGATGCAGCGGATTGCTGTAGGCCGCGACCTCGACCTTTTCCTGCTCCAGGTCCTCGATGATCTGGTTGCGGCTGCTGCGGCTGAAGCGCGTGCCGAGATGGACCAGGTAGAGCAGCCAGTGCACCTCGTCCACGTCCGGACCCAGGTAGGGCGGCTTGATGCCCTCGAAGGACTGGAGGTGCTTGAGGTAGTAGGACTCGACCGCTTTGCGCTTCGCCAGGATTTCGTCGATGCGCTCCAGTTGCGCCAGACCGAGGGCGGCGGCGAGGTCGCTCATGTTGGCCTGCGCGGGCAAGCGGCTGCCCACCGAGACCGAGAGCCGGTCGCCGATGCCGTGGCTGCGCAGATAGCGCAGTTCGCTGTCCAGCACCGGATCGTCGGTGAGGATCATGCCGCCCTCTCCGCACGCCAGCGCCGAGGGCTGGGAGAAGTCGAATATCGACAGATCGCCGAAGCTGCCCACCAGGCGCCCCAGGTAGACGGAGCCGATGGCCTCGGTGGAGTCCTCGATCAGCGCCAGTTTGCGCGCCGCCGCCAACTGGCGCAGGGCCTGCCACTGCGCCGGATGGCCGTTGGTATTGCCGGCCATGACGGCCTTGGTGCGCGCGCCGATCTTCGCCGCGACCTTGTCGGCCGGCAGGGTGCCGGACCAGTAGTCGATGTCGGCGAACACCGGCGTGGCGCCGCAGAGCGCGATGGCGTGGGCGATCTGGTGCCATGAATAGGGCGAGGCGATCACCTCGTCGCCGGGGCCGATGCCGAGCGCCCTGAGCACCGCCAGCAGCGCGGCGGTGCCGCTGGACACCGCGATCGCATAGGTGCGGCCGACGTACTCGGCGAAGGCCGCTTCGAATTTCTCCACCTCCGGGCCCATCGATAGCCGAGAACTGCGCAGGGCGGCGAGCACCGCGTGCATCTCCCCGGCGCCGATGTCGGGATCGGCGAGGCGTATCCAGTCGTCTTCGCTCTCTGCCATGGCGGCGCCTAGGAGTTCCGGGCGGCGACGATGATCCCGGACGCTTCCCGGGGATCGTCCACCAGCCGCCGACAGTGGCTGGCGGCATCGACCAGGAACACGTCGAAGCCCGGCAGGCTTTTGAACGGCGCCTCGCCGCACATGTCGTCGGCGTCGCAGCGGCTGACCGACACGCCATGGAGTTCGCGCCGCAGCGCGGACAGCGGGTTTGTCCCCGGCGCCGTCGCCAGCAGCACGCCAGCGACGACATCCAACTGGTGAATGGACAGGCTCATCTCAGTCGTCTCCGGCCAGGCGGCGCGCATCGACGGTGATGGGCAGCGGGGTGCCCGCGGCCATCGCCGGCAACTCCAGCAGCCAGCCGTTGGCGAGGCTCACCGTGCCGCCCCACATCCCGGGGTGCTGCATGGAGACGACGGTCTCCTCCAGATCCTTCTTCGGCACATAGACGGACAGGGTGCCGGCGGAATCCTTGCGGATCATGACTTTCATCGCGTTTTCTCCATGAAGATGAATTTATTTCACGCCGCCGCGGCGGCTTCCTGCAGCAGCGGCGTGACGATGTCGGACAGCAGGGCCAGCACCCGGCGTATTTCGGCGGCGGTGTTGCCGCTGCCCAAGGAAAAACGCAGCGCTGCCAGCGCCGCCTGGGGCGACTGGCCCATCGCCCTGAGGACATGGGACGGCTCGGTGCCGCCGGCGGTGCAGGCCGAGCCGCTGGAGGCGCACACCCCCGCCCGGTCGAGGCGCTCGAGGATGATTTCCGAATCGATGGCGCCGATGGCGAAGTTGCTGGTGTTGGGCAGGCGCTCGGCGGCGGCGGCGTTGATGCGCACGCCGGGCAGATGCTGCGTCAGTTGCTGCTCGAACAGATCGCGCAGCGCCCGCACTCGGGTCGCGTCCGTGCGCCAGTTCTGCGCCGCCTGCTCGGCGGCGACGCCGAAGCCGACGATGCCGGGCAGGTTCTCGGTGCCGCCGCGCCGCCGCCGTTCCTGGTGACCGAAGAGCAGCGGCGGCAGCGCCAGACCCTTGCGCACGAACAGCGCGCCGATGCCGGGCGGACCGTGCAGCTTGTGGGCCGAGAGCGAGAGCAGGTCGACCGGGATACGGCGCACATCGACGTCCTGCCTGCCCACCGCCTGCACGGCGTCGCTGTGGAACAGGACGCCGCGCGCCCGGGCGATGCGCGCCGCCTCGGCGACCGGGAACAGCGCGCCGGTTTCGTTGTTCGCCCACATCAGGCTCAACAGCGCGCTGTCCGGCCTCAGCGCGGCGTCGATCTGTGCCGGGTCGAGGCGGCCGGCGCCATCGACCGCCAGACGGGTGACGGAGTATCCCGAACGCTCGAGATGGCCGAGCAGCCCCAGCGTCGCCGGATGCTCGACCGCGCTGCTGACGATGTGGGTCTTGCCCGGCTGCGCCGCGAGCGCGCCGAGGATGGCCAGGTGGTTGCTCTCGGTCGCGCCGCTGGTGAACACCAGCTCGGCCGGGGCGGCGCCGAGCAGCGCGGCGACCTGGGCACGGGCTCTGACCAGGCGGCGCTTGGACTCGGCGCCGATGGCGTGCGCGCTCGAGGCGTTGCCCCAGCAATGGCTCAGGGTGTCGCATACGGCGGCCGTCACCTCGGCTGTCGGCGGCGTGGTGGCGTTGTGGTCGAGGTAGATGGCGCTCATCGCTTACTGCCAGAAGACACGGTCGGGGTCCTGCCTCAGGAGCTCGAGCAGTTCGTGCAGCCGTCCGTCGGCTTGCGGCACCCACTCCAGGGTGGCGTGGTTCTTCGAGTACAGGTGCCACACCGCCACCTGCGCGTCGTACTGAAGGCGTGCGATGTCGATGGTGCCGCCCTCGGGGTCGACCTTGCGCGAACAGCACTGGCTGACGATGCGGAAGCCGTCGGCCTCCTCTTCCAGTTGCGGCGAGACGTAGCGATAGCGCGCCCGCAACTCCAGGGCGCGCATGATGCGGCGCCGGTCGAGTTCGTTAGGCGGCGTCGCGCCGGCGGACGTGCCGGGGCCGACGGCGGGGGCGGGGCGGGGCTGGGCTCGTGGCATGGCGCTCAAGCGGCGGCCAGGGCGGCCGGGCTGATTTCCTCTTCCAGGCAGCCGACCACCCGGCCGTCGGCAAACTCGACCAGATAGACCGGCGTCTGCGTCTCGACGTGGCTGCCGACTTGCACCACTTCGCCGCGCGTCCCCCGCGCTGCCAGCAGTTCGTCGGTGGCGCAGTCGGGATAGGAGCCGTCGTTCACCAGGTCGATCGCGGCCAGCACGGGTTGGCCCCACTGGAACTTGGGCTGGCGGAATTCATCCATGCTCGGACTCCTTTTCCATGTCGGCGCAGCGCCGGCGGGCGAGATCGCGCACGACCTCGTCCTCGTCGTCGAGCAGGGGCCGCAACGCTGCGGACGGGATGCGCCTGGCCGCCTGGTAGCGCACCCGCCAGTCGGGATCGTCGAGCAGCGGGCCGAGCAGGGATGCGGGCAGGCGCCGGGCCACCTCGGAACGCACCGTGGCGTCGGCGTCCGCCGCCATGGCCAAGAGCGCCCGCGACGACAGGCGGCGCGCCACTTCGATGCGTACCTGGCTGTCGGGATCCTCGCTCATTCGCGGAAGCAGCGGCAGCGGCAGGCGGCGCGCGACGACGGCGCGGACGTAATAGTCGGGGTCGGCGATCATGCACTTCAGGCGTGCCGGCTCGAGCTGGTGCGCGACGCGGATGCGCACCTCGCGGTGCGGGTCCCGGTGCAGCCGCTCCAGGTAGCGGTCGGGCAGGCGCTGCACGGCGCTCCAGCGCACGGTCTCGTCCGGATCGGAGAGCAGGGCGGCCAGGTGGAACAGGTCGGCGTGCTTGGCGGCGATGGCGCGCACTTCGAAGTAGGGATGAGCGAGGCCGGCGTTCGCCAGCGACGGGTTCCAGCTGAAGAAGCGGTCGATGCGCTTGGCGTAGCGGTCGGCGATGCAGGCGTGGCCGAGCCGGCACCGGCCTGCGGCGAGCAGTTGGCGCCGGGCGCAAGCGGCGCAATCGACGGGCTCGCCCTGCCAGTCGACGGCCGCGAAATCCTCAGTCGTCATCGTCGCGGCCCAGACGATCGAGGACGCCGCGCAGGACCGAACCGCCTATCCTGTCGTCGGCGTCGAGCGCCATCAGCTTCGCCAGCATCGCGCCGCCCTGTTCCAGGTCGCCCAGGCGCAGGCTGAGGTAGGCGCAGCCCTTGAGCGTGAACAGGTAGAAGCGCGGCAACGCCGAATAGACGCCGAAGTCGGCCTGGCCCGGGGCCACGTCGCGCCAGTCGCGCGGCAGGTGGTTGAGCGAGGCCGCGTGTTCCAGGCAGCGCAGACCCACTTCGAGCGCTTCGGCGCAGCGGTTGCGGTAGAAATAGAAGCGGTAGAGCGCGATGTGGGTCGCCGGATGTCCGGGCGCCAGCTCGAAGGCGCGCAGCACGCGCCGCTCGGCCTCGGCCTCGTCGTGATGGGCAGCGCCCGCCAGCCGGATCTGCCGTTCGGCGTCGGCCGGCAGGCCGGAGCCGAGACAGGCGTTCTCGAGCGCTGCCAGCTCATCGGCGGCGAGCCTGGGTTGAGACGTCGTGGCGGGCGACATCGGGCGTATTCCCGGATCAGGTCCTGCGCTGTATGCCGGAGATGTCCACCTTCACCGCCGCCGCGCCCGTGGCACTGCTGCCGCAGGTGCCGCAAGCCGCGGCGTTGGGATTGACGAAGCTCAGGCCCGATTCCATAGTCGTGTCGGTGAAGTCGATGGTGACGCCTTCCAGCATCAGGCGGCTCTCGGCCGGCAGGAACAGCTTGAGGCCGTTGACGTCGAGCGCGGCATCGCCGGGCTGGGGCGCGGCTTCCACGGAAAACGCCGAGGCGTAGCCGGAACAGCCGCCGGCCGACACGGTGAGGCGGAAACCGGCCTCCGCGCCGGCGCCGCCGAAGCGCACCATGCGGCGCATGAATTTTTCCGCAGCCGTCGTGATCGTGATGTTCATCTCGGCCTTCCTCAGGCGGCAGCCTGGTATCGGGGCTGGGAGGCATCGATCACGCAGGTGGCGTCGACCGGGCAGACCGCGACGCACTGCGGTTCGTCGAAGTGGCCGATGCACTCGGTGCACTTCTTCGGGTCGATGAGGAAGACGCCGTTCTTCTCCCTGATGGCGACGTTCGGACACTCGGGCTCGCAGGCCGAGCAGCCGGTGCATTGCGAAGCGATGATTTTGTAAGACATGAGGCTCTCCTGGTGAATGACTGGTGCTCAGGCCGCGGCGACGTACGCCCCCTGGCGGATGCTGGCGTCGCCCCGCACCTGGTGCACGATTTCGCCGGCCTTGACGCGGCCGACGTAGTCCATGAAGTAGCTGATGGCCGACTGCTCGATGAAGGCGTTGGCGTACTTGTCGACCGGATCGATGCCGGCCTGCTTCAGGTCGTCCTTGGGGCAGCCGCCGATCTTGGCGACGAACACCGCGTGGCAGTCGTTGATGGCGCGGATCACGGTCTGCAGCGAGTCCTCCTCGCCGTAGCCGCCCTGACAGTAGAGGTCGACGCGGCGATGGCCGACAAACTTGGCGCCCTTGGCATCGACCTCGTAGATCTGGAACTCGGTGGCGTGGCCGAAGTGCTCGTTGACCCGTCCGTGCCCCTTGGTGGCGACGGCGATCAGCATGCTGATGCCTTCGGCGTCCGCGAGCTGCGCCAATTGCTCCTGCTCGGCTCTTTTCGCCGCGACGGTGGCCTGGCGCTCCAGCTCCACCGTTTCCTGGTAGGCTTTGCGCGTTTCGGCATCGTAGACCACCTTCATCGCGTCGATCTTCTCGGTGGAAAACTCGGCGCTGCGATCCTCGCCGAGCAGGCCCACCGCGTCGGCGCGGCACTGGCGGCAGTGGCGCATCATGTTCATCTCGCCCTCGCAGGAGTCCTGCAGCGCCTTCAATTCCTGCGCCGTCGGCCCGCGCTGGCCATTGAGGCCGAATACCGTGCCGTGTTCCGGCGCCGAGATCAGCGGCATGATGTTGTGCAGGAAGGCGCCGCGCGACTTGACCGCGCGATTGACCTCGACCAGGTGCTTATCGTTGATGCCCGGGATCATCACCGAGTTGACCTTGCACAGGATCTTGCGCTCGGTCAGCATCTCCAGGCCCAGCATCTGCCGTTCGGTGAGAATCCGCGCGGCGTCGATGCCGGTCCAGCGCTTGTTCTTGTAGTAGATCCACGGGTAGATGTGCTGGCCCACCTCGGGGTCGACCATGTTGACCGTGATGGTGACGTGATCGACGTTGAATCTGGCGATGGTGTCGATGTGCTCTGGCAGCATCAGGCCGTTGGTGGACAGGCACAGCTTGATGTCGGGCGCGGTCTTCGAGATCAGCTCGAAGGTCTTGAAGGTCTTTTCCGGATTCGCCAGCGGATCGCCGGGACCGGCGATGCCCAGCACGGTCATCTGCGGAATGGTGGAGGCGACCGCCAGCACCTTCTTGGAAGCCTGTTCCGGCGTCAGCTTTTCGCTGACCACGCCGGGCCGGGATTCATTGGCGCAATCGTACTTGCGGTTGCAGTAGTTGCACTGGATGTTGCAGGCCGGCGCCACCGCCACGTGCATGCGCGCGTAGTGGTGATGCGCTTCCTCGGAATAGCAGGGGTGGTTCTTGACCTTCTCCCAGACCTCCGGGTCCATGTCTTCCGGGCCGTCCGAGGAGCCGCAGCTCGACTTGCCGGAGCCGCCGCTGGTGCCGCAGCCCTTGTGCTCGGCGATTTTCTCGAGCAGTTCGTTCAGTTGACCGGCCGGCTTGATCTCGCCGACATCCACGTACGCCTCTTGCATGGCCCGCCCCCTTCTTCCGCCGGGGCTTCGACAGAAGCCCTCCGCCGGAGGTTTAGCCAGAACCATGCCAATACGGATTACTTCGGTAAATCAGCCAGGTGAACGTTTTCCGCGGCAGCGCGGCGGCTGTGGGATTCGCGACAGCGGCCAGACGATTTGTCGCAAATCCTACAGCTTCAGAATCGCTTGATCTCGATGCCGTGCTTCTGCAAGGCGTAGCCCATCTGCCTCGGGGTCAGGTTCAACAGGCGCGCGGCCTTGGCCTGCACCCAGCCGCATTGTTCCATCGCCTGGATCAGCCGTTCGCGCTCCGAGGCTTCGTGCGGAGGCTGCTCGGCGGGCTGGGGCGCCGCGGTCTTCGGCGAAGCGGTCAGGTTGCGGATCGACTCGACCGGCACGATCGCCATCGGGACCGGATCGGGCACGTGCAGCGCCTGGGTCAGGCACTTGTGCTGCACGCAGGGGAAGTTCATGTCCTTGATCACCCGGCCGCGGGTCATGGTCGCCGCCCGCTCGATGCAGTTCTCCAGTTCGCGCACGTTGCCCGGCCAGTAGCAGTTGAGCAGGATGTTCATCGCGTCGGGTGCTAAGCTCAGCTCGAGCTCGTTGTCCTTGTTGAACTTGGAGATGAAGTACTCCACCAGTACCGGAATGTCTTCGCGCCGATCGCGCAGCGGCGGCAGGAAAATGCTGACGACGTTGATGCGGTAGTAGAGATCGGCGCGGAACTCGCCCTTGGCCACGGCTTTCTCCAGATCGCGGTTGGTGGCGGTGACCAGGCGCACGTCCACCTTGATCGTGCGGTTGCCGCCCACCCGCTCGAATTCGTGCTCCTGCAGGACGCGCAGCAGCTTGGCCTGGAAGGCGGGGGAGATGTCGCCGATTTCATCCAGGAACAGCGTGCCGCCGCTGGCCATTTCGAAGCGTCCCTTGCGCTCCGCCTGGGCCCCTGTGAACGATCCCTTTTCGTGGCCGAACAGTTCGGATTCGAGCAGCGTCTCCGACAGCGCGGTGCAGTTCACCTTGATGAAGGGGGCATCCTTGCGCTGGCTCATGAAGTGGATGGCGCGGGCGACCGCTTCCTTGCCGGTGCCGCTCTCCCCGCGCAACAGCACGGTGGCGCGGCTGGGGGCGGCCTGGTGCACCTCGGCGAACACCTCCTGCATCAGCTTGGAGACCCCGATCATGTTTTCGATGCTGTACTTGCCCTGCAGCTCCTTCTGCAGCCGCGTTTTTTCGCGCAGCAGTTCGCTGCGCTCGGCCGTCACCGCCCGGTGCAGGCGCACCGTCTGGGCGATGAGATTGGCCACCATGGCGAGAAAGCGGCGATCCTTTTCGAAACTGCGGGGATGCTTGTCGGCCGGCCGGGTGATGCTGAGGACGCCCAGGGACTCCCGGCCCGCCTTGATCGGCACGCCGATGAAGGCGGAGGCATTCTCGGCGGCGATGTCCATGGAGCCCGTGCGGTTCAGGAACAGCGGTTCCTTCGCCATGTCCGGCACGACATAGGGCATGCCGCTCTTGAGGATCCTGCCGGTGATGCCTTCTCCGAGTTGGTAACGCCCGCGCTTGATCTCTTCCGCCGACAGGCCGACGGCACCAACGAGGTGCAATTCTCCGGTGGGATCGAGCAAACTGATCATTCCCCGTGCAATGCCGAGATGGCTAGACAGGAGGTTGAGCACTTCGCGGAGCGTCTTCTCGAGATCCAGGGACGAGCTCAGGATCTTGCTGATTTCGTAGATGGTGATCAGTTCAAGATCCCCATCCCTGCTTGTCATAGCCGCCATCGGACGACTCCCGCTCAATAGGTCATTAGCAAATTTTCGGCTTCGTCCCCCCTCCTCAACAAGCTTCAGAACGACCTTGAGGCTAAATATTTTTCGTATGACGGGCGATCTGACTTTATAAGTACGCAAAATTCAAGCCAATAACGATATGCGCTATATGGGAAAGGGGGATATACCGGAAGGCGCATGCTTTCCGGCCCCTGATTTTTAGCAGGCTATCGACTCGTCCTGCGCCGGTTGTACGTCTATGCATATCTCGGGGTCGTCCGCTCTCCAGGGGCTGCTTGACGATGTCCGCGCGTGCCACACTTTTGCCACACCGCCGTAGAGAATCGGGTACAATTCGATCAAATTCAATGCATCGTATGGCATTGTTTCTTAGAGAGAATGCCAGCTAAGCGGGTGTAATTCAGTATGCAGAAACGCGGTTTGTAATCAGAAGGTCGCGAGTTCGATTCTTGCTGCCGGCACCAAGCATGGGTTCATCCGTCAAGCGGCGCCGCGCAATACAGCGGGCGATACCTTGGGTAGGTCGTGGCCATGCCGGGCCTGCCAGAGGTCGTGAGCCAGTTGCATGCGTAGCCAAACATCAGCCGTTGTACCCGATAGCCACAGTTCCAAGCGTAGCGCCAGACCGGGCGATACCGGCGCATGACCATGCAGCACGCGCGAGAGTTGCACACGGAAAATGCCTAATTGCCTTGCGGCCTCCGCCACGGAAAGCCCAAGGGCGGACAATACATCTTCCCGCAAGGGCTCGCCGGGGTGCGGCGGATTGTGCATTCGCGTCATAGTAAATTCCCTTTCAGTGATCGTCCTGGTAATCCACCAGCACGGCATCCTCGCCTTCAAAGGTGAAGGTCATGCGCCGGTTGCCACTGACCCACGCTGACCAATGAGCAGCCAAGCCGCCAGACAAGGGGTGCAAATTCCAGCCGGGCAAGTCCATATGATGTCGCGATCCTCATCGACGGAACAAGTCGCCCTGCTGCTGTCTCGGGGCCAGGCCCGGCGAGCCCTGGAGCTCGTCGCCAAGGATTTGGCGAGGGACACGGGAGACGCCGAGCTGTGGAACATCGCGGGGGTCTGTGCCGCCAGTCTCGGAGACCCCGTCCAGGCCGAGCGATTGTGGCGCCGGGCGGTCGCGATCGATCCCGGTGAAGCGCAAGCGCATTACAACCTCGGCCTGTTGCAGGCCAACCTCAACCGGCACGACGAAGCGGAACGGAGCTATCGACTGGCCATCGCTTCGGCTCCGGGCAAGGCCGAAGCCCACAACAACCTCGGACTGCTGCTGGCTGGGCGCGGACGCGAAGCGGAAGCCGAGGATTGCTACCGGCGGGCGATCGCCCTGGATCCCGGCAGCGCCCGGGCCCATATCAACCTGGGGGTTTTGCTGGCGCCGGGCAAGCGACAGGACGAAGCCGAACGCTGCTATCGGCGGGCGATCGTCCTGGATCCCGCCGATGGCGGCGTCCATTCCAACCTCGGCGCCTTGCTGGCGAGCCAGCGGCGGGACGAGGAGGCCCTGCACTGCTACCGCGAGGCCATCGCGCTGGACCCTGGAAACGCCGGTGCGCACTCCAATCTCGGCATCTTGCTGGTCCGCCTGGGGCGGCTTGGAGAGGCGATCCACTGCTGCCGGCGGGCGATCGAGCTCGACCCGGATAGCGCCAAGGCGCATGCCAACCTCGGACTCCTGCTGGAACAAGCGAAGCGGGAGGACGAAGCGCTGCACTGCCTGCGCAGGGCCCTGTCACTCGATCCGCAGTCCGCAGAAATCCATTCGAACCTGGCCAACCTGTTGGCGCAGCGCCGGTGCTGGGACGAGGCCCTGCATTGCTACAGGCGCGCGATAGCACTCAAGCCCGACGCCGCAGCGTCTCATTCCAATCTCGGCGTGATGCTGGCCAATCGCAAGCAGGAGGCGGCGGCCGAGCAGTGCTTCAGGCAGGCGCTCGCGCTCGACCCCGACCACCAGCTCGCCCATCTCAACCTGGGTTTCCTGCTGCTGCGCCAGGCCAGGTTTGCCGAGGGCTGGGCGCATCACGAAGCGCGCCATGATCCCCGCCTGCCGGACAAGCGCATCACTCCTCCCGGGGTGCCCTTCCCGCAATGGCGGGGGCAGGATCTGGCGGGCAAGTCCATGCTGGTGTGGCCGGAACAAGGTTTCGGCGACGCGATCCAGTTCTGCCGCTATGTGTCCTTGCTCAAGGATAGAGGCGCTGCGCGCATCACGCTGGTGTGCCGGAAGCCGCTCAAGACCCTGATGGCAACGCTGGCGGGAGTGGATGCGGTGCTCGCGGCTGAAGAGAGCGAGGGGGCGATCGAAGCGCACGATTATTGGACGTTTCCGCTCAGCATGCCGCTGCATTGCCAGAC
>Ga0307375_10001444_pt1 | contig 25900 bp, 22 predicted proteins | sample TR1MG_FD_202531 | JGI IMG/M metagenome (GOLD analysis project Ga0307375, IMG submission 202531) | Soil microbial communities from Risofladan, Vaasa, Finland - TR-1 | ecosystem: Environmental > Terrestrial > Soil > Coastal area > Acid sulfate soil | place: Finland: Risofladan, Vaasa | collected...
CGCACCCGTTTTCGGGGCCTGGTCCGCGGCAAGCTCAAGCGGCGGCGCCTTCTCCTTGTGGCGGAAGCTGCGGCCGGTCTCGCGGAAACGGGTGCGCTCAATCTTGCGCTTCTTCTTGGGTGAAGGCGGCGCGTAGGCCGAGTAGGCGATGGGGAAGACTCGTTTGTTGGGGCTGGCGCCAGTGTCCACGTAGCCGGGCGCAATCTCGAGGTAGGCCTCGTCGCGCATCTGCGTCAGGTATGCGCGGGTGGCAGGCTCCATCTTGCTCATGAAGTATGCCTGCTCAACGTCCTGCTCCACATTCTTGAACGGCTGGATGCCGCCCGCGTTGTGCTGCACCACCTTCAGGATGACGAAGCCCTGGCGGGTGCGTATGGGCTCGGTCCACTGGCCGGTCTTGAGCGGAAAAGCCTTGTCTTCAAAAACGCTGGCGAGCTCTCCATGCTTATAAGTGCCCAGGTCGCCGCCCTGCGAGGCTGTGGGCCCGTCACTGAAGGCCTTGGCAAGCTCACTGAAGTTGCCGCCCGCCTGGAGCTTCGCCTCGATGGATTTCGTCTTGGCCTCGGCGTCGGCAAGCCTTTCGGCCTCCGTCGGTTGGGCGCCGCCAGCCTGCGCAGGGGCAGCCTTGTCCGTCGAGATGAGGATCTCTGAGAGCCGGACGCTTTCCGGCTGGGAGTACTCCTGCTTGTGCTCGTCGTAAAAGCGCCGAACCTCCCCCGGAGCGACGGAGATATGACTTCCAACCTCCTGGCGCATTACGCTCTGCGTGACGATCTGGTTACGGATATTGGCCTTGAAATCCTCGTACGAGACACCCTGCTGCTCGGCGGCCTTCTGCAGGTCTTCCAGAGATGCTAGGTGGTACTGTTTGCGAATCTCATTCAGGCGATTGATCAGATCCGTTTCGCCGGTGATGCCCAGCTGCTTGCCCTTGGAAAGCCAGAGCTGCTGATCGATGAGGTTGCGGAGCAGGTTGCGGCGGGAGTCGGCCATCTCCTGCATGGAGGCGCCATTCTGCCGCCCCTCCTGGTTGAGCTCCTTTTCGGCGCGTTCGTAGTCGGTGGTGGTGATGATCCGGTCATTGACCCGGGCGATGATGCGCTCCACCACCCGGCCGCCGTAAGGGCTTGCAGGGGCAGAGGTTCCGGATTGCGCCAAAGCGGGAACAGCGAGCAGCGCCGCGGAAAGCGCGAAGACTGCGGGAATGCGAAGGAGTCTCAAGGTCATAGGTCAGCACGGGAACAGGAGGCAGTATTCGCGCCCCCTGAAGCATAGACGTCATTGTAAATGCCGGGATAGCAATCGCGCGATGGGGAGAGGCAAATCGCGCGAGAAAACCACAACATCGGCGCAGTGCTGGGCGGTGCGGAAGCGCGGGCGGCTACCCGATGTGCGTGCCGGGGAGTCCAATGATGCAGTGCTATACTTTAGCCTGAGATTGTCGCGCCAGTGCCATCCAACGGGCCTGTTGCCGTGGCAGTCCGGAGGTTCCTTCCGAATATGACTCCCCGCGCCCGCCGGGCACTTTTCAGCCTCATCGTCTTCTTCACCGTCTGCGCCATTGTGGGCAGCGTCATGCAGCGCAAGGTGGGAGCGCAGTCTTCAGAAGACGAGAGCCAGATTCGCGACAGCCTGAAGCAGTTCACTGACGTGTATGCGCTGGTGGAGCAGAACTACGCCGAGCCCCTCAACGGCGACAAGGCGGACGGCGCGATCTACGACGGGGCCATTCCCGGGATGCTGCGGGTGCTGGACCCGCACTCGAACTTTTATGACCCGAAGGCCTACGCGAAGATGCGCGAGGACCAGAGTGGCCGTTACTACGGCGTGGGCATGGTGATCCAGCAGCAGGGCGACCGCGTGTTCGTGATCATGCCGTTTGAGAACACTCCGTCCTACCGCGCGGGCATCAAGCCTGGCGACATCATTGACGCGATTGACGGCAAGTCGGCGAAGGGCCTGACGTCAGACCAGGTGGTGAAGGAACTGAAGGGTCCCAAAGGCACGCACGTGGAGGTTTCAATGATCCGCGACGGCGCGCCGAAGCCGCTGGTCTTCGACCTGGTTCGCGATGAGATTCCCCACCCTTCCGTGGATCTGGCCTATGAGATCAAGCCGGGGGTGGGCTACATCCACCTGACGCAGTTCCAGGAGACGACCGGCCAGGAGATGCGGGACGCGATCAACAACTTCGGCAACCTGAAGGGGCTGGTGCTGGATCTTCGCAACAACCCCGGTGGTCTGCTCAGCCAGGCTGTAGACGTGTGCGACCATCTGCTCGCCAAGGGGCAGGTGATCGTGTCGCAGCGCGGGCGCGCATATCCGGATCAGGTGTACACGGCCACCCACGGAAACGGCGGCAGGGCATTTCCCATTGTGGTGTTGGTGAATCGCGGCACTGCCTCGGCCGCGGAGATTGTGAGCGGCGCGCTGCAGGACCATGACCGCGCCCTGATTGTGGGCGAGACAACCTTCGGCAAGGGACTGGTACAGACCGTCTACAACCTGAGTGAAAAAACTGGGCTGGCGCTCACAACCTATCACTACTACACCCCGTCGGGTCGGCTGATTCAGCGCAACTACAACGGCGTTTCGCTCTACGACTACTACTACAACCACGCGGGCGCTCTGCCTTCGAACTCGAGCAACCGTGAGGTCAAGTTCACTGACTCAGGCCGGACGGTGTACGGCGGCGGCGGCATTACGCCGGACGAAAAGATCGCACCGCCCAAGAACAACGACTTCCAGGATGAGCTTTTGTACCGGCAGGTATTCTTCCACTTCGCGCCGCACTACCTGGCAACCCACACCGTGGACAAGAACTTTACCGTGGACGACGCCGTTCTGAAGGACTTCACGGACTACCTGACGAGCAAGAACATTCCCTGGACCCAGCAGGATGTGAACGGCGTGCAGGACTGGGTGAAGGTGAATATCCGGGAAAAAATTATCACCAGCCAGTTCGGCGAGCTGCAAGGTCTGCGCGATCTGGCCGACTGGGATCCAATGATCCAGAAAGCGCTGACCTACCTGCCTGAAGCCCAGGCGCTGGAGCAGCACGCCCACCAGGTTCTGGCAGAGAAGGCGCAGGCGCGCAATGAAGCGACGACGGGCGTTGCGGTCCACCAGTAGCGGGAAGAGCCGCTCCACGAAATGCATCAGGCCGTCCTTCGGGATGGCCTGAGTTGCGTTTGCGCACAACTGCCTAGCGCTGGCTGGCCTCGCCCGCTGCAACTTTGCGATTGAATTCTGCGGACCGGTTGCGCGGAACGCTGAGCGATTGCCAGTGGTCGGCGGCAAAGTGCTTGGCAAGCAGGATGATCTGGCCGGTGTGCTGGGAGTAATGCGCCACCTGGCGGTTGATGGCCTGCATCACGGAGTGGGCTTCGCCGCGAATGGTCACGGTGCGGGAGAGGTCCGCGTCAGTCAGCGGCTCCAGTGCGCGGAAGGTGCAACTCCATCCGTCTTCCCACTCAGCCAGCAGCGCATCGCGTGTGGCGGCTGGGTCCATGAACTCGGAGTCACGATTTCGGGTGGGCTTTTCGCCGTCGCTGGTCAGGAAGTCGGTCCAGCGGGAGCGCATGTTGCCCGTCATGTGCTTCACGATGACGGCGATGGAGTTGGCCTCAGCGTCGAGCGCGGCGAAAAGCTGCTCGTCTGTAACCTGAGCCATTGCGCGCTCGGCCAGCCGCTTCTGCTGGCGGAAGATTGCTAGCGAGTCGGCAAGGTAAGACGTGGTGAATTCCAGAGCCATGCCAAAAGTGTAGCCGACAACGAGCCCCCGGCTTACGGCTCGTCGCGGTAGATGCCGATTTGCAGCTTGCCGCCCTCGCGCATGCGGGCGCGGAACATGCCGGGGGTGTTGAAGCTCCACGCCATCTGGCCGTCCGGCGTAATGGCGATAACGCCGCCGTCGCCGTGCAGGGCGTCAAGCTCCTTGTGGATGACTTCGTCGGCCGCGGTCTGCAGGGGCATGTGGCGGAACTGGACAAGGTTGCAGACCTCGCGTGCCACGCCCAGGCGAATGAAGTACTCGCCGGTGCCGGTGCCGGAGACGGCGCACGAATGGTTGGAGGCGTAGGTGCCAGAGCCGATCTGGGGCGAGTCGCCAATGCGGCCCCAACGCTTGCCGGTAAGTCCGCCGGTGGAAGTGCCGGCAGCAATGTTGCCCGCCTTGTCGAGCGCGACCACGCCGACGGTGCCGTATTTGTGGTTCTCCGGCGTTTCAAAGAAGGCGATCGGTTTGGTGGGCGCGGGCGGTGCGCCTTCGGGCCGCGGCGGAATGGGCAGGTGATTCTCCTTGAGGTATCGTAGAAGCGACTGCCAGCGGCGCTCGGTGAAAAAATAGCTAGGCGGCTCCATCTCCAGGCCCACGGAAGCGGCAAACTCGTCAGCTCCTGCGCCGGAGAGCAGGACCCAATGCGTCTTCTCCATCACCGCGCGCGCCAGGCTGATGGGATGGCGGGTACGCATGGCGCCAGCGACGGCCCCGGCCTTGAGCGTCGCCCCGTCCATGATGGCGGCGTCCATCTCGTTCTTGCCGTCGGCGGTAAACACGGCGCCGCGGCCCGCGTTGAAGAGGGGATTGTCTTCCAGGATGCGGATGGCGGCCTCAATGGCGTCCATCGAGGAGCCGCCGCGGTCCAGCACCTTGGCACCGGCTTCAATGGCTTGCGTCAGTCCGGCGCGGTAGGCGCCTTCCGCCTGCCGCGTCATGGAGGAGCGCTCAATCACTCCAGCGCCGCCGTGCAGCACGATGGCCCATTGGTGTGTGGGTTTGGGCTGCTGCGCGAATGACAACACGGGAAGCAGAATAAGCGCTGCGCCAAGGGAGAGCAGAAAGGATTTAAGCACGCATCACCTCAAGAGAAGAGAGCGGGGCGGGCGGCAAGTGCGGGAGTCTCCCACTTTGTGCGCCGCGCGGCCGCGCAATCCGGCACTTTTCCGATAGTATCGCAGTCAATGATGACCAGAATGCGCCAGTTTTTGACGCTGCTGCTGCTCGCGGCGGTTGCCGCACCTGTGTTTGCCCGCAAAAAGCCGATTGCGGTGAAGGTGGTGGTGGTAACAATGTTTGAACTCGGTAACGACACCGGTGACGCGCCCGGCGAACTGCAGACGTGGGTGGAGCGCGACCACTTGGACCGGGTCTATCCGCTGCCGGGGGGCTACCACCCGGTGCGGATGAACAACCGCGGAGAACTGGTGGTGCTGACGGGCCGGGGCACGGCGAACGCAGCGGCCACCATTACAGCTCTGGGCCTCGATCCGCAATTCGATCTGCGTCACGCGTACTGGCTGGTAGCCGGGATTGCAGGAGCCACGCCGGAGAGGGCGTCGCTGGGGTCCGCGGCGTGGGCGCGTTGGGTGGTGGACGGCGACCTGGGGTATGAGCTGGATGCGCGGGAGATGCCGAAAGGGTGGACGACGGGCTACGTACCGTTCCACAAAGCCAAGCCGTTTGAGGCTCCGGCGACACCGCTGGATGGGCAGGTGTACGAGCTGAACGCTGGACTCGCAGAGTGGGCCTACGGCCTCACGCGAAACACGCCGCTGGAGGACCCCCCGCGGCTGCAGCAAATTAGAAAAATGTTCGACGGAGCGGATGCCCAGCGGCCGCCGTTTGTGATCATGGGCGACGAGATTTCATCCTCGACCTACTGGCACGGCAAGATTCTGGACACATGGGCCGACCAGTGGGTGCGCTACTTCACCGGCGGCAAGGGGACCTATGTGACGACAGCGATGGAGGACACGGGCACGCTTCTCGCGCTTAGCAACCTGGCACATGCGGGGCGCGTGGATTGGCAGCGGGTGATGGTGCTGCGCGCGGTCAGCAACTTTGACCAGCAGCCGCGGGGAATGAACGCAGCCGAGAGCCTGGCGGCGCAGCGTACCAGCGAGTTCGGCGCGTATCTGCCGTCGCTGGAGGCGGCCTATCGCGTGGGTCACGTAGTGGTGCAGGAACTACTGGCGCACTGGCCGCAGTATGCCAAAGCAGAGATTGGCGTGGAGGGCGCCCGGCAGAAGGAGTAGCAGAACCCTTTCGCCGGGCATTGTTTGGAAGCGCTAGTTGCGCTGGTTGATCTTCGAGAGCAGTCGAAGGATTTCCAGATAGAGCCAGACCATGGTGACCATGATGCCGAAGGCGCCGTACCACTCCATGTACTTGGGCGCTCCGTACTTGACGCCCTGCTCAATGAAGTCGAAGTCCAGCACCAGGTTGAGTGCAGCGATGGCGCAGACAAACAGGCTGAAGCCGATGCCGATGATGCCCGAGCCGTTGATCGAGGTGAAGTGGAAGCCGAAGAAGCCCAGGATCATTTCAGCGAAATAGAAGACCATGATTCCGCCGGTGGCCGCGATCACGCCCAGGCGGAACTTCTGCGTGACGCGGATCATGCCGGAGCTGTAAGCCAGCAGCAGCACAAAAAGCGTGCCGAAGGTGAGGCCAATGGCCTGCAGGGCAATGCCGGGGTAGCGCACGTTGAACAGAGCGGAGATGCCGCCCAGAAAAAGGCCCTCCAGCAGCGCGTAGATGGGCGCGGTGACCGGCGACCACTCCTTCTTGAAGATGGTGACCATTGCAAGAATGAACCCGCCAAAAACGCCGACCATCAGCAGCGGCGAAACCAGCGCCATGTCGTGCGACTGGCTGTACAGGTGCCAGGTCCAGGCGGCCGTGGCCAGGGCGCAGACGAACAGGACGCCGGTGCGGTTCACGGTTCCGCTCAGAGTCATGCGGACGCTTTCATCAATGGCGCCGCCGAAGCCGGAACCGGCAAGATCGCGGAAGGTCTTTTCGCTCAGGGCGGGATTGGAAGTTTTCATCAGGGCCATGACATCTCTCCGGTGTTTTCTAAATCGAGGCGGAAACATGTCCTTGCTTGGAAGCATTCCGGCCTCTGGCTCTATTCTAATCCCGCCTGTGGAAAGCGCGAAGAGTGCGGAAAGCAGGCGGGTTATAATCGGCGGCAACCCCGGAACTGCAAAGGGAAAGCATGCGAGCCGCTGGGCCCTGCGCTGGGCCCTGGGAGTTGGACGAGGATGGATGCCAAAGCGGGAGCACGGGAACGATTCGACGCGGCACAGGATGAGCTGATTGAGCTGAGCCACCGGATTCATGCGAACCCGGAACTCGGGTTTGAAGAAGAGAAGGCCTCCACGTGGCTTTGCGAGGCGCTCGACGCGGCGGGCTTTGCGGTTGACCAGGGAATTTGCGAACTGCCCACGGCCTTCCGGGCGCGCGCCGGTTCCGGACCGCTGCACATCGCCATCTGCGCGGAGTACGACAGTCTGCCCGGCATCGGGCACGCCTGCGGGCACAACATCATCGCCGCATCGGCGGTGGGAGCGGCGCTGGCGGTGGCCAAAGTGGCAGGCGAACTGGGCCTGTCGGTGAGCGTCATCGGCACGCCGGCGGAAGAGGTGGGCAACGCGGGAGGCAAAATTCTGCTGCTGGAGCGCGGCGGCTTCGACGGGATTCACGCATCGATGATGGTGCATCCGGCGCCCTTTGACATGCTCCGTGCCAAGATTATCGCGGCCTCCATGTTTGACGTGCACTGCACCGGCAAAGAGTCGCATGCGTCGGCGTTTCCTGAGCTTGGCGTGAATGCGGCCGATGCACTCACGGTGGCGCAGACGGCCATTGGGCTGCTGCGCCAGCACATTCGTTCGACGGACAGAATTCACGGAATTGTGACCCACGGCGGCGATGCGCCGAATGTGATTCCGGCGCACACGTCGGCGCGCTACATCGTTCGGTCAGAGACGCTGGAGCAGCTGAACGATCTGCGGCCAAAGGTGCACCGCTGCTTTGAGGCGGGCGCGCTGGCCACCGGGGCGCAGGTAAGAATCGAGGGCGGCGACAAGCCCTATGCCGAGATGCATCACGATGAGGTCATGGCGGCCATTTACCGCAGGAACTCCGAGGCTCTGGGCCGGCCGTTCCCCAATCTCGGCGAGTGGGAGACACGGCCGTCCGGATCGACGGACATGGGTAACGTATCGCTGGCGATGCCCTCGATTCATCCGATGATCGGCATCGGATCCCTGCCTGCGGTCAATCATCAGCCGGAGTTTACCGCCCACTGCATTCGCCCGGACGCCGACAAGGCGCTGTTGGACGGCGCGCTGGCCATGGCGTGGACCTGCGTGGAGATGGCGTCGACGCCGGCGGTGCGGGAGCGGCTGCTGGCAGTCCGCTGAGGCCGGCTGGGGCGAAGGTTCCGAAGGGGTTCCGCAAGGCCCTTGGCGAAATCGGGGCGGACAGTGCAGAATGCAGGGGTTCCATAAATTGATTACGCGCGCGAACTGTGCCAGGCGGGAGTTCGAATCTGCCGCCAAAGCTGGCACACGGCGCTAAGGACTTGGCATGCATTCTGTCTGGTTTGGGGAGTTTTTCGGCACGTTGATTCTGGTTTTGCTGGGCGACGGCGTATGCGCCGGCGTGTTGCTCCGCAAGTCTTATGCGCAGGACGCGGGCTGGATGGTGATTACGACCGGGTGGGCCCTGGCCGTGCTCTGCGGGGTGCTGGTGGCGCAGGCGTTCGGCAGCCCGGGTGCGAATCTAAATCCGGCCATTACACTTTCCAACGCTGTTTTAAGCGGGAATTTTTCGCAGCTGGGTAGCCTGTGGCTGGCGCAGTTGCTCGGCGCCATGGGCGGCGCGGGGCTGGTGGCGCTCCATTACGGTGCGCACTGGAAGCTGACGGAGGACCCTGCGGCCAAGCTTGGCGTGTTCTGCACCAACGGCGCGGTGCCCAGCCCGGTGTTCAACTTTTTGAGCGAAGTGATCGGGACCATGGTGCTGGTTGTTGTGGCGGGCGCCATCGGGTCCAAGGGCGTGTCTGCAACGGGGCCTGCGGGCGGCATGGGCCCGTGGCTGGTGGGCAGCCTCGTGTGGGGCATTGGCCTCTCGCTCGGCGGCACCACGGGATACGCGATCAACCCGGCGCGCGACCTGGGGCCCCGCCTGATGCACGCAATCCTTCCAATTCCCGGCAAGGGCGGATCGAACTGGGCCTATGCGGCCATTCCGATTGCCGGCCCGCTCACAGGCGGCCTGCTGGCCGGACTGCTGCTGCACGCCGCGCACCTTTAGGAACACTGGGCGAGCTCAATCCACCTGGATAAGAATCTTGGTAAAGCGCAGGGGGTCGCCGCTCCACTCGTCCAGAATGGCAGGCGCATCCGCGAGCGGAACGACGCGGGAGATGGTGTCGTCTACAGGGAAGGTGCCAGCTTCCAGCATGCGGATGACGGCCTGGAAGTCTTCAGGCAGGGCATTGCGCGAGCCCAGGATGTCGAGTTCTTTCTGCACGAACAGGCGGGTTTCGTAGGCGACGGGTTCCTTGGCGTATCCGATATAAACCACGCGCCCGGTGAAGGCGACCAGTTCCACGGCGGCGCGAAAGGTCTGGGGAAGGCCGACCGCCTCAATCACGACGTCCGGTCCGCGGCCTTGTGTCAGCTCGGCGAGCTGTGCGGCAAGGTCGGTGCGGCCGGAGTGGAGGAGGTGCTGGGCGCCAGCCTTTTGCGCGGTGGCCAGTTTGGCGTCGTCCAGGTCCACGGCAATTACGGTGGCGCCGCGGAAGGCGGCACCGGCGACTGCGCCGAGGCCTATGCCGCCGCAGCCGAAGACGGCGACCACATCCTGCGGAGAAACGCGCCCGCGGGCCGCCGCATGGAATCCGACGGTCAGCGGCTCCACAAGGCAGAGCTCGCGGAGAGAAAGGTTTGCGCGGAACAGGTGCGAGGCGGGAACCGCAATGCGCTGGGTGAGCGCTCCGTCGCGCTGCACGCCGAGGGTCTGGTTGTGTTGGCACGCATTGGGTCGGCCGCGCAGGCAGGAAGGGCAAGCACCGCAGTGCGAGTAGGGCGAAAGAGTGACTGGCGTTCCGGGTTGCCACTCGGGAAAGTCGGGGTTCAACTCAGCGACGACCGCCGCCACCTCATGGCCCGGTGTCCGCGGGAAGGTGACAAGCGGATTGCGGCCGCGGTAGGAGTTCAAGTCGCTGCCGCAGAGTCCTACCATCCGAACATCGAGCAGAATCTCTCCGGCGGTGGGCGGAGGTGGATCCGACACGGTGCGGCAGACGGCGTGGCCGGGGGATTCAAGGACGAGCGCGATCATGGCGGGTGGCTTCCTTTCGTGTTGCATTGGCCAGAAAGACTGATGATAGACGAATGGGGTGCGCCGGCGCGGCAGGGCAAGTTGTATGCTGAGCTTTACGGTTTGTGCGGCTGAAAGAAGGAAGTGGCGAATGTCGGAGACGGTACTTCAAATGGATTCGCGGGACAATGTGCTGGTGGCGCTGGCCCCTCTGGCGACCGGCGAGGTGGCGCAATTTGGCGACATTCGCTGCCATGCGACGGAGCCAATACCCGCCAAGCACAAGATGGCGATCCAGGACCTGCAACCGGGCGATTTGATTCGCATGTACGGAATGGTGGTGGGCGAGGCCACGGAGTCCATCCGCCTGGGTGGGCTGCTGTCGACGCGCAATGTGCGCCATCGCGCGGACGAGTATGAGGCGCGGCGGCATCCTGTGGAGTTTGCGCTCCCGGACGCAACCGCATGGGAGGGGCGAACCTTCCGCGGCTATCCCCGCGGAGACGGGCAGGTGGGCACCAGAAATTATTGGCTGGTGCTGCCGCTGGTGTTCTGTGAGAACCGCAACGTAGATCGCATGCGCGAGGCGCTGGAAGAGGAGCTGGGCTACAGCGGGGCGCGGAATGGCTATCGCGAGCATGTGCGCCGACTGGTGATGGGGCATGCCAAGAGTGAGGATGCGGCGGCGGAGCGGGCACTGGGCCGTGCGGAGAGGGTGTTCCCGAATGTAGACGGCATCCGCTTCTTGACGCATCAGGGTGGCTGCGGCGGAACGCGGCAGGATGCGCAGGCGCTCTGCGGCCTGTTGGCCGGCTACATTCACCACCCGAATGTGGCCGGCGCGACGGTGCTGAGTCTGGGTTGCCAGCACGCGCAGGCAAGCCTTCTCATGGACGAACTGCGCACGCGCGATCCGGAGCTGCGCAAGCCCATGCTGGTGTTTGATCAGCAGCGGTCGGGCCGCGAGACGGCACTGATGACGCAGGCGCTGGACGCGACCTTCGCGGGATTGGAGCAAGCCAATCGTGTGGAGCGAGCGGACGCGCCCCTGTCCGCGCTGACGGTGGGATTGAAGTGTGGAGGGTCGGACGGGTTCAGCGGCGTCTCGGCAAATCCGGCCATTGGATATGTGTCCGATCTGCTGGTGGAACTGGGAGGCAGAACGCTGCTGAGCGAGTTTCCAGAACTGCACGGCGTGGAACAGGAGATGATCAACCGGTGCGCGAACGATGCGCTGGCGCAGCGCTTTTATGACCTGATGCATGCCTACTCAGCGCGGGCGCGTGCCGTGCAGTCGGGGTTTGAAATGAATCCCTCGCCGGGCAACATTGAGGATGGCCTGATTACGGATGCCATCAAGTCCGCGGGCGCCGCGCGCAAGGGCGGCGTGTCCCAGGTGCAGGATGTGCTCGATTATCCGCAGTATGCGACGACGCCGGGACTGAACCTGCTGTGTACGCCGGGCAACGATGTGGAGTGCGTGACCGCGCAGGCCGGCTCGGGTGCGAATCTGGTGCTGTTTTCCACGGGTCTTGGCACCCCAACCGGGAACCCGGTGGCGCCGGTGGTGAAGATCTCGTCCAACTCTGCACTGGCAGAGCGGATGAGCGACATCATCGACTTTGACGCGGGCGGGATTGTCACCGGCGAGGCGACGATTGCCGAGTGCGCGGCAAAGCTTCTCGAGTTCAGCATGCAAGTGGCGAGCGGCGAGCGGCACACCAAGGCCGAACTGCTCGGCCAGAACGACTTCATTCCGTGGAAGCGCGGCGTCTCCCTGTAAAGCATGCGCAACAGCACAATTTTCCTACTCTAAAAACGATGCAATCACGGCGAGCGCGGTGATGGCGGCGGTTTCCGCGCGCAGGATGCGCGGTCCGAGCGAGACGCTGCGCCAGCCATTCGCGTCAAAGAGCGCTTCCTCGTCGGGAGCCCATCCGCCTTCTGGACCAATGGCAATTTCCAGCGCGGGCAAATCATTCTGTGAAGAATCGAGAAGCTCCTGCATGGCGTTGCGCAGGGTGGTGGAACGCTCCTGTTCGGCGAGCACGATGCGCGTGGCGCTGGACGCTGTGCGCGCTCGCAGATTGAGCAGAACCGGATCGTGTACCACAGGCACGTCGGAGCGTCGGGATTGCTTGGAAGCTTCCTGCGCAATGCGGCGCCAGCGCTCGGCACGCTTTAGGGCGCCCTGCGCAAGATGCTTCTCCGTGCGGCGTGTGAGCACGGGCGCAATGTCCTGTACGCCCAGCTCGGTGGCCTTTTCGATGGCCCATTCCATGCGGTCAAACTTGTAGACGGCGAGGACGAGCGTGACGGGCAGTGCAGGCTCGGCGCTCAGCTCGGCAAGCAGGTTGAAGCGGACTTCTCCCTCACTCACCGCGGCAACTTCCGCGTGAAAGACGTGTCCGCCGGCGACGACATCGGCCCGCATTCCGGGCTGTGCGCGCAGGACGCGCGCAAGGTGATCCGCTTGCGTGCCGACCAGCGTTGCGGTGGCTTCATCCCAGTGTTCAGCGATCCAGCGGCGGCGTGTCATAGGTCTTGCTCCAAGGCTGCAATACGAATACGAGTGTAATCCTTCCGCAGAAACACTGAGGGGGACGCTGGAAGCGTCCCCCTCAGTGTTGCCTTTTGGTTGGTTTACCCGTTACTTCTTCTTCGCGGCTTTCTTCGCGGCCTTCTTCGCGGGTGCCTTCTTGGCTGCCTTCTTGGTTGCCATTTTCCTATTCTCCCTTGTCGATGGGTTGCATCGAAGCTGCACAACTTAGTGCAGATGAGGAATGTATAGATTCATGCTTGCTCAGTGTCAAGCAAAAAACGTCAGCAAAGTGGAAAAAGTGGCAACAATTCTCAACACCGAAATTGCGTGCGAAACCGGGAAGCTAGACGAGATGGCGCGAGTGCAGGATTCCGAGTGCGATGCCGGCGAACAAATCCTGCCACGCATGCGCAAACATGCATGGCCGCAGGCCGCGGCGATAAAGCGCAAGAAGGCTGAAGAGCGCGCCGAAGACTGAGAGTAGCACCATGTTGCGAAGGCCTTGATATCCGTGTGCCGCACCGAAGAGAATGGCCGAGAAGAGCACGCCGGCCACGTTACTTCCGTGTGTCCATGCGATGAACTGACCCTGTAAATAGCCGCGAAACACAAGCTCTTCCACGAATCCGACAAAGACGCAGAGCAAGGCCCATCCAGCCACTTCACGCGGAGTTTGCGGAGCGATGCGCGCGAGCTTGCTTGCGGTTTTCGTTTCCGATGAGCCGGGAAGGAAGGGGCTGTGCACGGCGGGCTGATGCGTGATGGCTGACTGCACGCGTGTCCACAGAAAGCCGAGCGAGCCGAGCACCATCAGGGAGATGAGCCAGAAGACGAGGGCTATGCCGAGGTCGCGCGCGATAGAGCGCGGCCGGAGCGACGCGGCTCCGATGACTGAGCGAAGTGAGACTCTGCGCAGGCGCAGGCCGAGCAACACCCAGCCGAGCAGCAGCAGCTCCATGCCGGCCGTGGCCGCGTAGGTGGCCAGGCGGCCGGGCAACTGCTGCTCCGCAGTAAAGCGCGAGGATCCGGCAACGGACAGGGCAATAATTCCGCCAATGAGAAGCGCCGTGTGCCATGCAGGCGCAAGCGTGGGCGGCTGAGAGGCAGGCAACGCAGCTGCGCCAGAAAGTTCTTCGGGGGTCGGATTCTCGGCAGAGTTCAATGGGCATTCCTCAAAATGGATATGACGCCCGAAGCGGAAGATGGGAGCGCGCGAGGCGTCAATTGGTTGAAAGCATCAGCACTCGATGATGTTGAGGGCAAGGCCGGCCTGGCTGGTTTCCTTGTAGCGGGATTGCATGTCGAGCCCGGTCAGGTACATGGTGCGGATGACCTGATCGAGCGAGACCTTGTGTTCTTCTGACTCGCTGAGGGCGATGCGTGAGGCGTGGACGGCCTTGGCGGCGCCCATCGCGTTGCGCTCGATGCAGGGGATTTGCACCAGCCCGCCGATGGGGTCGCAGGTCATGCCCAGGTTATGCTCCATGGCAATTTCCGCGGCGTGCTCAACTTGTCCGTTGGTGCCGCCGAGCGCAGCGGTCAGTCCACCGGCTGCCATAGAGCAGGCCACGCCGACCTCGCCCTGGCAGCCGACCTCGGCTCCGCTGATGGAAGCGTTCTCCTTATAGAGGATGCCGATGGCCGCCGAGGTGAGGAAGAAGCGGATGAGGCCTTCGTGGTCAGAGTCGGGAATGAAGCGGTCGTAATACTGTGCAACTGCGGGAACAACTCCGGCAGCGCCGTTGGTGGGCGCGGTCACCACGCGACCCCCGGATGCATTTTCTTCATTCACGGCCATGGCGTACACGGTGAGCCAATCCAGCGCAGCCAGTGGGTCTCTGCTGAGCCCCTCGACTTCGTGCCCGCGGAGGCGCTCAGCCAGGCGATGGGCGCGGCGGCGGACGTTGAGGCCGCCGGGAAGGATGCCTTCCGTAGCGATGCCGCGTGCGATGCAGTCCTGCATGGTCTTCCAGATATGATCGATGCCCTGGAGGACAAACTCGACAGGCGCAAGAGCGGCGTCGCGCGGCGCGAGGGCGCACTCATTTTCCAGCATGAGCTGGCTGATGGAAAGCTCATGGGTGCTCGCAAGCGTGAGCAGTTCCGCGGAGCTGTGAAAGGGAAACGGGATCGTGGGCTGCGCGGAGGCAGCGGACGGTTCGCCGCCGTCCTGCACAATGAAGCCGCCGCCGATGGAAAAGAAGGTACGCTGTTCAAGCGCTGCACCGGAGGCTTCCAATGCGGTGAGTCGGATGCCATTGGGATGCCGCAATTGCGCGCCGGGAGGAAACATTTGGTCAGTGTGGAATTGGAGATCGCGTGGCTCATGGAAGGGGATGAGGTGCGAGCCGGCGAGCGCGAGTTGTTGCTTGGTGCGGATAGCTTCGAGGGTGGCCTCAATGGTCGCCGGATCGATGGACGCGGGATCCAGGCCTGAGAGGCCCAGAAGGACGGCGCGATCCGTGGCGTGGCCCAGGCCGGTGAGGGCCAGCGATCCGAACAACTCGGCCTGGACGCTGGTCACGCAGGGAAGCAGGCCGTTTGCGGTGAGGTCGCGCGCGAACCGGCAGGCTGCGCGCATGGGACCCATGGTGTGGGAACTGGAGGGACCGATGCCGATCTTGTACAAGTCAAAGAGGCTCGTGGTCACGCAAGGATTGTAGCGGAACTGCGGCATCCTGAGGCGACGGAGGGGGGCGGGTGATGCTTTTTATGCGCCAGCCCCGGTACAATCATAAAGATATGATCCGTTTTTCCACTGCAGGAGAGTCGCACGGGGAGGCGCTGATTGCGCTGGTGTCTGGCATGCCGGCCGGAGTGCCCGTGGACCTGGAATTTGTGAATCGCGATCTGTGGCGCCGCCAGCAGGGCTATGGCCGGGGCGGGCGCATGAAGATTGAGACCGATAAAGCACATGTGCTCAGCGGTGTGCGACACGGCAAGACCATCGGATCGCCGATTGCGATTGAAATTGTGAACCGCGACTGGAAAAACTGGGAAGAAAAGTTGCCCGTGGAGGCAGGGGACCCGGCCAAACACCAAGCGGTTGCCTCGCCGCGGCCAGGCCACGCAGACCTGGCCGGCGCGCTGAAGTACAACTTTGCAGACGCGCGGTATGTGCTGGAGCGGGCCTCGGCACGGGAGTCCACGGCGCGGGTGGCGGCGGGTGCGTTTGCCAAGCTGCTGCTGCGCGAGCTGGGCATGGAGATTGCGAGTCACGTCCTCCGCGTGGGCCGCGTGGAGTTGGAACGGACGGCGACGTGGGACGAGATTGCCGCGGTGGCGAAGCAGAAGGAGATTCTGCTCAGCTGCGTGGACGCCGAGACCGAGGCGCGCATGAAGGAAGAAGTGGAGCACGCCTCCCGCACCGGCGACACGGTAGGTGGCGTGTTTGAGGTGGTGGTGCACAACGTGCCGGCCGGCCTGGGCACTTACGCCAACTGGGACGAGCGGCTGGATGGGCTGCTGGCGTGGTCCGTGATGAGCCTGCAGGCGGTCAAGGCCGTGGAGATTGGCCGCGGAGTGGTGGCGGCCCAGTCGTTCGGCTCCACCGTACATGACGCAATCCACTATGCGGCCGAGGACGAAGGCAAGCCGACGCGCTTTACCCGCGAGCAGAACAACGCGGGCGGCATGGAGGGCGGTGTTTCCAACGGCGAGGACCTGGTGATTCGCGGCTACCTGAAACCGATTTCCACGCTGCGGAGGCCGCTAGAGTCCGTCCGCTTTGACACCCGCGAGGCAACCAGCGCAAGCTACGAGCGCAGTGACATCTGCGTGGTTCCGGCGGCGGGGGTGGCAGCGGAAGCCATGGTGGCAATGACGGTGGCGGGCCTGGCCCTCCAGAAGTTTGGTGGCGACTCCGCCGCGGAGATGAAACGGAATTTTCATGGCTACATAGATCAGATACGGAGCTACTAAGGCAACGGAAATGAAGCTGACAATTGTGAAATATCCTGAGCCGGTGCTGCAGCAGCCGGGAGAACCGGTAACGGAATTTGACGACAAGCTGCAGAAGCTGGTGGACGACATGTTCGAGACCATGTACGCCGCGCAGGGCATCGGGCTGGCGGCACCGCAGGTGGGCGTGTCCAAGCGGCTTACGGTAATTGACCTAAGCCAGGGGAAAGACCCGGAAGACAAGCTGGTCCTGGTGAACCCCGAGATTATTGAGCGCGAAGGAAGGCAGTATGAGGAAGAGGGCTGCCTGAGCATTCCGGAGATCCGCGAAAAGGTGGTCCGCGCGGACAGGGTGCGCGTCCGGGCGCAGGACGAGCACGGCAAATGGTTCGAACTGGAGGGCGAGGAACTGCTGTCGCGCGCGTTCCAGCATGAGATTGACCACCTCGACGGGATGCTGTTCATTTTTCGCATGAGCGGGCTCAAGCGCGACCTGGCGCTCCGCAAGATTCGCAAGCTGCAGCGTGAAGGCCGATGGTAAGCCGGTGAGACTGGTCTTCTGCGGGACTCCGCGCTTTGCTGTGCCCACGCTTGAGGCGCTGCTTCAGGCGGGGCATGAAGTTCCGCTGGTGGTGACGCAGCCGGACCGGCCAGTGGGGCGCACGCAGGAGATGGCTGCGCCGCCGGTCAAGCAGACGGCGCTGGTCGCCGGTCTGGCTGTGACGCAGCCGGACAAGATTCGCAATAACCAGGAACTTCGCGCGCGGCTGGAGGCGATTGCCCCGGAGGCGATGGTCGTTGTCGCGTATGGGCGCATCCTTCCGCCCTGGATGCTGGCCTTGCCGAGGCTGGGATGCATCAATTTGCATGCCTCGCTGTTGCCAAAGTTTCGCGGGGCGGCGCCGATCCAGTGGGCGGTGGCAATGGGCGAAACGGTCACCGGCAATACGACGATGCTTCTGGAAGAAGGCCTCGACACGGGGCCGATTCTGCTGCAGCAGGAGTTGGCGATTGCGCCGGAGCAGACGGCCGCAGACCTGTTTGGTGCTTTGGCGGAGGCAGGTGCGCCGCTGATGGTCGAGACGCTGAAGGGCTTGGCGGACGGCAGCATTGGGCCCAGGACGCAGGATCACTCACAGGCGACACTGGCTCCGATGCTGAGCCGCGAGGATGGGCAGATGGACTTTGCCGCACGGACGGCGACGGAACTCATGAATCGCTGGCGCGGATTCCAGCCATGGCCGGGAGCGTATACGGCACTCGGCGGCAGGAAGCTCATTGTGCACGCCATGGAGACGTTACCAGGCGAAGGTGTTGCGCCGGCGGAACCGGGCACCGTTCGCGTGGAGAACCATCGGCTGCTGGTGCGCTGCGCGCAGAGCACCTGGCTGGAGCTGAAGGAGCTGCAACTCGAAGGCAAAAAGCGGCTGACGGCGGCGGAGTTCCTGCGCGGCATGCAGTTGGCGCCCGGCGCGCGGCTCGGTTGACGGCGATGGCGGGAGCTTCTGCGGCGCGCAAAGCGGCCTTTGACATTCTCAGGAAGGTCGAGAGCGGACACTCGCACTCCGACGACCTGTTGCGCGGCAGAGCAGTGACAGCGCTGGGTGCATCGGATCGCAACCTGGCAACGGCGCTGGTGCTGGGCGTCCTGCGGTGGCAGATTCGGCTGGACCACGAGGTTCGGGCTCTGCTGGCAAAACCCAACGCAAAACTGGAGGAGGCGGTTCGCATTGCGCTGCGGCTCGGCGCGTTCCAACTGCGGCAGATGGACCGGATTCCGGCGCGGGCTGCAATTGACGAGAGCGTGGAACTGACTAAGCAGGCGGGACACCACTTTGCCGCTCGGATGGTCAACGCTGTTTTGCGCAAACTCGCCGCGGCTCCACCGTTTCACTTTTCTGAAGATGGTCCTGCCGATATTGCCTTGGCGTACGCGCATCCGGTATGGATGGTGGAACGCTGGGCGCGTCTCTTTGGCCTGGAAGCGGCGCGGGCCATTTGCGCGCATGGACAACGACAGCCGACCGTGGCGCTTCGCATGGTGGATGCCGACGCGGAGGCGGAGTTGATCGAGGCGGGCCTGGAGTTTCGCCCGGGAGCTTTGTTGGCCGCAGCTCGCGTGGTAGTGGCCGGAGATGTGACGGCGACGTCGGCGTTTCGCGAAGGGCGCGTGCGCCTGCAGGATGAAGGCTCGCAACTGGTGGCGGAGCTGGCCGGGCGCGGCGATGTGCTGCTGGACTGCTGCGCGGCGCCGGGTGGCAAAACGCTGATTCTTGCGGAGCGGAATCCGGCAAGCCGCGTGGTGGCGTGCGAAGCCAGTGAGCCGCGATTGGCCCAGCTGAAGGAGCGGTTGCGGGCACTCGGCGAGCTCGTGGAGTGCCGTCTGGAAGATGCGACGGCGCTTACAAATGAGAGCGCTTACGACGCGGCGTTGGCCGATGTCCCGTGCAGCGGAACCGGGACGCTGGGGCGGAACCCGGAGATTCGCCATCGGCTTCACGCGGAGGATTTGCCGCGGCAGGATGAACGGCAGAGGGCAATTCTGGCGGGAGCGTTGCAGGCGGTGCGGCCGGGCGGGCAGCTGATCTATTCCACCTGTTCGCTGGAACCGGAGGAGAACGAAGAGGTGGTCCGCGCAGTCCTTGCTGAGCGGGCCGACACACGAGTGGTTTCGCTTGCGGCTCGAATCGATGAACTGATGCGCGAAGGTGTTTTGACTGCAGAAGGCGCGGAGCGGCTGGCGGGCTGCGTATCGCGCGAGGGCTGGCTGCGGCTGCTGCCCGGCGCCTTTGGCACAGACGGCTTCTTTGTGGTGCGTCTGGACCGGGCAGGCTAAGCGCTACTCCTCTTTTGGCAAGCGGTACATCTGGTATTGGTAGCCGAGCGCGGCGCAGAGGGCTTTGACGACGAGTTCGTGGTCTTCGCGCTGGGGCAGGCCGGAGACGGTGATGCTGCCGATCACGCCGCTGCCCGCGAGGGTAATGGGAAACGCTCCGCCGTGGGTGCAGTAGTCGGCCATCGCGAGTCCTTGACTCTCCAGGAGGGCTTCGTTCTTGAGCTTCTCTTTGAGGCCTATGGCGTACGAGCTGCGATGGAAGCGGGCGACGGTGTTGCACTTGCGGCGAACCCACTCGAAGTTGTCGGGCGTGGTGCCGTCGAGCGCCAGGTAAAAGAGCGGCTGGCCGAAGCGGCGAATGTCGATGACGACGGCCAGCTTGCGCTCCATGGCAATGGTCATAAGGCGCATGCCGAGTTCCCATGCGGTCTTCGCGTTGAATTGCTGGAACACGAGATCGCGTTCCTGCAGGGCGATGCGTTCAAGGTCTTCGCTGAGTCCCATGGGCGTTTCCTTGGTTTGATTCACTCCACCAACGCAAAGCTGGAATTGCGCTGACGCTGCCATGATAGTGCGTCGCCGGCAAGCGCAGCGAGCGGGCGGAAAAGAAATCATGCTTCGGCAGCTTTTTCCACTTCCACATTGGCCAGGGGGACAATGCCCAGGCGTTCGTAAATGGGGCGCATGTCCCGGCGAATGCGGGTGAGTTGCGACCAAAACCAGATCGCCCCAAGGATGCACGCAACGCCGCTGACGATGACGGTGTCCGGGGCGCCAATGGCGTGCGCGAGTGCGCCGGCCAGGAGGCTGCCAAAGGGAGCCATGCCGACGAAGGCCATGGTGTAGTAGCTCATGACGCGGCCGCGCACCTCCTCTTCAACGAGCGTCTGCACAATCGTGTTGCTGGCGGTGAGGCCCTGCATCATGCCAAAACCGGTGACGAACATGAGGGGAATGGAAAGCCAGAAGGAGTGGGAGAAGCCGAAGCCGATAAGACCCGCGCCAAAGACGACCGCGGCCACGGGAATCGTCCGCGTGAGGCCGCGGACAGAACGGCGAACCACAAGGGCGAGGGCGGAAATCAGCGAGCCCACGCCGACCGCACCCATCAGAAAACCGAGCGTGTTGGGACCGCCATGCAGAACCTGCGCGGCAAAGATGGGCATAAGCACCATGAAGGGCCAACCCATGAGGCTGAGCACGGCGAACAGCATCAGGATGGTGCGAATGGGGATCGAGCGCGAGACGTAAGTCCAGCCGTCGTGGAGTTGCGCCAGCATGGAGGCGGCGGCGCGCGGGCCGGTGGACGCGGGGATGCGCATCATCAGAAGAGATGCCAGGACGGCGATGTAACTTACGCCGTCGACAAGGAAGCACCAGCCCTCATTGGTGGCGGCGATGAGCACGCCGGCAAGCGATGGGCCGATGAGCCGTGCGGTGTTGACCATTGAGGAGTTGATGGCGATGGCGTTGGAGAGGTCGGCGCGGTCATTGACCATCTGAACCATGAAGGCCTGGCGGCCGGGCATGTCAAAAGCGTTGACGATGCCCTGCAGGATGCTGAGAGCGAGAATTTCCGCAATGGTGATGCGATGGGAAAGGGTGAGCCAGGCAAGCGCCAGCGACTGCAGCATGGCCAGAGCCTGAGTCCAGAGAAGGACCTTGCGCCGGTCGACGCGGTCGACGAGTACGCCGGCGAAAGGCGCAAGCAGGAAGGTGGGAATCTGCCCGGCAAAGCCAACCGTGCCGAGCAGCAGCGCGGAATGCGAAAGCCGGTAGACGAGCCACGACGTGGCAATCCGCGTCATCCAGGTGCCAATGAGCGAGATGCTCTGGCCGCCGAAGAAGAGGCGGAAGTTGCGATGGCGCATGGCGCGCCAGGCATGCTCAAACCGATGGGCCTGTGCGGGGTCGGCTCCCGGAACCGGATTTGTGGGCGTGGACATGGGTTCCTGGTTTAGATGCGGCAAGGGCGAGAAACGACGGGGTTACTTGGCGACGGTGAACTTGACCTGCATGGTTTGGTCGACGCGGGCTCCGGGTGCCGGATCCTGGGCCAGCACGGCTCCCGGCGGAATGGGCAGCCGCGGCGGTTCCGAACCGGAGCCAACGGGCTGCACGGACACGTCCGCAAAACTGGGTACCGCGGACTGGAGGCCGACGTTTGCAAGCAGCGCCTGCGCGGCGACGATGGGCATGCCTGTGAAATCCGGCATGACGTAGCCGTCCGGCCCTTGCCGGGGAGGCGCAGCCAGCAGCACGTTGACGCTGGGCTGCTCAATGCCCTGAGCGTGCGGCGGAGGGTCCTGCGCGATCACAACTCCCTCGGCGGCATCGACGTCCGGCAAATGCGCGGACGCACCCACCTCGAGGCCCGCGCGGCGCAGCTCGAGGGCGGCAAGGCGCTCATCGGCCCCCACGATGCTGGGGACGTCCACCTTCTGGGGCCCAAGACTCTCTGAAACGCGCACGCGCCACTCCCGCCGAACGATGGTGCCGGAGGCGGGCGATTGGGTGAGAATGTGCCCGGCGGGAACTTCCGCCGAGTAATAGCGGTTATCCACGTCCAGGTTCAGGCCCATGCCCGCTGCCTCGCTGCGGGCTTCTGTCACCGTCATGCCGTTGAGTGAGGGCACCTGCACCTCCGCGCCGTGAATGGCAAAGTGCATGGTGGCGATGGCCGAAAGCAGGGCAAGGACCACCAGCAGCATGAGCAGCGAAGCCGTGCGGAAAAAGCCGAGGAGGAAATGCGGTTTCATGGCTCGGGCTCTCCGTCGGTATAGACAATTTCGTAATCGATGGGCGCCGCCTTCTCCAGAATTTTGGACACGGTGCAGTACTTGTTCTTGGAGAGCGAAACAGCATCTTCCACTGCCTTGCGGCTGAGGCGGCCGTGCACCGTGTACGTGAGGTGAATGTGGGTGAAAACCCTGGGTGCCGTCTCCGCACGCGCGGCCCGGGCGGAAACGCGAAGACCGGTGAGCGGCTGGCGCTTCTTTTTTAGAATGTTGACCACATCCACGGATGTGCAGCTGCAGAGTGCCATCAACACGGCCTCCACGGGACTTGGGCCGTGCGTATGCGCACTGTCGCCGTCGAGGACGATGGCGTTGCCGTTTTCATTGGAGGCTTGAAAGACCTCGTCGTGCTTCCAATCGCTGTGGACAATCATCGTGCGGCCCTCCCTGACCTCAACGCGTATTATCGGTGACCGGTTCCGGGTGGATGGTAACGCGGGAAACCTCCGGGCACCCTAGTTTGAAGCGATCCTCGAGCGCCGTAATCACCTCATGCACGCGCGCCATTGGGAGCTGGTCCGGCAGGGAGCAGTGACAACTGAGAACGATGTGCTCCCCCGCGCGGCCAATTGAGATTTCGTGAACGTCGGCAATCTCAGGATAGAAATGCGCGGCGGCGCGAAGGGCCTCGGTGAGCATGCGGTCCTCTTCCACCAGGTCTTCCGGCTGCTCAATGGTGGCCGGCTCGCTCTCAATGTGAGTAATCACGGAGTCAACTTCGGGGGTCTCGCGGAGGATTTCCGCTTCCATGGCAGTGACGAAGCTGTGCGCGGCCAGCAGGGTCATGGTTTCATCCAGCTCCACGTGCTGCTCCACGCGGAGACGGCCACGGTGGGACTGAACGCTGAGCTCGTGGACGGAGACGTTGTTGCGCGCGGCCACGGCGCGGACCCGGTCGAAAATGTTTTCCGCGCGGCCCTGGCGGGGGATGGTGTGGATCACGACGTCCGCCTCGGGCAGTGCGCGTTGCACGGCGATGGTGGCTTCGCGAACCAGCTCGCCAGTGTGCTCGAAGGTGTAATTGCGTGGGAGGGCGAGGGTGAGGTCAGCGAAATAAGAGGGTCCGGAGCGGCGTACGCGTGCCTGCTCCACGGCCAGAACGCCCTGGACCTGCTGGACTTCGCGAATCATGCGCTGGCGGGTTTCCGCGGGAATGCGGTCCATGAGCACGCCGATGGTTTCGCGCGTAAGCTGCGTGGTGATTCGCAGGATCATGAGGGAGACAACGACGGCTGCGAAGGGGTCGGCGTAGCGAAGCCAGTCGATGTGGAAGGACTGACCGTACCAACTGGCGACGAGGCCGACCAGCACGGCAAGCGTGGACCAGATGTCGGAAGCGAAGTGAAACGCGTCCGTGGCCAGGGCCGGGGAGCCGGTGCGGTGGGCCACCGCGGCAAGCTGGTGGGAGCGCCAGTAGTCCACGCCGATGGAGGTGATCAGAATGAGGATGGGCCAGATGGAGTGGCGCAGATCCACCATGTGGCGAGAGATGCGATGCAGTGCTTCCCAGATGATCCAAATGCAGGAGACGGCCATGAGACCAGCCTCGGCAAAGGAGGAGATGTTTTCGATTTTGCCGTGGCCGTACGTGTGATCCTCGTCGGCCGGCTTGTCTGAGACTCGGACGGAGAAGAAGGTGAGCATGGCGCCGGTAAGGTCCAGGCCGGAGTGGGCCGCGTCCGACAGGACACCGAGGGAACCGGAGAAGATGCCCGCGAGAAGCTTGAGCACCGTCATTGCCGCCGCGGCCAGCATGGACTGGAGGGCGACGTGGCGCTTTTCCGCGGAGTGGGCGGCTGGGCCGGGCAAGCTCGAACTGGCGGCGGCGGAAGGCATGGCTTACCTAGGCTAACGCGGAGCGAGTTGCGGTGTACAACCCGGCGATGCCGAAGGTGTATGGCTGCCAGGCGCAATCGCTATATCCGACAGACTGCATCAGGCGGAGCATTTGCTCCGGCGGCGGGAAATCGCCCACGGAAGAAGGCAGATAATTGTACGGCCCGTCTGCACCGTAGATGAGGCGGCCGATGGCGGGCAGGATGCGGCGAAAGTAGACGGCGTAAGCCTTGCCGATCAAGCCGCCAGGCTCGCTGAAGTCGAGAATTCCGAGCTGTCCTCCGGGGCGGAGGACGCGGTGGAACTCGCGCAGGCCGGCCTCGTAATTGGCCAGATTTCGGAAGCCGAAGGCCGTCACCACCAGGTCCAGCGACTGGGAGCGCAGGGGCAGATGGAGCGCGTCGGCCTCCATGGGGAGAGCCCCGCGGCCGGAGAATTTCTGCGCGCCGCGGCTGAGCATGGCGTGGGCAAAATCAGCTGCAAGAATGGGGCGCGCGCCGGTCGGCCGGTGGCGCAGAAGGGCCATGGTCATGTCGCCGGTGCCGCAGCAGATGTCGAGAATGGCAGCGTCCGGCCGGGCCAGCACGCTGCGGAAGCGGCGCGCGGTCCGGCGCCACCAGAGGCGGTCAATATTGGCCGAAAGGACATGGTTGAGCAAGTCATAGCGCGGAGCGATGCTGTTGAACATCTGCTGCACGGAGCGCGCGGCGCTGGCCTCGTCCGCGGCTCCCTGCGGCTTGGCGCCGGTGGCGGGCATCAGGCGCGACGCTCTCGGGCGCAGCCTAGCATGAAGTTTGCGGCGACTTCCAACTCGGCCGGCGTTACGTCTTCCACAACCGTTGCGCTGCCGATGCCGACGGGCAGCACGAAGCGGCGCACGCCTCCGGAGTTTTTTTTGTCCGCGCCGGAAGCGGCGACAAGGCGGGCAGCGCGCACCTTCAGCGGAGGAAGCGGGCCGTAGCGATGGATCAGGTTCTCCAGTCGCTCAAACTGGGCGGCGGAGAGGGTGCCGCGTGTGCGGGCAAGCTGCAGCGCAGCGATCATGCCCCAGCCGACGGCCTCGCCATGGAGAAGCTTGCGGTAGCCGGTGGCCTGTTCCAGGGCGTGGCCAAGCGTGTGGCCCAGGTTGAGAATCATGCGCAGGCCGCCTTCGCGCTCGTCGCGGTGGACGACGCCGGCCTTCATTCGGATGGAGGCGGCAATGACTTTTCCGAGCGCGCGAGGTTCACGGCGAAGAATGGCCTGAGCCTGCTCTTCCATGAAGCGGACCAGGGCGCGGTCGCGGATAATGCCCGCCTTCACGCTTTCCATCAGGCCGGCGCGGAGTTCGCGGTCTGGCAGCGTGCCCAGCACGTCGATGTCCGCAAACACGGCGACCGGATGGTGGAAACTCCCGACCAGATTCTTGCCTTCCCGCAGGTTGACGCCGGTTTTGCCGCCGACTGAGGAGTCAACCTGCGCGAGAAACGTGGTAGGAACCTGCACGTAGCGGATACCGCGCATGAAAATGGCAGCCACAAATCCGCCCACGTCGCCCACGATGCCGCCGCCGAAGGCGATGAGCAGCGAGCTGCGGTCGCCTCCCGCGGCAATCATCTGGCGGAGGAGTTTTTCCACGCTGGCCATCGTCTTGTGCTTTTCGCCGGCGTGCAGAAAGAGCGCGATCGGCGGCTCAGGAAACGAAGCCAGGAAGGCATCGCCCCACAGAGCCCAGATTTCCGGCGAAGTGAGGACAAAGACGCGGCGCGGCAGCCGGCCGGCCACGCGCTGGATGCGCGGCGCCAGAGAAGCAAGCAGGCCGCTGCCGGTAACCACATCGTATTGGGCGGAAGGGGTGTCGACTCGTATCGTTTGCACGCTGCCTTCATCCT
>Ga0307375_10001447_pt1 | contig 25882 bp, 32 predicted proteins | sample TR1MG_FD_202531 | JGI IMG/M metagenome (GOLD analysis project Ga0307375, IMG submission 202531) | Soil microbial communities from Risofladan, Vaasa, Finland - TR-1 | ecosystem: Environmental > Terrestrial > Soil > Coastal area > Acid sulfate soil | place: Finland: Risofladan, Vaasa | collected...
TGAATACGGAAAAGATCCGCAACCTTACTGATATCGAGCTGACGCAGCAGGAACGCGACCTCAGCGACCAGCTCTTCAAGCTCAAGTTCCAGCTCGCGATGGGCCAGACCGAGAGCCTGAAGAAGATGCGCGGCCTGCGCAAGGACATTGCGCGCCTCAAGACTGTTCAGCGTGAAAAGCAACTGGTGGCCGCCAAGACCGGAACGGAGAAGAAGTAGCCATGGCAGAGACGACCAATACGCAAACCGGATCCGGCCGCAAGACGCTGGTAGGTCAAGTGGTTTCCACCAAGATGGCTAAGACCATCGTTGTGGAAGTCAGCCGCCAGAAAGCTCACCCGCTGTATCGCCGGGTGGTCTCACGGACTAAGAAGTTTTACGCGCATGACGAGAAGCAGACGGCGCATGTCGGCGATTTCGTCCGCATCGAGGAAACGCGTCCCCTGTCGCGCCTGAAGCGCTGGCAGTTGAAGGACATCGTGAAGCGCGCCACCTTGGTTGGTGGCGAGAGCACGGCTGAAATGACCGGCGAGGTCAGCGAGTAGTTGTCGGATGTCCGTTTTCGCCGCTTGCAGAAATTGCGCGGCGGCCGGAGATGGATAACCGGTGACCAAGGAGATTGAGCTATGGCAGTGATGATGAGAACGATGCTCGAGGTCGCTGACAACAGCGGCGCCCGCAAGCTGCAGATGATCCTGCCGCTGGGCGGTTCGACCGGTCTCAGTGCGGGACTCGGCGACACCATTACCGCCGCGGTAAAGGAAGCGTCTCCCGATGGGCAGGTTAAGAAGGGCACAGTGGTCAAGGCCGTTGTGGTCCGCACCCGCAAGGAGCACCGCCGCAAGGACGGAACCTATATTCGCTTCGACCAGAATGCCGCCGTGCTGATCAGCGCCGATGGCGAACCGGTTGGAACGCGCGTCTTCGGCCCAGTGGCCCGCGAGCTGCGCGAGAAGAAGTTCCTCAAGATTGTTTCTCTCGCCCCTGAGGTTCTCTAGGGCAAAACCGCTTCCTCGGCATGGCCGGGAAGGCGCGGAAGGTAGGATGACATGGCAATGGTGGACATTCGCCGGAACGACACCGTCAAGGTGATTACCGGCCGAGACAAGGGGAAGGAAGGCCGCGTTCTGCGCGTGTTCCCGGACAAGAACAAGGTCCTGGTCGAGCACGTCATGACGGTGAAAAAGAGCGTTCATCCGAACCCGCAGAAACAGATCAAGGGCGGCATCGCCGAACAGGAGAGCCCGATTTCGATCTCCAATGTGATGCTCGTCTGCTCCAGTTGCAACAGGCCTTCGCGCATCGGCCACGAGATACAGGGCGATCGCAAGGTGCGCGTCTGCAAGAGCTGCGGCAGTACGCTGGAGAAGTAATCTGTTGCACTTACTCCGGGCGGCTCGTCCGCGCGGAACGGATAAACTGATCGACTCACGAACCGGTATCCACTCCGAAACCGTGAGAGAAGGTAGATAGCAAAGCAATGGCAAAAGAAAAGGCCGAAAAGCCGAACAAGAAGGCAGGCAAAGCAGAAGCCGCGGAAGCTCCGGTACAGGCGGGAAAGCCCGCTCGTCCAAAGCTGAACAACGCCGCGACGGCGCGCCTGCGCATGAAGTACAAAGACGAAGTGGTTCCCGCGCTGATGAAGGAACTCGGGCTCAAGAACATAATGGCAGTGCCGAGGCTCGAGAAGGTCGTCGTCAACATGGGCGTGGGCGAAGCCACACAGAACGCCAAGGTTCTTGATCCTGCCGCCGCCGAGTTGCAGCAGATCACCGGCCAGAAGCCGGTCATCACCAAGGCAAAGAAGTCCATTGCGGCCTTCAAGGTGCGCGAGGGCATGCCGATTGGCGTCATGGTCACCCTGCGCGGCGACCGCATGTACGAATTTCTCGACCGCTTGTTGAATGTCGCACTGCCTCGCGTGCGCGACTTCCGCGGCGTCGGCACCAAGTCGTTCGATGGCCGCGGCAATTACACGCTCGGTCTGCGCGACCAGTTAATCTTCCCGGAAATCGACTATGCAAAGGTCGATAAACAGAAGGGTATGAACGTCACGATCGTCACGACTGCGAAGTCCGACGATCACGCCCGCGCGCTGTTGCGTCACATGGGCATGCCGTTCCGCCAGCAGTAAGCATCAGGGTTCTCAACGTGATTTTTCGGCGTGCCTTCGGGCCCGCCATGGAACAAGGAAAAGATGGCCAAGACATCCAGTATCGCCAAGGCGAACAAGAAGCCTAAGTTCTCCACGCGTCAGCACAACCGCTGCAAGCTGTGCGGGCGGCCACGCGCATACCTGCGCAAGTTCAGCCTCTGCCGTCTGTGTTTCCGCGGACTGGCGCTGCGTGGCGAGATTCCGGGCGTTTCGAAGTCGTCCTGGTAATCGAGCGTTACCTGAACCAGGCGGGGGTGAGCCCCGCGCAACGGCTGGCAGGACTGCCAAGGCAGTCCCGGCCCGTGGCCAAAGGTCGCGGGCGCAGTAGAGTCCGTCGCCGCAGGTTCTTTCACGGAGAAGCTCCTCGGAGCTGACCATCGCGGTTCGCCAGCGAGCGCGAGAAAGAGAACGGGCGTACGAATCAGGAGAAGCAAACATGAGCTTTACCGATCCGGTGGCAGATTTCCTTACTCGAATCCGCAACGGCATCAGGGCCCGTCATCAGAAGGTGGACGCCCCAGCCTCCAAGCTGAAGCTGGAGATCGCCCGCATTCTTAAGGAAGAGGGCTACATCGCAAACTTCAAGGCCACCGAAGAAGAGGGCAAGAAGATCATCCGCGTGTATCTCAAGTACGCTGCCGACAACAGCGCGATCATCACCAACGTCACGCGTGTGTCACGTCCGGGATGCCGTGTTTATGTCGGCAAGAACGAGATTCCTCGCGTGCTGGGCGGTCTGGGTATCACCATCCTGACCACTCCCAAGGGCGTGATGACCGGCAAGCAGGCGCGCCGGGAAGGTCTCGGCGGCGAGATCCTCTGCCAGGTCTACTAACGAACAGCGTCATCCTTGCATAGCGGATGACGCGAGCAGACGAGGCTCCGCGACAGCGGGGTCCGGAAGCCCGCCACGATAAAAGTCGTTGCGGTGTGGAGAAAAGAGAATGTCGAGAATTGGAAAGAAGCCGATCCCGCTCCCTAAGGGAGTCACCTACGCGGTGGACGGCAACACGGTTAGCGTCAAGGGCCCCAAGGGCGAAGTAAAGAGCCACCTTCCTGCCGGCGTTTCGCTCGAGCAGACAGATGGTGTCCTTCACATCAAGCGCGAGGATGATTCCAAAGCCGCAATACATGGACTGGTCCGCGCCCTCGTCAACAACGCCGTCGAAGGCGTCACCAAGGGTTGGACGCGAGAACTGGAAATCGTCGGCATCGGCTATCGTGCGGAATTGAAGGGCAAGGGCATCGTGGTCTTTACGCTCGGTTACTCGCACCCCATTGAGTACCCGCTGCCTTCGGGCATTGAAGTCGCGATCGATCCGAAGCAGACCCGCTTGACCGTTTCCGGCATCGACCGCCAGAAGGTAGGCCAGGTCGCAGCGGAAATGCGCTCGTTGCGTCCGCCTGATCCGTACAAGAACAAGGGCGTCCGCTACGTCGGCGAGAAGCTGAAGAAGAAGGTCGGCAAGACCGGCGCGAAATAGTTCGCGTAGTCGGCCGATTGCTCCATGAATCTGGGTTGAGCGGAGTAATGCTGTTTCAACCCGCATAGCCGCCCCGGCTGGGCTCAGGCCGCTGGGGTCACGAATCACGGGACAAGGCCGGTCGGACGAGAATCCGGCAGGCTGTCTCCCCGGTTTAGAACTCCGGGACAGAGCCGCCCGCAATGCGGTGCGGCGAGGAAAGTAACGATGCTGAACAAGACTTCCAAAAATGTGACGCGGTCGCGGATTCATGACCGCATCCGCAAAAAGCTTGCTGGAACCGGGGAGCGTCCGCGCCTCAACGTGTTCCGCTCGGTCAATCACATCTATGCGCAGGTGGTTGACGACTCCAAGGGCGTCACCGTCGTATCCGCCAGCTCGTTGGAAATTGGCAAGGACGGGAAGAAGCACATTGGCGGCGGCAACATCGCCGCAGCCAAGCAGGTCGGTAAGACGGTTGCCGAGCGCGCCAAGGCAAAGGGAATCGTCAAGGTCGTCTTTGATCGCGGCGGCTATCTTTATCACGGTCGCATCAAGGCGCTGGCCGATGCGGCCCGCGAAGCAGGCCTTCAGTTCTAAGGCGCATCTAGGGCGCATGAGTTCGGCGAGGTAAGCGGCATTTTCCGCAAGCCTTCGAGAATGGTGGCGGGCGAGGTCCTGAAAATGGGCCGTTAGTTCGCGAGAAGTCGGGCGATGTCCGGTGTGGATTTTCGCCAGGAGAATCAACAAGAAATGGCAATCGTTAAGAAAAAGCTCGATGCCGGTCAGTACAACCTGAAGGACCAGGTCGTCAGCATCAATCGCGTGACCAAGGTCGTCAAGGGCGGTAAGAACATGTCCTTTGCCGCGCTCGTCGTTGTCGGCGATCCGGGCTCCGCAGTCGTGGGCTACGGTTCCGGCAAAGCGAAGGAAGTTCCGCAGGCAATCCGCAAAGGGATTGAGGCTGCCAAGAAGAACCTGATCAAGGTGAATCTGACGCATACCTCCATTCCTCACATATCGCTCGGCCGCTACGGTTCAGGCCAGGTGCTGCTCAAGCCCGCTCCGGAAGGTACCGGGGTGATCGCCGGTGGCGCCGTTCGCGCCGTCATGACTTCGGCGGGCGTGCAGAACGTCCTTACCAAGTCGATCGGAACGACCAATCCGCACAACGTGATCAAGGCCACCTTCGACGCGCTCAAGAAGTTGCGTGATCGCGGCGAAGTGGCGGCCAATCGCGGCAAAACCGTTGAGGAGCTCTAAGTCATGGCCCGCAAACGCATGAAGACAGAAAAGGTGCAGGCGCCTGCCGGGGCCAGGATTCAGTTGAAGTGGGTCCGCTCGGCTATCGCTACGCCGACCAAGCACAAGCTGGTGATCAAGGGGCTGGGATTTACCCGCCTCTACCAGGTCATTGAGCGTGAAGACACGCTGTCGGTCCGTGGCATGGTTGCCAAGGTGCCGCACCTGGTCGAGATCGTCGGCGAAGGTAAGTAACCCGAGTCCCCGTCCCGCGACTCCGTCCTGGTTTCGCGTCCGCCGGGGGCGTTAGGAACGGGCCGCATTGCCGGCCCAAGGCGCGACTTATGTTGCGCCAGCGGAGAGTTTGCAAAATGAATCTTTCGAATCTCAAAAAACCGTATCGGTCCACGGAAAAGAAGAAGCGCATCGGCCGTGGTATGGGCTCGGGTATGGGCAAAACGTCCACCCGTGGCCACAAGGGGCAGGGTTCGCGCTCCGGTTCGCGCCTCATGCGCGGATTTGAAGGCGGCCAGATGCCGCTGCACCGGCGCCTTCCCAAGCGTGGCTTCACCAACATCTTTAAGAAGGAATTCACGGTGGTGAACCTGGTGCGTCTGGCGGAACTGGGCGAGACGGAAATCACGCCCGAAGTTCTCTACAGCAAGGGTGTTCTTAAAAAGCGCTCTGGGCTCGTCAAGATCCTGGGTGTCGGCGAACTGACCAGTGCCATCAGCGTGAAGGCACACAAATTCTCCGAGTCGGCGCAGGAAAAGATCATCAAGGCAGGCGGCAAGGTGGAAGTCATCGCCTAGGCGCCTGTAGTCGCTCGTCGCATGTATCGGCGGGCGCGTAGCAGGCAAGTTCGGACCACGGGCGGGAGTATCCCGTTGGGACGGGTGGGGAAGGCAGCCACAGGCGGCCAGACCCGGAGAAGAAGAGGCCCAGTTTATGTTCGAGAAGATCGCAAACATCTTTCGGATCCCGGACCTACGCAAGCGTGTGCTGTTCACGTTTGCGATGCTGGCCGTCTACCGCGTCGGCGGGCACCTGCCAACGCCGGGCGTCGACACCGCTGCCCTTCAGCGGCTCTTCGAGTCCCAGAGCGGAAGCATGCTTGGATTCGTCGATCTGTTCAGTGGCGGTAACCTCGGCCGCATGACGGTGTTCGCCCTGGGCATCATGCCCTACATCACCGCGTCGATCATCTTGCAGTTGCTCACTGTCGTCTATGAGCCCCTTGCGCGCCTCCAGAAGGAAGGCGAACTCGGCCGCAAGAAGATCACGCAGTGGACGCGCTACTTGACGGTCATTCTCAGCGCCGTGCAGTCGCTCGGCATCGCCCTTACGCTGCAACACGGCGTCGGCGGCCAGCAACTCGTGCTGACCCCTGGCATTTACTTCGTCCTGATGACGATGCTCACGCTCACGGCCGGTTCCACATTCGTTATGTGGCTCGGCGAGCAGATCACGGAACGCGGCGTCGGTAACGGCATGTCGCTGCTGATCTTCGCCGGCATTGTCGTGGGTCTACCGCGCGCCGTTTTCGATCTTTACGACAAGGTTCATACCAACGCGTGGGGAGCCTTTACGTTCCCGGCCATGCTCATGCTGCTGGTTCTCATGGTCGTGGTCGTAGCCTTCATCGTCTACGTTGAAAAGTCGGAACGCCGCATTCCGGTGCAGTACGCCAAGCGCGTCGTCGGGCGCAAGGTCATGGGTGGTCAATCCACTCACCTTCCGCTGCGTGTCAACTCTGGCGGCGTCATGCCGGTCATCTTTGCCAGCTCGATCCTGACTCTGCCGCAGACGGCCGGGTATCTGATCAAGGGCAAGAGCGTTGTAATCGACCGCATGCTCGAGCAGTTGAATTGGGGAGAACCCCTTTACACCATGCTCTATGCCATTGGCATCATCTTCTTTGCATACTTCTACGTCTCGATCATTTTCAATCCGACCGAGGTTTCACAGAACATGCAGAAGTATGGCGGATTCATCCCGGGTATTCGGCCCGGCAAGCGCACCAGCGATTACATCAATGACATTCTGACGCGCATCACGCTGGTCGGCGGCCTATATCTGATCGTGGTTTCGATCATCCCGGAATGGATGATCGCCGGCATGCGTCTGAACCACTTGCCCGGTGCTCTCGGGGCGATGTTCGAACACTTGCCAACATGGGTGACAAACGGCTTAGGGGTAAACTTCTACTTTGGTGGTACTTCGTTGCTGATTGTTGTTGGCGTGGCAATGGACACTATCAGCCAAGTAGAATCCCAACTTATCATGCGCCACTACGAGGGGTTTAGCTCCAGAAGCGGCCGAATACGAGGCCGGAGGGCATGGTAAGAGCAGTCTCGGGCTGGCAGCATAAGGGCTGTAGTTCGGGAGGAAAAATGGACGCCAAAGCCACAAAGGTGGCCAGCGACGTGACCAGAGCCGCCATGAAAATAGGACCGGTAATCCTGTTCGGACCTCCAGGGGCCGGCAAGGGAACCCAGGCCCAGAGAATCGCCGAAAAGTTTGGCGTCCCGCAGATCTCCACCGGCGATCTGCTCCGCGAGAACGTGGAGAAAGGGACCGAACTTGGCCAGAATGCCAGGCAGATTATGCAAAGCGGGGACTTGGTCCCCGACCGCATGGTCTGTGACATGGTGGCCGAACGCCTGAAGGACGGCGATTGCGAACGGGGCTTCATTCTGGATGGATTTCCCCGCACCGTTAACCAGGCGGTCTGGCTGGATAATTATCTGGCAGAAAACACGGTCTTTGACAACGTTAACGGTATCAGAGCTCCGTTTGTACTCCGCTTTGTCGTGGAGTATAATGCTCTATTGCAAAGGCTTACCGGACGTCGTACTTGTCCTACCTGCGGGCGGATTTACAACGTTCACACTCAGCCACCACACGTCGCCGGGGTCTGCGACCTTGACGGCTCCCGGCTTGTTACGCGCAAAGACGACCAAGAGGAAGTCATTGCGGAGCGCCTGAAAGCCTACGAAGCGCAGACTCTTCCGCTTGTGGAGTACTACCGCAAGCGTGATCGTCTGCTGGAAATTAACGGCGATCAACCGGTGGATGTTGTTACGACGGAAGCCCTCAGGGCAATTGAGCATGGCAATAGTTTGTAAGTCTTCGGGCGAGATTGAGAAGATGCGGCGCAGTGGCCGCATCGTCCGTCAGGTTCTCGACACCGTGAAGGCAATCGTCGCACCCGGTGTCAGCACCATGGATCTTGAACGGGCCGCCGAAAAGAAAATTCGCGAGCTCGGGGCCAAGCCGGCGTTCAAGGGATACTACGATTATCCCTGCGTTCTTTGCACATCGGTGAACCAGGAAGTCGTGCACGGAATTCCGTCGGACGTTCGCCTTCTGCGCGAGGGCGACATCGTTTCAATTGATTGTGGAGTCGTTCTCGATGGCTACTACGGCGATTCGGCAATTACGGTTCCGGTCGGCGGGAGTATCACGCCGGAGTTACAGAAACTGCTCGACGTAACTCGTGAGTCACTTTACAAGGGCATTGAAGTTGCACGTACCGGCAATACGATTGGCGATGTCGGCGCCGCGGTGCAGCAACATGTGGAAGCGCACGGATTCAGCGTAGTGCGTGAGTTTGTCGGGCATGGTATCGGCACCCGGCTACACGAGGAGCCCCAGGTGCCAAATTATGGTGTGCGTGGTCATGGCGCACGGCTTCGCGAGGGCATGGTCATTGCGATTGAGCCGATGGTGAATGCCGGCGGTCCTGGAGTTCGAGTTCTGGACGACAAGTGGACGGCGGTCACCGAAGACGGAGCTCCGAGCGCACACTTTGAACACTGTGTCGCTGTGACCAAAGATGGACCGCTGATTTTGACCGAATAGTTTCGAGAGCGCGTCGCAGGCACGTGCCGGATGCAACGAGCAACTCGAAACCTGAAACTCGAAACTGGAGATGCATGAGCAAGGAAGACGCGATTGAAGTTATGGCGGTGGTGATCGAGCCATTGCCCAATGCGATGTTTAAAGTGGAATTGGAGAACAAGCATCAGGTGCTGGCACACGTCTCCGGCAAGATGCGCAAGAACTTCATTCGTATTCTCCCTGGCGACCGTGTAGCGGTGGAATTGTCCCCCTACGATCTCACCCGTGGACGGATTGTCTACCGGTATAAATAGTTTGTTTGGCGCTCCTGCGCCAGACGGTGTTCTCAGTTTGCTGAGAACCAGGCAGTACAAACGAACGACGAAGAACTGAGAACCAGGAACGGATTGTTATGAAGGTACGGGCTTCAGTAAAGAAAATCTGCGACAAGTGCAAGGTCATTCGCCGCCACGGTGTGGTGCGCGTGATCTGTGAAAATGCGAAACATAAGCAGCGTCAGGGCTGAGAAGGCCCGCGCCGAGGAGTAAGGATACCCAATGGCACGTATTGCAGGCGTCGATCTGCCGCGTAACAAACAGGCACGCATCGCGCTGACCTACATCTACGGCATCGGACAGCCGCGCGCCCTGAAGATTCTGGCGGCGGCCAATGTCGATGTGTTCAGGAAGATCTCCGACCTCACCGAAGAAGAGGTCAACCGCATCCGCCAGGTCATCGAGAATGAAGGCAACGTCGAAGGCGACCTTCGCAAGGACATCTCGATGCACATCAAGCGGCTCATCGAAATCGGCTCGTACCGCGGCTATCGTCATCGCCGCAGCCTGCCGGTTCGCGGTCAGCGCACGCACACCAACGCGCGTACCCGCAAGGGCCCGCGCAAGGGTACGGTTGCCAACAAGAAGAAGGCAACCGCGAAGTAGTTCTGCCCCTGGCGTCTGTGCTATGCGGCAGGCTGCCCTGGGCGAGCGTAAGAGATCTTTTCCCGCCGGAGATACAAACCGGTGGAAGGCTCCCGGCATTATGGGTAGCCTGAATATCGCCGGATCCGCATTCCGATAACTGAGTCAGTCGGGCGCATGGAGTGCGGGGAGGCAGGAACTGACAGAGAGAGTTGATCACCTATGGCGAAACCAGCAGGATCTGCGGCCCCGGATAAGAAGGGCAAGGCAAAAAAGTTTAAGCGCAAGGAGCGTAAGCACGTCCCGCATGGGCTCGTGACCGTCAACGCTTCCTTCAACAACACCATCGTCACTATCTCGGATCCCAGTGGCAATGTGCTCTCGTGGAAGAGTTCAGGTTCGCTCGGTTTCCGCGGTTCCCGCAAGGGCACTCCATTTGCCGCGCAGCAGGCCGCGATGACTGCCGCCAATCTGGCGCGCGAGCACGGTCTCCGCTCGGTTGATGTCCGCGTCAGCGGTCCCGGCTCGGGCCGTGAATCCGCCATTCGCGCACTGGCTGCCGCCGGACTGGAAGTTCGTTCGATCAAGGACAGCACGCCGGTTCCGCACAACGGCTGCCGTCCCGCGAAGAAGCGCAGAGTCTGAGTTTCGAATTCGCCGGATAACCGGCCTTTCGGTCTTGAAACAAAATTCGGATCGGGACGACAGGAGGCCAACTCCCGTAAACCGATCCACAGCAAAACAGGAGAGTTAAGTTGGCTCGTTATAAAGACGCAGTATGCCGTCTTTGCCGCCGCGAGGGCATGAAGTTGTTCCTTAAGGGCGCAAAGTGTTTTACCGACAAGTGTCCGGTCGAGAAGCGGAATTTCGCCCCCGGCCAGCATGGTAAGGATCGCAAAGCCAAGATCGTTGGCTACGGCCTGCAGCTTCGCGAAAAGCAGAAAGCGAAGCGCATCTACTTCACGCAGGAAGGCCAGTTCCGCAATTACTTTGAGAAGGCTGCCCGCGCCAAGGGTGTTACCGGCGAAATATTGTTGCAGCAACTCGAGCGCCGTCTCGACAACATTGTCTTCCGCATGGGATTTGCGGTAGCGCGCCGTCAGGCCCGGCAGCTCGTGCGTCACGGTCACGTCGCGGTCAACGGCCGGAAGGTTGACATTCCGTCGTATCAGATCAACGCCGGTGATGAAGTTACGATTCGCGAGCGGAGCCTGAAGCTTCCCCATCTCGAGGTGGCGAAGGATTTCGCCAGCCACCAGCCGATGCCCGGTTGGCTTGAGATTGATCGCGACAATTACAAGGGCCGCGTACTCGCATTGCCGAGGCGTGAAGACATTAATTTGCCGGTCAACGAACAGCTTATCGTCGAACTTTATTCGAAGTAGTAGCTGGACGGTACCAGTGTAAGTTCACCTTGCGGGTCGCGCCTTCGTGCGCGGTCCGCTTCACCCTATCTCGGACCAGATCAGCCGGCTGGGTTAACCGCCCACCGAGCCACACGGCCGAAGAAAGAGGAGAAACGAATGCTCTGGAAAGGATTTCAAAAGCCGAAGCGCCTTGCGTTTGACAGTGAAACGCTGACCGACAAGTACGGTCACTTCTGGGCGCAACCGTTTGAGCGCGGTTTTGGCACCACCATCGGCAATGCCCTGCGCCGTGTACTGCTCTCGTCCATCGAGGGAGCAGCCGTCACGGCCGTCAAGATCGAGGGTGTTCTCCACGAATTCCAGTCGATCCCTGGCGTCGTCGAGGATGCCACGGACATTATCCTCAACCTCAAGCAGATCCCGTTCAAGCTTAACGGTGACGCGCCCAAGGCCATCTATCTCCGTGCCGACCAGCCCGGAGTCGTCACCTCGGGCATGATCGAAGCGGATGCCGACGTCGAAGTGCTCGACAAGGACGTCTACATCGCCACTGTCAGCGAAGGCGGAAAGCTCGACATGGAAATGCGTCTCAAGAAGGGACGCGGCTACGTCTCGGCCGACAAGAACTTTGATGAGGACCTTGGCCTCGGTTTCATCCCGATCGACTCGGTTCACTCTCCGGTTCGCAAGGTGAACTACTCGGTCGAAGCCGCCCGTCTCGGTCAGATCACCGACTACGACAAACTGGCTATCGAGGTTTGGACAAACGGTTCGGTCGGTCCGCAGGATGCCATCGGTCTTGCAGCCAAGCTGCTGAAAGACCACATGAACATTTTCATCAACTTTGAAGAAGAGGTGGAGGCTTCCAGCTCCGCGGAATCCAATAAGCCGGAAATCCGCAATGAGAACCTCAACCGCTCCGTCGAAGAACTCGAACTCTCGGTTCGTAGTTACAACTGCCTGAAGAACGCCAATATTCAGACGATTGGCGAGCTGGTGCAGAAGACCGAAGCGGAAATGCTGAAGACGAAAAACTTTGGCCGCAAGTCGCTCAACGAGATCAAGGAAATCCTTGCCTCCATGGGCCTCAGCCTCGGCATGAAGATTGACGAGCAGGGCAACGCGATTCCGGGCAGCCAGCCGGCCGTGTCTGCCAACTCGCTGTCTTCGCCCTTCGGTTCCGGCGACGGCGGCAACGATTTCTAATCCACGGGAGAGCGGGCCCCACGGCCCGCGTCTCCGGCAGATCGCTCTTGCGGCTCCTGCCGTCGAGCTTAAAAAGATTCAAGCCGCGCTCCGGCGCAGGCGATATCAAGGAACGAAGTTATGCGTCATCGTGTAGCAGGTTGGAAATTAGGACGGAACACCGAGCATCGGCGCGCGCTGCTGCGCAACCTGGTCACCTCGCTCATCATTGAAGAGCGCATCGAGACCACGGCCACCAAGGCCAAGGCGATCAAACCCCACGTCGAAAAGATGATCACTCTCGGCAAGAAGGGCGATGTCGCTTCCCGCCGTCTGGCGGCGAGCTATCTCATGACTCGCGAGGCCGTCGACAAGTTGTTCAACACAGTCGGCCCCCGTTTCGGCGACCGGAATGGCGGCTACACTCGCATCGTGCTCGGCGGTTTCCGTCAGGGCGATGGTGGAGAGAAGGCTTTCATCGAATTGCTCGGCAGCGAGAAGACTCTTGAAGCCAAGCGTGAAAAGCGTGCCGAAACACGCACCAAGCGCGCCGAAGAGACACGCAAGGCGATGAAGGAAGCTGAGGCCGGAGCAGAAGGCAGCGAAACGAAGGAGTAATTCCCGGACAACTCCGGCGACACCCTTCGACTCCAGATCAAAATCGTCCTGCAGCCCACGCTCAATGGCCAACACAGGCCAGCGTGAACCGCAGGGTTTTCAAGCGCACCAGCCATCCTGGTGCGCTTTGCCTTTTATCCGAACCTCTCTTCCCATCGGCTTACTACGTCCGTTATTTGCCGCGTGGCGTTATCCTGTTTCGGAATGTCCGAACCGCAGACCCAGTCATCGGCCACCCAACCGCGCAATGTCCACATCTTTGGCGCCACCTCGTTCTTCAACGACACCGCCAGTGAGATGGCCTACTGGATTCTGCCCGCCTTCCTTACCACCATCGGAGCCGGTCCCGCCACACTTGGAATCATCGAGGGCATTGCTGAAAGTGTCGCATCTTTTGCGAAGCTTTTTTCGGGGTTATGGACCGATCGCCTGCGTCGTCGCAAGCCCCTCGTGGTGGGTGGATACATCGTCGCGAATCTTGTGAAGCCCTTGTTGGCTGCGGTTACCGGCGCTTGGCAGGTACTCTTCATTCGATTTGCCGACCGCCTTGCCAAGGGAGTTCGCGGCGCGCCTCGTGATGTCATGCTCTCCGAGTCCGTTCCGCGTGCGCGCGTCGGCTCCGCCTTCGGACTTCTTCAAGCCATGGACTCCGCCGGCGCCATCGCCGGTCCGCTTCTCGCGTTGCTCATCATGGGTTCGGCCATCGGACACCGCTGGGGAGCCCGTGCCGTCTTTCTTGCCGCCGCCATTCCGGGAGCACTCTGCGTTGCGGTCGTTGCATTTGGTCTGCGCGAGACTCGCCACACACCATCGAGCGAGCATCAATCGATCTTTGCCAACGCACGTAATCTGCCAGCCTCCTTTTACTATGTCCTCTTTGCCATCGGACTCTTTTCCATCGGCAACTCCAGCGATATGTTCCTCGTCTTGCGCGCACAGAGCCTCGGCATTCCGATTACCCACGCTCCTCTGCTCGGCCTGGTTTTCAATCTCACATATACCGCGGCGTCATGGCCTGCCGGAAAGTTCAGCGATCGCGCGGCGCAAAATTCTCGCGGACGCTACGGCATCGCTGCCGCAGGATTGCTGATCTTTTCGATTGTCTATTGGGTATTTGCGCGCGGCACCGGCTTCACCGGTGTTTATGCTGCGATGGCTTTCTATGGACTCTACTATGCCCTTACGCAACCCGTGCTTAAGGCAGTCGTTGTCGACACGGTGCCCCGCACGCAGCGTGGAGGCGCGTTCGGCATCTACCACTTTGTCACCAGTGTTGCCGCGCTGTTGGCGAGCGTCCTGACTGGAGAGATATGGCGCTTGTGGGGACCGCGTGTTCCCTTCCTGTTTTCAGCCGTACTTGCGTTTGCGGGAGCGGTCTTGTTTCTACTTGCTCCCGTCGTGCTTCGCAAGCAGCCCCCCGATTATTCCACGCGATAGTTTGGCGCCTCGCGAGTGATCGTAACGTCGTGCACGTGGCTCTCGCGCAAGCCGGCGTTGCTGATGCGGATGAACTTCGCTTTCTGCTGCAATTCGGCAACGGATCCGCAGCCCACGTAGCCCATGCCGCTGCGCAATCCGCCAACCAGTTGATGCACCATCATCGCCACTGTGCCGCGGTAGGGCACGCGTCCCTCGATGCCTTCCGGCACCAATTTAGCCAACCGGTTATTGCCGCCGTCATCGTCGCCAGCTTCAAGACGGCTCGTGAAGTCCTGCGAATCCGCGTCCATGCTCTGGAAATAGCGTTCGCTTGATCCCTGCGACATTGCGGCCAGCGAGCCCATGCCGCGATAGGCTTTGAACGTCCTGCCCTGGTAAAGAATGGTTTCGCCCGGACTTTCTTCGGTACCAGCCAGCAGGGAACCAACCATCACCACGCTCGCGCCCGCTGCCAGCGCCTTGCTGATATCGCCCGAGTACTTGATGCCGCCATCGGCGATGATCGGAATGCCACCCGCATCGCGCGACGCCCGGGCCGCTTCGGCGATTGCCGTGATCTGCGGCACCCCAGCGCCCGTTACCACGCGAGTCGTACAAATCGAACCCGGCCCAATTCCTACCTTTACTGCATCCGCCCCCGCCGACATCAGTTCCAGCGCGCCCTCGTAGGTGGCGACATTTCCGGCCAGCAGATTACTCTCCGGCAGCTTCGACTTGATAAGCTTCACGGCTTCAAGCACGCGCGTCGAGTGTCCATGTGCGCTATCGATGGCGAGCACATCGCACTTGTTGCGAATCAGTTCCTGCGCGCGTTCCAGGAAGTCGCCCGTTGCGCCGATCGCGCCGCCCACCCGCAGACGTCCTTGCGAATCCTTCGCGGCCCCTGGGTATTTCAGTTTCTTCTGGATGTCTTTGACCGTGATCAAGCCCTTGAGTTCGTAGCGATTGTCCACCACCAGCAGCTTCTCCACGCGATGCTGATGCAGAATCAACTCGGCCTGTTCCAGGGTCGTTCCCACCGGGACGGTAATCAGGTTGTCCTTCGTCATCACCTGGCTGATGGGAATGTCCGTGCGGGTTTCAAAGCGAAGGTCGCGGTTGGTGAGGATCCCGACAAGCTTGCGGTTCTTTGTAATCGGCACCCCGGAGATTCTGTAGCGCTTCATCACTTCCAGCGCCTCGGAAATCTTCCGCTCGGGCTCCATCGTGATCGGGTCCACGATCATGCCGCTCTCCGAGCGTTTCACCTTGTCGATCTCCCCCGCCTGCTGTTCGATCGTCAGGTTCCGATGGACGATACCCAGTCCTCCCTGTTGCGCCAGTGCAATCGCCATCCGCGATTCCGTCACCGTATCCATGGCGGCGCTGATCAGTGGGATGTTCAGGCTGATGTTCCGGGTCAATTGCGTCTGCGTGTTCACCGTTGCCGGAATCACGTCCGACTTGGCTGGCAAGAGCAACACGTCATCGAAGGTAAGCGCTTCAGGGACAGGAAAATGGATCATGGTTTCTTTCCGTGGGGGATAAGCAACATTCATTGTAGAGAGCCCTCACGCATTCGCGCAAATCCAGGCTGCACTGTGCCTGCCGATCTCGTTGTTTTCAGGACATTTCTGGAGGTGACTTGGCTCATTCTTGCGTAAGTTTGGCGCGTTGGACCCGGTTGTGTTTTGCCCTTTTCGGGCGTATATTCGGAGGTGGTAGCTGTGGCGGACTCCTCGTAAGAGGTACGCATCAGCTAATTGTGTGTCCCAGCGAGTACTCCTCGCGGGTGAAATGACCCCGTGAGGCTCCATTGGCGAAGCACACCGGTGGGCGCGAGCCCACTTTTTGTTTACCCCCTGTCAGGAAGCATTTGGCTGCGACAGGCAGAGGTAGGGCCTGATAGGAACAGTACGGCCTTTCGGCCGCATCGGATCGATGGCTTGATGGCGTTTGGAATTGAGGCAGTAAAGCAGATCGCAGAGCGGGTTGCCGAATCGCGCGGACTTCAGGTTTGGGATCTGGAGCTCAAGGGCGGCGGCAAAAGTCGTACCCTTCGTGTCTATGTCGATAAGCCCGAAGGCGTTACGCACGAAGATTGCGCCGAGTACAGCCGGGAAATCAGTACGATTCTCGATGTCGAGGATGTCGTGCCGGGCGGTTCCTATCTGCTGGAAGTTTCTTCGCCGGGCTTGGATCGCAGGTTGATCCGCCCCGAAGATTTTGCCCGTTTCCAGGGTAGCTTGGTCAAGTTGACCACCTACGAACCGGTTGACGGCCGGAAGCATTTCGAGGGGCGTCTGACTACGTTTACGAACGGTCTGCTAATCCTTGACCTCGCGGCGATCACGAAGAAAAAGAAGGCGGAACAGCAGGCAACTGGGACGGTTGAAATCGCGTTCGCAAACGTCGAAAAAGCGAACCTGGTTCCAGAATTTTAGTGTAGCGAGAGGGCATGGCCGTGGCCATGCGAGTTGGATGGATCGTTGCTCTGCGAGGCATTTCTCGCGGCGCTTTCGATCCGTCGGCAAGAACTGAGGAAACGAACTGCAAGGTGGCATTATGGCGAGTGAACTTTATAACGTAATCGACGCGCTGAGTCGGGAAAAAGGGATTGATCCGCAGATTGTGGTTTCTGCCGTCGAAGATGCCATCGTTGTCGCCACGCGCAAGTATTACAAGACGCAGGAAAACTTGCGCGCCGTGCTCGACCGCGAAACCGGCCAGATTCGTGCTTACTCGGTGAAGCAGATCGTCGCCACGCCCGAGGAAGTCGAGGACCCCAACGCGCAGATCTCGCTCGAAGATGCGCAGCGCATAAGCCCGGAAGCTGAGGTTGGCAGCGAACTCCTGCAGGAGAAACCGACTGACGTCCTGGGCCGCATTGCCGCGCAACTGGCGAAGCAGGTGATCTTTCAGAAAGTGCGCGAGGCCGAGCGCGATACCGTCTACAACGAGTACATCGGTCGCGTCGGTGAAATTGTCAACGCCACCATGAAGCGCACCGAGGGCATGGACTTGGTCTTCGATATCGGCAAGGCCGAAGCCCGGATGCCGAAGAAGGAGCAATCCAAGCTCGAGTCTTATGCCATCGGCGAGCGCGTTCGCGTCATGATCTGCCGCGTCGAAAAAGCCTCGAAGGGACCGCAGGTCATTGTCTCCCGCGCCGTTCCGGAGTTGGTGACGAACCTCTTCCAGACCGAAGTGCCTGAGATTTACGACAATACCGTGGTGATCCGTGCCGTTGCCCGCGAAGCCGGCGAGCGAACCAAGATCGCCGTCATGTCCAAGGACAAGGACGTGGATGCCGTCGGAGCATGTGTCGGCATGAAGGGCATGCGCGTGCAGTCGATCATTCGGGAACTGCGCGGCGAGAAGATTGACATTATTGAATATCATGAAGACCCGGTTACGTTTGCCGAGAAGGCGTTGCAGCCGGCCAAGGTGAGCCGCGTCAGCGTTGTCGATGCTTCCGACAAACACCTCGAAGTCATCGTCGACGACAGTCAGCTCTCGCTTGCCATCGGCAAGAAGGGCCAGAACGTTCGCCTGGCCGCCAAACTTCTCGGCTGGAAGATCGACATCAAGAGCGAAGAGGAGAAGCGCCAGGAAGTCGAGCAGCAGATGACCGCTCTCGTCGGCGGTCCCTCGACTCCGATCGAGGGTCTCGGCGAGGAACTCGGCGAAGGCATCTTGCAGAAACTTGCTGCGGCCGGCATCACCACCGTCGAATCGCTTGCCGACATGCATCCTGAAGAGCTCGAGCAGATTCCGGGCATTGGTCCAAAGACCGTCGAGAAAATTTCGCTTGCGGTGAATAACTACTTCTCCAGTCTGGACGCCGCCGAAGCGGCCGTCGAGCAACCCGCCGGGCAGGTTGCCGTGGAAGGCGCGGAGGAGATTGGCGAGGCCGCCGTTGCGGAAGCTTCTGCGGCGGAAGAGGTTCCCGGCATCGCGGTGGAACCGGAGCCAGAAACCGAACCGCAACCGGAAGCACATGCGGTGGAGACAACTCCCGGCGAAGAAGATTCCTCAACGGAAGAGAAGTAGCTCCGTTGAATTGGATGAAGTATCGGGACACGGCTTCAGCCGTGTCGTATCGAGTAAGTAGACAGGGCTTTTTCCCTGGGGCATTACGGCACGATCCCAAGACCGTGAGGTTGAGATGAAGGCTTAGCGGCTTAGCAGGGTCACGGAGGAAACGGACGGCGGATGAAGACTCGAATCAACGATTTGGCCCGGGAACTGGAAGTCAAGAGCAGGGCGATTCTCGACGTGCTGACGAAGGTCGGCGTCACCGAGAAGAAAACCCATTCCAGTTCACTCGAGGCGGATGAAGCCGAGAAAGTGCGAAAGTATTTCGCGACGCACGGCGCTTCGACGGGAAGGTCGCGCTCTGCCGCGACCGACGAATTCAAACCAAAAATCGACCTGTCAAAGATCTCCAAACCCGGTGACGCCCTGAAAGCTATTCTCGAACAGAAAGAACATCCTCCGGCTGCGGCTGCCCCTCGCCCTCACGCGGTCAAGCCCGCTGAGGTTGCTACGCCAAAGCCTCTAGTTACCCCTCCCAAGACAATTGTCACGAGGCCCGCTCCTTCTCATGCTCATGGCAGGGCCGCAACTGCCGAAGCCGCCGGTGCGGCCGCGCCGAAGCCGCGTCTGGTTACGCCCGAGAGCGTAGCCGCGCAACGCGCCGCTGCCATGCCGCCGCCGAAGGTTGAGCCACCAAAGCCCGAGCCGGTCGAAGTGGCGCCAGCTCCTGCCGTTCCGAAGAAGCCCGAGCCTCCTGTCGTGGAACCCGAGGTTGTTGCCGTGCCTCCAGTTGCAGCCGAACCAGTTGAGCCTTCGGCCAAGCCAGAACCTCCGGTAGCCGCTGCGCCCACTGCGCATGCTTCGCCGAAGCCTCACGCGCCTGCCACTCATAAGACCGCTGCGGCGCACCCGGCTGGCGGACAGCATCGTCCTGGCCTTCCCATTCCCGGTCAGGCTGCCTCCGGACGTCGCATGATTGTCCCGCAGACTGGCCCGCGCCCTGTATACAAGGCGCCTCCGCCGGTCATCAAGCCGCCCGCCCCTCCTTCTGCTAGTGCGGGGCAGCGGACTGGGCTTCCGGTTCGTGGTCAGCCGATTTTCCAGCGCCCCCGTCCACAGGGACAGGGTGGTGCTCCGGGTTCGCGTCCTCCCGCACGTCCGGGCGAACGCCGTCCCATGCATCCCACTCGCAGTATGCCGAGCAGTGGAGGTCGTCCCCCCATGGGCGGACGCCCCGGCATGGGCATGGGTGCTCCGGGACTTCCGCCTCCGGGTACGCCCCCTCGTCCGGGTGCTCGTCCGGGTGGACCTTCGCGCCGTCCGGGGCAGCGGTACACGCCGCCTCGCGGCAAGGCCGAAGGGCCGATGAAGGGTTTCGTCCCGCCACCACGGCTGTCGCTCTCTACCGAGCCTCTGCCGATCACGCGGACGATCACCATCACCGAAGGTATCAGCGTAAAGGACCTTGCCGAGAAGCTTGGTATTCGCGCCAAGGACCTCATCGCCCGTCTGTTGGCGCGTGGCGTCTTTGCCACCATCAACCAGACGCTCGATGTTGAACTCGCACGCGAGATGGCGCGCCAGTTCGGCGCCGATACCAGCGTCATCACTTTTGAAGAACAAATTCAGCAGGACATCGAGTCGCAGGCCATTGCCGCCAACGACGAGACTGTCTTCAACGAGGTCACGCGTCCGCCCGTTGTCACCATCATGGGCCACGTCGATCACGGCAAAACCAGCCTGCTCGATGCCATTCGTTCCACCGATGTCGCCGGCGGCGAAGCTGGCGGCATCACGCAGCACATCGGCGCCTACAAGGTAAAGGTCAACGACCCCAGCTCGCCGGCCAATGGCCGCGAGATTGTCTTCCTCGACACTCCGGGTCACGAGGCCTTCACCCGGATGCGTGCACGCGGATCGAAGGTCACCGACATCGTTATTCTCGTCGTTGCCGCCGATGACGGTGTGATGCCGCAGACGCTGGAGGCCATCGATCACGCGAAAGCCGCCAAGGTTCCGCTCATTGTTGCCGTTAACAAGATCGATAAGCCCGATGCGCTCCCGGAGCGCGTCAAGAAACAATTGGCCGATCGCGGTCTTATGCCGGAAGACTGGGGCGGCGACACCGTTTTTGTCGACGTCTCCGCCAAGAAGCAGACCAACCTCAAGCTTCTGCTTGAAATGATCTGCCTCGTCGCCGACATGCAGAACCTGAAGTCCACGCCCGATCGTCTTGCGAACGGTACTGTTCTCGAAGCCAAACTCGATCGCGGCCGCGGCCCTGTCGCCACCGTCCTCGTGCAGAATGGTACGTTGAAGACCGGCGAGAACTTCGTCGTTGGAAACATCTTCGGCAAGGTTCGCGCCATGTTCGACGATCGTGGACGCGCACTCGAAAATGCTGGTCCCTCCACTCCGGTCGAAATCATCGGGTTGGAAGGCCTGCCGCAGGCCGGCGACCAGTTCGTCGTCGTTGCCGAGCGCGAAAAAGCCCGCGAAATTGCCGACTACCGCGAAGCGAAGGCCCGCGAACAGCAGCTTGCCAAGAGCACGCGTGTCTCGCTCGAAGGTCTCGCCGAGCAGATCAAAACGGCTGGCATCAAGGACCTGCCCATCATCCTCAAGGCCGATGTGCAGGGTTCCATTGAAGTCCTCACCGACCTGCTCAGCAAGCTTTCCAACGATCAGGTCAAGATCAGCGTTCTGCGTTCCAGCGTGGGCGCCGTCACGGAGGGCGACGTTCTGCTCGCCACGGCATCCAACGCCATCATCATCGGCTTCAACGTCCGTCCCGAGCGCAAGGCGCAGGACATGGCCGAGCAGGAGAAGGTTGACATCCGTCTCCACTCGATCATCTACGAATTGCAGGACGAAATTAAGAAGGCGATGACTGGCCTGCTCGAACCCACCATTAAGGAAACCTACCTCGGCCGTGCCGATGTCCGCGACACTTTCCGTATCCCGAAGGTCGGAACCGTTGCCGGATGCCAGATTTCCGACGGCGCCATCAAGCGCGACGCCGAGGTTCGACTGCTGCGTGACAACGTCGTTATCTTTAAGGGCAAGATCAGCTCGCTCAAGCGCTTCAAGGACGATGCCAAGGAAGTCACGAACGGTATGGAGTGCGGCATCGCAATCCAGAATTACAACGACATCAAAGTCGGCGATGTGATCGAGGCGTTCGTCACCGAAAAAGTTGCCGCCGAATTAAATGTGTAATCTGGAGCAATAGTGATAGTTTTATTTTTCTTTAACTTCCCACTTTGGGCCTCCCTATGATGAGGCCCATTCTTTTTTCGACTTAGGTGCCATCGGATCACGCACCGATGCTGGTAAAAACATAAAGTCTGCGGGGTGAGCGTTCTTGTGTTTGTGTCACGCGCATCTTTTCGCAGCCGATGAGTCCAAACTGGAGCCCCCTACATGAAGCGTATTGTTGTGCTGGTCGTCCTTCTGTTTGCTTGCGCCCTTTCTGCGTTTGCGCAGGGACAGAGTTACGTCTCCCGCTTTGATGCCTTTACCGGCTACTCGTACCTCGCCGCACCAAAAATGAATCTTGTGCAGCGCGGTTTCAACGGTGAGTTTGGAGTCAACATCAACCGCTGGTTGGCTCTTGGAGCCGACTACAGTGTCTTCACCGGACACAGCTCCCTCACCCCTGACATGCTGACCCCGGCCTTGCAACAACAGCTTGCGCCGCTGGCCGGCCTTTTCCCTCCGGGATATGTCCTTGCCGTTCCCTACGACGCCACGACATATACTTACAGCGCGGGTCCACAGCTCAACTACCGGCATTGGGATAAGGTCACGTTCTTTGTGCGCCCGGCGCTCGGAGCCATGCATGAGAAGGTGACGGCCCGGCCGGCCGATGCCCTTCAGACCATGGTCGTCAGCGGACTCGTTCCGGGCAACATCAAGACTGACACCGCAGCTTTCTACGGCGGCAGCGGCGGCTTCGACCTGAATATTTCGAGGCACATTGGTATCCGCCTGGCCGCGGACTTCGTCCACGTCTATCTCTTTAACGGCTTCCTGAAGGAAGGACGCAACAGCGTCCGCTTCTCCATTGGTCCCACCTGGCGCTGGGGAAAGAACGTGAACTAGCGCTACTTCGAGTTCGCATGTTTTCGGATGGCTTCGCTTACGGGCGAAGCCATTTCCGTCTTCCCGCTTTTTCGCGCTCACCCGAGGCGGTGACGAATATCATTGCCAATCCACCGGCACGGGACCAATGTAGGTTTATCCACACGGGCGTGGACGCGTCCTTACCCTGGGAGGCATGCCATGGTTTCCCGCGACGCCGCTGCCGGTTCCCGTGCAGCCTCCCTTGCTATTCGCCGGTTCACCGGTTGGCAGAAGGAGGCACTATGCCAGTCGCGCGACTGAAGGAATACCTCAACAACAATGGCGTTCGCTACACCATAGTCCTGCATCCGACGGCCTACACCTCGGCGGCCGTGGGTGCGGTGACGCACACACCGGGCAAGGAGATCGCCAAGGCGGTCGTGGTCACCGTGGATGGCGTGCTGGCCATGGTGGTGATACCCGGATCGAAGCACGTCAACCTGCGCGCGCTCAAGTCGGCCCTCGGTGCCGGCGAAGTGGCGATTGCCGCCGAACCCGATTTTGCGCACGTTTTTCCCGATTGCGAGGTCGGCGCCATGCCGCCCTTCGGCAATCTCTACGATCTCCCGGTCTACGTCGACGAGACGCTCACCCGTGACGAGGAGATCGCGTTCAATGCCGGCACGCATCGCGAAATGATGCGGCTCACCTACAAGGACTTCAATCGCCTGGTGAAGCCCCAAGTGGTTCATGTCGCCGCGCCCATCGATCAGGAAGACCGCGCGCTGGCGTGGAACCTGTAGCAGGCGCCAACGGGTTTGCGGCCTGAAGATCTGCGGAAGAACAGCGATCGATAGGAGGCGACCGTTCCGTTCGTTGCGGATCTTCAGACCGCATCTTTTTGCTTTCGCTTGAAACTTGAAACCGGAAACTCGAAACTGTCCCTGTGATTGCTCATCTCACGCTCGAACTGCGCATTGAACACGCGCACTCGCTCAAGGACAAGCGGCAGGTTGTGCGCAGTCTCAAGGACCGCTTGCGGCACGAATTCAACGTCGCGGTGGCGGAAGTAGAAGCGACGGATCTCTGGCAGCGCGCGACGATTGGCATCGTCAGCATCTCGGACTCGAAGGATTATCTGCGCGGACTGATGGAAAACATCGAACGCCACGCAACCAAACTCGCCAACGATCTCGGCGCGGAGATGGTGGATTCGTTCGTGGATTTTCCGGAATAGTTGGAGTGGGGAAGCCGAACACGTCACTATCGAGTTTTGGGGATGTCACGCGACGACACACTGATAAGGTTCAAAAGCCGCTTCTCGTCAGCAGTGTGAGCTATTGCAAGTGTCGGCATCCACTCCGCTAGGTTTTCAAGCACGCGGCTATTGCCAACATACGATGCTACTTTTTTGAATTCGCTCTTGGTAGATTTTTGGCTCGCATAGCCAAACTCATTCAAGAAAAGCATAACTAGAAGATGCAGACAAACAAGACGGTCCCATCGCAACCGTTGCTCTTGGCGGCAGAGGCCATCGAAATAGCGGCAGACTTGGTCGAAGCGCGAATCACAACCCAACAAACTACCTAAATCTTCCGAACTCAGTTGCTTTCCATCTACAAAACAAGCGCTGCACACCCTCCGCAATGAATCATGGAAAAAGTGATCCTTGGCATGGTTATGATCGTAAACAATTCCTTTGAACAATTGCACGTCACACAATACCCAGGACCACGCCTTAACCAAGTGCAAGAAATCGAAATCTTCTTTTTCGGCGACCCGCTCGTCGATGAAAAGGACCTCCTTTTCGAAAGCATGGGCATTAGACATGAGAGTGAGAAATCGCAGGACAGAAGATCGGAAATAATAATTAAGCTCCGAAGAGTAGTCCCCGCTAACATTCAGCCATCCAGCCGATTCATTCTCATAGAGATTCCAAAATCTCTTACTTAGGATGTCTGCAGTTTCCACCAATAGGCCGCGGTAACGGGATATCAGATTCCGTACTTTGTTGCGCTGCTTGTACTCGTACTCGACCGCAAGCCTGTCGCGAAGTGACTTCTTCTGTAACCAATACTTGAGAGGCGTATTGATCACTGCTGCGAACAGAGTGAATATGCTAACCAATACCGACGTTCCAGCAGCGATCAAGGCGGCCCAGATTGTCCCGTCTGCTTGTGACATCGACATGTTCAGTACCAGCCTGTTGATTGATTTGGCAGTGTACCACCCCTGCATTCATCACTTGTCAAGTAGTTACAGGTCACAACTTCCCGCCATCTCTCTCAAATCACGGCAAATAGAGTTTCAAAATCGATGTCACCTTTTACCCTTCTGACGTGTCACACTGGATATAGAAGGGTTCGAAACCCGGCGCTCCGTGCGCAAGGTTTTCGAGCCTTTTTTGCTGGTAGCTAACATCTTTCAAATCAATTAATTGCGGCCTAATGCTTGGCGCTCAACAACATGCGCGCTACACGTGCCGCCAACTCATTCATTCCAAAGAACCGCACCCCAGAATGGGGGGAGGGTACCCATGACGACTCCACTCTGCAACCATATCTTTGCCGATGGCAAGCACTGCCAATGTGTAGCACGCCGCTGCACTCGTTATTGCTGCTGGCATTCCACTGAGCGCGACCGTCGCCGTCGCCAGGTTCGCATCGTGCTCCAGCCATCTCGCCGCGCACGCACCGGCATTTACCTCAAGCCGCTCAACGACGCGGATGCGATTCGATCAAATATCCGTCAGGTCTCCGATGCTCTCATCGACGAGCGCATCGACTCTTCACGTGGGGGATTGATACTTCATGGACTTGCACTTGCCTTGGGAACTATTCCTTCACCGACCGTTCTGGGTGTTGCGGATCGAACTTGATGGCGATGCGAGTGTCGCGCGGGTAGAGGGCGAAGAATTTCTCGGCGGCTTTCTTCGCTCGCAGAAGACTCAAGTAGTGGCGGAACTCGCCGGAGTGGTATTCGTCGTTCGCGATGTAGGAGTAAGTGACGGCCGCGTAAGGGAAGTCGCGCAGGGGATCTTCGAAGCGATGCCCCGTGACCGTGGCCTCCGCGTAAACCCAGGTGGCGGCGCGCTGGAGAAGAAAATAGTGGCGCACGCGGCGGCCGATCCAGCCGCCGATGCGAAACGAAATGGTGTAGTCGAACATCGTGGGAAGAAAGCATAGCCGAGGCGACTGAAAGAACGCTACACCAAAGCTTTTGTCATCCCGAGCGTGCGCGTCTGCGGCTTCGCCGCATTCTATTGCGCATCCTCGCTCGGAATGACAATACTTATAGATTTCCTTATTCCTCTGTGGGCAGCGTCACGTTCTGCTGTTACAAAGACACTTCATGTCGCGCTTCAACCTCAAAATCGTGATACATTAAACGGTTTACCCGGTCTCGGTATTTGGCGCCGTGTAACGGGCACGAATACTGATTGATAGGAGTCTGCCGAGAGGCGGCGAAGATTATGGAGAATCGCGGTTCACAACATCACAGGGAGCGGCTGATTCTGGCCTTTCGCGACGAGCTGGGGACGATCCTGGCGGGCGAGTTGGGCGATCCG
>Ga0307375_10001448_pt1 | contig 25881 bp, 25 predicted proteins | sample TR1MG_FD_202531 | JGI IMG/M metagenome (GOLD analysis project Ga0307375, IMG submission 202531) | Soil microbial communities from Risofladan, Vaasa, Finland - TR-1 | ecosystem: Environmental > Terrestrial > Soil > Coastal area > Acid sulfate soil | place: Finland: Risofladan, Vaasa | collected...
GCAAATTGCCTTAACTCATTTGTGTCACAGAACTATTATGAAGTATGCAGACAAATTTGATGATGACAGTTTTAATCATATGCTTGACTTTGAAATAGGCGGAGACAAGAAAATTGGGAATGTTACTAAAGGCAAGGCTGATGCAAATTTTGTGTTCATTGAAACAGATAATGATAGAATTTATGCAAATCGTTACGACTTTATTGATTGCTCTAGTTGGTTGGACTGGAAAAATTTACAAGATGGACAACTTGTATCGTTCGAGACAGGGACAAATCAACAAGGTGACTGTGCAAAGAATATTAAGTTGATATACACAAATAATAAGTGAGAAGAGAAACGGCATCCGCTAACATCGTATATAAAACATTTGGCAATCAGTGGGTTACCAAGCATTTCAACTCGTATCAAAGGCACTTGTAACTTGACAGGTAAGTGCTTCGAAATGACAAACGTTTTATATACATAACCGTTAGCGCTGCTTGACGGTGCGGGGGCTACCCATCCCCTGTGGATCCTGCTCCTTTTTCGAAATAGTTGAAATATTTACAATATTTATAATAGTTACAATAGTTAGAATAAGAGAAATAGCTGGAATAGTTTGGAATTCACTTGAATATTAGCTACTTTTCGCATACCCCTTGAGGATGGAAGCGGTAAGTAGGGATGCTTTCTGCCAGTGCCAAAATAGGGGGCTCGACAAATCTTGTTGGGAATAAAAAAGCGGTCCTTCAAAAGACCGCTTCTTTTTTTGTGGGTTAACTGTAGCTAAAGTAAAACGTATTGAGATTTTAAGGGTGACCATGCTCCGTTATCATCCTTCACTCTAACGGTAATAAGCTTCTGTCCAGAACTGCCAAAAACATACCTAACGCTGCTTAAATCAGAAGTAAACGTATATGTTTGAAAGGTATACTCATAAAGCACTATATGGCCGCCAAAACGAGCATCTTGGTCAAATGAGCTGGAAGCATCAACCTCATACTCGTATGGACTTGAAGCACCTATTTTCGTCACAACCATATTCGCCACCGGGGGTAAATTTGAAAAAACAGTTAGCTGCAGCGTAAATTTTGAAAATTTACCGTAGCTATCAGTGGCCGAAATGTTAACATTTTCAACTCCTGATTGAATACCTGAAATTGTGATAAGGTCATTCTTAACCAAAATAGCCTCCTGTGTATTCGAGCAAACCACCTTGGCTGTAAGGCTTTCCTCGTCAGAAATATCATAGGAAAGTTGGTAGCTATAACCTAGCTTTGTTGAATCAACCAGAACGCTATCATTAACTTGCTGGCCGTGAAGGAAAACTTTTAAAATTGGTGCGCTATCGTGCGCCTCAAAGTAATCCTTCCTGTTATCACAGCCGTAAAGCAGCATTGCTGCTACGGCTGTTAAAATAATTTGCGTTCTCATTCCTTTATCAGTTTAACGGTTACGACTTTACCGGAACCTGTAAGCAACCGCAAAAAATAAACTCCAGGCATAAGCTCTGAAATACTAATTCTGCTGGATTGATCCGGGCTTTGAATAGTCTTATAGAGGGTTCCAATTGCGCTGTAAATGTAGATAGCACTTAAAGATTGGCTTGCGGTAACCGTAATATCTCCCTGCGTTGGATTAGGAAAAACTGTTATATCACCTAGGTTATTTTCGTTTATGCCGCTATTTAGCGGGTAAACAGAAATTGCATTTAAAACCTTCAGGGAATCTTTACAGTTCTGCTGGCTGGTTACCTTCAGAATAACGCTAAACTTGGTAATAGTATCACCAACAACGTTGTAGTAGTGAACAGGGTTTTGTTCTGAAATCAAATCACCATCGTAAAAATTCCATAAAAAGCTGCTGGCGTTGGTGCTAGTGCTGGTGAAGTGAACCGGGTTACCAACGGTAACCTCTGAAGCATCAAAAGTAAAGTTAGCCTTTATTGGGTCAACCTTCACTACAATATTTAGGGGGTCACTTGCACAGCCATTGGCAAGAAACGCTTTAACGGAAAGCGAAACATCGCTTGTTAGGTTGAGCAAGCTAACTGTTGAAGCTTGAGCTATTATTGCCTCGTTAGAGTCAAACCACTTATAGGAATACTGAAGCGGTGGCGTAACGTTAAGCGATACGTCTGAATACTTACAGTAGTAAGGCATAACACTCACCAGTGGAGCGGTAACAAAGTTTGAGACTGTAATTTTTACAACGTTGCTATATACTGTCGCACCCATTGAAGAAACTGCACGACGGTAAAATTTATTGGTAGTAAGGCTTGGTAAAACAAGGCTTTCGTTTGTTTCTCCAGGAATATTTACCCAATTAGCTGCATCGTCAGAAACTTGGTATTGAAAAATAAAATTGCCATCTGCACCTGCTGGACTTGTAACGTTGGTAAGTGCTGCTGGCGTTGAATTGTAGCAAATGGTTTGATTTGCTCCAATTACGCCGGGCGTTAAGGAGTTTAGAACGGTTACCACAATGGTATTTGATTCCGTATTTCCACAACTTCCGGAAAATTCAACCCGCTTGTAACTGGTGTTTAGCGTAAGGTTGCTAGTTTCGCTATAGGTGCTGTATGTCGCTCCCGGAATATCAACAAACTGTGCACCACCAATACTTTTTTTCCACTGAAAGGTAAAGCTACCCGTTGAGCCTGTTGGTAGCGCAATGTTGGTAAATGGGGCGGGGGTGCTGTTGAAGCTAATGGTTTGATCTGAACCAATAATTCCAGCAACTTGCTGCGGGTAAACGGTAACGGTTATCACGTTGCTTTCAGCGCTGCCGCAGCTGGCCGCTGTTGAAACGCGCTTAAACTGAGTTGTAGTTGTTAACGGTTCCGAAATATAGGAGGCGTTGGTTGCACTGGAAAGCAGCAACCAGCTCACCCCGCTATTTTCGCTTTTATACCATTGGTAGTTTACCGTATTTCCTCCCCAGCTGCCATCGGTAACGCTGGTTAGCGGAGCGGGTGCGCCATTGTAGCAAACCGTTTGGGTTCCGGAAATAGCACCACCGCTTACGGTTGGAAAAATTTGAACCAGCACAATATTTGATTCTACAGGGGTGTATGCACCAGAGCTAACAACCCTTTCGTATTCCATTGGCTGGGAAAGCGTTTGAGTTTCTTGGTACTCGCTGCTGTTTGTGTTGGGTATATCTACCCATTGGGTTTGTCCATAAACCCGCTTTCTCCACTGAAAGGTGTAGGTTCCTGTTGCGCCTGAAGGAGAAATAATATTTGTAAAACGTGCTGGCACAGAATTGCTGCAAATCTGCTGTGATGTAGCAATTGAGCCGGGCGAAAGCGCACCAAGAACGGTTACCGCAACGGTATTGGATTCCGTGCTGGTGCAGTTGCCAGAAAATTCAACCCGCTTGTAGTTGGTGTTTAGCGTTAGGAGGCTTGTTTCGCTATAGGTGCTGTAGGTCGCTCCAGGAATATCAGCAAACTGACCACCACTAACGCTTTTTCTCCACTGGTAGGTAAAGCTACCTGTTGAGCCAGTTGGTAGCGCAACGTTGGTAAAGGGGGCGGGGGTGCTATTGTAGCTAATTGTTTGATCTGAAGAAATCGACCCTGCAACCTGTTGCGGGTAAACGGTAACGGTTATCACGTTGCTTTCAGCGCTGCCACAGCTGGCCGCGGTTGAAACGCGTTTAAACTGTGCTGTGGTGGTTAGCGGTACCGAAATATAGGAGGCAATAGTTGCACCGGGAAGTAGCGACCAGCTCACCCCGCTATTTTCGCTTTTATACCACTGGTAGTTTACTGTATTTCCTCCCCAGCTGCCATCGGTAACGCTGGTTAGCGGAGCGGGTGCAGTATTATAGCAAACTGTTTGGGTACCCGCAATGCTGCCACCGCTTACAGTTGGCAAAATTTGCACCAAAATAGTATTGGATTCAACGCTACCACAGCTTGCATCAGTTACAACCCTTTCGTATTCGGTTGACTGAAAAAGCGGTTGAGTTTCTTGGTATGTGCTGCCGTTGGAACTGGGAATCATTGTCCAGTTCGATGTTCCATAAACTCTCTTATACCATTGGTAACTAAAACTATTTGAGCCACCAGAAGCGAGTGATAGGCTTGTAAACTGTGATGGTAAGCTATTGTAGCATATTTGCTGGTTACCGGAAATAGCACCAGGTAAAAGAGGGCTTCTTGTGGTTACCACAATGGTATTAGATTCAATTGTTCCACAGCTGCCAAAGTTGGCAACACGCAAATAGTTGGTGTTTGCGGTAAGGTTGTTTTGCTCAATATATGTAGCGGCGTTGGAGTTTGAAATATCATACCAGCTTGAGCTTCCCGCTGCTTTCATTCTCCAAGTAAAAGAGTAGCTGCCGCTACCACCAGAAGGAAGCGTAACATTCGAAAATCCAGAAGGTTTTGAATTGTAGCAAATGGTTTGAGTTCCCGAAATGCTACCTGCACTAATTTGAGGGTAAACCGAAATGGTTACAGTATTAGATTCAGGCGCACCGCTACCGTTGTCAAAGGTAGCTACTCGCTTGTAGTGCATAAGGTCTGTAGATGGATAGGTTGGAGTATAGCTTAAGCCAGTTGCTCCGCTTATAAGATGCCAAGTTGTTGTAGGTATTACAACGACATCACTTGTCCAATACCAAGCAATGGTGTAGCTTCCCCCTCCGGTTGGTGGCGTTACGCTTGTTAGTGGGCTTGGCGTTGTGTTGTAGCAAATGGTTTGGTCTGTTCCAATAGTGCCACCGAGCGGTTGCGGTAAAACAGTAACAATAATTTCGTTACTTAATAAACTTGTATAGCCTGAAAGTGTTACCGCTGTTCTGTAAGAGGTTGTAACAATTAAATGGTCTGTAACAGTAAAATAAGTAGTATAGTTAGTGCTTGCAAGCCTACCATACGCATCACAGGCTGAACCAGGTATATCAACCCATCCAGCACCCTCGTTTTTTTGCCATTTAATAGTAATCATTCTTGTTTGATTACTACCACAAACAGCGTATGATAAAATCTTAATATTTACTGGTACGGCATTATAAAAAATGGTTTGACTAGTGCCAATCGTTCCACCTGTATCGGTTGAAAATCCAGAATACGCAAAGGAAAAACTCAGTGTAATCAACAACAGAAATTTTTTCATAGCTAGGGTTTTTTAAAAGTTGTAGTTTATGCCCAATCGTGCAATAAAGCTGGTGCTACCCAGCTTGCTCAGCTGTATAAATCGCTGGTCAACGTCTAGGTTGATCATCACGCGGCCGCTTAGGTAGTACTCCGCACCTAAGCCTATCGTTTCACCCAAAAAGAAGGCGTTTTGCTGCCTATCCAGCACGGTGTTGGTCAAGTACTCCACTCCGGCTAAAAGGCCAGCCTTTGCGTTAAAATATACCTTTTCACCAGCATAGGCGAAGGTGTAAACCAACTCGGGGTTGGTTTGAATAAGCTGCGCCTTGCTCAGGGTAAAGCTCAGCCGCTCGTACTCCAGGCTCACCCGGTAGGCAAGGTTGTTTTTTTGGTAAAAAGTTGCCCTTGCCGAAAGGTTAAGGCCATCCTTTACAATTCCCGCGCTTATACCAACGGTTTTGCTGCCATCTACGTGAACAAGCTGCGCGCTGGCCGCTCCGGAAAATGCCAGGAATAAAATGAATACAGGTAGGGTTTTTTTCATGGTTTTTGGCTTTACTCGAACACTTGAACGTTGAGCATTTTGCTGCCCGGTATCTCTATGTTGGGGTTGCGCGTTCCCTTCAGCTCCCGGAGCTGAATGGTTAGCGTTCCGTTTTTTCCTCCGGTGAAGCGCTGAATAACGAAGCCGAGCTGCTCGGTACTGTAGGCTTTGATCACCTTAACGGTGGATTGGTGAACGATCTGCACCCGCTGCTCAATCTTTGCCTCGTTGCGCTTGAACCCCTTGCGCTTGCCCTCCACCACCTTAAAGTAGGCGCCATCAAGATTGTAGTCGCTCCCGGTGTTGTTGCTCACGATCAGCTTGAAGTAGGTATAGCTGTCATCGTTCTTGATGTTGGCTACCTGAAAAACGAGGCCGTTCTCAATGGCCCCAATCGAGCTGTACTCGGCGGGTTCTGCCATTACGCTGTCCATGCGCTCCTTTATCCTCGCCTCGCTCTCCTGTGGTGAAGCGGCGGGGGCTGCTGCCTCCGCGTTGGTAAGCGGTGTGGTGGTTGGCCGCTTGGCCTCCGGCTCCACAAAGCTGTAGAAAACCTTGGTTGAATCGCCGTACTTGATCGTGCCAAACCATATGTTGCCGTTTGCCAGCTTCACGTTTATGGAGGTCAGCGGTGCGGCGGGGTCGTTGCCGCGAATGATGCAGCTCCTACCCGTTTGAAAAACATCGTAGTACTTGAAGTGGCCGTTGCTGGTTGGCGGGTTGTTGCCAAAGATGGTCAGCTTTACGGAATCGGTAAAGTTGAGCGTGGCCGTGAAGTTGTTGTTCACCTGAATGTTTCCCATGGGGTACTGGGCAAGCGCAAGGCTCGAAAAAACGGTGAATACCGCAAAAAGTATATGCTTTCTCATGCTACTCCTGTTTTATGTAAACCTTATAGCCTTGCATAAGGTCAATGGTTGGTTCCTTCTTCTGGTTTATGGCTCTAACGGTGTTATCCAGCGCGCTCACCGCAAGGTTTACGCCGCTACCTACAAGGCTACCGGTTGCGCTTGAAGCAATGTTGCTGGCCGCATCGTTGGTGGTCTGGCTGGTGCTCTCCCTCATGGCCTCGTTTAGGTTTCCCTCCACCGGAAGGCCGCGCGAAAACTTCTCGTCGTACACCACCACGTTGCTCAGGCTATACATTTTGCCATCGGTATTCATTACCTGCGTTATGTAAATATTAAAAACGCCACCGCTCTGAACGGCCTTGCCGTACAGCACGGCGTTTTTCTTTAGGTCGATTCCGCTAACCGTGCAGTCCTTCAGCAAAAAGAACACTACGGACGATTGGTTTTTAATCTTGGTGTCCTCCTCCAGCACGGCGGGAAAAAAACCGCTGGTTCTCGTGCTGGCAACCTCCTGGGCAGGTCTGCTCTCAACGGTTTTTTGAACCGAAATGCCGAAGCCTCCGGGGTCGTTTTCGGCTGGCGCGGCCTCCGATTTCGGGGCGGCGGGCTGCTCAACCTTCGCGCTGGTTCGTGGGGTTGCTGCTCTGGTGGCAGTTCTTCTGCCCTCTACCGCCTCGGCGGTGCTGGTTAGCCGCGGATCCTCCTTTACCTTCGGTGCTGAATCGCTGCTATAGGTCTTGAAGTCCATGTTGCTTGCTACGCTCTGCTGGTTGTCGGTTTCCTGTGCCCTGTTCGCGTTGGCAAGGCGGCTGTTGTAGTCCTCCTTAGCCTCTGCCTGGCTTCTGTCCGTCATGATCGGGGCGGTAAAATCCGTTGCCTGCACCGTTGAGCTTTTCTTGGATGTCAAGTTCACCGTATAAATCACTGCCAGCAAGAAAACAACTCCCAGCACACCAATAAAAATGATCTTTCCCTTTTCCATTGCGTTACGGTATTTTGTTTCTGTTGGTCTCCAAAAAGTTTGTGATTAGCAAGCCGTGGGGGTTCAGCGGGTAGTTCCGGCTCACAAAAACAATGTTGCCCTGCGTTTCAAAGGTGTACTTCTCGGTGGCGTTGTCCTGGGTAATGGTAAGCAAAACCTTCACCCGAAAGGTGTAGGGTTCGCTGTTGCCCATTACCTGAATATCCTCCGGGTTGATCACCACCTCCTGCTTTATTCCGTATAGCTTAACCTTGCTAAACCAGCCATCATTCTTGCGCTTGATGTAGAGTTGCTCTACCGATTTATCCCCATACCAAAGGGCTTTTTCAATGTTTCTGTCCACGTTAAATGCATCGTAACCGTAAAAGAATTGATGAAACTTTTCTAGGTGGTCCTTGATCTCCACCTTGATGTTTTCATCCCGCTGCATCCACTTGAATGGTATGACCTCGCCGTTGGCATCTAGCACCAAAACGGTGTTGAGCTGCTTTTTGTAAAGGCTGTTGAGCGCAACCCCAAAGACTACGCTTGCGCAAATAAAGGCAGCAGTCAGCGCCCAAACCACCATGCGGTTTACCAGCAGGGTTTTATAAATGTCAATTTTTGGCTTGTCCATAGCTATTTAAATAGTTCCTTCATAAATGGAAGCGCGCTCCTGTAGAGCTTCAGCTTGATAATAATCACCAGCAGCAGGGCTATAATTTCAACCATCCCACCTGAAACAGCCATGGTTGCCGCACCTATTACCGTAGTGGTTGAAATCATTCGTATCACTCCATCGTGCAGCTCGTTCACAAAAACTGTGGCAAATATGTAGGGAATGATCACCAGAAAGTAGATGGCATACATCTTAAAAATGGTGTAGATGTAGTCCCTCAGCTTGTCGTAAATGGAAAGCGCAACCAGAAGAGGTGCAAAAATTTTAATTAAGCCCATCACAAAGTAGCGCTGGGCAAGAAAGGCTGGATAAATCAGAAAGTCAATGATCTTAAGAATGAATTCCAGCACGTAGGAAGCCGAGCCTCCAATATAGCTCATGGGATTAAGGTATGAGGCTATAAGCGTCAGCTTACGAAGCATTCCATTTGCCACCGTTTCGTTTGGTTTTGGCAACTCTAGGTGCACGTTGGTTATGTTCTGGTAGTCCGGGAACTCTGCCGTCCACTTGGCCGTTATGATCGATTCAATCCAGGCGCAAATGGAGTCAAAAACGTCTAGCAGCTGCGGTATTAGCGCAACCAAAAATAGCAAAAACACCATGCGGTAAAGGGTTTCCGGTGAAAAGCCGTCTGTTCCCTCGTTGAATACCTTACCGTTGCGGCTGAAGTTCCTAAAAATGCTCTTCAGAAGGGTGACAATTAAAATGGTCGCCCCTATCGCGCGCGAAGCGTTAACGAGGTAGGAAATATCACCCGCGAAGATGTCCTTGTAGACCTTATCTAAAAATACTAAATCCATGGGTGGCTATTTAAAGATGGTGTTTAAATAGTGGAGCGTTCGAACCTGTGTGCGCTGGAAGTCCAGCAGCTCAACCTGTGCAATAAAATCATTCACAACGGTAAGGTTGTCGTGCAGGTCCTTCAGGGCGTTGCGTATGGCGTTCAGCCGCTCCGCGTCCGTCATGGATGCGAAGTTATCCGTCACCACGATGGTAATGGTTGAAACGGCGTAGCTGGTTTGTGATACTAGCAGCATCAGCGATTCGTTAATCTCGCGGTACTCCGTGGGCGAAAAGCAGCTGTGGTCATTTAGGGTTCCCATTACCCGGCGCACGTTGGCGTAGGCGTTGCTTACCTCCAAAAGGGCTTCCTCTAAATGCCGGTAGTCTGCTACCCTGCGGTTGATCTCAATGAGCCGCTTGGTGGCATCCTTCAGCGTTTGTAGCGACAGCTCTCCGGTTGAAACAACCGTGGAAAGCTGTGCTATGGAGGTAATGCGGTCGGCCTTTTCTGCCGCGGCTTTGGCCTGTTCCTGTATATACCATTCAGGACTTCTAACTACCACAACAGCACCCTGTCCCAGGGCAAATTGCTGGTAAATAACGCTAAGGAGAAAAAGTAGTAGTAGCTTCTTCATATGCTAGGGTTTTAGTTCTTGGTGCTGCTGTGCTGCTCTATCGCGGCCTCCATGCTTCCTGTTTTTTTATAGAGCTCCATTACCTCTGTATAATCCTTGCCCTCGGTTGCAAAGGCAAGCAGCACCTTCTTGGCAAGCTCTAGGCGCATGATGTTGCTCTCAGATCCTATCTTGAGCAAAAATTCTGAATACTTGATGCGCCCGGTAAAGTTGTACTTAATGCTGCCGAGCTGGTTCCGGTCGTGCTCCTTCAGGGAAAGCCGCTCTATGAGTTCATCGTAGCCCTTTTCGTTCTGCATGATATACATTACCTGCGTATTGTCAATCATGGCGCTGGATGCATCGTTTTGCGGCAGCTGGCTGGGTGACTGTAGCACAATCCCAATGGCGGCCTCCTGCTTTCTGGCCGCTTGGTAGAAGTATTCAGCGGAGGAAAGCACCGAGGGGAACTTGAGCATCTTGGCGAACTCGTCAAAGAAAATTACGCCCTTAGTGCTCCGGTCCCTCCAAACCACCTTCTGCACAGCCTCGCTGATCATGTGCAGCATGATGGTAAGCAAAACGTGGTTATCCTTGATCTCGTCCAGCTCAAACACAATAAACTTCTTGCCCTCAATGCGGTGGCTTTCGTCGGTTTTTGCCTCAAAAAGAAAGGCGTAAATGCCCTTGCCTACAAACTCTGAGGTAATGTGCAGGAAGTCCTCGATATCGAAGAACTTAGGGCTTAAGTCCAGCACCTTCATTATGTCCTCCTTGTTCTGGTTCACAAAGTCGTAGAACTGTGGAAAGGAGTGGTCTGAGGAAATGGTTTTGTAGTAAAGGGTTACCACCTTACGCAAGCTCACCGCCTCGTTGTCCTCTGGTAGTCGGTCGCGCTTCCACAGCTTAAAAACAAAGGTCGAAAGCTCGTCTATTTTGCTGGCTGTGATCGCCTCCTCCCCCTCCACAAAGAAGGGGTTTAGGCCAATTCCCACGCCGTCTTGGTACTTGATGTAAACCGTATCGTCCGGGTAAAGCAGGGAAAGCTTGCGGTAACTGTCTCCCAGGTCAATAATTACAATGCGGATATTCTGCTCGTAGAATTGCCGGAAAATATGGTTTGCCAGCACCGACTTACCCTCTCCGGTGGGGGCAACAATAAAGAAGTTTCGCGCTTTTATGCGCTTTCTGTCCTCGTCCCAAACGTCCCGCTTCACCGGAATGTTAAACACGCGGTCGTTAAAGTAAATGCCCTTATCGTCGTTTTTGTAGCTGGTAACGTTCGTAAAGAAGCAGAGGCTCTGCTGCAGGTCGATAGGCTGAATGATGTTCGCCTGGTCAAGGTTGCCCACGTTGGCAAAAAAGGAGTTAACGAAGAGGTTTTTCCGGTTCTCCCCTGTGGGTGTATACGGAACAATATCCATGTTCTTGAGCTCGTTGGCAAGCCGCTGCTCGTTGCCCTTAAGTTCGGCCTCGCTGTCCGCAAACAGCACAACGTTGAAGTGGGCACCGGAAAGAATAACCTTTTCATCGTTGCCAATTTCCTCCAGGAAGCTGCCCAGGTTGGCCGCATCCGTTTCGTACTCCTTCTTGAAGCGGCGCGCACCGTAGAGCATGGTTCTTTGGGTTTCCAGCTTGTCGCGCTCCCGCTTGTGATCTTTCAAAAATATAATTTGGTTGTAAACGTGATCAAATGGCAGGTAAAGCCCAAGGCCATCGGCATAACCAGTATGGTAAACGTAATCCCCCGCGCTCATTTTTTGGTCAAAGGAGCATGTTTTTACCTGCTCCCCCAGCTGCTTGAGCTGGTTAACGGCCATCACGCTAATATGCTTGCTGCCAACCGTCATTTTATCCAGGTCTACGTCGGTAAACCTGTCCTCGTAAAATCCGTTGAAGTAGGAAAATTCTAGGTACTTAAAAACATCCTCCGTAATCGGCTCCATCGAGATATAGCGCGAGTTGTTCACGTAGTCTAGGCATCGCTCAACGGTCAGCTCAAACTTGTGCTGGCGTTCGTACTCCTTTAGGTACTCAACAGTTTTTATGGGTTTTTTGAAGGGGTTTTTATACCCATCGTTAACCACCTTTCCGTTTTCGTTAAAAACGAAAAATATAAACGAGTGGTGATCGCTGTAGGCCCTTCCCTCAAAGTGCTTCTGCGTTTCGCGCTGCAAAAAGGTTTTCGCTGGCATACCGTAGCTGTCGAAGCGTTTCCTAAGGTATATGTCGCACTTATGCACCACCGTTCCTTCCTCAAAGTCACGCAGGGCATTATACCAAAGGTCGTGCATGGTGTCAAAGTCCTTTTCTGCGCTGGCATAAACCTCCCGCAAGGCAAGGCGAAAGCCGTAAACCACAGAGCCGTTGTTCGTGTAGCATCGGTTGCCCTCCCGGTATAAAACGGATGGTGTTTCGCTAAGTCTTACTTGCATGGGGTTACTTGTAGTTGTCGGTTATAACGGTTTTGGGAAATTTCTCATTCAGAATAATGCTGAATAAATCTCCGGTATTCAGCTTGCGAAGAACAAAGAAGGAGGTAGCGAGAACGGAAAGGGCGGCCAAAAACCGAAACAGCGTTACCCCGCCAATCAGGGAAAAAATGGCTACCGCTACTATCCCCGCAAAAATGTAGAAAAGAGGCAGCCGCAACCCTAGGATATACGGCTCCTTGTTCACATTTTTATTTACCCTGTAAGTTTTCATTACAGAGCCATGCTCATGATGCCGGTGTAAATTGCCGCAATCACAAACAGCACTCCCAGGTAGATAAAAATGTTGGTTATGCCGCCCTTAATGTCGCGGTGCTCCCCAAAGAACTTGCCCATGTTCATGAGCGCACCCGCAATAAAAACGATGGCCGCAACAATCGGGAAAAGTGGTTTTACCCACGTATTGTTAAATTCGTTGAGCTTGGTAGTTGCCTGTGCTAGGGCTGGAACCATGGAAAGCAACATCAGGACTGCAGAAAGAAAAATCTTTTTCATAAAGCTAGATTTAGGGTTTAATACATTTAAAAGTTAAAGGTAAAGAATATATTAATGCCAATCCATATACTATAAAAAAATATAGTATATAATTATACACCAAGCATTGTTAACCTAAATGTATTATTTTTACAGCCTCAATTGGCAAAAAATGGAAGATTATAACGTTGATATACTGAGAGCTTCAATGCATAGCGCGCTAATAGAAAAGCTGGTTGCCCTGTATAAAAACGAAAAGTGGAAGTATACGCTCATAAAAAATGCAAGGGAAAAATACAGCTGCTCCTTGCAGTATAACCAGCTCAACGAGTTCGAAGCCGGAAAATCAAGGGGTGAGCACATAATCCTCATTATGTTAGCTGAAATACTTACCCAGCAAAATGGCGTAAAGCTTGATATTTCCAGCGAAAGCAGCGTAAAAATAGATTAGTGTGAAGCTCAATAATAGTGCAAGCGCTACTCCAAGCTCTTCACTTCCTCCATTATTTTATTAAAATTGTCGTTGATTTCCCGGTCTGTGATTAAATGCTTCACCTTGTTTTCAATTCGCTGAAACGGAAAAAGGCCAAAGTTGTACAGCTTATCCTTGCCATCGGCAAACATGAAAAACTGCCCGGCCTTCATCCCTGTAAAGTCTTGGTTTTTATACTTGGACGTTTCGCGCGTTCCCTCTGAGGTGCGCGTATCTCCCCCCATCAGCGCGCTTGAGTAAGATTTTGAAACGGTGGCCTTCTCAATTTCCTCGCTAATATTCTTGTAGTACTTCACGCTGTCGGGGTCGTTGGTCTTGCCTATCATCTGGTAGGAAAGGTTGGAAAAGAGTGAGCGGGTCACCAGGTCGCCGTAGTTCTCCCGCGAAAGCGCAATGTCCTGAGTAGAAAAAACCGTGGCAATGTTGTAGCTGCGCATGGTGGCCGGAATCTTCGAAATGCCATCAAAAAAGAAGGTTGTTCCCTCGTCCAGGAGCAGGAAGCTGCCCGGCCGGTTCCTTACTTGCATGCTGTTGATTGCCGCCGCCATGATCACCGAAATAAACGGCGCGTTTGCCCTTTCAATGCGGGGATCGTTAACAATGCAAAGGAAGGTGGGGTTGTCCGGGTTGTTCACGTCCAGGTCTACCTCGTTGGCGCTCATTACCCAAAAAATGGAAGGTAAAGCTAGGTCAGTAAGGGGTAACGAAAGCGAAGCTTTCACCCCGGCAACTTGGTTTTCCGAAATAAGGGAATCGATAAGCGGCGCACCAATTGCCAGCGAGTAAGGGTTTTTGGAGATAAACTTGGCTATCTCGGCGGGGGGGCGCACGAGGCAAAACGCAACCGCGTGGGGCAGGGTGCACATTTCCGGGTAGTCAACCTTCAGCCTCCAAATAACGGCCGCAAGGGTTGGCTCCGGTATCTTGTCGAAAAAGTTGGTCCCGGAATCCTTCACGTTCCCCGCCTTTTTCAGGTTGGCAAAAATGAGTTTGGTCATTTGCCGTAGGTGCTGCTCAGTGGGTATGTACTTCGGGTGAAAGGGGTTCACCCGGTCGGAGTACATGGGGGCGTGGGGTATGATCACCGATTGCTTAACGGTGGAGTTCTGAAAAAAGTAGCGCGCAATTTCCGTTAGCTCACCGTTCTTGTAGTCGTAGCAAAGGCAGGGAATATTCTTCTCCCCCGCGTGCTTCAGGATGGGAACAAAGCCGCTCTCGGTTTTTCCGGATCCCGCGCTGCCAAAAATTGCCATCCCGCGCTTGATGTTCTGAATGATCAGCGGCTTTGATCCATGAATTGGGAACTTGACGCTCCAGGTGGGGTCAAGCTTTACCCTCTTGCGCAAAAAACTGCGGTCGGATGCCAGCAAAAAAATAAGCGTCAGCGTGGCCGAAAGTAAAAATATACCCAAGTGCAGCTGCCAGGAATACCGGAATAGCGCCGCAAAAAATAGGTAAACCCCGCCCTGAATGGCTGCAAGGTAGAAAACCTTGTAGTAGTACCGCTGCCCTGCTGTAAGAGCAACCAGCTGCAGAATGGCAACCGCTAGAACAACGGTGCTCAAAATGAGTATCGAGGTAAGCGAAAGGTGGTGAAGGTAGGGCAAAACATTTTTCATGGTGGCTGCTTTAAAGGCCGCTGTTCAGGCCGGTTTGCAAAATTTTCTTTCCGATATCCAGCGCAAGCTTGGCCGGGTTGTGAACGTAGCTAATTGCTCGAATGCACTGCGAGGCTCCCGGAACCTGCCGGAAAGCGGCCGTAAGCAGCTCGAGCGGATCTTTCGCCTTGGCAATGGCCGAAACGGTTCTTACGGCCCTCGATGCCTTGGCTCCTTCCCGAACTAGAGGAACGTCCTTAAACGTTGCAAGGGCAACGCTGCGCATGGTGTTTTTCATGGCGTACCGGTGCTCAAAGGTGTGGTGCTGCGCACGGTCGTAGCGAAAGCGACCGTCAAAGCTTTTCTCGCACGTCTGCACAAACTGCTTGCGGTCAAAGCCATAGTGAGATTTATTTAGGTTGCTCTGTGCGCCTCTTGCGTTAGCCATTGGGCTTAGCCTAATTTTGTTAGTAATGTCTTTCCGTGAAACAACAAGGTGAACGTGGGCTTGTAGCCCCTCCTTTTGTTCCCCAACCCTGCGCAAGCCCTCCCGCACCTCCGGGCTGTCTTTACCGTAGTAGCGGGTATGCTCCACCTTTCCGTAGTAGAGCAGGTTTTCCCCTGTAAGGCCACGGTTGAAGTTCTTGGCGTACTCATCCATTACCTGCCGCGAGTAATCCTTCAGCGCACCCTCAAACCGCTTCAGCTCGGTGGCCGTCAGCTGGGAAAGTTCCTTTACGTCCCGGCCTGTGATCTGCTTGAGCATAAACCGCTGCTCCGGCTGGCTAGGGTTTACGCTGATCATGTAAAACTTGGCCTCGTTTTTCCCCAACTTGGCCTTGTTCCAATCGAGCTTATTCTGAACCGTGTAGCCCGAAACGTCCTCGCGCAGCTGGTCAAAAAATAGCTCGTGTTCCAGTGGATCTCTTTCAAGGTTCTCCTTGGAAAGATAATCCACCAGGTATTTAGCGCTACCCCTGTTCTTGGTTCCCTTCTCGGAATGGATCTTCACGTACACGCTTACAGCTTTTTTAGAAATGCTCGGTAGTCGTTAATGTCTGCCATCGACAGCTCAATTACGGGCTTCCTGTTTAGCCCGGTCGATTTTTCGGAGGTGTTGCTAAGAATGTTCTCCAGGTAGTGCTTGGTTGTGTTAAACCGAAGCTCCAGTTTTTCGTAGTCCTTCTTCAGTTGCTGAAAATCGGCCTCGCTGCCCTGCTGCCCAGTGGGTGCTTCGGTCACCTTCTCGTCGGCTGGCTTGCCCGTTAGCTCGGCCAAGTTCAGCGAGGGGGCCTTTCCCCTACCCTCCGACGAAGCATCCCCGCGCCGGGGTGCTTCGTTGTCCAGGTAGTCCTTGAAGCGAACCATCAGCGTGTTCATGGTTCCAAAAGTTGGAAGTATAAAATCCTTCTCCTGCTTCCGGATGAAGGAAATAATGGTATCACGATATTTCTTCAGTTCCTCGGCCACGGACAAAACCTGAATATCCTTCGGGTTGGTTCCGGTCTCGTCAAAGTAGCTCGCCATGGCCTCGGTGAAGTCCTTCTGGCTCATTTCGTACTTTCCGGCCAAGCGGTCAATAATTATTTTACTCTTGGGAGTAACGCTAATTGTTACATATTTTGCCATAGAATAATTGTTTTATAATTATTTTTTCAATGCAAACCCCTTTAAAACTGTCACTAAACAAATATATGTAATAAATTAATAATTATAATTATTTGTGAATTATTTTGTATATTGTTGTTTATCAATACTATTAAGGCAGAGCCTTAATTAAGAACTAAGGCTCTGCCTTAGTCCATCTTGCTGACTGTGTCACAGTCTTTTTTTAGAAGCTTGCTTCCGTCCGAAGGACAATTTTTCTCCCGCAAAAATTCTCCAAGCATAAACTGAAATTTTCAACCAGCAAAACCGATCAAGCCAGCAAATCAAAAAAAATAGCCAACACAGAATCATCCCACGCAATCAAAAACCCATTTCCTGGCATCAGCCACAAAAATTTTGTATTTTTGAAAAAGTGTGGCCTCCTTACTTCAGATTGTTTGACGACACAACAACGGCCACAAAGGGGCAATCGGTTTACCGGTTGCCCCTGCTTTTTTGGCAGAAAAAAACCCGCTCTAGTGTAGGGCGGGTCCATGGATTAGCTGCCGACCGGTGGCTCTGCGGTCTTGGCCGCTTGCTTACCGGCCGCAAGGCGAAGGTCAATGGTTGCTATTAGCTTCTTCAGCTCCCGCCCAAAAGCCTCCGTAACAACCAGCAGCGTTTTGGCGGTGTAGTAAAAAAAGTAAAGCATTAAAAACTTGATGGCTGTGCTTGGTTTCATAGCGCTACGGTTTTTTTTGCTTCTTTTTTTGAAGCCCTAGGCACGTGCGGTAGGAAAAAAAGAAGCGCGTTTGGGATCCTCGGCCGGGGGTGCTAGTCCAACCGGCCCTGAATAAGCTTGATGGCCTTGTAAAAAACGGACGGCTGCACCCGCTCCCCCACCGCATCGCGCAACCGCTTGGCCGTTTCCTTGAACGATTCCCCTGCAATGGATGGTATCAGCTGGGCATAAAGCATGGCCGCAACGGTAACAAAGTTACTATTTGCCTGGCTTGGTGCTGCTGGGTTGTCTGTTGTCATGGTCTTTCGCCGCTGCCCTGCGGTCTTGCTTGGGTATCTGGCGCACCCTGTTGGATTAATGCTGCTTACTTCAGTACGCAAAAGGTGCTATAAATCGAGTAAATGAAGTGCGCCAGCTGCTGCTTTCGGTTGCGCATATTCCGCTTGCAAAGCTCGTCCAGCCCCTCACACAACTCCGGCGAAAGGTAAAAACCTAGGCCGTTGTAGGCAATATCTCCCATCGACTCAAAGCGGGTAATGAGCTCGGGCGTTAGCCTAGCATTCAGCCCGCCGCTGTGCAGGTAGCCCTCCAGCAGGTTACCCAGCCACGAGCTGGTGGAGCCGTTGAAGTGCTTATCCTTGTAGTTTACCAGTTCCTCCTTCATTTTGGCTGAAATATCTACGTTTACACGTATCACATTCAAATTTCTGGTATTCTCAGTTCGATGTCGTGGCATGGCATTTTAGGTTATAGTATAACCACAAATGTAAGGAAAAAAGATTTTGGAAAAAATGGTTTTTTACTTCTTTTGCGCGAAAAGCGCAAAAGAGGATAAGGGGAGTTTTTTTTGCTCTCTAAATTTTGTTGGGGTTTCAGATAATATAATAATTACAATATATTATTCTAAATATTACATTTAAATATATTATTACAATAAAACATTCTATTGCAATAGAATAGAATACCCCCCAAAAAGGGGGGTCGATCTATAGCACGTAAAAGAAGGAATGGCCGAAGTCCTCAAAAATAGAATGGTCGAGCGGGAAAAACTGCTTTAAAAAATCGTAGTCTAGCAGCTCGTGCGAATAGGTTAACGGTTTTAGCGTTCTGGTTTCTCCGCTAAAACCAGCTTGAAAGGCGGGGTTTTCGGTATCGAAAACTATCACCACGCCGTTGTGCCTTTTAACAACTTGCATACTTTTTCGCCGCTGCCCTGCGGTCTTGTTGGGGTATCTGGCGCACCCGATTAAAAATTAGCTTCAAAAAATTTAGTAACCCCCCCCTTGCGGGGGGGCGCGCTACTTTATAAAATTCCCTCGTTGGCAAAGGAAAAATGCCCTATGGAGGTTAGTATAATATGGTCAAGTAAATCAATATCTAGCAGCTTAGCTGCTTGCTTGAGCTTGTCCGTCATTACCTTATCATTCAAACTCGGCTGAAGGTTTCCGCTGGGGTGGTTGTGGGCTACAATCATAGCGCTTGCATTGCATAGAATTGCACCCTGCAAAATTTGCATAATGTCTACTACGGTCGCGCTACGCCCGCCCTCGCTCACCTTCATGGCAGCGGTTGCGGTTGTGTCGGTGTAGCTGGGTGAAAAGTCCGAAACGGTTTGCACGTTGTTACTTCTGGAAAGGAAAACAACATAAAACTGCTCCTTGTAATCCATCATATTGTAAAAAAAAGGTAATAATAATTTCACGCAGTCGGTGCTGCCTTGTATCTGCGTTTGAAAATTTCCGTACTTCTTGAGCTTCAGCTCAACACGTGCTAGCTTCTTCATGCTTCTTTGCCGCTGCCCTGCGGTCTTGCTTGGGTTTCTGGCGCACCCTATTAAGTTAAAAAGATAGCCAAGGGGCTAGCCCTTGGCTGTTGTGCTATGCTTCCGCTGGCTGCTTCTGCTTTACGGTTGCTTTTTCCTCCACTTGGCTTTCGTGGAATAGGTAGCAAAGCGGAAAAAATTCCATTTCCTCTTCAATCGATTGCCCTTCGACCATTTCCCTTTTGGTGGCCTTTACCGGTACGCCCCAAACAGGGGTACCCTTTTCGCCCTTCTTTACGTATTTACCGAGCTCTTTCCATTCGTGAAAAGTGTTGTAAACTCCGGGCCTCTCAGCTTGGTAGAGCTGCATTATAAAGTGGTTGAGTGGTAGCTCTTCGTGCTTGCTTTCCTCTCTCATTTTTCGAGCAATGGTTGAAAGCTTTATGAGCTCACGTTTGCGCTCCATGTACTGCAATTTTTGTGATTCTGTTGGTTGTTTCATTTTTTTTGCCGCTGCCCTGCGGTCGTTTTTGGGTATCTGGCGCACCCGATTAAATAAAATTCTTGCGGAAAATCTATCTAGAAATCAGTTTAGCCGCTTATCAAAAGACCGTTGTCCGACCTTCCGAGCGCACCGCATGCAATTTCTGTTCTTGCAAGTCTGGATTTATTGACGTTACCCAGGTGCGCGACCAGTGACCTTTTCAGCTTCACCGCTTCCCAATAAAAAAAGAGCGTTTTTGTAGTTATAATAGTTCCACGTGAAACACTAATACACTACAAAAGAACTTGTTACCCTTATTCGTTAAGTAAATATACCTATATTATAACTACTTTGCAAGTTTTTTTAATCATTTTTGACGAATGTAACTAGTTGCATATCAGTGTTTTATAATGTTTTTTCGCTTTTATAACTTGCAGTATATCAACAGCTTACAGCACCTAAAAAGTGCCATCCGTTATACTCCCTCATGAATATTTTTTTCCATTTTCATTTCTTAAGCCACCAGGCCGTGACCCGTGGAGCTGCTCCAAACCTTCAGGTCATTTTTTTTCCAAAATGGACGCTTTTTTTTCATTTTTCTTGAAAAAAAACGGATTAATAAAGTAAAAAATGAATGAACCCTGAGGGCGAACGGCTTTTTCTGCCGTTCGGGTTTGGAGTAAAGCGGAGCGGGGCGGGAAATTTGCGCGAGAAATAAAATGAAAAATGTGAGCTTGCTCACTCCTTACATCCTTTTTTTAAATCATTACCTGCGAGCTGGCTCGCTCCTTACCCTAAAGCCGGGTGGCTGTTTGGGGGTGTGGCTAGGGTCGAAAATCCTGTGTTTTACAGATTGGAGACCCGCTGAGGGTAGGCTTTCCTTCTATTCCTGCCTTGATCGATGCCCTAACAGGAAAAGATGCCCTTTTTATTACATCTATTAAAGAAGGTAAGTATTAATAAAGGTGGTCACCTCTACAGCGATTTTTAAAAAAATCCCCAAATTCAGGGGCTTTCGCTGGTGGTCACTTCTACAGCGCTTTCGTCCAAGGTGGTCACTTCTACAGCGCTTGCTTTCCCTTGGTGGTCACCTCTACAGTGCTCTTATTCCTCCGGTGGTCACTTCTACAGTGCTTTCGCTCCTCCGGTGGTCACTTCTACAGCGCTTTTGCGCCTCCGGTGGTCACCTTAACAGTGCTGCAAGGTGGTCACTTCTACAGCGCTTTTGCCCTTTTGGTGGTCACTTCTACAGTGCTCCTACTTCTTCTTTTTTGAAAAAAAGTCTTCTGCATACCGGCCAAACCGCTGGGCTATCTGGTCCTTGGGCTTCTTGTGCAGCTCAGCCAGGGCGGTGAAGAGGATGTCCTTCTTCTTCGGGTAGTCCTGCTCCTTGTCAAAAAACCACTCCCTGTAGGCCTTCTCCTCCACCGCGCCCTTCACCTTGAAGCGGCGAATGAAGTACTTGATCAGCTTCAGGTCGATGTAGTCCGCATCGGCCTTGGCAATGATGGCCTTGTCCCTATCCTTCTCGTAGTCCTTGTTGGCGTGGAACGTGAAGGCGTAGCCGTACTTCCACCTCCCGGTAACGTTCACCGGGGCAAAGTCAAAGTCGATGTACTCCTTCAGGCGCGAAAGCTTGCGCGTCTGGAGGTTCTTCTTGGTGTACTTAATGTTTTCCTCGCTGGGGGCGATCCCGGCAAAGTGGCACACCTTGATGAAGTCGCGCTCCACAAACTGGTGGTGGTGCCCGGACTCGATATTCTTGAGGTAGAAGTAGAGCAGCAAAAGGTTCTTCTCCCGCAGCTCCTTCACCATGTTCAAATCCGCAAAGAAGAAGAAGCGGCTCAGGTTGTAGTCGAACTCGTCGGAGGTGGTGTAGCTGTAGGAAATCTTGGCGTTGGCGCTGCTGCTGGCCACGTGGATCTTCAGCTCCTTGATGATCTGCACAAAGCTGGTGGTCAGCGTATACTCCCGGCTCTCCGGGTCGTAGCTGGAGGATACAATGGGGATGGTGAAGCGGCCCAGCTTGTAGAGCGCGTTCTCAAACACGGTAATGAACTTCTTGCTCCGCTCCAGCGCGCTGCCCAGCTTCTCGCTCTTGAGCTCCAGCTGGGCGGGGATCTCGGCCTTCTTCTGCAGGTTGGTCTTGTCGTAGCCCATCGTTCGGCAGAAGTCGCTCAGCTCAATCTTCCCAAACTTGAAAATATCCAGCTGGGCGTTGTTGCTGATGTACACAATCAGGTCAAAGCACAGCGCTGCATCCCGCTCAAAAATACCTAGCCAGTCTAGGGATTTCTCAGAAAGGTTCTTGTCCAGCCTAATCAGCTTGGCCTTCTTTGCTGGCTCTACGGCGGTCTCCATGCGTTGAATATTTTACGAAAGGTAGAAAAATGTTTCTGAAACAAAAATAAATAGTTACAATATTATAAATAGTTATAATATTTGCAATAGTAGAAAGCGTTATAATATTTGTAAAAATTGTTTGGACACTTTGTCCCCTTTCTCCCCTTAAAGGAAAAAGTTGGGGTTCATCACGTCCCCTGCGAAGGTGCTGGAAGCGCGGGTTATAATATTTGTAAGAATTGTTTGGAGACTTTGTCCCCCTTTCACCCCCCAAAAAAAGTTGGGTATTACCACGTCCCCTGCGAAGGTGCTGAATACAAATGGCTTGCCTAAATCTACCACCGCAGCTCGTTGACCGCCGCTGGCAGTAGCAGCAGCGCTATCGCGCTGCTGCAGGCTGCGATGGCACCGGGTAAGCTGTCCTTTGCTGCTGAAGTTGGTAGCCCTACCATTGCATATGTGGAGTAAAGCTACGGCGCAATGAAAAAAAAGAAAAGGCAGCAGTCTAGGAAAAGGGCGCTGGAGATAAAAATACTGTGGATTACGGTTATCCTTGAAATCGTAAGGCTGGTGCAATACCTGTGGCTAAATAAATAGTATAAATAGCACAAATATTATATTGCTAATAAATATTACCAGCTGCCTATTGCAAACAAATATGGTAAATAGAAATAATAATTGTAATATTGAAAATAATTACAATAATACCATGCAAAAGATAGCCATTGTGAACCATAAGGGCGGGGTGGGCAAGACTACCTCCGCCATCAACCTTGCGGCGGGGCTGGCCCTGAAGGGCAAAAGGGTGCTGCTGGTCGACTCGGATCCGCAGTCGAACCTCACGGAGAGCTTCGGCATCTTCAGCCCGGAAAAGGACCTCTACGCCTCCTTCAGCAAGGGCGATCCGCTGCCCATCGTGGCGCTGAAGAAAAACCTCTGGCTGGTTCCCAGCTCGCTCGATTTGGCCGGGGTGGAGCTGGAGATTGCCTCCCGCATCGCCCGGGAGCGCATCCTGCTGGAGCTGATCGACCGGGTAACCGGCAGCTACGACTACTGCATCATCGACTGCCCTCCGTCGTTAGGGCTGCTCACGCTCAACGCGCTGGTGGCCGCGAATGAGGTGTACATCCCCATGGAGGCCGAGTTTCTGGCCTACCGGGGCATTGACTCCATCGTGGGCATCATCAACCAGGTGAAGAAGCACCTGAACCCCCAGCTGGAGATCCGGGGGGTGTTCTTCACCAAGTTCAACGAGAAGCGGGTGCTCACGAAGGAGATAAAGGAGCAGATTGAGGGCTTCTTCGGAAAAAATCTCATGAAAACGCAGGTTCGGGTGAACGTGGCGCTGGCCGAGGCGCAGAGCTCGGGCAAGGATATTTTTGACTACGACCCCGCCAGCAACGGCGCGGCCGACTATGCGGAGCTGGTACAGGAAATTCTAAAAAGCTAAGCGATGGCAAAGAAAAAGTTTGAGAACATAGGCCACAGCGCCAACATGGGGGGCGGTATTGGCCGGCTGCTGGGCGAGAAGCCGGAGCCCGAGGCGAAGAAGCCCGAAGGCGCCGGGGAAAAGGAAAAGGCAACAACCTACCTCGTGCGGGAGAGCGACGCCAAGTTTTTGGCCGACTACGCCCGGCACATGGCCTTCCACCGGAAGGAGAAGTTTCCCATCAAGCGCTCGCTCCAGGAGGCGGTGCAGCTGCTCCGGGAGGCGCACCCGGAGGTGGAGACGGAGTAAAAAAATAAGGCTGGGGAAATCCCCAGCCTTTTTTTTGCTATAGCAGGCGATCTAAAATCGCCGCCAGGACCACCAGAAATAGCTCCTTTGAAAAGAGGAACCCCTGTAGCCGTTTCAGCATCGTGGGCAATCCCTTGCCCCTTTTGACGTAAACCATTTTAATAGCTTTTTTACGCGTGAAACATTGGTTGAGCCGAAACGCCACTGGTCAATTTTCCCTATGTTATTTGCAAATAATTGCTTTAATTTGGGGTGCTTACTTGGACGAAAGCAACCCCGGCAAAGCAAAACTTGCTGGAAAAATTGACTGATACCATGCGTATCGGTCATTTTCTTTTGGTAGCGGCCATCAAATTTAAGCAGCCCCCACCATTAGAAATCAGCCTTTTACAAAGGTACCCACACCGCTACAATTTTACCAACTATAGAGGAAACGTTATATTAACACGGAGCTAACAAGCATATATAGTATCTCATTATCAGCTTGTTGGTGTTTGTTTATTTGACTAAAAATTGTATTTCCAACCATTCTCACTTAGTAAGCGAGGCCTTCCGCTGAGCGTTTGATTTGGCACTACTGAAGGAAATGCCCTAACTTGGGGGGCATGGATCCGTACGAGCGTAAAATGTGGGATAGCATGAAGGGCCGGTTGGTCCTTGGCCTGCTCGTGGCCGCCCTCGTGCTGCTGCTGCGGCTGCTGCTGGGCAAGGGGTTTGAGTAGGGGTGTGCTTTTAGGTTTTTTGCCTGAAACAAACCGAGGATCCGCAAAGGTGTGATTTTGGGCTATTTTGTTAAATACAAAAGGCTATGCTAAAAACACGTGCGGCTGATAGCCTAACAGCTAGAACGTTTTTACTATATTTGTCAACAAGTGTTTTTTTGCTTAAAACGCATTAACTTTGCAACAAACTCAGGGAAAATTCGTTACTAGAATCACACATTCAATATAAAATGGAAGAGCAAAAAAGATATGTCACCGATTTTTTATTTTCAACTCCGTCATTTTTGTCGGGAGCGGGGACTGTAATAAATCTAGCTGGTAATTACCATAAGTTCAATGCATCTAATTCTGGATTTGAAGCAGATAAGAAGGCTATTGAAAATGACTTTAGGATGGTAGGTCAAGATATTTGTGATGTTATTGAAAATATTAAAGAAGACAATAAATTATTGCTTTTAGTCAAATAGTATATGTCAGAAGAAGTTCAAGCACAAGAAGATTCCGAAAATGGAAATTTAGCAAACGTCGAAAAACGACTAACTGAAATTGATCCCAAAATTTTTGAGGGAATACCCAAAAATAAAAAGCAGCAAATAATAAGAAGTCTTGTTATTACTATGCACAAGACTCATATCGGACCGCTTCCTGACCCTGAAACACTGACTAAGTATTCTGAAATTATCCCTAATGGTGCAGAAAGAATAATGCAGATGGCTGAAAAACAACTTGACCATAGAATGAAAATGGAGAACAAGGTTGTTGGAGGTCAAATGTTGCAAAGTAATATCGGACAATTTTTAGCATTTTTAATTGGAATAGCGGCCCTGGGGGCTTCAACTTATTGTATTGTTTCTGGTTACGAATGGTCAGGCAGTGCATTGGGAATTGGAGGTCTTACAGGACTTGTTACTGCGTTTATCAAAGGTCGTTCTAGCCAAGAAAAAAATCTTGAAGAAAAACGTCCCCGTCCGAAGCGATAACGGCCGGTGCATGTTGCGGAATGAAACTGTGTTATAGCGCGTTTTTATTTGTTTTTTAATAACCATCTTGTTGCGCAACTAGATTTGTTATCTCCAGTAAAATATTTTTCATCACGACTTATTTCTCATAGACAATTCTCTGTAATTAATGATAAAACAGGATTAGTATTATCAACTAATCCTGTTTCCTTCATTGCTGGTATCACCTACGAGAGCAGGAATCTCATACGGTAAGCAGCATAAATAGCCGTGGATCCGCAAAGGGTGAAGGTTCGGGTTTTTACCTGAAGTAAGCAGGAAAATCCAAAGGTGTAGCTCCAGCTTTTTGCCCTGAAAAAACGGCTATTCCAAAAGGTGTGATTCCAGCTTTTTAGGAGCAGAACACCCAGCGTTTACAGCACCTTTGGAAATTTATACCAACCGGCAAAAAAGTGTGATTCCAGCTTTTTGCCCTGAAAAGAAAGGGAATGGCCAAGGGTGAAGTTTCAGGTTTTTCAAAGGCTTAACCCCAGCATTTACAGCCCCTCTGAAGAAATGCACCAACCGGTAAAAAGGTGAAGTTTCAGGTTTCTGGGGTGGCCAAGACGGGGGGAGGGAAAAGGTGAAGTTCCAGCTTTTTCAAAGGCTTAACCCCAGCATTTACAGCACCCTTGAAGAGAAGAGCCACCCGGTAAAAAGGTGAAGTTCCAGCTTTCTGGGGTGGCCAAGACGGGGGGAGGGAAAAGGTGAAGTTCCAGCTTTTTCAAAGGCTTAACCCCAGCATTTACAGCACCCTTGAAGAGAAGAGCCACCCGGTAAAAAGGTGAAGTTCCAGCTTTCTGGGGTGGCCAAGACGGGGGGAGGGAAAAGGTGAAGTTCCAGCTTTTTCAAAGGCTTAACCCCAGCATTTACAGCACCCTTGAAGAGAAGAGCCACCCGGTAAAAAGGTGAAGTTCCAGCTTT
>Ga0307375_10001449_pt1 | contig 25878 bp, 20 predicted proteins | sample TR1MG_FD_202531 | JGI IMG/M metagenome (GOLD analysis project Ga0307375, IMG submission 202531) | Soil microbial communities from Risofladan, Vaasa, Finland - TR-1 | ecosystem: Environmental > Terrestrial > Soil > Coastal area > Acid sulfate soil | place: Finland: Risofladan, Vaasa | collected...
CAGAGACAAAGGTTCTGGAAGCCGGTCGAAGTCGAAGTCGCCGCAACCGAGTCCACTACGTGCAAGTCCGTGACTTTCACGCTGTCGGCATTGGAGGTTTCCGCGAAGAGGAAAGCCGCCAAGTTGTTGCCTGTCGAACCCATAACTATCTGAGTGGCAGGCGGGTTCGAAGAGTCAGCCGATATCTGAAGCGCGGGCTGTCCGGCGATGGTTACGTTCTGCCCAGGAGTCGAGGTGCAGGAGATGGCCGTGTAAGAGGTCAATCCGCTTCCCGAACATCCGGACAAAGTCGTGGCAGTCGTCAAGGTGCCAGTCGCGTTTGAGAGAAGGTCGGCGTAAACGTCAACGTACGTGGTAGCTCCTACAGGAACCGTGAACGCAGTGCCGGAGAACGAGTAGGTGCCGTTGGCGGCCAATGAAGCCTGCGTGGTGCCAAACTGCGTGTTTCCGACCATCACTTTCAGGTTCTGCATAGAGGCGCCGTTGGCGCCAAGCAAAATAGACACGTTCGAAATGGATACTCCTTCAGCCGAAGAAGCAGTCAAGGCGTACGAGCCTACTTTGTGGTTCGTGGAGTTTGCCGCGTAAGTCGGGGCTCCAAGAGCCGTGTTCTTGGCGGTAGTCAGCTGGCTGGTGGCAAGCGTCAAGGCGCTTCCCGTCGCAGCACCGCTGTTGGCGGCCTGGCTCGAGGTCAAGCCCTGAAGGTTGTTGCTAGTAGAAGCCAGTAATGCTCCGGTTACGTTGGTGAAGCTTGCTGTCGACTGGATGTCGCCTTTCAAAGACAAGACTCTGGTCGTGTTGGCCGGAACAGTGTAGTTGATTGGCGATGTCGAGTTGCCGAAACAGTTGCTGTACGTAGATGAACCGTTTATAACTGCTGGGTTCTCACTACTGCAAGTCGCGGCGGTACCAAGCGAGGTAATTGTGGTACCAAGCTGTCCGCCTGCGTCGTCATCCAAGTGAACATTCTTTATGGCATTATCAATTGATCCATTAGTGAATCCTGAGAAAGCCAAGCTGAAGTCCAACCATTTGACTTTAACAGCTTCGCCGGCCGCGTAGAAGCTGAACTTCGCCAAAGTGACGTTGTTCTGGCCCTTTGCTATGTTGCCGGTCGGAGTGTCGGAAGTCGGGCTAACGGTGATGCTGCCCTGGCTGATGCTTACCTGCGTGCCAGTGTTCGAACCAGCCGTTACCGCAGTGTTGTACTGGGAGTCGGTGGCGTAAACATCGTACGCGTTCAAAATCTCAAACTGGAAATTGAACGAAGGCGAGCCCATCACGTCGGCGAACAACTGGACGTTGTTGGAACCGGTGTTGATGGTTGCCGGGGAAGAAGACAAATCAAAGTACGCCGAACCGTCGGTAGCGACCGAAGCGAGCGTCGCGCCCGCCTGCGTGCCGTTAATCATAAGCTTGACGTTCCTGATGTCTCCCTTGTTGGCAGAACCGATAACCGTAAACTTGATGTTCTTCAAGTAAACTTTGCTGTTGGTGCCGGTGAAGCTCCAGGCTCCCACTAAATTGTTCTGGGTGCCTGCGGTTACGTTGGTACCAATAGAAGACGAAGCAACGGACAAGCTCGCGATGGACGGGTTGGATACCGTGGTCATCGTGAACATGCTGCCGTTTATCGGGAAACTGCCTGAATCTGTCACGGCGTTTCCGGTGGCGTCAGTCGACGTTATGTCGCCGCTTGAAGCCAACTGGAACGAAACCGTGTTTCCGGCTGTTACGCTGGAAGATACGTCGACTTGAAGCGTGAGTTCAACTGTCTGTCCGGCGGCTACGTTCAAAGCCAAACCGGAGAAGCTGATGACTCCGTTCGAAAGCGACTGATACTGCGCGATGACTTTGCCGCCTTGGGTAAGGTAAGCTCCGGTTATGTTGTTGTCAGAAATGACTCCAACTTTGTGGAAGTTAATGCCCGAAACGGTAACGCCGCTCGCGGTTCCTGCCGTAAGGTTTACGGACAAGACAGACGCTCTGGCCGAACCACCGATAAGAGAACCTGTGGCCGGGTTGTCAGAAGCGACTGTTACTGCGAGGCCCGAAGCCGGGACGGTAACGACGGTTGTCGTTCCGGTGCCGGTTGTCGTTCCTGTGGTGGTGCCTGTGCTGGTCGTTCCTCCCATCGAAGCAACCTTAGCCCTTGTGATAGGACCGAAGTAGCCCGAAGCGGGGGTAACGCCGTTAGCTGCCTGCCATTTGACGAGAGCCGCTTTGGTCAAAGATCCGAAGTATTCAGTCGTCGCGGAGAGGTTTAAGTCTCCGGCGTTGACCAGCATCTGCTGAAGAGCTTTAACATCCGCGCCAGTCGAGCCCACAGTGAGGTTGCGGGTGAAGCTGTACGAAGTTGTCGAAGTTCCTCCAGCCGAAGAAAGCTGGGACTGAAGCTGTTGGATCTGAGCCATCAAAGCGTTTATCTGCGCCTGTATGGTAGAAGCTGTTTGAGCATTGGCGACCAAGAAAAGCGCGCCCGACATCCACACGCCGGTGGTTATCGTAAGCGCAGCTGCTGCTATTTTTTTGCTTGTGCTCATTTTTATTTGTTATTTTTCGACTTAATTTTTTTCTAGTTTATCGACCTATTTGGCAAACTCTTAACTTATAACTTTTAACTGATGACTTTTTAGGTTATCAGCCATTTGTCATTAGTCATTTGTCCGCCTAAGGACGTCGACCTTTGCTGTTTTGATTTTTCTCTGGAAGCCATAATGCCTTCATTCCGACCATCTTCGTCTTAAGTGAGGATTGACGGCAGATGATTTGAAAACAAAATGGTTTGGTATCTAAAAAAATAAAAAACTCGCTTTTTGAGCGAGGCCATAAAACAGCAAATAGCGAATCGCTTATAGCAAATGGCTTATAAAACCTGGCCATTAGCTATTGGCAATTTGCCACTAGCAGCTTTTGATTCAGCCTCACTCTGAACCTCCGGTTCTACCCGGAAACTTAATTTTTAACTCTCTCTATACTATACTAACGAGCCAAAAAAACAAGTTGTTAATAACATTAACTTTCTTGCCTTCTGACATATATTACAACGCAACCGGGCGAAAATTAGTTACTAAAATCCCTGGCTGTTCGCCGAGTGGCTGGGAAGTTCTATAACCGCGGAATTGCGGTTTTCCTGCCCGCGCGCCATGACTTCGTCAGGCGAAGTCGGGCGTGGCGCGCCAGCAGTTTGAGCCGCACCCGCCCGCTTCAAGTCGCGAAGCGAGTCGGACGGGGACGATGACGGACGAACGAGCTGATAAACACTGTTCCTACGGCTACCAATTCTTTCAATGAATCCATCAGAAATAAGGGATTCCAAATCATAGCGTAAAGTTCTTTCGCTTATATTCGGAAAAAGTTCCTGCAATTCATTTAATCGGCAACCTGCCTGCCGGCCAGGCAGATTTTCTCCCTGCTGCAATTTGGCGATGATTGCCGATTGCCTAACTTCCGATTTGAAAGGACTCACCTCTTCAATGGTTTTATCGGCAATTTCACTTGTGGTGAGCTTTGTCGAATTATCGGCAATATTACTTGTGGCGACAGACGCAAAACTATTATCGGCAACCTGTTCATCGGCAAGATGGGTTGCCGATTGATTTTGAACCATTTCCGATTGGACGACGGGTTTTGTCTGTTTATCGGCAATCTGCCTTTTAACCCCATTAGAACTTGCGCCCGCGTACAGGTGTGCCCCATAGGAGCCAAGAGACGGGCTACTTCTAACGGGGCGAGTCGGCAAAGTTGATTTTGAAAATATCTTGTTGAGGTTGAGATCTGGAAGAATTTCTTTAGCTTTCTGTTCTTTAGGCAGGGCTTGGATTGCCAAATTGACGCTTTCCGATTCCCTTATAAGAACCTCCCTGTTGATGGAGTTCAAAAGCCCGCTATCAACCATAAGGCTGGCCAAACTGATAATCGAATTTATTAGATCTCTCGTTTTGGCATAATCGGCAACCAAAACCGAATCCAGCAAGTGGACGGCCTTGCCTTCCAATAATTCGGCAATTTCTCTGTTGCCAGATGCCAAAGCTATCCGAGAAGTGGCATAGCTGAACTCATATACCTTTTTGTAGAGGAATTCATCCTGAATTGTTTTTGCCATTATCCGAATTCTAACGGCAAACGGGTTGATGTCAACCCCACACATAACTAGTTATGTGTGGGGTCAATATTCCGCCAAAATTGCCGATTAACCCCTTACACCAAACGGCAAATTAGATATTGATGAGCTGATGAAATGCAAAAAATATTTTGCCGTTATGGTGTAGGGGTAAAAATAAAAACCGCCCTTCCGGACGATTTCATTTTCAAATTTTAACGGCAAATTTTTAATTCCTTTCCGTTCCGCTCGGTTTGCCGTTAAGCGAATAATTCAATCGGCAATTTTTGGAATATTTATTGGCAAAAAATAAAATGATACAAACCCCATTAGAAGTCGCGCCCGCGCGCAAGCGCGCCCCGCAGGGGCCTAAGGGCGGGCTACTTCTAACGGGGTAAATAGTATTTGGTATATTTTTTTATCGCATCTTGCGCCTTCTCGAATTTTTCGAGAGTTCCGCAGTCAATCCTCTTGCCTGAAAATTCCCATCCATATAATTTTCTGCCGGTAATGAGCTCTATCTGGAGACCTACGTTTATCGGTATGGAATCCGCAGCAGCATTCGGCAGAGATTCGGCTATCTTGATTAAATTGCGGAGAACGGTCGGTGTGAGCACATATCCGCCGACAACTATGAGATTTGACGGAGCTAGTCTTACGGGCGGCTTCTCTATGACTCCGGTTATCTGATATATTTTTCCTTTTATGCCTTTCATTGTCTCCGGACTTTTTATTCCGACAACTCCGAAGCGGTGAACCTGGCTTTTAGGAATACGCTCAAGCAGCATTGATGCTGCGTTGTGTTTTTCGAATATCTTAAGAAGCGAACCGAGTATCGGCGAATCGGAAATAAGCACGTCGTCGCAGAAGCGTACGGCGAACGGCTCGTTCTTCAATAAGTCGGCCGCCGAAATGAGCGCGTGCCCGTTTCCCGCCGGTGTTTCCTGTATGCGCACGTGGAACCTGAGAGACGGGAATTTTTTGGCCGTTTTTCTGAGATATTCGGAGAATTGAGGCTTATGCACGGGTCCGGTTATCAAAATAACATCCTTCATTCCGGACTGGACGGCTTCCTCGAACGCATATTCCACTAATGGCTTCCCGTTGACCTCAAGCAGGTTTTTAGGAGTCTTTTTGGTCAAGGGCATAAGCCGTTTGCCGAGACCGGCAACCGGCAATACCAGTTTGGTTACTTTTTGCATAAGTAAGATGGAAGTCTATTTATCTAAAGAGGCGTCGATTTCAGAAAATTATAACTCTGTCGGCAAAATTTCGCCAATCATCTGTCATTTTGAGCATATCGCTTTATTCGGCATAAACTTTATGAAAGATATTAAAAGATTCTTCGCTAACGATCGGAGTGACGAATGGGAGCGTTACCCTGAATATTATTATAACGTCATCCCTTCTCTTACGCTCAGGGCAGGCTCTGGGTGAAACGAAGGATCTTAGAGATTCCTCCGTCCGCCGGCTGGCGGGCTCGGAATGACGATACAGGAGTTATAGCCCCCAATTGGCGGAAGCCAGCATAATGACGGCGATAACGAAAAAAATGGAGAAGTCAGTCAGTATTTTCTTCCTGCTTATGCCGCCGCCCAGATATTCAAGAAGAAAATCGGTCAGTATCACCGAAAAAAGGAATAGGAGCGCCGTTTGATAGAAATAATTCAAAGGCAGGAACAAAACCGCCATGACAACCTGCCATAAAAAGAAAGCGCCGAGCCCGGAAATAAATCCCGTCAGAGACCGCCCTCGCCAGTAGGCGAGCGCTACGAGCGCCTTGGGGCGCTCTGCCTCTAACGGGATGAAAATTTTCTTTGGTTCGTCGTTCCTCTTTATCTTTATATAGTCGGCCAATTCGTCGAATAAAAAGAAGTAGGAAAGCCCGACGCCGAGTGAAATGAGCGAGACTATCCATCTTTGCCAGTTCTGGAAATGGAAGAAAAAACTGAAGAAAAGAAGAAATAATATTAGAAAAACCATCATTTGATGGTTATCAAATCGATGTATAAGGATGAGATTCTTTATGCCTAAAAGCAAAAAGAAAAGCATGCCGATTAAAATCGCGAACCAGAAACCGTGTGGAGCTGCAAATGCCACCGCCAAAGCCAACATAAAAGGAATAATAAGCTTGAACGGCTGGAAAAACGGCACAAGATAGAAATAAACAGACAGCGCCAAAAACGCCCAGAAAGGCAGAATTAGCCAGCTTAATCCCAGAATAAACGACTTAAACAGCAAAACCCGCACTGAAAACGCGGTTTTTGTTGCTCGGCGGATTATTTCGAGTGGCATTCGGTTATTGATATTGTATGCGGCAGCCTTGTTTCTCTTGGATTTTTTCCGTTAAGCCTTTTGGCTACGGAAAAAATCCAAGAGAAACAGGTATGGTTACAGGCTGAAAACAAGCGAATCCGATTTGAAATTCACCTTAACTTTGCCTCCGTTCTTAAGTTCGCCGCGGATTATCTTATCGGCCAAGGTGTCGAGAATCATTTTTTGTATCAGCCTCCTTAATGGGCGGGCGCCGAATTCCGGGTCGAAACCTTCCTTTGAAAGATATTTTTTGGCTGCCGGCTCTATGGTTATCTTTATTTTCTTTTCTTTGAGGCGCTCTTCTATCTGGGCTATCTGCAAATCAACGATCTTTTCGATATCGGCGGGGCGGAGCGGGTTGAATACGATAATTTCGTCTATGCGGTTCAAAAATTCCGGCCTGAAGCTGTCGCGGAGCGCGTTCTTTATCTTCCCGCGGTAGCTTTCCTCTTCTTCTTCTTTTTTATCCTCGGCAGAAGCGCTGAAACCTATTCCCGACATGGCGCGGAGGTACTGGCTGCCTACATTCGAGGTCATTATTATTATGGAATTTTTGAAGTTAACGAATTTGCCTTTGCTGTCGGTAAGGCGTCCGTTGTCGAGTATTTGAAGCAGAAGATTGAAAACTTCCGGGTGAGCTTTTTCGATTTCGTCGAAAAGTATCAGGCTGTACGGCCTGTGGCGAACGATTTCCGTGAGCTGGCCCCCTTCTTCGTGCCCGACGTATCCCGGGGGCGAACCGATGAGGCGGCTGATGGAATGCCTTTCCATATATTCGGACATATCTATTCTTATGAGCGATTTTTCGTCGTTGAACATGAATTCCGCCAAAGCGCGGGCAAGTTCGGTTTTTCCGACTCCGGTCGGCCCGAGGAACATAAATGAGCCGAGCGGCCTGTTTTCATCGGAGAGTCCGGCGCGCGCGCGCCTCAAAGCGTTCGAAACTCCGTGAATCGCCTCGTTCTGCCCGATAACGCGCTTGTGAAGTTCTTCCTCTATCTTCACGAGCTTTTCGCTTTCTGTTTCAAGCATCCTATAAAGAGGTATGCCGGTCCAGGAAGAAACGACTGCGGCAACGTCTTCCTTGTCGACGGCTTCCTTGAGAAATTGCCTGTCGTCGGAAGCTTTCTTGGAATTTTTTTTCGTTCCTACGAAATTTTTCTTTTCAAAAGCATCGAAATCTTTTTGCGCCTGCGGCAATTCGCCGTAGGTTATTTGGGCCAAGCGTTCCAGGTTTCCCTCCCTTTCGGCGACTTCGGCTTCGCGCTTTAGATTTTCAACTTTCTGGCGGAGCTGATGAAGCGTTTCGAATTTTATTTTTTCAGCGTGCCACTTCGAGGAAAGCTCGTCGTTCTCCTCTTTATATTTCTTGAGCTGCGCGTCTATTTCCTTGAGCCTGTCCGAACTCTTGCTGTGGTTTTCCTTGGAAAGCGCCTGTTTCTCCACTTCGAGCCTGGTTATCTCCCTGCGGACGCGGTCTATTTCGGTCGGCAGGCTTTCGCTTTCAAGCCTTCTGGCTGACGCGGCTTCATCAATAAGGTCTATGGCCTTGTCCGGCAAAAAACGGTCGGTAATATAGCGCGCCGAAAGCTGGACGGCCTCGGTTATGGCTTCGTCGCTTATGCGGAGTCCGTGGTGTATTTCGTATTTTTCCTTGAGCCCGCGGAGTATGGATATGCTGTCCTCGATGCCCGGTTCCTCAACCATTATAGGCTGGAACCTTCTTTCGAGCGCCGGGTCTTTTTCTATATAACGCTGGTATTCGCGTATAGTCGTGGCTCCGATGCAGTGAAGCTCGCCTCTTGCGAGCGCCGGCTTCAAAAGATTGGATGCGTCAACAGCGCCCTCGGCGGCTCCGGCTCCGACAATGGTATGTATCTCGTCTATAAACAGTATGAGCTGGCCGGCGGAGTTCTTTATTTCCTTAACGAAAGCCTTGAGGCGGTCTTCGAATTCGCCGCGGAATTTGGTTCCTGCGATTAGCGCGCCCAAGTCGAGCATTATTATCTGCTTGCCTTTAAGCGGTTCGGGAATTTCTCCGGCAACGATTTTCTGCGCCAACCCTTCGGCGATGGCTGTCTTCCCAACGCCCGGCTCGCCTATCAAAACCGGATTATTCTTCGTGCGGCGGCTCAAAACCTGGATAACGCGCCTAAGCTCGCCTTCGCGTCCGATAACCGGGTCGAGCTGGCCCGATTTGGCTTTTTCATTAAGGTTTATGGCGTATTTTTCGAGAACCTGGAATTTGCTTTCGGGAGTCTCGTCGGTAACATGAACGGAACCGCGCAATTGCGAAAGAATTCGTATCATGGCTTCGCGCTTAACTCCGAAGTTAACCAGAATTTCCTTGGCGAGAGAATCGACGTCCAAAATAGCCAGCAAAAGATGTTCACATGAAACGAATTCGTCTTTTTGCTGCGAAGCTATTTTGGCCGCCTGGTCGAGCAGGCGCATCAGTTCCTGGGAAAGATAAAGTTGTCCGACGTTAGAACCGCTGACCATTTTCGGCAAGCGGTTTATTTCGGCTTCGAGCTCGCGATGCAGCTTTTCGAGGTTCACTCCGGAACGCAAAAGCATCGGCTGAACCAATGACTGCTGGTCGCCGATAAGACTGGATAAAAGATGGATTGCTTTAAGCTCGCCGTGATTTTTCTGAGCGGCGAGTTCCTGCGCGTTTTGGAGGGCTTCCTGTGCTTTGATTGTAAAACGGTGAAAATTTGGCATGCGATTAAGCTAATGGCTTATCGCTTATAGCAAATGGCTTTATTACAAAAAACTTTGCTACGTGCTATCAGCTATTTGCCATTAGCGGCTAGTATATCACGAATTAGGCCTTTTTTCAAGAACCGCGTTAACAGTCATTTCATTGCCGCCGCGGTTTATTTTTATGCTTACGGATTGCCCCACGTTCTTTTGCGAGATGACGTCGCCAAGAAGATGGTCGCTGTCTATTTTTTGGCCGTCTACTTCTATAATTATGTCTTCCGCCTTGATTCCCGCTTTGTCTGCCGGAGAATTCGGCTGAACTGCCGGCCCGTCGGAACTGCCGCGAACTAACGCTCCGTAATCTACCGGAAGTTTTTCTTTTTTGGCTATGTCGGGCGTAATCATCATATAGCGGACTCCAAGGAACGGAACCTGTATTTCTCCGCTGGTTTTAACGGATTCTATATCCCGTTTGGCGCTGTTTATAGGCATCGCAAAACCGATGCTCTGCGCTCCGGAGGCCATTGCCGTGTTTATTCCTATAACTTGGCCCCGTAAATTCAAAAGCGGACCTCCGGAATTGCCCGGATTTATAGCAGCATCCGTTTGAATGACGCCCTGTATTGTTTCCTGGCCAAAATCGGCTCCTCCGGCGGTCACAGTCCTTGAAAGTCCCGATACGACGCCTACGGAAACAGTGTTCCTGAATTCGCCCAGCGCGTTTCCTATGGCTATAGCCGTCTGTCCAAGTTCAAGCTGGTCAGAATCGCCGAGTTCAACGACCGGCAGATTTTCCGCGTCTATTTTGACCACGGCAAGGTCCTGGCTCGGGTCTCGCGCCAGCACTTTGGCCGAATATTTCTTTCCGTCATTGGTTAAAACCGTGTAAGAGGCGGTTGTGTCGGAAACCACGTGTTTATTGGTCAAAATGAGCCCGTTTGAAGAAATTATGAATCCGCTGCCGCCTCCGACATCTTGAAGCTGCTTTTTACCCGTGTCGCAGGTCGTCGAAAAACTGCCCGTATTCCCCCCGAAAAATTGCTGAAATTCCGGCGGAAGGTCGCTGAAAGGATTAGATGGACATTGTTCCAATATCGGAACATATTTGGAAACGGTTATGGAAACGACCGCGGGAGAAGCTTTTTTGACGGCATCAATGACCGCGCCTTCGTAATCTATCGGCGGTTGATACATCTGCGTTGTGCTCGAAGTATTCGTTCCATTGCCTGGAACAAAGGGCGCGCTGAAAGCGTTCCAAATATCGTTGAAAAAGTTGGCCTTGGCGACCGGTATTTTAAGGGTTGGCGCCACTATTACACCGATGACTATTCCGGCCACCAGCACTGCGAGCACTTTTTTGTCTATTTTGTTCATAGGTTCGTTCGTATAAATAAATTTATTTTATCGACGTTTATCCGCGACAATCGGCACTCGCCTGCCAAAGCCTGCAGTGAAATCAGTAATAATTTTAAACAATCGCTTCATTATCGCCGCTTTTGCTTAAATTTCAAAAAGGCCATTGCGGGCAGGTAAATCAGCGGGGAAAATTGCTGTAAAAACGTTAAACACTGATAAATGCCGATTTAGGCTGGCTTATGCCGATATTTTGCGACCTTGATGTAATTTTTTATAATTTTTAAAGCCGTGTCAATATCCTTTTTCGACGTCGGCCTTCCTAATGTTATACGAATGCTGCGGCTGGATTGTTTCGCCCCTGCTCTGAGAGCCTCTATTATATATGAGGGCTCCGACGAACGGGCGGAACAGGCCGAACCGGCCGAAACACCCAGCCCAGCCAGATCAAAACCGGTTAAAAGGTCAGCAGCTTCAAAATCAGGGAAATAAACATTGAGGAAATTCGGCAGAACTTTTTTCTGGTCGCCGTTCCGTTTCGCGGCTGGATATATTTTTTTGAGCTCCTTCCAAAAATAATCCCTAAGCGAAGAAATTCTTTTTGCTTCGGCGCCGCGCATTTTTACCGCAAGCGAAACCGCTTTCGCGAATCCGACAGCCAAAGGAACATTTTCCGTTCCCGAACGCATGCCGAATTCCTGCCCCCCTCCTGTTATGATTGGATTTAAGATGTAAGATTTATGATTTATGAATTTACCGTTTTCGTTTCTTAAATCTTTATTCCTAAATCCTAAATCACGCATGTACAATATTCCTATCCCTTTCGGTCCGTAAATTTTGTGCGAGGAAAGAGTCATCAAATCAACGCCGAGATTTTTCACGTTGCAATCCAAGAACTGAAACGCCTGAACGGCATCGGTATGCACCAGCGGATACTCCGCTGGTAAATTCCAAATACCAGTTCCCAAATTCCAAACTTTGGAATTTTTGTTATTTGGATTTTGTTTGGTATTTGTTTTTTGTAATTTGGAGTTTCTGAAATCCCGGACAATTTCCGCAATTTCCGCAATAGGCTGTATAGTCCCAATCTCGTTATTGGCATACATCACGGAAACCAAAATCGTCCGTTCGTTGAGTGATTCCTTTAATTTTTTCAAATCGACGATTCCGTTTTTTGAAACAGGAATGTAAACAACTTCAATCCCTTCTTTTTCCAAATCTCTGGCGGTTTCAAGAATAGATTCGTGTTCAATCGCGGATACGATGATTCTCGGCCTCTTGATACTTGATACTTGATACTTGATACGTTTGGCAATCCCGCGAATTGCCAAATTATTGGCTTCAGTCGCCGAACCGGTGAAAATTATTTCGCGGAATCCCGCGCCTATTGCGTTCGCGATTGTTTCGCGCGATTCATCGAGCGCAGCGATGGCTTCCTGCCCGAAAGAATGAAGTGAACCGGCATTGCCCCAGCCCGCAACGCCAGCACGCCGGCGTGCGTGGCGGGCGGGCGAATTTTCGAAATAAGAACTTCCAAAATAAGGCCGCATGGCCGCTTCCACTTCCGGCGCAACCGGAGTAGAAGCCGCGTAATCAAAATAAAGCCGCTGTTTTTGCATTGGTGAAATCAACATTAACTGTCTCTCCTGTTTTAACATTGGGAACCATCAACTTCCCCTTGTCGCGATAGATGTCATAAAGGTCTTTTGTCAGTTTAACGTCCTGCAGGCAATATTTTCTGAGCTCTTCGATTTCGCCGTTCTTATATAATGTGATGGCTTCGTATCCTTTCCTCTCTTTGCCTACGCCGAGATTTGCGCGCGACAGCTTGTCCAGGCTTATCCTCTGCCCGAACGCCATTTCTATTTCTTCGAGTATGTCCAGACTGTTCTTATTACGAAGATTCACTTTTTCTCCGGGCAATTTTCCGAAATGAACATCAAGAACGGGAATATCGTAGCGGTTGCTGCTGAACCCGACTAGAAGAGAACCGGAATCAAAAAGTTTCGCGGCTTCGTCCAATTGGTATTCATCAAAAGAAAAATATTTGTTTTTCGCGTAAGAATAAACGCAGACCATTGATATCTGGAGCGCGTCAAAATTGTTCCAGCCCACGCCCGGGTCGGTAAAAAAGTTTTTTGTTTCTATGTCGAATACCAAAGTGTCCATGCCAATTTTGCCCGTGAGGGCAAGGTATTTATACCGCAGACCGAGTGGAATTCAAAATTGAGCACCCCGCCGACGGCGGGGTTAAGATTCGCTAAAAAATTTCTTATGCCTACGGCTTGGAAATTTTAAGCGACTCTAAACGTGCCGGTCGGCGACATTGGTCGCGGCATAGCTCGTCGGCTTGGTAACCGCCTCGAAATCGTGAGCGCGTATCATGCCGACAACTTCCTGAATCATTGCTTTGGTCGGGCCGTTCTCGCCGACATCGGCGTGAATTTCAAAATCCCATTCCGGCATATTTTCCCCGGCAGCCGCCGAAAGTTCTTTAAGCTCGACAAGTATTTCCTTGCCGAGGTCTATTGATATCAAAACCTCGCGGATTATCCTGTCGCGCAGATTATGGAATTTGCCGAGTTGGGCGCGCCGCCAGAAATAGCGGCCTCCGTTACCCACGCGGTGGACGACCGCCGCAGTCACGAAATCGGCGTTGCCATTAGCCAGCCTTTGAGAGTCGGTCCCTATCATTATCTTGTATTTCCACTTCGGCTCGGACTTCATAAAATTTATGATTTCCTCGGCGACCTGGCGGACCGAAAGCTTTAAACCTAGAGAATTGTTGAAAAATTCAGGCATCGTTTTTTTACTCTACGCCTGACAAAGCTATGGTGTCAAATAAATTTCTTCTGTTATTTCCGGGATGATTCATTTCCGGTTTTTAACAGATTCAGATAATTCCCCGCGTAAACTTTGTTTGCCTGCCGATAAGAAGGATTTTCATTAAAAAAAGCTCCCAGATAACCGCTGGCTAGAATCAAATACTCCGGTTTATCCGGCGCAGGTGGCGAATTAACGATTTTTATTATTCTGCCGCTATAGAATTCCATGCTCTCATTAGGCTGCCATTTATAAAGGAAAACTGGGTCGGAATCCGCCTGATTTTTCAGATAATTACCGATTGCTTTTTGGTCATAGACGTAAGGAAAATAATACCGGGGCAAATTCACGAATTCATATCTTGACGTATACATAAACGACAAAAGTACGATTGCCGTTATAAAAAATGAAAGCAGGCCGCGAATTCTATGATGGGAAAAAATTGCGCTCTCAAACAAATAATATAGGCCGGCGGAAATGAAAATTGCCGCGAATGGATAAACCGGAACAAGATAAGCCCACATTTTTGTGCAGGCAATTGCGAAGAAGGCAAAGATGAATGCCGTGCTTAAAAGCCCGAAAAGCATTTCTTTCCGGTATTTTTCTATTAAAGGCAGTATTTTGTGGCTAAAAATCGCGAATGGAATAAGGACGGCTACGGCGAATGCCCACGGCTGATAAAAATTCCATAGGCTGCTGAGATAATCCACAGTTGTCATTCCCTGCATATCGGTGATTCCCCTGTTAAAAACCTGTGTTATAAAATACTGGTTCCAGAATTGCCTGCCGAAGACCGCTGTTTCATAAATATGCCACGGAGCAATAATCAAGGCGGCAATTCCGAATCCGATCCATGTATATTTCTTTTTGAGCCAGCGCCAATCATGATAAACAAAACTGTAGGCAAATGCCGGAAGAAACGCGAGAAAACCGATTATGCTTTTAAAAAGAATTCCGATACCTACTCCTGCTCCAAAACCCATAAGCCATTTTTCATTTTTTCTGGTCTTTACAATGCATAACAAAGAAAAAAGGATTGCGGCCGTGACCGGAATATCCATTCGAGATTGCCTGCCAAAAAGATAAAAAGGTGACGAAAAAAGAAGTATCAGGGCGGTCAAAAATGACAATGTTTCATTTCCGCTCAATTCAAACGCCAAAAGATAAAGTATGACAACGGCGGCAATGCCAAGCAATGCCGACGGGAGACGCAGCGAGAACTCGGAAACTCCGAATAATTTTATGCTTCCCATAACCAGCCAGATGTAAAGAGGCGGTTTTTCAAACCATGGCTCACCGAATCTGGTCAGCGTGAAAAAATGTCCGGTGGTTAAAGTGTCACTCGCCACGTCGGCATAAATGGCTTCGTCCCAGTCTATTAGCGGCAGTTTTCCTAGGTCAAACAAAAAATAAAATGAGGATAATAAAAGAATGATTAAGAGAAGAATTGTTTTCTTTTTGGGCGGCAAAGAAAAAGAAAGAGGGTTTGAAAACATATTTTTATTTTAGCCCAATCACTGGAGTTTGGAACTCAACTAAAATATTTGATAACGGCATATAACTTACTAGCGCCCGTCGGTTTACCCGAGGGCGCTTTTATATTTATCTTTCGCATCGCTTCAACTCCTTTCTGGCCTCTTTGATAGATTCTTGGAGGCTTTCGATTAATAGAAACAAACTTTGGTTGTGCCGACATGACGCCATCTGTTTGAGTTCACGGAGAATTGATATCCCTTCGCGAATCACCTCTCTGGCTCCGTCGCCGGACAGCGTCCCCAAAAAAATCGAATCGATTCTGGGAAGTAGCTCTTCACCTGTTTGAACCAGTGTCTTGTCCACTGGCATAAGCATGTTATCACCTCCTTCCAGATTAAATTGGCAAAATTGCCACTTACATCGTAAGCGGGAAATGATTCCGGGTCAATTTTTCACCTATCCGCTATCGCGCGCCGAACAATGATAAAATTTCTTTAGTTTTTTCATCCACAATTCCCTGGCTTTTCCCTTCGACATTCAACCGCAGTAGCGGTTCCGTGTTTGATGCCCTGATATTGGCGCGCCAGTCCGCGTATTCCACGGAAAGTCCGTCAATGTGCTCAATTTTCGCGTCGCCATACTTTTTTTCCAAATCCGTGAAGATATCTGCCGGATTCCTGTCGGCGTCCAGCCTCGTGTTTATTTCTCCCGAAATGAAGTATTTGGAAAAATACGGCTCGAATATTTCCGAAACTTTTTTCCCTGATTTTGAAACAATTTCAAGAACCAGCAAAAACGGAATCAGGCCGTTGTCGGCGTAATAAAAATTTTTGAAATAATAGTGGCCGCTCATTTCTCCGGCAAATACGGCGTCTTCTTTGCGCATGCGTTCCTTTATAAATGAGTGCCCAACTTTATTCTCAAGCGGAATTCCGCCGGCAGCTTTTACCATTTCCTCCGTCGCCCAGGTCAGGCGCGGGTCATGAATTATTTTCGCTCCGGGAATTTTACGCGCGAAATCCGCGCCGAGAAAAGCAGTGAGATAGTATCCGGATATCCAGCGTCCGTTCTCGTCGAAAAGAAAAAATCTGTCGGCATCGCCGTCCCAAGCCACTCCTAAATCGGCTTTGGACGTCCTGACAAGTTCCAAAGTCTCCGTTTGGTTTTCCTTTAGTAGCGGGTCTGGCGCCCCTTTGGGAAAATTACCATCGGGCTCTTCGTTTAAAGTCACTAATGTTATCGGGAGAGAAAGTTCACGAACTATTTTTATGATAGGGCCGAACATGCCGTTGGCAACAACTTTAAGCGGCTTTATCGCGGAAATATCCGATACCGAAGCGCATTTTTTAAGATAATCATCGACAATTTCGCGCTGCTCGATATTCCCCGGCTTTTCTGCTTTATAGGAATACCCTTCAATGACGGAATTTTTTATATCTTTTATGCCAGTATCTCCGGATATTGAAACCGCTCCTTTCCGCATAAGCTTCAAACCATTGTATTCCCGCGGGTTGTGCGATGCCGAAATAGTAATGCCTCCGTCCACGTCCGGATATTCGGCAGTGGCAAAATACATCATATCAGTGGTTATGACGCCGATATCTATCACGTCGACGCCGTGGTCCGTCAGCCCTTGCGCGGCCGCTTTCCAAAGCGACGGCCCCGAAATTCGGACGTCTCTACCCAAAACCACGCGTTTCGGCCTGACCAGCCTGGCGTAAGCCTGCGCTATTTTATATATGACATCATCGTTCAATTCATCGGGATAAATTCCCCGAATGTCGTATGCCTTGAAGATAGCTTCATTCACCATGAAAATAGTATACTTACTAAGGCTCGCGGGAGCAATTTTGTTTTTTAGCCGCGGCGATTAGTTTGAATTTTTGCGCTTCTTAGACGAGAATAGAAAGTAATTCGTTCCACGACATATGGCAAAAAACAATTCCAAAAACGGACGCAACGCTAACAATAAAGAGCATAGGCTTCATCCAGAAACAAAGAACAGCATCTGGGGAATGGTTATCGCGGGATTGTCGATAATTTTTTTCCTGGCGGGATTCCATAAAGCCGGACCCGGAGGAGAATTTCTTTACGGCATATTTAAAACTCTCCTCGGCCTCGGTTACCTTGCTTTTCCGGCGATATTGATGGTAGTCGCGGGAGTTTTTCTTGTTTCTCAGCAAAAGCGCTTTATGAGCATAACGCTTCTCGGAGCTCTTCTGTTTATTTTATCCGTTCTTGGCCTGATAGATATTGCCGAAGCGGGCGGCGGAGGCTGGCTCGGATTGATACTCGGCTCGCTCAAGATTCCGTTCGGAAGTCTGGCTGCCTCGGTAATTGATTCAATCGCGATGGCCGCCGCGATATTGGTAACGCTCAACGTACCGCTGAAGATAAAATTCCCGGAGAAAAAAGAAAGGGAGGTTCCGCTTAACGAAGAAGAAGAAAATAAAATAGCTGCGGTAGAAAAAGAGCAGAAAGAAATTTCCAAATCGCCGGAACCCGAAGAAGTTAAAGTTGCCGAGCACAAAACTCCGATTTTTGCCAAAATAAAAAAATCTTCGATAGGAAGTTTCCCAGCCCAAGGCTGGTCCGCCTTTGGCGGAAAAAATTACGTTCCTCCTACGCTCGACCTTTTGAAATCATCCGTCGAAAAACCGACGACTGGCGACCTGCGCGCTAATGCGAATGTCATCAAGCGAACACTGGACAGCTTCGGCATTCCCGTCGAAATGGGAGAAATAAACATCGGACCCAAAGTCACGCGCTACACGCTGAAACCGGCGGAAGGGGTAAAGCTCGCGCGCATCACCGCGCTTGGGCAGGACTTGGCGATGGCTTTGGCCGCGCACCCCATCAGAATAGAAGCGCCGATTCCCGGAAAATCCCTGGTAGGAATCGAAGTGCCCAATAAAGCCGCCGCGCTTGTCCGTCTCGGCAGCCTAATGGCTTATTCCGAATTCAATGCTTCCGGCCTTCTCGGATTCACTCTTGGACGCGATGTGACCGGAGAACCGATATTCGCCAATCTTGAAAAAATGCCACACCTTCTCATCGCGGGTTCCACGGGCAGCGGAAAATCCATAATGATACAATCGCTCATAATTTCGCTGCTTTATAAAAATTCTCCGGCAACAATGAAGATGATAATGATAGACCCGAAACGCGTGGAACTTTCCGGGTATGAAGGCATCCCGCATCTCGTCAGCCCGGTAATCGTTGAAAATAAAAAAGCTTTGAATGTTTTCCGCTGGGCGGTAAAAGAAATGGAACAACGATATGAGCTTCTCCAAAAATCCGGGAATCGCGACATCAAAAGCTACAATGAAAAAATAAAAGGGGCTCCATCCGACAAAGAAGACGCTCCTCAGCCATTACCTTATATAGTGATAATCGTCGACGAACTGGCTGACCTGATGTCGTCGTACGGACGCGAAGTGGAAGGATATGTCGTTAGGCTCGCGCAAATGGCAAGAGCCACCGGCATACACCTCGTGCTTTCAACGCAGCGTCCATCCGTTGAAATAATTACCGGACTCATCAAGGCGAACATCACCAGCCGCATCGCTCTGCAGGTCGCCAGCCAGATAGACTCGCGCACAATAATAGACGCGTCGGGAGCTGAAAAACTCCTCGGAGCCGGAGATCTTCTTTTCATATCGTCGGACCTTTCCAAACCGAAACGCATACAAGGCGCATACATTTCCGAAGACGAGATAAAGAAAGTTGCCGACTTCATAAGGGATAATAATGAGATGTCCGGCGATGAGATACAGTTCTCTGCCGACAACGCCAGTGGCAACGGGAACGGGAATGAAAATATGTTCCACTTGTTCGATGACTCGCTTGAAGAAAACGGTGATGAAATGTACGATGAAGCCGTAGAGGTCGTCCGGCAGGCTCAAAAGGCCTCGGCTTCTCTTCTCCAGCGCCGGCTAAAAGTCGGCTACGCAAGGGCTGCCAGGCTTCTGGACCTTATGGAAGAGAAAGGGATAATCGGCCCTGGCGAAGGCGCGAAACCGCGCGATGTCTACCTCGGAAAGGACGTTTTCCCGGAATAATCGGCAATTGAATAATTTAGGATATTGGGATATTGGGATATTGAAATCAAAATATCTTAATGACCTGATTTCATAAAACATTAACCGTCAATATCCCAATATCTTAATTGCCGAATTTATCTACTATGGACCACTCCGAATTCGCAAATTTTTTAAATGAACGCGTCCGCGAACGCGGGCTTACGATGAAACGCTTGTCGGAATTGACCGGTGTTTCGCTAAAGCATCTTGAAGGTATTTTTTCCGGAGATCCGGCACGGTTGCCGTCCTATCCGTATCTAAAAGGATACCTGACCAAGCTCGGCGAAGTTTTGGATTTTGATTCGAGCGAAGCCTGGGAACAAATGAAAAAATTTTCCGGCGCCCAGAGTTCCGGAAAAATGGACGAACTTCCGAGGAACAGATTTTCAAAAAGGCCCGTTGGCAGATATTTTATAATAGGCGGCATTGTTGCTGTCGTCATTTTGTATGCCTGTTTCAGATTCTACCAGATATCGGGCAAACCAGATGTAGTAATTTTATATCCTTCGGAAAATATGATAGTAGTCGATATCAATTCGGTCACCATATCCGGCAAAATTTCAAACGGCGATGAATTGAGAATAAACGGAGAACAGGTTGATATCCAGCCAAACGGAAGCTGGCAAAAAAACGTTTCTCTCCAGCCCGGGATAAATACCATGGAGATAAAGGCCAGTAAATTCCTCGGAAGGGAAACGGACATAGTAAGGCAGATAGTTTATCAGCCTCCGCAGGCGGCCGCCACGAGCTCTGTTTCGGCGCCACAGTGATTCCGCGGAAGACGGATTTCAAAAAAATGACCCGGCGATGTATAATATTCCCTAATAATAAATGATCAATAATTATTAATCATTAACATGGCGTCTAAAAAACAAAAGGAAGAGACAAAAGAACCCAAAGAAAATATCGATAGCCTGATGTCCGAACTGCAAAGCAAATTCGGCGAAGGCGCGATAATGAAACTTGGCGACGTGCGGCATGTTGACGTGTCGGTCATACCGACGGGTTCTTTCTCTTTAGACATCGCACTCGGCGTCGGCGGCCTCCCGCGCGGACGCGTCATTGAAATATTCGGCCCTGAAGGCAGCGGCAAAACAACGCTGGCATTGAACGTTGTTGCGCAGGCGCAGAAGCAAGGAGGAAAAGCGGCCTATATAGACGCGGAGCACGCGCTCGACCCGGAATACGCGGCCAGGCTCGGAGTTAAGATAAACGATCTTTTGATATCCCAGCCGGACAACGGCGAGGAAGCTTTGAATATTCTCGAAAGCCTGGTTCGCTCGGGAATGATTTCGGTGGTTGTCGTGGATTCCGTCGCGGCGCTCACTCCGAAAGCGGAAATCGAAGGCGAAATGGGAGCTCAGCATATGGGCCGCCAAGCAAGGATGATGTCACAGGCGCTCCGCAAACTGACCGCCCTCTCCGCGAGAACGCAGACGATGATAATCTTCATAAACCAAATAAGAATGAAAATAGGAATAATGTTCGGCAATCCGGAAACCACCCCCGGAGGACTCGCCTTAAAATTTGCCGCTTCCGTCCGGCTCGACGTGCGCCGCATAGCCCAAGTTAAAAAAGGAGAAGATGTCGTCGGCAGCAGGACAAAAATAAAAGTTGTGAAAAATAAAGTTGCTCCGCCGTTCAAGATAGCCGAATTCGATATAATGTACGGCAAAGGAATATCGTTTGAGGCCGATGTGCTCAACGCCGCAATCAAATCGGGAGTTGTCACGAAGTCAGGCGCATCCTATTCGTTCAACGGAGAAAAAATAGGCGTGGGAATGGAAAAAACATGCGAGAAACTCGCTGAAGACAAAAAACTTCTTAATGAAATAAAAGCTAAGGTACGCGCGCAAACAGCATAAACAAAAAACGCCATTAAGGCGTTTTTTGTTTAACGAAAATGAAATTGAACAAAATAACTTTCATAACCGGGAATGCCGCCAAAGCCGAACAGCTCAGGCGCCACCTTAAATGCCCGGTTCTGCATAAAAAAATAGACCTTGACGAGGTGCAGTCGCTCGACCTCAAAAAAATAGTGGAACACAAATCTAGAGAGGCTTATAAAAAAATATCCGCCCAAGGCGGACCCGCCTCGGGCGGGAAGTCCGCCGTTCTCGTTGAAGATGTTTCCCTGGCTTTCCATGCGCTCGGAAAACTTCCGGGGCCGCTCATCAAATGGTTTCTCGGGGAACTAGACAATGATGGGCTTTGCAAAATGCTTGATGGATACAAGAATAGGAATGCCACTGCCGAAGTTTGCTTCGGGCTTTACGACGGCAAGGAACTGAAGATATTCGAGGGAAAAATGGAAGGGAAAATAGCAACTCACCCGCGCGGAAAAACGGATTTCGGCTGGGACCCTATTTTCATCCCGTTAGAGGCAGGGCGCCCCAAGGTGCCCGTAGCACTCGCCCGCAGGCGAGGGCGGCCTCTAACGGGATTCATCCCGAAAGGAAGCAAAAAAACGAACGCGGAAATGTCCGTTAAAGAACAAAATAAATTTTCAATGAGAAAGATTGCACTTAAGAAATTAGAGATGTTTCTGAAAAAATAAAATAGTTTACTCCACTTTATAATTATTTCCAGCCACTATGATATATCATAGTGGCTGGATGTTATCTAAGCGCCAAATATAGAGAATTTGTTAAAAATGAAGCACCGCTTGCTTCATGCCGTCGAGCGAAGTGCTTATTATAAGATATTTATTGAAGAACCATCCGTAAGAAAGCGTGCTTGATGGATTCGAAAAATTTATTACCCGTATCGGTTGTCCGCTGGACAAATCATCATGGAAACTTGCATCAGGCGTTCCGGCCGTTCCCAAAAAAAGATTGCTCCAGCTTGAAGAAGCATTTTCTATTTTCGATACGTCGTTGCCGATAAGAAGCGGCGTTTCTCCTGCTTTTATTTTAAATATATAACCGGGCCAGATGTCTGTTTTGTCCTTGTACAAAAACATTGTGAAATCTTTTTCGAAATTCGCGTTCAAAAAATTCTTGTCGAGAACATTGGCATTTATAAGATTAAGGAAGTCGCTGGCGGCAATCGGCTGGCCGAGATCATTCTCCGGCCTTATTTCAAAGAAGAAACCCGAGAGGCCCGTGAGAAAAGAATTAACTTGGCTGCGGTCGGAATATAATCCTTGTATTGGAGAAAAAATATCCAGAGTGAAAACTCCGCCCGTAGCCTGGGTTAAAAAAGATACATGCTCGAAAGATGCACTCGCGCTTCCGGCGGGAACAGCGGCGGTTTTTGCCGGAGTGGGCGGAGCGGGATTGAGCAGCGGGAAAATAACATAATATCCCGCGAAAAAAACCGCTGCTAAAAGTATCGAAAGGGACGTTATCAGAAATGCCCTGCTTGAAAAAAGTTTAACTATCGGATTGAGTCGTGCCGAAGAAGTTTTTTCACCTTCTTCCTGGTCGCTCTTATGAAGAAATTTTACCGGTTTCGCTTTGGGCGCGGTTCCTCCACTCGCGGCCATCGAATCGAGATCCGACTGCATCGTGCGCACGGTTACTTCCGACGGAGGCGGCGGAACATGAGCCGTAAAGCCCGATTCGTTTCCACTTGTTGAAGATTGATTCTGTTCCATTGAAATAAAATATCGCTTTCATTATATCACGCAAGCGATATAACCAAAGCGATATTAATTGCCCAATATCCTTATTTCTTTATTTCCCGTCAGTCATCTGCTTAAGCGAAAGGCCGATATGGCCGTCTTTATCCACGCGGATTATCTTTGCGCGGACAAAATCTCCCACTTTGACGACTTCTTCCACGTTCTTAACGAAACCTTCTTTGAGTTCGGATACGTGTATCATTCCGTCATTGCCTCCGCCAAGGTCGACGATGGCGCCGAAGTCGAGAATCTTGAAAACCTTTCCTTCGACTATTTCTCCGACTTTATATTCGCGAGTCAGAGCTTTTATTTCATCGAGAGCCGCCTGCGATTTGGCAGCGTCCGTTCCCGAAATGAAAACTCCTCCGTCGTCATCAATGTCGATGCTGGCCAGTCCGTATTTCTCGATAAGCCCGTTTATCATTTTGCCGCCGGGGCCGATGACCATGCCTATCTTGCTCGGGTCTATCTTGAACTGGATTATGGACGGAGCGTAAGGAGAAAGAGCCGGGCGGGCCGAAGGAAGAATGCCGTTCATGAACTGGAGTATTCCGAGTCGCGCTTCTTTGGCCTGTGCAAGTGTCTTCTCTATCATTTCCGCGGTGAGTCCTTCCACTTTGACGTCGAGCTGAACCGCAGTCACGCCATCTTTTGTTCCGGCAACTTTGAAGTCCATGCCGCCGTAAAAATCCTCGGGACCCTGTATGTCGGTCAGAACTTTATAACTGCCGTCTTTGCCGACGACGATGCCCATAGCGATTCCGGCGGCCGGTTTCTTGAGCGGCACGCCTGCGTCCATCATAGAGAGAGCCGAAGCGCAAACAGTGGCCATCGAAGAAGAGCCGTTCGAAGAAAGAGTTTCGGCGACGATGCGGATGGTGTACGGGAATTCGTCCTGCGCGGGGATAAGCGGTCGCAATGCTTTTTCCGCAAGAGCGCCGTGACCTATTTCGCGACGTCCCGGCCCGCGGAACGTGCCGATTTCACCGACGGAATAAGGCGGGAAATTGTAGTGGAGCATAAAACGCTTTTTGCCTGTTGCTTCCATTGTTTCTATGAACTGTTCGGCTCCCGGAGCGGCGAGCGTCGTGACGGAAAGCGTTTGAGTGTTGCCGCGGACGAAAACAGCCGAGCCGTGCGTCCGTTCGAACAATCCGACTTCGCCGTTCAGGCTTCTTACCTCGTTCATTTTCCTGCCATCGGGACGTTTTTCTTTTTCAAGTATGTTTTTCTGGACGGCGTTATTGACTACGTCTTCCCAAACATGGTCGGCCGAACGTTCGTCAAATTTCTCGCTTGCCGAAAGCGCCGCGATATATTCGGAACGCAATCCGGCCATCGCTTCGTTATATTCTATTTTGTTCGGCTTGTAGATTGCGTCTTCGATTTTGTCCGTCAAAAATTTTTCGGCTTCGGCGCGGAATTCCTGGTCGACTTCGAAAAGTTTCAAATCGGCTTTTTCCTTGCCGTTCTCTTTTATTATCGATGCCTGAAAATCTATAAGATTGTCTATTTCCTTTTGCGCGATAACACACGCCTGAAGAATGTCTTTTTCGTCGGCTTCTTTTCCGCCAAGCTCTATCATGCTGATTTTGCCTTTCGGTCCGGCCGCGAATATTTCAAAAACGCATTCCGGTTTTTTCAAATCAGAGTTGGAAGGATTGACGATGAATTCGTTTCCGATTTTCGCGACGCGGACGCCTGAGGCCGGTCCTGCCCACGGAATATCCGAAATTCCGAGCGCGGTCGACGCGCCGATAAGGCCGACGAAATCGGGGTCGTTCTCCTCATCGAAAGCGAGCACGGTCGCCACAACCTGCATATCGCGCCTGATGCGCTCGTCGAAAAGCGGACGGGCCACGCGGTCAACAAGGCGCGCCGAAAGAATTGCGTCCTCGGAAGGGCGCCCTTCGCGGCGGACATAGCGGCTGCCTATGACTTTTCCTGCGGCATAAAATCTTTCTTCATAATCGACTTTGAGCGGCATGTAATTCGCCGCTCCCTCGCGCGGAGACATAACCGCGGTTACCAAAACCGCCGTTTCCCCGTATTTCACGATTGCCGCTCCGTTGGCCTGTTCGGCAAGCGTTGAAAGTTCAATAGTTAATTTTTTTCCTCCTACTTCTGTCGTGTATTGTTTTTTTTGTATAGCCATAATGAAATTGATTTATGATTTTTGATTTAAGATTTAAGATTTACGATTTACGATTTAAAAAATTTGCAAGCTGATTCATAAATCATAAATCTTGATTCCTAAATCATTTTCTAATGATTACTCTCGGTATCTCTTCTATGTTTATAAATCTGTCGGCGGCTTCCTGAATTTTTCCGGAAGCGCTTCTTTTGAAAGCGGCTACTTCCACCAGGCGCCCGACCCCCCATTTGAGGTAATCCACCAGCGGGCAGAAGTCCCCGTCGCCCGTGACCAGTATCACCGAGTCCAGGAACGGAGCCATTCTGATGGCATCGACGGCCATACCTACATCCCAATCCGCTTTTTTGGTGCCGTCGGGATATATCTGAAGGTCTTTGCAGCGAAGTTCAAGGCCTTCTTTTTCCAAGGCTTCGAAAAACGCGGCTTCGCCTGCGGCTGTTTCGCTTTTGACGACATAGGCCACTGCGCGAATAAGCTGGCGGTCGGCAACCAAGGTCTTTATGAGTTCTTTGTAGTTTACCCGCCCGCGGTAAAGGTTCTTCGCGGAATGGTAAAGATTCTGGACGTCAATGAAAATGCCGACTCTCTGGTCCGCATGAATGCTGCTGCTGCTTGTCTTCATAATTAAATTTATTTACGAAATACTAATCTTTGCGAATATACGAAAAAGATTAATGTCGTGAAGGAAGTTGGACTGGTGATTAGTACATTCGTACGCTTTCGTATTTCGTAAATCACTTCGCCAGTCCGAGTTTCTTCGCGAGCTTCGCGTGGACTGCCGGCTGTTTTTCCTTGATGTAGCCCATGAAACGCCTTCTCTGGCTGACCATTTTCAAAAGTCCGCGCCTCGAGTGCTGGTCTTTCGGATTTTTTTTAAGATGGCTGGCGAGTTCGTCAATCTGCCTCGAAAGAACGGAAACCTGCACTTCGGCGGAACCGGTGTCTTTTTCGTGGCGCTGCGATTCCTTTATTACCTTGGTCTTTACTCGTTTGGTTAACATTGATAAGCATTATATATGATAAGCCGTAAAAACGCAAATTTTTTAGAAATCGGATTACTTTTACGAATAAAATCTTGGCAAATAAGGATTAATTCGCAAAAATGCGAGTTGCCAAACTAAGTTCAACAAGTAAGTGCAACACTTCGGCCTGCCTGCCGCAGGCAGGTACAATACGAAGTGTATGAAATACAAACATTTATCGGTTGAGGAGAGGGAAAAGATACAGGAAATGCTCTGGC
>Ga0307375_10001451_pt1 | contig 25864 bp, 20 predicted proteins | sample TR1MG_FD_202531 | JGI IMG/M metagenome (GOLD analysis project Ga0307375, IMG submission 202531) | Soil microbial communities from Risofladan, Vaasa, Finland - TR-1 | ecosystem: Environmental > Terrestrial > Soil > Coastal area > Acid sulfate soil | place: Finland: Risofladan, Vaasa | collected...
GTCAAGAAGCACGGGAAGCTGGCCAAAAGCATTTTTAAATATGGTCTAACCTACATCGCAACTGTGCTGCTAAACGCTTATTATCAAGACAATATCGGAATATTTAAATTTTTGTCATGTACTTAGGCATATTCCTTATAAATAATTGTGATTAACAAACAAACTCCTATTATGAAAACCCTTTTTCATCTATCAATTTTCTTATTGTTAAGTCTACAATCATTCGGGCAAATGGTTATGACTGTTCAAGGTGTGACCCCAGAAAATGTTTGCAAACCTAATGCTGTATATTTTCTAATGGAATGGAAGGCAAGACCAATGGAATTAATAGACTCAATTCAGGCAAGGTTGAATAATCAAGTGTCCTTTGCCAAAGAGAACCCAAGTCTCGAGTCGAAAGTATCAATTCAATTTGCAGTAAACTGTAAAGGAGAAATTGGTGACGGTTTTCATGTGGTAACAAAATCAGGAAATGATACATTCGACAACGAGTTGATAGAATTCTTTAAGACTATTAAAAAGTGGAATGCTGGGAAGATTAAAAAGAAGACAGTGGATAGCTGGTATATGTGGAGACTTGAAGTAAAAAACGGATATATCACTATTTTAAATAAGTAGGGTGTGCCAACAGAGATTTAGCTCATGTGGGATGATTTATGGTTGAATCAACGCTTGTGGGCAGTTTTATTAATGATTGATAAACAGTTTCAAACTACCAAACAGTATAACTACCAAAACGTTAGTGCCTAAAAACTCTCCTCCAAAAGCCCCAATGCTTCCCACATTTTGTAAGTTTACAGATGCATTTGCTTGAATCGGAATGGATCGTAAAACATACATATCATGGATTTAACGCTTAAGAAAAGGTTTGCGGAGCAGTGGGCAAAGTATTTTGGTGCCACCGAGCTCCCCGTAGTGTTCTACTACAGCAAGGAGGTGCACAACGCCAAGTTGGTTGCGCCAGTTAAGGGGCATAGCTGCCTTATTTGCGAGCTGGCCAAGGTGAGGAATGGCCAGTCGTTGGCCTTCAGTGCAGAGGCCATTTCCTGTGGCGGAGCCAAGCGTTACTTGGGCTTTGCCGATACCATGCGCCCTAACTTCGAGTATTTTCTATCGTGCGGCATTCCCAACAAGATGGAGGGGGAGCGCTATATCCGCACACCCGAAATGGTGGTTGAAATACAGAAGCACCAGCAGGCCATTCCCGATGCCAAGGAAAGCCACATCATCTTTAAGCGATGGGATATGCTGGAGGAGGTTGATACCCCTGCGGTGGTCATCTTCTTTGCTAAACCCGATGTGCTGTCGGGCCTCTTTACGCTGGCCAACTTCGACCAAACCGAACCCAACGGCACCTTTACCCCATTTGGCCCCGGGTGTGGCACCATTGTTCACTATCCCTACCTCGAAAAGGATGCCCTACAACCCCGAGCCGTCATTGGCATGTTCGACCCATCGGCACGCCCCTGCGTTCCCAAGGATGTGCTAACGTTTGCCGTGCCCATGGTGAAGTTCGAAAAGATGGTGAGCTACATGGACGAGAGTTTTCTCATTACCAATACCTGGACAAACGTGAGAAAAAGGATTGAAGGCTAAACCGCTGCTTTAGTTAAGGTAGTGCTGCGCTCTTTTTTATAGATAAAAGTGATACCTTGGTTAACGCATAGAAATTCAAGAAATGAAGAACAGAACATTTAACTACTTCACGCTTGTAGTGGTGGTGGTTGCCACGGCTATACTAGTGGAACGGTATTTTGCTGCCGGTTTTCCAATCACCTTAAGCACCTACGCCGGGTTGCTGCTCCTGGTACCATCGTTGTTTCTCTTCGCCTTGGCCCGCATCCAGTTGGGGAGCGCGTTTCAGGCATCCGCCGCTGCCAACTAGCTGGTAACTTCCGGTATTTACAAGAAAATTCGCCATCCCGTTTATCTCTTTGGCCTTTTGTTTATGCTTGGGCTAATAATTCTATTCCAAAGGTATATTCTAGCAATCCTTTTGGTGCCCATGGCTTTAATGCAGCTTCGAAGAATAATGGCCGAGGAGCAGGTTCTGGAGTCTACCTTTGGGGAGCAATACCGGGATTATAAGAAGGGGACGTGGTTTTGAGATGCACTGAAATTGATATTGCTATGAAGAAAACAATAGCATTGCTTGTATAACATCATTGAATATGGACCTTGAAACAAGGAAAAAGGCTAGGGTAATTCTTGTCATTTTTATTATTCTATTGATTCCACTAATATTCTTTTGCCATAAATCTTATTCAAAATGATTTTGTGTTTCAAAAAAAGTGTTACTTTTAAAATAAAAACACACAATGAAGCGCATTCTATTTTTAGTTCTAATTACTTTTTCCTTAAGTGCAAGTTTAAATGCCAACTCCTATCGTGGGGAAAAGTTCCTGATGCTGAAAAGCAGCTCAAGCAAACCAATCTCGATCCAAACGCTAGTGCGGTTGTGCTGTTTGATGTTGGATCACTCAGGTTTAACTATGGCAGCAAAATATATTTTCAACATCACAAGCGGATTAAAATCCTCACCAAGGAGGGTTTATCCTATGCCAATGTTCAAATCCCTTACTATAAAAAAAATGATTTGGAATCAATTTCTTCCATAAAGGCGGAAACCATCAATATTGACTCCGTTACTGGTAAACCGGTTGTTCAGAAGCTGGATAGCAAAGATTTTTACCCCATCGATATTAACGATAGGTGGGGTGTGATACGGTTTTCCTTCCCGAGCGTTAAGGTTGGCTCCATTATCGAGTATTCCTATACCGAGGTTTCTCGAAATTACTTTTCTCCTCAAGACTGGGATTTTCAGTGCGAACTGCCAACTCTTCATAGCGAGTATTCGGCACAAGTTCAGGAAGGGCTTGATGTACAAATCCTATATCAGGGTCCGCTGTTGCGGCATCTATATGAAACAAAATCGATCAATTTTTGGGAGTTGGATAATCTACAACCTGTGGCACCAGAGCCTTATGGTCCCGACACGAAGGATTATGTTGAGAATATATCTTTTCAGCTCAAAGGTTACTATAAGAGCGATCCAATGAAAGGGGTGGAGTATGTTAATATTCTAGACACATGGGATAAGCTAGCAATTGATTTTAGAGAAACGGTTAATGTACCTAGCTTCTCCTCTTCTAAGAATTTTGTTGATCCAATTCTGGCAGAAATCATCAAGGAGAAGGATTCGGATGCTGAAAAGGTTAGGAAGATATATTACTACGTTCAAAGTCACTTTAGGTGGAATAAGGATTTAGGAATATATCCCACTGAGAGTTCAAGGCAGATTTTACAAAATGGCGAAGGGAATAGTGCTGACATAAATTTGTTTTTAAGCTTAATGCTTCGAAGTGCCGGTTTTGCGGCCGATCCTGTGCTCATTAGCACTAAGAGTAACGGTGCTTCAACAAAAGTTTACCCGCTGTTGAGCCAGTTTGATAAGTTAATTGTTGTTGTCAACCTTTATGGCAAAAACTATTTTATGGATGCCACTGGCTCCGATTACCCTTATGGCATTATACCAGTCGAGGATTTAAATAATCAGGGTTTTAGAATTGGCAACTCTACATCCGACTGGATCTCGATACCTCTTAGTGGAGCTAGTAAACTCGATTGTTACTATTCGGTAGACCTTGCCAATTTGGCTAATGCGAAGCTTACTGCAATGTATAATTTCTCGCAGTATGCTGCTGTTGGCTTAAGAGCTGCACTCAAAAATGCTCCCGACAAGGAGGTCTATATAAAGGAACACATTGCCCTGCTTAATCAGGATTTCAACCTCGACAGCGTTAACATTAAGAATCTCGATGACATGGATTTGCCCTTGAGCATTCGCTGCTATTTTTCGGGCGGTGATTATTCCGGCGTTGGTGGGTTGCTACTTCGTACATTGGGACAATCCAAGTTTGATAAAAATCCTTTTATTGCAAAGCAACGTACTTTACCTATCGACTTCGACTACCCCATTGATGAAACCTTTACCACCGTATTCAATCTTCCCGAAGGGTATGTTGTTGATGGGCTGCCGTTAAACCAAGGATATCAACTTCTTGGCAAAAAGGGGATTGCTAGGCTTACCTCAAACTCAATTGGCAACACGGTTTCCATTCGAAGAACGATGTCGTTAACAACAAGTCTCTTTCCGCCTGAGGATTATAGCTATATTGTTAAGTACTTCGACTTAGTAAGCCAGTTTAAGGGAGCTACCGTGGTGGTTAAGAAAAAATAAAAATCTGAATTCGTTTATTGGAACAAATCTTCGATGATCGTCCTTGTGGATCCTTATCAGTTTGTTTTTAGTGGGAGAATTGCCTCATGGTTCATACTATGACTCATGCTGGAGCAGCAAAATTTTACCACCAAGATTCATGTGTTGGAATAAATTTTAAAATTTAGAAATATGCTTAAGCGTTTTTTAATTTTCTCAATTTTATTGGTCTCCCTTGGCCAAATCTCAATGGCCGAGCAATTCAAGTGGGGCAAGGTTACCAATGCCGAGTGGCAGTTGAAGGAAACCCCTATCGACACGAATGCCAATGCAGTGGTGCTCTCCGATGTAGCAGAACTAGACTTTGCCTATGGAGCACCAACAGTGTTCAGGCGGCATCGACGCATTAAAATCCTAAAGCAAGCGGGTGTTAACGAGGCCAATATTCAGATACCATACTACAGCAAGTCTTTTTCTGAAAGCGTTAAATATATTAAGGCCCAAACCTTAAATATGGATCCAGAAACTAATAAGGTTGAAGTATTACCGGTTGACGAAAAAGATATTTTTACCGTTGATCTCAGTGATAGTTGGAGTGCTAAAAGGTTTGCTTTTCCGGGAGTTAAAGTCGGCTCCATTATCGAGTATTCCTATGTGGTTGAATCAAAGCATTTTATTCAGCTAAAGGAGTGGAATTTCCAGTGCAACTTGCCAACAATTCATAGCGAATTCACTGCAAAAATCGATCAGGGATTTAATGTAAGGGTGGTGTATAGAGGGTTTCATCTTCCTGAAAAGTACGATAAGGTGAAGACAAACCACTGGGAACTCGATAACCTTAAACCCATTAAGGATGAACCTCTCTATGCCAATGCTGAAGACTATGCTGAGACCATACGACTTCAGCTCACCGGATATTTGGTGGGAGATCCCACTGGAGGTTCCGAATACATTAAGGTTGTGGACGGCTGGGAGGCTATTGCCAAACGATTTAGGGAAGGAGACTACTATGACACCTATATAAAGGACCGCGATTTTATACAACCAATTCTGAAATCGATAGTAGATAGTAGTGATAATGCCCTAACAAAGGCTCAGAAAATTTTCTATTACGTTCAGAAAAATTACACGTGGAATAACCACCGTGATATCGATCCGAATATATCATCGAAGGAGATGAGTGACAAAAAAGTTGGATCTACATCGGACATCAATATGATGCTGGTTTCGCTGCTGCGAAACGCTGGGATGGATGCTAGTCCGGTATTAATTAGTACAAAAGATCATGGTCCCATAACCAAGGCCTTTCCTCTGCTTTCCCAATTCAACCAGCTGATAGCCACCGTTGCTGTCGATGGCAATACCTACTTTCTCGATGCGGCTAATGATAGCTATCCTTTTGCCATTCTTCCACCATACGATTTGGCTACCGCTGGATTTAAAATTGACCGAGATAATTTTGTGTGGATAGACATACCTATCAGAGGAAAATACAAGAACGACAGTTATGCTAAGGTCGATTTTAGCGACTCGTCAGCAGCAACAATGTATTTTCGAAGCCAGTACGATGGCTATGCTGCAGTAGCTCTGAGGCAAAGTTTAAAAAAAGCCAATAACGACGAGATGTTTGTACGCAAGCTGATTAGGAGCGATGGTTACGATTGGGAGTTGGATAGCCTTTCGATTCAAAACAAAAGGGAAATTGAGAAACCTCTTGTGCTAACCTGCTATTTTCATCGTAGCAACAACGATCTTGCAACGAAAGATAGAATTTACTTGAGTTCAGTATCCCGTTCTTCGTTTGAGCATAATCCTATTACTGCACCAACCAGAATACTCCCGGTTGACTTAAATTACCCTTTTGAAGAAAATATGGTGGTGGTGTATAAGTTTCCAAAAGGATTTGAGGTGAAGGATAAGCCAGGACGGAGCGATTATATGCTCCCCAACGGCAAGGGAACCGCTCATTTTATGGCCAGCACAAGCGGTGTCTTTTTAAATACCAAGCTGTCGTTTACCATTACCAACCCGTTTTTCTCACCCAACGAATATCCTACGCTACAGCAGTTCTTTAATTTCGTAGGACAGGAGCAAGACCGGGTATATGTGCTAGAGAAGAGTGGAAGCTAGGTTCTCAAAAGTTGTTTTATCGCAATAAATAATAAAAAAGGGTGCCATATTGGACACCCTTTCTTTTTATAGACAAAGTATTGATTACTTCTGTTTTAGTTCGTTGGGCTTTTTGCCCATGCGCCAGTGCTCCTCAATATCTTCAAGCGAAACACCTTTTGTTTCTGGGATGTATTTTAACCCCCATATGATGCCTATGACGGCAACGGCGGCATACACAAAAAATGCCCCTGCCGGATTAGGATCGGTGGTGGAATTTCCTTCGGCAGTTTTGTTCATAATCTCCATCCCTGGACTGGTGAATAGCCATGCTAACTTCAGGAAGGTGAAGGTTACAATGGCGTTGAAAAGCCAGTTCGAAAGCGAACCGATGCTCATGCCCAAACCTCTAACCTTAAGTGGGAAAATTTCTGAGATGATGAGCCAACCCAAGGGACCAAGGCTTATGGCAAAGAAGATGATGTAAATTAGCACGGCACCCACCGAAAAATAGCGGAGGTTGGCGCCAAGCGCATCCTTAAAGAGGAAGAACGTTCCAAGAGCGAGCAGCGAAATGCCCATTCCAACTAATCCTATGAAGTAGAGCTTCCGCCGTCCAATTTTGTCGATAAGAAACATGGAGAGGACGGTGGCCAGCACATTTACTATTCCAACACTTACGGTGGCAGCAATGGCAGCCTTGGCTCCCGAAAAACCAGCAATAATGAAGATGGTGGGGGCGTAGTATATAACGGTGTTGATACCCACAAACTGCTGCACAAACATGATGCCGATGGCAATCATAAGTGCAGTTCGAAGGTATGGCTTGAATATTTCACTTACGCCAACGGTGTTATGCCTATCTGCCTCAATTTCTGCTTTTAACTTGGCAATGGCAGCATCCACCATGGAAGGATCTTCCACCATGTGCATTACCCGCCTACCCTCTTCTTCCTTCCCTTTCCCCATGAGGAAACGGGGCGATTCGGGAAGAAACATCATTCCAATAAACAGTATTGCGGCAGGAAAAACTCCTACGTAGAACATCCACCTCCAGGAGAAGGGGTCGGCTTCGTTGGCAAAGGAGAGGTCGCTGAAGTAGGAAACCACGATGCCAATGGTAATCATGAGCTGAAAGGAGGAGACCATGGCACCTCTAGTTTTTGTAGGCGAAATCTCGGCAATGTAGAGAGGAACAGTAAAGGAGGAAACCCCGATGGCTACACCCAAAAGAATACGGGCTCCGGCAAGAAAACCTGGACTGGAGGCAGCACCGGTAAGTATGGAACCAACTGCAAAGATTACCGCCGTTATCAGAATTACCCTCTTACGTCCGAAGATGTCGGTGAGCCTACCCGATGAAAGTGCACCAAGCACGGCACCAATTAGGGCTGCGGTGGTTACCCACTCCTCCTGGTTGGAGGTGAGGTTAAAACTCTGCTTCAAGAAGGGCAGCGCCCCTGAAATTACCCCGGTATCGAACCCAAACAGCAGTCCTCCGGTGGAAGCAATGGCAGCAATAACTATGACCAATGCTTTGTTTTGGCTTACTTTATCTTTCCCCATGGCAAAAAAATTATTGTGTAACTTCAATCAACCAAGATAGCAACATTGGTTTAAAATTTACTTAAATGTTTTCCTTTTTTTAAATGTCTAACTTTCAATCTTTGGCTGTTGTTTCCTCTCCTTGTTCCCTTCTATCCACTTATATACTGTTGGTAAAACAAATAGGGTCAACAGGGTTGAGGTAATTAATCCACCAATCACCACCGTAGCAAGTGGTCGCTGAACCTCTGATCCAGGTCCGGAATTGAATGCCATGGGGATAAAACCCAAGCTGGCAACCAGAGCCGTCATTAATACTGGTCGGAGTCTATCAGTGGCACCATCGATGAGGGCTCTATTTAAGGGGAGGCCTTTGTTTCGTAATTCGTTAATGTGCGAAACTAGCACAATCCCATTTAATACCGCTACCCCAAAAAGAGCGACAAAACCAATGCTTGCTGATACGGAAAGATACATACCACGCATCCAGAGTAAAAACACGCCACCCGATAAAGCAAAAGGTAAGTTTAGGAAGATGAGCAAGGCATAGCGCATCTTACCAAAATTGAGGTAAAGCAGACCTATGATGATAAAGAGCGATAGTGGAACAACTAGTATGAGATGGCGCATTGCGCGTTGCTGGTTTTCGAATGTGCCGCCATATTCTAAGAAATATCCAGCAGGTAGAATGTTCGATTTCCCAATAGCCTCCTGGAGATTTGAAACGTAGGTTCCCATATCAATACCATGAATGTTGATCCCTACGATAAGCCTTCTCCATCCATTTTCGCGCTGAATTTCACGAGGCCCCTCTTGTGGTACAATGTGAGCAACTCGCTTTAGTGGAATAAACTCGCCATTGGGGAGGTGGACTGGGATATCTTTTATTTTTTCGAATGAGTTGCGTAGATCCTCAGGAAAGCGTACAATAATATCGAACCGACGTTGTCCTTCGAATACCTGTCCTGCCGTTTCTCCTCCAATGCCAGCTTGTATCACTTTTTGAACATCATCCACGTTTATACCAAATACGGCAACAGCTTCTCGGTCAATTTCGATGGTGAGGTAAGGCTGACCGATGGGTTGTTCTGTATAGAAATTGTCGGTTCCTGGTAATCCATTCACTATGGAGGATATCTTGTCTCCTAACTTTTTGAGCGTTTCTAAATCTTCACCATAAATTTTAACGGCAAGGTCCGATTTAACACCACTTGTTAGCTCGTCAACTCGCATTGCTATGGGTTGCGTAAAGTTGTAGGACAGACCCGGTTCCGTTTTTAAGTACGGCTCAATAGCGGCTATAATCTTCTCTTTGGTAAAGCCTTTTCGCCACTCTTTTTGCGGCTTAAGAATTACCCAAACATCTGTTTGGTGTACACCCATCCAGTCGTTAGCAAGGTCGGAACGGCCAGTTTTTGGCACTACGGTTGCAATTTCGGGAATGTTTTTTTTCAGCACTCCAGCAAGCCAGTTGGCGTTTTGCATGGATTCTTTAAGGGTAACGGAGGGCATTCTAACCTGCTCTATCAAAATGGACCCCTCATCGAGTTCCGGGAGAAATTCTGTGCCAAGCCTCATTAATACGATAAGTGAAAGTGCAAAAACTCCAACTGCTATGCTAATGATTACTTTTTTGCTGTCGATTCTCTTTTCGAGAAAACGTTCATATCGTGGTTTAAGCCAGTTAATAAGGTGCGATTTTCTGATTTTTACACCTCTATGGTAGGCCAGAGATGCTAGTGCCGGAACAAAAATTAAAGCGAGCAATAGGGAGCCAAGCACCGCAGCAGCTACCGTAATCGCCATGGGGCGATATAGAATTCCCTCCATGCCGCTGAAGGTCATTATGGGAACGTAAACCATGAGGATGATTAAAACGCCAAAGAAAATAGGCTTTACCACCTCTTTCGATGCTTGTATTATCGTGCTGTCAGTGTCGTCGTACGATTCTTTATGCTGAAGTCGGTGAACGATATTTTCTACCATTACAACCGATCCATCAACCACCATTCCAAAGTCGATAGCACCTAAGCTCATCAAGTTGGCTGCAAGGCCAAATTCCTGCATGCCTATGAAAGCAAATAGCATGGAAAAAGGGATTACCAATGCAACGATGAGTGCGCCTGTGATTTCCCCAAGCAGCAGCAGCAGTACTGCAATTACGAGAAAGCCGCCCTCCAAAAGGTTGGTAGAAATGGTTGAGGTGGTTCGGTTAATGAGGTCGCTTTGATCGTAGAACTTTTCAATAACAACTCCTTTCGGGAGGCTCTTGTTTATGGTGTTGATTTTTGATTCAATATCCTTTATAACCTCTCTGCCATTGCCGCCACGGAGCATCAGTACTATTCCAGTTACAACTTCACCATTGCCGTCCTGCGTTACTCCACCCTGCCTGATTTGTTCTCCAATTTTTACATTTGCGATATCCTTAATAAATATTGGCTTATTGTGAAGATTTGCCACCACAATATTTTCAATATCTTGGCTACTGGTAATCTGCCCCACTCCCCGGATGATGTACTGCTCTCTATTGTGCTCCAAGAAATTTCCACCCGATACGCTGTTGTTGCTACCTATGGCATCAATTACGTTCTTTAGGCTAATGTTAAAAGCACGCAACTTCCCAGGCTGGACAATAACTTCGTAGTCACGAACGAAACCGCCAAAAGAGTTAATTTCAGTTACCCCTCTTACAGTTTTTAGCTGTGGTGATATAAGCCAATCCTGTATTTCGCGAAGTTGGGTAAGCGAATAGCCATCTCCATGCACCACGTATTGGTATATCTCCCCAAGGGCTGTTGAAATTGGTCCTAGCTGAGGTGAGGAGACATCAGCAGGGAGTTCGTCACGGATGGATTGGAGCCGCTGGCTTACCATTTGTCTTGCAAAGTAAATATCCGTTCCTTCGTCGAACTCCACTGTTACTGCCGAAAGCCCAAATTGAGAGATGGACCTTACTTGTTTCACTTTGGGTAATCCATTCATCCCTGTTTCGATAGGATAGCTCACCAACTTTTCCACATCATAAGGAGAATATTGCCCCGCTTTTGTAATAACTAAAACTTGAACAGGCGTTACATCCGGTAAGGAATTGATGGGGATTTTCATGAGTGCCATTATTCCGGCAATACTCATTAGGAGCACCATGGCCAGCGCAACAAACTTTTGGCGAACACTGAATTCAACAATATGGTTTAGCATAGCTCTACGGAGTTAATGGCAACTATTCTTCAGCAAATTGAGAGAATCGTGCAAGCGCCTTTAGGCTAAATACTTGCGTAACGGCAACTTTCTCTTGGTCCTTTAATCCCATTTCCACAAAGGCCAAATTGTCATGCATCTCCTTGATCACAATTTTTCTTTTTTCAAAATGCCTATCATCTTTTTTAACAAAAACGATGGGGTCGTTTCCTTCATAGGTTATGGCACCAATTGGAACGCTCGTTACTGCTGAACTCCCCGATGTTTTTATGTCGACTCTTACGTTTTCACCCGGTTTTGGCCAACCATCTTTGGTATTTAATAGAAAATTTATGGTTAACGATTTGTTGTTCTCATCAAGCCCTGGATTGATTGTGCTTATGACGCATGGTATGGGGTTTTCGCTTGTCAATCTTCTGGTAACTTCGGCACTATCGCCAACTTTTAAATACTTGCCATCCTCTGGGCTTGTGTATGCTTTTACAAGCACTTTGTTTAGGTTGATTACTGATGCCAATTTTTCATTTGCACTCACTGCCTGGCCCAGTTCTACCATGTGTTGGTCTATAACGCCTGAAATAGGTGAAAGTATTTTAAGCTTAGGTGTAATCTTGTCGCTTGTAGTAAATGTTTCGATCTCTGTTCTTGTTACCCCAACAGCTCTTAACCTGGAATAGGAGGCATTTAATGCTCCTAAGGCCCTTAGATACTCTGATTTTGCTTTTTCTAAATCGGCTTCTGAGTTAATTTTCTTCTCCGTTAGCTGCTCCACCCTCTGCAGCTGCGTACTTTGGTATCGCTCTTCAGCTCTGTTTTGAAGGTATTCTGCAACGAGGTTACCAAAAGTTAAGCTTTCCAACTCCATTACTACCTGCCCCTTTTGAACCGATTCACCTTCGTTTAATGGGAGAGAAATCACACGGCTATCAACAGGGGCACTTAAAATAGCAATGTAGTTGGGAGCCGGCATCACTACACCGGGTGCGGAGACCAGAAAGGCATGTTTGGTAATAGCGACATCCACTGTTTTTATATTAAGTTCCAGCGCTTCCTTCTCAGAAAGGGTAACCACCTGGTTTTGTGTTGGTTTGTCGGGGGTGAGTGAGGGCGGAAGTGTGGAGGACAATTTGTCTTCATTGCCCTTTTTGTTGGATGTGTTGCTACTGCAACTTGGTAGGAGAGTCAATAGAACTATAACAAGCCAAAAATTTCGGGTAATCATTAGAAGTCGAGCCATGGTCTGTTTTTTATTGCGTTCCTATTATGTTGAGAAAAAAGTAATGAAGATCAAATTACTAGTTCAAAGTCTATGTACTGCTCTAATTCTATTAGGGTAAGATAGTAATCGCGGAGGGCGGCGAGGTAGTGTTCTTGGCTGCTTAAGTAGAGTTTTTGTGCATCAATTAGGGTAACCATATTTATTTGTCCAAGTCGGTAAGCTTCGATGGTTAAGCTCTGAAGCCTTTCCGATTTCTCTTTCATGGAAGATTCAAAACGGTCTATCTTGCTTTTGGCAGCGTGATAGCTATGCCAAGCAATTTCAATTCGCTTCTTCATTTCAAGGTAAACCGATTCCTGTCTCCATTCAAGTTCCACCTTTTGAGCCTTTGCAAGTTGAACCATGCTGTGCTGGTTAAAGAATCCCCAAAGTGGAATGGAAACGCCTACCTGATAGCCTCTAAAGTTATATCCACCACCATAATTCTGCAGGTAATAACCAAATTTTAAATTCGGCAAATAGCTCGAATTTGCTTGGTTAACTTTATTTTTTGCTGCAGCAATTTCACTGGATAGTGCAAGATACGGAGGTTGCTTTTGGAGGTATTCTAATGCCTCCTCCTGCGGAATATTGTCTTGCTTACTTAAGAGGGTGTCGGTAAATGAGATGTCATATCGCTGATCCTCAGATTGTAGTCCAATTGCGTTGAATAAGCTATATCGTGCTTCATGAAGCAATTGCTCGGCATCGTCATTATTATTGTTTGCCTCCTCCAGTCTGAGTTCAGAAGAAAGCAAATCAATGTCGTTGCCTACCCCTCTTTGAGATTTGAGCAGTGCAATATCTCTAAGATTAGAAACTAATATTATCTCCTTCTGACGTAAATTACGCAGGTATAGGCTATACAATATGTGTATGTATTTGTTCTTAATGTCTGCACTGAGGGTCTTTATCTTCCACTGTAACTGAAATTCAAGCGATTTTTTTTCATTTGAAACTTTTCTATTTCGATAGTAACTTGTTAAGGGGAAATCAACAGATTGTTCAACGGTAATACGCTGTTCGGCAAAAATATTGCTATTTCCTTGTGGCATACCCTCTTTGGAATAGGTCAGGGTTGGATCACTAAGTCCTACGGTTGATTTAAGCTCAACCTCTTTCTGACGCAGCTGAGCTCTTAGCTGATTGATCTCCGGATTTTTTTCCATTGCCAACTTAATGGCACTCTGGATTGTCAGAAGTGTTTTTTTCTCTTGAGCGTTTGTCACATTTATTAGGAAAATCCCAATAATAACTAAGAGTCGTGTTTTCATGCTCAACCTATTTTTTAGAACGTATGGGCATTTTTTCGCAATACAATTTACAAAAAAAACACAACTCTTCAGGAAGAATTTATCAATAGTTAATTCCTCTGATAATAATTGAAAAAGTTGGTTGATAGTATATTGGGTGTTTTTAGCTCCGATCTCGTAAGCTTTACCTCCAGTATGATAGGGTTGAGTTGATGGAATGTTTCTTTTAAATCTAGGTGATGGCAATGTTTGACCTCGCCATACAAAGGCAGTAATGAAGATTTAAATCAACCTCCAAGAGAGTATTTGAGGTTGATATTGTTATTGCGATAATACTTGAAGTTTCTTATTGTTTAAGCTTATAGTTCCTCCATAAGTTTCTAGCAATGGCAACGAGTAGGGCAGCGGCGGTCAAGTTCATCAGAATGTTGAAGAAAGTGTAGACCGGTGTTTTTATGTTGATAATTCTTAGGATTACTTGAATTACAAAAAAAGCTAGTGTGCCCCATGCCGAATATTTGCCCCACTTGGGAAGGTTGGAAAAATGCATAGTTTTTTCTTCAAACTTAGAAAAAATAGGTGTAGCTTGGTTACGTTCACACATAAAATGAGACCAATGTTCGGGGTAGTTTGGCTTTTCGATGCCGATGATTGATTACCTTTCCATGATATGGTATGCGACTCATTTCTGCTATCTTTACGCAAATTAATTTGACATGGATTACCAAGGTTTGCTTGAGGAGATTGCTGAAGAAATAAAACCCCTGTTGGGCCAAGGACAGGTTGCAAGCTACATTCCGGCCTTGGCAGAGATAGATTCACGGAGTTTTGGGATGGCAATTGTTACCATCGATGGTCAGGTTTTTAGGGTCGGCAAGGCCAATGAACCATTCTCGATTCAAAGCGTGTCGAAGGTTTTTAACCTTATTTTGTCCTCCTCTACACTTGGAGATGCCATTTGGAGAAGGGTAGGCAAGGAACCATCGGGCAATGCTTTTAACTCGTTGCTACAGCTGGAGTTTGAGAATGGGATACCGCGCAACCCATTCATAAATGCGGGCGCCATTGTGCTTGCCGACATGCTATGTGAACATTTTCCAAATGCGGAGGCCGAGTTGTTAAGTTTTGTACGCAAGTTGACCGACAATCCAGCCATAGCATACGATATGCGCGTGGCAACTTCCGAAAAAGAGACAGGCAGTAGGAACTACTCTCTTGGATTTCTAATGAAGAGTTTTGGCAATATTCGTATGCCCATCGACACTGTAATGGATTTTTATTTTAAGCAGTGTTCCATCTCCATGAACTGTGTAGATCTAGCCCGCTCTTTTCTGATGCTGGCAAACCATGGGGAGGTTCCTGGTTCTGGCGAAAGAATTCTCACAATGAGTCAGGCCAAACGAATTAACTCGCTCATGCTCACCTCTGGGCTTTACAACGAAGCGGGAGATTTTGCTTTTAGGGTTGGACTTCCGGCCAAGAGTGGTGTGGGCGGAGGTATTGCAGCAATTATCCCCAAGCTACTCAGTGTGGCTGTATGGAGCCCTGAACTCAACAGCTTTGGTAACTCGCTGGCCGGAATTCATGCGCTGGAATTGTTTACCACCAAGTCTGGCATATCCATTTTTTAATGATAAGAGCTGTCCAAAATAAAATACCGGTGCATAGGTTCAGCAACCTAAGCCGTTTTCCTGAGCTGGTACATTTTGTAACTACGCGCCATGGTGGTGTAAGCCAAGGTGGCGATGCCAGCTTCAACTTAGGCTTTCATGATACTGATTCTGACGCAAATGTCAGAGAAAATAGGCTTCGCTTGGCAGCCGCGGTTAATGTACCTATTGATAATTTTACTCATCAAATACAGGTTCACAGTGCAAATGTCACTGTGGTTGATAACACTCTACGAGGGGCAGGAACTCTGGCTCAAGAAACGGCTATTCAGCAAAACGATGCGCTTATTACCCGTGAAAAGAATATCTGCCTCGTTACCAAAGCGGCCGATTGTGTTCCCATGCTTTTTTACGATCCTGTTGAGGGAGCTGCAGCGGCCGTTCATGCAGGATGGCGAGGAATGGTTCAGGATGTTGCCGGAAAGACTGTTGAGGCTATGGTGCATAATTTTGGCTGTAATCCCCGTAACATTTTAGTTGGAATTGGCCCAGCCAATGGCCCATGCTGCTATGAGGTTGGTGAAGATGTGGAGGACGCTGTTGCTAAAATATTTCCAAATATGGATGGGCTTTTGGTTAAAGGCAAAGGACTGCGCCATCACTTGAACCAGTGGGAGGCCAATCGGAGGCAGCTTATCCAGGTTGGAGTCCCAATGGAAAATATTGAGGTTGCTGGGTTATGTACCCAATGCAACGGCAATGAATTTTATTCTGCACGTCTTGGGCATACGGGGCGATTTGCAGCTGGAATAATGATTGGTAAGGTAATATTAGGATTATAACCAAAAAATATTGTAGTCTAGGTAAAACATTTTTGTATCGTAATCTAATGTTTACGGTATAGTAATATGCGGAAAACACCCTTTCCCTTATTGAGAAGTTAAATGCTTTTGTATCTTTATAAACAATTAAGCATCCCTGTTTTTAAAGACTGCAGCTATGCTTCAACTCTTGAATATCTCTTTCGATTTCATCTACCTTCCTCTTCTGGTGTTGGTTGCCCTAGCTTGGCTTATTCCCATGGCGCTTTCCTTGTTGCGGGTAAAGCGTGTGCCATCTGTAATTGTTGAAATTGTGTTGGGCTATTTTGTTGGCCACTATGTTCTTGCCCATTCAACAATTGGAGGAATCTACATCCTTAATTTTCTTGCCTTGACGGGCTTCATCTTCTTGATGTTTCTCAGCGGTCTTGAAATTGATATGGAGCAGCTACTTGGCTCGTTTCCGAGAAAAAAGTTGAGCGCAGGGATATTCATCAAGAATCCGCTGCTTGTCGCCCTCACCTATTTTTGCATTTCGTTAGTGCTGTCAATTGCTGCTTCGTGGGCACTTTCTTTTTGGATTGCAGTTCCCAATGTTTGGTATTTTTCCCTAATTTATGGTAACCACCTCGGTTGGCATAATCTTACCAGTGTTAAAGAATAGAGGTGAGGCGTCAAGTCTATTTGGTCAAATGGTAATTACCTCCGCGGCAGTTGCCGATATACTGGGAATAATTCTATTCACCTTTACGGCATTTATACTCAAGAATGAATTTCGGTTCGACATACTTTATATTTTTATCCTCTTTGCTGCCTTCTTCTTCTTTTACCAGTTGGGAAGTCAATCTCGCAAATGGGTTGTGCTGCGTAAAATCAGCTTTCAACTATCGCATACTGCCTCCCAAATAAGCATAAGAGGCTCACTGTTTCTTCTGCTAATTTTTGTTGTGATTGCACAGTATATAAGCCCAGAGGCTGTGCTGCTTGGCGCATTCCTCTGTGGGCTATTGCTTTCACTTTTCATGCACAAGGGCCGTTCGCTATTGCTAGTTAAGCTCGATGGAATGGGTTTTGGCTTTTTTATCCCCATATTCTTTATGATGGTTGGCGCAACCTTTAACCCGGCGGCACTTGCTGAATTTGACCTAAGCCTTATTCCGCTGCTAGTTGTGCTGCTTGTGGTAAAGATCGTTCCATCAGTAATGTGGTTTAGGCAGTTTGGCTTACGCAAGGCCCTTTCTGGCGGTGTCCTAATGTCATCACGCCTTAGCCTTATAATTGCTGCGGCGGCAATTGGTCTTGAAATGGGGCTGGTAACACCTGGTCTAAATGCTTGTTTCATTTTACTAGCCGTGGCAACCTGCTTTCTTGCACCGTTGCTGCATGGTTTTATCGATTCAGAAAGAACTTTTTTATCGGATAAAACAATAATTGTTGGTGGCAGTAGCGTTGGAGTGCTGCTGGCTCGCAGGTTGAAAATTCATGGGCGCGCTTCCATTATTGTAGAAAAAAACGAGAAGCGCTTTAATGAGCTAAAACAGAAAGGATTTGTTGCTTATTATGGCGATGGGGCTGAGCTAAATACATTTTTGGATATAAATACAGTGAGGGATAATCATGTGGTGGTTATCACAGGTTCGGACGCTTCCAACGTGCAGATTTGCGAGATGCTACGCCACGATTTGAACCATGAAAAAATTATCTCTACCGCCACAGGATTGTCTATTGAGCGTATGCTTAAAAAATTTGGTATTGAATCGGTCGACACCACTCGCGTAATGGCTACAACCATAGAAAATCTGATTCTACGTCCAGCTACCTACCATGCGTTGGTTGACAGTTTTGAGAATTTTAGTGTTGAGGAGATTCACGTGCGCAACACCTCAGTTGATAGTCTTCAACTTAAAGATGTGGCCTTCCATAAAGATGCCATTCTCATAATGCTTAGGCGAGGTAGCTCTCTAATTATTCCTCATGGTGAGTCCTATCTTAGAGTTGGAGATGTGCTCACGGTTTTTGGCACAAACACTGCTATGGAGGATGCGCGCCTTAAACTTAGTGGTGATTCTTAGGTCTTAAAGAAATATTTTGTGTGTGGGTAGGGGCGGTTGTTTCCTCTATGTGAGGACGGTTGAGTAGCGATCTGCAACGGCTTTTAACCCCAGCACTTGGTGGGATGAAACTGCTTTCGTATCTTGCACCACGCTTTTGTTATCTAGTTCTGTATGGGTAATATTTCCATCACGTTAGAAGGGCGTGTGAATAGAGGTAATAAAACAACCATAAGTTGTCAACGATAAAAAGGGAAGAGAATAATGGGAGAATTAGTAAGGCATAATAGAACGGAAGAGTTTCATGCCTACTTTCAGAAAATGGTAAAGTACTCTCGGATGAACGAGGATACCATTGTTACACCCGACAATGTTTACCAGGAAGCTCATAAGGCTAATCGCAATTTACTATTTGAAATTATTAGTAAGTGTCACCAGCCGGGGAGCACCATTTTAGGAGTGGAGAATGTCCTTGCCTTAGATGACTTAGCAAAGCAGGGTAAATCCTGCCTAATTCTCTCGGAGCATGTGTCCAATCTTGACGTGCCTAATCTCTTTGTTCGATGCTATGACAATAAAGAAAAGCGCCTAAAGGAAATATTTGAACGGTTTATCTTTATTGCGGGTACAAAACTTAACGAATACCCAATGGTGAAGTTGTTCACCGAAATGTTTACCCGAGTGGTAGTATACGCCATTCGGTCCATCAACGAGCTCAAGAATTGCGAAGAAGGCAAAGCCGAGATGGAACTGGCTAACAAAATAAATATCCGTTCTACCAGAAAAATCGGCGAATTGCGTAATCAGGGTTTTATATTCTTTCTATATGCTGCGGGAACCCGCTATCGCCCATGGCAGCCTGAAACAAAAAAAGGAATTACCGCCGTCTATAGTTACCTAAATTCTTTCGACTACTTCTGCTGCGTTTCAATTAACGGGAACACCATGCCCCCAAGGAAGCATGAGGACATGACCAAGGAGGAGGTGTATGATGACGTAATGGTATTCAACTTTGGGGAGGTGATGGATGCACGTCAATACCTGAAGATGATGGCAGAAAAGCATCAGGACGGAAATAGCTCCGATGGTGATAGCGTCAAGCAAGTTGTTGCCGACGACATTATGGCCCAAATTGATCAGCTGCATTATAAAGCGGAAGAGACTAGGGCAAAATTCCTTCACTAGGGCAAAATTAAATTCATTAGAACTTCTTCCTCCTAGTTCTGTTTATACCAAATGGAAAAAAGTATGTATTTCGACGATAGAGCCCAGAACTGGGATGCCGATGTTTCTAAGGTGGAGCGTGCGCAAGCATTTGCTTCCAAAATTGTAAAATTTGTAAAGCTAGAGCCCTCTTTTACTGCAATGGAGTATGGTTGCGGAACTGGCTTACTCAGCATGCAGCTGCGTGATAAGTTTTCTGAAATATTTTTGGTAGATACCTCAGCAGGTATGCTGTCGGTGCTGAAGCAAAAAATTGAAGAGGGGGGAATAACCAACTTTCGACCTACCCTTGTAGATTTACAGCAACAACCAGCCCCAATTGGCTCCTTTGACGTTATTTTTACAATGATGACACTGCATCATGTTGCAGACATCCCATCCTTGCTTGCCGCTTTTTGGCAGAATATGGCACAGGGAGGTTACCTTTGCATTTCAGACTTAGTCTCCGAAGATGGGTCCTTTCATGCAAACGACCCATCCTTTGATGGTCACAATGGCTTTGACCGTGCCTTTATTGGTAGCGCACTCGTAGCCGCAGGATTTACAGTTGAGGAATATGCGGTTTATTTTACACTCAGTAAAATGGTGAAAAATCAAAAAAAGGATTATCCCCTTTTCTTCGTTATTGCTCATAAACCATAAAACAGTTAATGAAAGCAATTTCTTGGTTCGACAATTTGATCAGCAGAGCCATTTAAATTGTTGCTTTGTGTTCAGATTCCCTTTACAAAACGTAGCGGTTTCAATTGACGATTTTTCTCCATCTAAGTATTGCTATTAAGCATGGGCATATAAGCAATATGAATAAATATATGTTCTTCAAGGTTCGTTGCTTATCTGTTTTATAATCAGGATTTTGAAAGCAAAAAGTGCTAAAAAACTGCTTGATAAAGAACGTGTAGGAGTAGTTTTTGTGAGTTGAAAATACTTTTGTAGTTTTATATCCTGAAAACAGCGGATGTTGCACGTAGTTTAACAATCAACTTTTTGCGCCAAAATGCAATCCGTAATTACGTAATTAAGGGAGAAAAATCTCATTGGATGCATAGCCTGCATCCTCAATTTGTATTTTTCTTTTTAAGATAATCGTTAGAATAATTTGCATCGTTTTTCATTTGTTTTGTAATTCAACACCACTATGAGTGAAGCCTACTATTCCATTATTGCTGCAACCGGAAAATATATTCCTACGAAGGTTGTAAAAAACGAAAAATTTTTAAAGCATAAGTTTTACAACTCCTCGGGTGAGCAGTTGGTAAAGCCTAACATGGAAATTATTGATAAGTTTAGACAGATTACTGAAATTGAGGAAAGACGCTACGTTGAGGATAATTTAGTAGCATCCGATATTGGCTTTTTAGCCGCATCCGACGCCTTGGCCTCCTCCGGAATCAACAAGGAAGAGCTCGACTATATAATTGTAGCGCACAACTTTGGCGACGTTAAGAAGTCAAACCCCAAGTCGGACATGGTGCCAACCCTAGCTGCGCGCATTAAGCATAAGTTGGGAATAGTCAACCCCTTTACGGTTGCTTATGACCTACCTTTTGGATGCCCAGGATGGCTTCAGGCAATGATTCATGCAAACTATTACATTAAATCGGGCGATGCCAAGCGAGTAATGATTATAGGTGCAGAAACTCTTTCGCGCGTGTCGGATCCACACGATATCGACAGTATGATATACTCCGATGGTGCTGGAGCCGCCATACTTGAATCGGTTAAAAGCCCCACTCAAACGGGTGTTCTTTCTCATCTTACCCGGTCGGATACCATTGACCATGCCCCTCTGCTCACCATGGATATCTCCTACTGCCCCGAGTTTGAGAACGAAAATATCTTTTTGAAGATGAATGGTCGGAAGCTGTATGAATATGCGCTTAATAACGTGCCACAAACGGTGAAAACGTGCATTGACAAGGCAGGTCTTCAGCTGACAGACATTAAGAAGGTGCTCATCCACCAGGCCAACGCAAAAATGGATGAAGCCATACTTTCTAGGTTATTCAAGCTCTATAATGTGAGCGAAATTCCTGCCAACATTATGCCAATGACCATCTCCAAGCTGGGAAACAACTCAGTTGCAACCTTGCCAATACTTCTCGATATTATTCGAAAAGGGGAGATGGAAAATCAACAGCTTAATAGTGGCGATCACATTGTTTTTGCATCGGTAGGTGCAGGAATGAACATTAATGCGGTGGTGTATCGTATGCCATAAGCATTCGTAGTAACTTTGAGCCTGCAGCGGAGGAATATATTCATGCTGCAGGTTTTTTTTTGACTCGAGATAGATGAATATTCCACGCTTTGCTACTATATTAATCTTTTGATTACTATCTGGTGAATGAGTGGTTATTCCTCTTTATTTTTTTAGTTTCTCGTGCTGTTGCGTATTAAACCTCTATCGTGTTTTAACCTCCAAGGGGCATTATATTTATTGGCTTTGGGATTTGAAGAAATGGCCAACTTTGGAAAAAATAATCAGCAGTGAATCGTTTTTTAGATATCCGAAGTTACTTTCAGGGCGTTGGTTTTGCCTTCAGGGCATTGCAGAGTCGAAACTTTAAGCTCTTCTTTTTTGGGCAGATAGTCTCCTTGCTGGGTACCTGGATTCAAAATATTGCCCTAGGATGGCTGGTATACCGGCTTACCAATTCCGTATTTTTACTTGGCGTAGTGGGCTTTGCTGGGCAAATTCCATCGTTGGTGATTACACCAATTGCTGGTGTATTTGCCGATAGGCTTAACCGAAGGAATGTTATGCTTGCCACCCAAACAGCCTTTATGGCGTTGGCTTTCCTTTTGGCTGCCCTCGTGCTGCTAAATGTGATTCAAGTGTGGCAAATAATCCTGCTGGCAACCTTAAATGGTGTGGTGCTTGCTATCGATACTCCATTTCGACATGCTTTCTTGCTTGTAATGGTGGGAGAAAAGTCGCTACTTCAAAATGCCATTGCACTAAATTCCACGCTTATTAACTCAGCAAGGTTTATTGGGCCAACTATTGGAGGTATTCTCATTGCTTTGGTGGGGGAGGGATGGTGCTTTTTTTTCAATGGGATTAGCTTTCTTGCAGTAATTGGAGCCCTGATCGCCATGGTGGTTATCGACACTCAGCAATCATTGGGAAGAAACTCTATCTTGGCCGATTTGCGGGAAGGGTTGAAATACTCCTTTAATTTTGTACCCATTCGTTACCTGCTTATACTGGTGATCACCACCAGCTTCTTTGGCCTTCCATTTCAGGTGTTTATGCCCGTTTATGCCAAAGATATCCTGGGTGGAGGAGCCGAGTTGCTTGGCTTTCTTACAGGAGCGATGGGGGCTGGAGCACTTGTAGGTGCATTTTACCTAGCTAGCAGGAAAACTACCAATTCATTTCCCCGATTAATCCTTTTTGCCGCGGCTACATTCTCTGTTGGACTTATGGGCTTTGCCTTCTCAACGGTCACTATCCTGTCGTTGGTGCTCATATTTTTTATAGGCTTTGGCATGATAGTGGAGTTTGCCTCTACTAACACCTTGCTTCAAACCATTGTAGATGAGGATAAACGGGGAAGGGTGGTGTCGCTCTACGGCATGTCGTTTTTGGGGATTTCGCCGTTGGGAAGCTTGCTGCTCGGCAGCTTATCGCATAGCTGGGGCGTGGATGTGGTGCTGTTTGTTTCTGGAATTTTCTGTCTGCTTGCAGTGGGGCTTTATGCAAGGAGGGTGCCGATAATTTCGCACGTGGTCCGGTCAATCAACGAACACTCGTAGATTTGTGCTGTTCTAAGTAGAAGGGGGCCAGCCTAATGTATACCCTTCTTTTCCTCAATTCTTTTCTGGATGCAGTGGTATATTTGATTACGAACTTTTCGGTATCGGCAGGCCACTGGATGTATTTTGATCCGTTAAAGGTGACAACCGTTCCATTGTGGCTTATTGGGTATTCATCATCCAACTTCCAAAGAAGGAAACCCGGGTGGGACGAATCGTCGAGGTTGGTAAGTTTGGTATAGTGTAATATCACCGTTGCGTTGAGTTTATGGTGTTCCACCTTAAGCTCTTTGAATAGGACGCTGTCGAACGATACGTCGAAAACCACCTCTTTAATGTTGTGTTCCCAGTTATCCATGAACTGGGCATAGTCTTCCGCAGCTCGTTCCTTTGGCGTTGGTTCGTTTTCACGGGCGGGGGCAGAGATAATGTTGTTGAGGTAGTATTTTGCAATTTTATCCTTTGGAAACACCTGAATGATTGTTTCCTCAAACCAGTAGCAACCATGCAATCCACATAGTAGTACCATAAAAACACCGAGGCTAACCCTTTTCATAGTGTAAAGGTTTGGTGAAAACTAAATAGGAGAACAAGTTACTGCATTTTGAGGAACAAGTAAATAGGGTGTCCTTGGTTGATACTGAAGGCATTTATTAACAAGAGAATCAGCTTCGCTATAACTATTCTCCAATTATGCTACTTTTGCAGCCATAATATTGACCTATGGAACAGATTGTTTTATACATGGCCCCCATGCAGGGCTTTACTGAATTCCCTTTGCGAAATGCATTTGCTGCTGCCGGTGTGGCTGTCGATGGTTTTGTTGCACCCTTTGTTGATGCTCATGAATTTGCCAGAGGAAAGGCACGAAAGCTCAAGGATTTGGAGGTAGTAAACAACAGTTCTATTTCGTTAACACCTCAGCTGCTTGGCTCAAATCCCGATGAGTTGGTGGCACTTGCCGGGTGGTTCCACGAGTTGGGATACAAAACCATAAGCCTAAACCTTGGCTGCCCCTATCCTATGGTAGCGCTAAAGGGAGCTGGGTCAGGCCTTATAGCACATCCAGAGGTAGTTGATCTCACTCTTTCAAAACTTTTTTCCGCTTTCCCCGATATATCACTTTCGGTTAAAACACGATTAGGCTACGCTGATCCACTGGAGTTGGAAGGCCTGATCCCCGTGCTGAACAAGTATAAGCTGGCAGAGGTGGTGGTGCATCCACGAATCGGCAAACAACTCTACAAAGGTGAAGTGGACTTGGATGCTTTCGCTAAGGTTGCAGCGGACTTAAATACCCCCATCTGCTATAATGGTGATATTCTTACGCTGTCCGATTTTAGACAACGAAAGCAGCGCTTCCCTTCCATAAACCGTTGGATGATTGGTCGCGGAGCGCTACAAAACCCTCTTCTTTTCTCCGAAATTAGGAGTGGTGTAGAGGCCACTGCCGACGAGAAGCTCAAGGTAATTGAGATTATTCATGACGAATTGTTTAGGCACTACGTTAGCGTACTGTCGGGTGATAGCCATCTATTAAAGAAAATAGGACCATTTTGGGACTACTTTGCTGCCGGATTTCCCGAACGTAGGAAGTTGCTTAAAAAGATTGTCAAGGCTACCAAGGCTGAGCACTATCAGTTGGCCGCCATTGAGTTCTTTAAGGCCTAAGAAATGGCAATGATTCCTTCCGAGAGCTTTGGTATTATTCCAGAGATATCCTTTTGCATGCAGTAGCTTACATCCGCAATAAATCCTTTTTTTATTAAGAGCTGAGCGTGGTGACAGTTTTCCAAGGCAGACATCAGATTTCCTTCAAATCCTTTGTACAAGTGCATTAGAGTAAATGCATAATCGCTCAGGGTGGCAGCAAAACGTTCTGACAAAATGCTGGCAATCATGCCTGCGCACAGCGCATCCTCCAGCGTATAGCTCTCTGCCGATCCGGCGCATACAATAGTCACATCCTCACCCTCGTTGCCCAGCCAGTTGCCTATTGCCGTTGCATTTAGAAACGAGGCAATGGTTACATTCTTTGCTTCAACGCTGCCCGTAAGTGCTCTCGTTCCGTTGGAAGTCGTCAGTATTATTGTTTTCCCATCCACCACTTCCTTTGTGTATTCAAACGGAGAGTTGGCTAGGTGAAATCCCTCAATTTTAACTGCATTTCGCTCCCCACCTAAAAGGACACCAGTATTCATTATAGTGGCATAGCATTGTCTTGCATCCTCAACATGCTCCTTCGGAATTATTGCGATGGCTCCATTTTGCAAGGCTGTAACAATTACCGTTGTGGCCCGCAATACATCAATTACAGCAACATTTTTGCCCTTGATTATTTTGGGTTGAAGTTCTGCAGGTGAACCTACAATGTCTACTCTCATATTTTCTAATCAATGATTTTAAAGGTTCAAAGGTAGGTAAATTCCGGTTTTTGCCGATTTTGCGATTGAGTGCATTTTTTTTGCTGGAGAAGCAACAGCTGCATGCTCTATGGTTGATAAATTCGATGAAATTCTCAACAACAAGATAGTCAGTGGTCTCAAAATATATTGCAGAATTCTATCACATTAGGTCTTTTATTTTCAATGTTTTTTCAGGTAATTATTTTTAGGGCTATTATGGCTGTAAGCCAATGCTATAAAGCAACGGCCCAATATTTGTTTGAAAATATATTCTAAAAGATTTGGAGTGTAAGGTAAGAAGTACTACTTTTGCATCCGCTTTCGAACCGGTAACGACCGGTAAATGGCGGAAGCAGGGCGGGTAACCGCCCGAGGATCTTTGACCGGCTGTAGCGAGTTGACCCCT
>Ga0307375_10001452_pt1 | contig 25860 bp, 20 predicted proteins | sample TR1MG_FD_202531 | JGI IMG/M metagenome (GOLD analysis project Ga0307375, IMG submission 202531) | Soil microbial communities from Risofladan, Vaasa, Finland - TR-1 | ecosystem: Environmental > Terrestrial > Soil > Coastal area > Acid sulfate soil | place: Finland: Risofladan, Vaasa | collected...
CTGGAACTTTCGCACTGCAGATAGGTTGCATTATTCGACGGTCACAGACTTTGCGAGATTTCTGGGTTTGTGGCTTCGACCGTCCCTTCGGGACTTAACTTGCTGCGCTAGTTAGTCTGCGCCGCATATTCCAGCCAAATAAAGTCGTAAATTAAGGATACGGAGCGCTTGGCTTACAAGCCGCTCAATTTTTAAGCAAACCTTTTTAAAGTCGTAAATTCATTTTTCAACACGCGCACCAGCGACTCGTACCACCAGGTTTTCGCTGAATCTGGAGATGTCATATCTTCTGTCACATTGTGATTCGATTTATACCACCGATGTATTAGCGAGATTATTTTAATTCCGGCATACTCGTAACGTTCCATACACTTATCATGTGTGGAGACATTCGTGAAGTCTAAGCTATGTTTAGCGTGCCGCCAACCGTTTCAATCCCGTCACCAAGTCCCGAAGCAAAGCTACTGTTCTTCACCTGCGTGTCAGCATGAGCGTCGCCGGCGTTGGCAGCGAGATAAATTGCATACCGACCCCGACTATCGTGACAATCATTCCAGGGCACAAAAGGCTTGGTTGGATCGCAACCCTGACTACTGGCGCGAATATCGCAGTACCCACCCAGAATATGTCGAACGCAATCGCCTCATGCAACAAGCGCGCAACGCCAAAATCATGGCAGGTCATGTTGCAAAGATTGACGCGTCAACGTCTGTGATTCCACTACCCTCGGGGGTTTACCACCTCAGTTTAGTCACAGACAGTGGAATTGCAAAGATAGACGTCTGGACTGTCGAAATCACGGTGCATTCATGCGAATGCAAGTCAGGCGTCGATATTGCAAAGAGATGACGTGATCGGAAAGCTGAATGGGGACGAATACCATATTGCCTGCGCGCTCTCTACACACCCTGCATTGAATTCAAAACATTGCCTTCTTGCTTGCCTTGATGGTAGCAACGACGAGTAATCGGGAGCTAATTTCGAAAACCAACCGGGGCGATTAAGACTATGCAACAAGGCGAAACAAGCAATGACGGGGTGGAAGCCATTACCCTGTTGCGAGCTGTTGAGTATGTTCGGATGTCGACCGAACACCAGCAGTACTCCACAGAAAATCAAGCCGACAAAATCCGTGAATACGCAGCCCGACGCGGCATCGAAATTGTCCGTACCTACACTGATTCCGGTAAAAGTGGTTTACGCATGGAAGGACGCACGTCACTCCAACAATTGCTCAAGGATGTAGAAAGCGGATCAGCAGATTTCACGATCATTTTGGTTTATGACGTCAGCCGCTGGGGCCGATTTCAGGATGCAGACGAAAGCGCGTACTACGAGTACCGCTGCCGCCGTGCCGGTATTCAGGTCACCTATTGCGCCGAGCAGTTCGAAAATGACGGCTCGCCGGTGTCCACCATCGTCAAGGGGGTCAAACGCGCCATGGCCGGTGAGTACAGCCGGGAATTATCCGCCAAGGTGTTCGCAGGACAGTGTCGACTGATTGAATTGGGCTTCCGGCAAGGCGGCCCCGCTGGCTATGGACTGCGCCGTGTGCTGCTTGACCAGAATGGGTCCATCAAGGCGCAACTGGCCCGTGGCGAGCACAAGAGTTTGCAGACTGACCGTGTCATCCTTATGCCAGGGCCGGAAGACGAAACTCATACTGTCAATCTCATGTATCGCTGGTTCATTGATGACGGTATGGTCGAATCCGAGATCGCCGGACGCTTGAATGAAAGTGCTGTACGAACTGATCTGGACCGTCCTTGGACCCGCGCTACTGTGCATGAGGTGCTGACCAATGAGAAATACATCGGCAACAACATCTATAACCGTAGGTCATTCAAGCTCAAAAAACTGCGCGTCGAAAATACGCCCGACATGTGGATCAAGAAGGAAGGAGCTTTCGAACCAATCGTGCCGCCTGATGTATTTTACACAGCGCAGGGTATCATTCGTTCAAGGTCGCGCCGTTACTCGAATGACGAGTTGCTTGAACGCCTGCGCTCCCTCTATCAGCATCGTGGGTTCCTGTCCGGCCTGATCATCAACGAAGCTGAAAACATGCCGTCTACATCGATATATACCCACCGCTTCGGTAGCCTCGTGCGTGCCTATCAGATGGTGGGCTTCACGCCCGATCGTGATTACCGCTATCTGGAAGCCAACAAGTTCCTGCGGCGCTTTCATCCAGAAATCGTCAATCAGACCGAAAGCGAGATTGCTAGTCTCGGCGGTGTCGTCCAACGCGACCCTGCCACCGACCTGCTACGAATCAATGATGAATTCAGCATATCCCTAGTACTGGCACGATGCCAGACACCGGAAAGTGGTCGCCACCGTTGGAAGATTCGGTTCGACACCAGCCTGGCTCCGGACATCACCGTGGCGGTTCGGCTGGATCATGCTAATAAGGCTGCTCTGGACTATTACCTATTGCCTCGACTGGATTTTTGGCAGCCACGCATCAGTCTTGCCGAACGCAATCCCGTTGAATTCGAGAGCTATCGCTTCGACAGTCTAGACTACCTGTATGGCATGGCAGAGCACACACGAATAAGGAGGGCAGCATGACAGAAAAAATGGAAGCAAGTGAAATGCGGATGATTCCAATTAACCTGATTGATGTACTCAATCCCCGAGAGCGTAACAAGAATGTGTTCGAAGTGATTGTCGGCAACATCAAGGCGATCGGTTTGAAAAAGCCGATTACCGTGACCCCCCGTGCTGGGCCAGACGGCACTGAGCGTTACCTACTGATCTGTGGCGAAGGTCGAATGAAAGCGTTTCGCTCATTGGGTGAAGAGACCATTCCAGCCTTGGTTGTGATGGTAAGCGATGAAAACGCATTCATTATGAGCTTGACCGAGAACATCGCGCGTCGCAAATACCGACCGCTAGAATTGCTCGCTGGTATTGAGCAACTCCACGATCAAGGCTACGACAAGAAGATCATTGCCCAAAAAACAGGGCTCACTGTCGAATACGTGAATGGCATCCTAACTCTCCTGAAAAACGGTGAGGAACGTCTACTGGTTGCGGTGGAAAAAGGGCGAATACCTTTGAACGCGGCGCTGACCATTGCAGGTGCTGGTGACGAAAACAATGATATTCAAGCAGCGCTTCAGGACGCCTATGAATCCGGCAAACTTCGTGGAAAACAGCTTATCCAGGCTCGTCGCGTCATTGAGTCCCGGCAAAACTTAGGTCGGTCCGTTTCGCGTGGCACGCCACGCAAGAGGCAGGATGTCACGACATCAAGTTTGGTCAGGGTCTATCAGAAAGAAGTGGATCGCCAAAAGCAGATGGTTAAAAAAGCAGAGATTGCACAGCAGCGCCTTCTGTTCGTTGTCAGTGCGCTTCGCGAGTTGCTTGCAGATGAGCATTTCACCACCCTGTTGCGTGCAGAAGGCTTGGACTCATTGCCAAAATATCTCGCTGACCGAGTCTGGTCAGGGGGGCGCACAGCATGACAAAAGTGTCTCTTGGGTTTGATCTTGAACCGTTGACGCTGCCGCTCGACAAAATTCTGCCATCGCGCAAAACGCCTCCGGGTGTGTCCACCTCACGAAAATATATGCAGATTCTATCTTCGATACAAGAAATTGGGCTGATTGAGCCCTTGTCAGTGAGGCCGGCAGATTCAATGACTGGTCAGCACTTCCTCCTCGACGGTCACATTCGCCTGATTGCGTTACAGGAGTTAAATTACAGCGAGGTGTCGTGCCTGATTGCCACCGATGACGAGAGTTATACCTACAACAGTCGAATCAACCGGCTGTCTACAATCCAGGAGCACTATATGATACGTCGTGCAATTCAGCGTGGCGTTACTTCCGAACGACTTGCCAAAGCGCTTAGTGTGGATCCACGCACAATCATGCGTAAGGCAGAACTGCTTGAAGGGATTTGCCCAGAGGCCGCTGAACTGCTGAAAGACTATCAGTTCTCAACCGACATATCGAGAGTGCTACGCAAAATGAAGCCGACCCGTCAGGTCGAATGTGTTGAATTGATGGTCTCGGCCAACACCATCACGACTGCATATGCCGAAGCGATGTTGGTCGCGACACCTGCAGCGATGTTGGTTGAGGGAAAGAAGCCTGCGAAGCTGACAGGGTTGACTCAGGAGCAGATGGCAAAAATGGAACGCGAGATGAGTAATCTTCAGGGGCAATACAAGATAGTTGAGCAAACCTACGGCCAAGATGTTCTCAACCTGGTGCTGGCCAAAGGCTATCTGACCAAGCTACTGAAAAATAAATCGGTGGCTCGCTATCTTCGCCAGAAACAGAACGAAGTGCTGGTTGAGTTTGATGCCATCGTGCAGACGGTATCGCTTGATTGACACCACAAGTGTTCTATTTTGACTGAGGAAACATTTCTTTTCGCTTCTCAATAATCTTATCAGTTAGATTTTTGCGGAGTTGGTTGTAGTCTCCCCAAGTAATATTCCCTTTATATAAATCTAGATTATCTTTTTCAATCTCTGGTTGAACTGATAAATCTAAATAATCAGCCCATTCCCTAGCCCCTGTGAATCCGTCATTGCGCATAAACTCATTACGTGTTTTATGGTAAGCGTCTACCTCTATTCGATATTTTATAAATATCTCCTTTTGCTCTGGAGCTATCTTAGTGTTATCCGCAAGTTGAGCAAAAGTAATATCGCTGCTCATGCAAGGTGACTTTAACATCAGTGATTCATATTGAGGTTTAGCACAAATAGCCAAGCCTTCTGCGTCCAATTTTTTAAATGCTGCCACAGTATCCGTGAGCTTCTGCTTTTGTCCTTCATTATCTTGTTGCTTGAGTTCCTTAGGCGCTCTAGCTTTACAATCATTTCCTTGCCAAGCCAAATTGGTGATAGTTCCTTGAGCATTGACAGTGAATCTAGTTACGCATGACATAGCGATATTTTGAACAGGGGTGGTAGTAGGAACATATGTGGTCGATGTTCCCGTATATTGGGCATTTACATCGCCAGTTACCATTCCATTGTTTTGAGTTGTTACGGGAGTAGTGGTTGCATATCCACCTATTTGGACATTTCGTTGCCTTGAATATTCCAGAACTTTCCCACCATCTGAAAGCGGAGAGATGGAAGCTGGTGGTCCCCAGGAAGATATAAGGTGGTCAGAGCTCTGACCGACCCACGAGGATAAAATCTTCTCATAGCCAGCGGTAGTTGCGCAGGCAGTCAAGAACAGTAAAGCGAGTATAAGAATCCGCATAACGCCCATTAAGTTTGTTGAACTGGTGAATAGTGCTATGTAATAGGCAAGCTGTAAAGTGACAACTTTCTGCCGACATATTTCTCATTTTCAAGACAATGAAACAACTTCAGTCCATTGCCCTCATTTTTCACTTCTAGCTCACCAAACTACCAGCTATTAACGCAACCTCCAAAATAATCTGCCACAGTCCGGTTAGCCGATAACCGAATGCTCATATCAATTGGGCTGACGTTCTCCATAGCGTTGGGATGACTGTTCGTAGTCGCTAACACTTATGTGCGTGATACACCATGGAAGCAGACGGTCGCATTCTTAGCCTTTGACAGAAAAAGGCCCCGATCCTTTCAGACGAGGGCCTTCCATTTTTCGACTTTTTTTACTGGCGGCTTGATATCTCCTCATCTATTTTTCCCTGTAAACAGCGTAGCTTGATCCACAGGCAGATCCTAGTAGCCAGTCGCACCCAGTGACCGACTAATAAAACAGATACGTATTAATCAACTTTAAGCTAGGAATTTACTCAAAATTTAAATACTCCCAGTATTAATAGCATACAAATTTTTATGCTATTTTTATACTAGCAGTATTAATAGTAACACTATGATCATAAAGGAAATAATGTTGATCTTTCCAACCATATATATTAGTATTGATAATGGTTATTTTCATCAAAAGTTTCCAGTTAAACGGCTCCTCCAGTGGTCATGGCTAAGTTCTCAATGGATTCTGTTTACTAAGACCAGCTGACGCTACGGATTTTCAGCAGCGGCAAAGCCACAACAGCTTTTACAAAATCATTGCCGGAAAGAAGAACTCAAATGGTTGCAGACGCAGGTTTGCACTAAATGGCAAGAGCGTAAAACTGCCAACTGGCTCTTAATAATTAAGATCGTTGCCCACAATGACAAAGTTCAATCAACGACAACCGAGAAGGAGATGACGAAATAGAAAAGTTAATAAACCACAAATAAAAAACGCACAGCTTGCAGGCTGCGCGTTTTTACATTCATTAATCTGGGGTCTAACCAGACTTGACTACTTGCAAGTCAAAGTCTACGAGCATATTCATAGCTCGTCAATACCCCATTTTTAATTTTTGACAGCCGCATTTCGCGGCGCGGGACTCATCGTCCCTAAAAATGGAGATTTAAATGCGTACAACCAAAAGATTTACCCCGACAGTTCTTGCTCGTTTCCTCAGGTTTGGCCGAGGTTCTGGCACTTTTAAAAGCTATATTCCATGGCATCGTGTGGGTCGAAGCGACCCCTCAAGTCGTGGTCGCTCGCACCTTCAGATGTGGAATGGAAGACAAAGGGAGCTTTTAAGTGATGGTGAATGGGTAGGCCTGTTTTTTGCAATTTCAATGCAAAACTTGATTGATCTTACTGAGCAATTTCCTCTGTCCCTCAAAGCTTGTCGACACGAAATTTCTGCATATCGGGCAAACACTTCCCCATCCATTTTCCCAGGGACTTTAGAAATCGCAAAGCGACTCGGCTTTAAACATCCTAGGACAAATGAAAAGGGCCTCTCATCGGAGTGGATCATGACAACTGATTTTCTTTTAGCGGTTCAATTGCCATTTATAGAAATGGAGCTGCTCGCGGTTGCTTTCAAGCCAAAGGCTGATTTATCCAATAGGCGCACTCGAGAACTTTTAGAGATTGAACGCGAATATTGGCTGGCGAGGGGTGTGACCTGGTTACTCATAACGCCTGAATTATTTGATAGACAGATTGCTCTCCGTTTAAGGGACACGATGCCTTGGGCGTTAGGCTGTACCGTCTCAGAAAGTGAACTCAACATCGCAACAGCTGTAGCACATGAACTTCAGGGGCGTTCCCTTTCTTATGTTCTGGACCAGCTAACTACACAATTTGGTGATGATGATCTTGCCAAGCGCGCCTTTTGGCAATCTGTCTGGTGCGGAAAAATCCCTCTGGATCTACGACGGGGATGGCGCCCTCACCTCCCTGTCACGCTTCTTCCAGAAGGTGAATTCATCTCGCTTAACCCAATCGCAAGCCGGAGGTCATCATGGATCTGATGCATAACTCCGTTTTCAAAATCTTGGCGGGCGAGAATGCAGGACTATATCGCGTTGTGCTGGATGAAATTCAGCGTGGTCAGACAATCATTGTTCGCCTGGACCCTCCAACTTCAGAAAACCATTCACGCAGAGGGCGCAAAAAATTTATCGCAACGAAGAACAAACGAAAAAAACCACCAGCTCCATTAATCGGCAGATTGATTTGTGCAGATCGCGCCGAGCTTCAAGCGCTGGACGAAAATTATCAAATTTTGCATATCCAGGTCGAAACTGAGTCATTTCTGTTGTCGCCCAGTGATAAAGAACAGTTTAAGAGGCGATGTGACATCATGAAAGGTTTTTTAGATTTCGATAACCTGCGAGAAAAAATCCTCATCTGCAATGACATAAGCGGGCTCGTTGACGAAGCTGTTACCAATGAAAAAATCAGCAAGCCACTCGTGTATAAACTTTTTTCTGCACTTTGCCGGTTCGGATTTCACAACTCCAGCTTGCGGCCGCGACGAGATAAATGCGGTGCAAAAGGTGTCGCCCGACCCTGTGATCCCGGCGGACGTCAAAAGGCAGGAGCCAAGACCACCAAACAGCGTATCGCCAGAGCCTATGGGGAAATTATTCCACCTCAACAACCTGGCATGAATTCCGCGTGGCGCAGCTTGATCATGACCGCTGATAAGCAAATCCCAACGCCTAAGCCATCTATGCCCAATCGAACCAAACTTATTCTGGCCAGTGCCTTTGTTACAAGATATCGTCAGGATGGCCACAACCTGATTTCCGTTGATCCTGTCCTCGGAGAGTATCCAAATAATAGTCAGATTCAGCGAGTGCTAAAAGCAGAAATACCACGGCTCCAACAACTGCTGGATAAAACTACAAAAGGCCACTTCGAACGCGGCAAGAGAGGCCTGATGGGAAAAAACTGGGAAGGGGTCGCAGGGCCAGGTCACACGTGGGCCATTGATTCAACTGTTGGTGACATTTACCTGCGTTCTTCGATCAATCGTGCGTGGATCATTGGTAGGCCCATCGTTTATATCATTGTCGACGTTTGGTCGACGGCTATTGTTGGATTCTATGTGTGCCTGGCTGGTCCAAGCTGGGATATGGCCAAGGTCAGTCTATTTAGCGCTGCCGCACCACCTGAACTTCTTGGTGAGCTATGGGGTTATCAACCTATGTTTTCGCTCAGCCCTTCACCGACAATGTGCGCAGTGCTTATGTGCGATCGCGGCGAATATCTATCCATGGCTGCCAGCATCACAGGCGCAAAACTGATTCCTTGTCTTAGCTACGCGCCGCCCTATCGTCCCGATCTGAAAGGTTTAGTCGAAGTATTGCACCGCATAACCAAAGACCAACAATTTCATTTTATACCGGGCGCAATCGACATGCGACGAAAGGAATTTGAACTTCGAAGGTTCAATCCAAATGAAGCTGTGCTCACCGTCCGTGAATATACCCAATATCTGTATAGCATCTTTACAGAATACAATCTGACCGCAGATCGTTCCCATCGTGTTGATGCCCACATGAAAGCGGCGGGTGTTTTCCCAAGCCCGGCAGGTTTATGGCGTTGGGGCCACGAGATGGGAATTGGCGTGCGTCGCAACGTACCGCTGTCTGAACTGATCACCAACTTACTTCCTGCAGATGTTGCCAAAGTGACACGCAGCGGCGTAATGCTTGCAGGTAAGCAGTATCGTTCAGATGTTGTAGACGAACAACAATGGACAGCGTATGCCAGAAATTTCGGCAGTTGGCAGATTGATTCTAATTATTTTCCCGGATCTATTTCAAAAATCTGGGTGCCCAATCCGTCTGAGAATGGCTTGTTGGACCTCAAAATTTCTGACTACTCAACCGCGTCTCCTGAGCTGACCTTTGACGAAGTTGCCGATGCATTTATGTACGCCGATCAGAACAATGCTGAAGTACAACATGTCAAAAATATTCATAAATTTCAGGCACATTTCACAAACCAGGAAATCATTACCAGAGCCAAGGCCTTAACAGCTGAAGCGGAAGCTCGTCACCACGGTTTAAAACCCACCATGACCGAATCCCGCACCCTTGAAAAATCAATTCTTCAAACACCCTTAGTGGCTTCTGAGTCGCCCAAATCAGCACCATCACAACAGGCAAATAATGAAGCCACTGATTCTTATATGGACGTGATGCGTTCAATTTTTGCTGCTGCCAATGCTGGGGGAAAAATCCAATGAATAACCCTACTCCATTTGACCCCTATGCGGGCAACATTTTGACGCAAGGTTTGGGGCCCATTCTGTCTCGACAGGAGGCCCTAACTTCACTAACGCATTTGCCGCCGCTGCCTTACGATATTGGCACGGTGCCGAAACATATCCGAATGCATCTACTGATGATGTTGCGCGATTTTCACATACCCTCTATGGAGGGTGCTCGGCTCGTTGAAACCATTGATCTCATGGTCCGGCCGAGTTACCGCTACCGCGATCCACAATCAGCTCAAACATGGAGCATGATAGGCGCGGAGCCCATGAGTCTCAAAACTCCCAGATCTCCTGCGATGGCAGCTGCCGTCGTTGGACATTCGGGATCAGGCAAGACCGAGGCCATTTTACGCGGGTTAAACCTCTACCCTCAACAGGTCATAACCCACGACTCATTCCCGCAAATTGTCGGCAAACATCATCAGGTCGTGTGGCAATCCCTTGATGTCCCCGCCAGTGGTCGCGCATCAGATCTTGCTGCTAATCTGATGATGACTTGGGATGCGACGATGGCCAAATACTTTCCTAGCGCCCCTAGGCGATTTGATGCTGCTCTTGCAAAAAATCGGCGCTCTGGATTAAAAATGCTGGATGAATGGCGACAGGTGGCAAGCAGTCATTTTTTAGGGCTGCTTCATCTGGATGAAGTGCAGAACTTTTTCCGCTTGCAAAGCTTGGAAACGCGACGAAAGCACGCCAAAATAGCGGGGGGGTTGGAGTTGAGTATCGTTGAGGACCAATGCCTAAAATGGATCCTGACATTGATCAATGCCTGGCAAATCCCTCTGTTACTATCCGGCACACCCGACGGGATCGGTGCGCTAACCAAGCGACTTAGCAACGTTCAGCGAATTGTCTCCTCCGGCTATCACCAGTTTCCGCTCTTTGAAGATGCAGAAAGTCCTATTTTCTACGAAGGATTTTTTAAGCAGTTGGCCAATTATCAATTTGTGCAAAAACCCCTGAAAGTAACGCCCGAATTTGCCGCATTGATCATCGAGCTTACGGGAGGTGTTCCACGGATCATCATCGCACTTTGGATTGCAGCCCATCGAGTAGCCTTTGAAAGAAATGAGGATGATTTGCGTTTCGACGATTTCAGGCGTGCATCGGTTTCCTATTTAGCCCCCATTGCACCAGCTATTGCTGCCCTGCGCAGTAAGGATCCGCAACGTATGGCAAGCTATGAAGATCTGATTTCTCGTGATGACGGGTTTTTCTCTACATTCTGGTCTACCGTTGGCTCTCTCTGATTAAACTTCGATGATCTGAAAAAAACGGTAGCATGAGTCGATGCTCGACTGATCTGAATATTTCCGTTCCATGGCCGACAAGATAAGCTTCTCCGAATGAGATATCTGCGCCAAGTACATCGCCCGCGTCATCATTGGGACAGGCTGGGATATATTAGGTCAGATTCGAGAGGAGTTCGGCTCCACGAACGTACACGGCAAGTTTCACACCCTTATCTTGTTCGTCTAGTCGATGTATTACCTGAAGTGCGCGGGGCAAATCACAACTGGCATTGCGAATTAAATCTTTCATCGCCTCTAAGCTCATATTCCCGTTTGTAGCACTTACTTTTAAGGATTGTTTTTCGACGTAGAACGTGAACGCTGCCTTGAATGCACTTGGTTTGCACAGATTAGGAAGCCCGATGGCCGCCATTTTGAATGCAATTAGCGACATTTTAGTAAAATACTTCGAAGCTATCTTCCAATAATTTCCGCGCCCCTGAATATAAGCTTCAAGCAACTCATCACTTGTGAATTTAGCAAAACGCTGTCTGGTTTTTCTTTTTGATACTAGACTCGACTGAATTGCATTAAGCGCCATGTCTGCTGTCTCAAAAAGCAATGAACAGGCTAAAACATAGGCACTAACAGATGATGTTGATCTTCCAAAATACAGAACACCATCCGTTTGACACCGTAACTTACCTGAAGTTTTTTCACCCAATTCGGGCAGCACCGTGGCTAACCACTTTGGTTCAAACGCATCGAAAAATGCATCATTTAAAAGAGGGGATCTAATATTTTTACCATTGGTCTGAAAACCCAGTCTGGAAGCCTTCGCTTTTAAAACCTCCGACACCTTATTTACATCAAATGGTGCGCGAGTATCCAATAGATGGAAACAAATTTCGCAGTATCGCTGTATTGCCTTATTTTCGAATGATTCTTTTACCCATGTTTCATCCACCGATTGGCAGTGCTGCAATTGTTCGGCCGGTGACCGCAGAAAAGCAGACTCATCTGCCGAGTATTTTAGCGGTGTTATATGCTTGGAGCACCACAGCATCCCAGGTATTTGAGGTTCTCGCCGCCAATAACTCTGCCCATGAAACCCCATATCTTCATGTACACACTCTGCACAGAAATAAGCTCCAGTTCGCGCCAGGCGCATACCGGTAGACCATAGATTAGATCGGTTTTCCTCGCTTCCATGCGGTACTTCAGGTAGGCAGGATGTAATAGCGCGCCGAAAAGGAAGGGTTGAATGCTTTCTCACAAAGACAGGCAAATCAATTCCGGCTACTTTACTAAGTAATTCCAAACATGAAACTTCGAGTCTGGACTTATCGGCTACGCCTGCCCATATTCTCATTAATTCCACTGCATATTTTTCAGTAGCTGCCCCATTTCTGCACATCACGCGCCCCAGGTATCCACGATCCAGTTCTTCAGGAAAGACTACAGGTCTGTTCAGCATTATTTCTCCTCGGACTTCAATGTTGATGAAGGATTTCGTGGCGAGCCCAGCACGGCGAGCGATCTGATCACGGCTGACAATGCTTTGGCGTGAGATGCAGATCCGTCCCAAGTGGTTTTCAAGGCACCGATCAGTTCTTCATTTGCGCGAACAGCATCTGGCGTAACACCGCCATCCCAGCGTTCAGCGTAAAGACAGACTTCCTCAAATAACCTTGATGCTCTGAGTCCCTGTGCTTTCAAAATCCGGCTGACCTGAGGCTGGCTCGCCCCAACGGCCTCTGCAATCTCTGCCTGAGTGATACCGTGTTGCCGGCATATTTGCGCGGCGCGTATGGCACGTGATTTCAAATCTGGACTTATCATGCATTAAGTATACTGTAATGCATAAATGCATATCAAGTACAAAAAAATATTTACGCTGTATTTCAGCTTAGCAGGTCATCTGAATACGATTTGGCGGTTCGGCGATCCAGGGCTCGCTCAATCACACGCCGGGTAAGAGGCAATCGATCCAACACAGAAAGCTTGGCTTTTAGCTCTGGGACTTGCTGATAGAGCTGCCACAGTTGTATTTTTGACTGGCGGCCAGCCGAACTAATTTCAAGCGCTGCCGCCTCAACCATGGCACTGAGCATCAAATCCCGCTGGTCCCAGGCAAGTCGCGGAGTATCTGTCGGGTTTGTGTTTATGCGGCGCGCGGGAAGATTTTCTTGTAACCAGGCGCGGTCATTTCGATATAGCCACGCATAAGCCGCTGGATTCATACTTCTTACTATCTTTGTGCCGAGCCCGGCATACTGTGCCAAGAGCTTGCTCCAATCACCTCTTGCCTTCGTTCGTGCTCGCTCTCTGCGAGCTTTCTGCCAGGCATCGTGTAAACCGATTTCGCTCATCAGCAGCTTGGTGACCGTTACAATCGAGATTCCAAAAATTTGCGCCGCTGCTGCTTTATCCATACCCTTGCGTAAATCGGCAATCAGCATTGGGCGGCGATCCGCTTTCATAATTTTGGGGCGACGCGAAATTTCTATGCCGTGCTGAGCAGCCCAGACCATGACGGTTGACGTGTCGACGCCCAACTGCTGTGCGGTGGCACGCGCGGATTTTCCCTCAACCCTCATCAACTGGATCAACTTTGCTGATAACGCCTGTGCTTTATCATCTACATGTGTGCCGGCGAAACCGGGTTGTATTTCATCAATTCCCGGTAAAACATCTCCCGGCAACGATCGATACAGTTTAAGGAATGACTCCGCCTCGCCAAACAGCCAATCTATTATCAGAATGTGACGCAGCGGATGTGTACCGCTATACATAGGCCGCAGGAGCCGTCCAATTTGCGCTTTTGATTCCTCAATGGTCGATGGCAAGGCATCAAGTTCTGGCATGAACCGAAGCCAACGTGAATATGCCAAAAAACTGTCTGCAATGACTGCCAAACGCAGGCTCCCGGCCTCGGTCAGCCAGCCACGTTGCGCTAATTCCACACGGTAGGCTCGATATAAACGGTCGGGTTCAAGTTCTCCGGGCTTTGTTTCAGCAATTAAATCAGTTGTGGTACGGGCTAAAGAGGAGAGTTTGGTTTCCGCTGATTCAATTTCAGCGTGAATTTCATTGGGCCATTCCCGCATCGACTCCCCGCTGGGAAGATGCCACAAAAAACGCCCTACCCCTGTCGACTTGAGCATAGACTCACGCAATGGTATTGCATGAGCGTGGCACCACCATACCCCTGGAAATTGGTGTTCCATGTGCCAATATGCATAGCCATGTTCCAATATATCCGCTGCCATGCATGCGGTGCAGGCCTTGAGCGGGTGATTCGCGCGAAACCGACTTGTCAGCAGCCCCAGTCGAAATTTCAAATGCGCAACGGTATTGCCGGACAAGGCCAACACGGCCTCTTGCTCATTTTCACTGGATAAGAATCTGCCGTAATATTTGATCAGTGTTCTCTCGCGCACGATTTCGTCGGCAGTTCCAAGCTGATTGCCGGTACGTTCCGCAAACACACCTATTCCATTTGGTAGGTCGTGATGAATACCGGCCTGCCGGGAGCCAAAGAGCAACTGGCTTGTGCACCAATCCGCCCCATGTCCCCAGAGATAATGGTTCCGGCTGACCAAGCTGAAAAACGTCTCATCAGGTAGCCAGTTAAGTAGCGGTGTCGATTCGAAAAGTTGTGCAGAACTTTTCATCTTGTATGTTAGCGATTAGGGGTTCCCATGATATGCGTATTCCCTATAATTAACGTTCATGCCGAATAAGGAAGCGGGTAACTGATGCGGCTTGACGCATGCGCGACACCATAACCCAGTCATTGGTGTCCTCCAGCAGCTGCCCCTCCATCAGCTAAGGATGTTGCTATTGTGTCCTTAAAAATTGGGATCACCCAAGGATCGTCCTTCACTCGACCGATGGGCACATCCAAAGCTTCACCCAAAACGCGACGCGCCATCGCGATCTGTTGGGCCGCAAAAAGCAAATCATCAAACCATTCTGGCAGCACTGTATCTCCGGAAACATATACGCTGGAGGCGACATCAGAGCGCATCAGACGTCCAAGCCAGTGAATGTAATCGGTGGCGACACCTATCCGAAATCTCTCCGGTATACCCTCTGAATCGATTGCAACCTGTAATGCAATGATTGACAAGAACATGCTGGCCTGACACTCATCCCATGGGAATGCAGGATGACGTTGATTTTCGATCATCGTAACAAGCTCGTGTATTTTCGGATTGAGCTGTGCACGCAAGAAGTTGGTAGCGTTCTGCTTGCGGGCGATGGTCATACCCAGATTTACCAGTACGGCTCTTCGTCACACCAGATTTTAGGCAGTGCCGGAGTCATCTCTTGTACTCAGCAGACAGCCTGCTCGACGATGGCGTCGGCGAGGTGGAGTTGGTTGGCTTGGGCGTCGGCGAGGCGCGCCTTGAGGCTGTCGCATAGCACCATGAGTTCGTCGACTTTGGCAACGATGCGTTCTTGCTCATCACATGGAGGTAATCCGAAAACAAGGCTTCTCAGAAACCCCAATGAAACGAATGGCTGAGCTCCACCACTCGCTTCACCCTGTAGATCAAGAGCAAGATGTTCCATAAATTTTTTAACAAAATATGGCGAGGTCAAGTCCTTGTTGTAATACTTGAATAGCGCCACGTTTTTTACACTAAATTGCCGATCATCTAGCACCATCACCTGATTACCCAAATTCCCGCCAATCATCGAAAAAAGAATGTCGTATTTCTCGACTAATGATCGTTTTGATATTTCGACATGATCTTCGGCAGAAATTCTCCTTGCACCATCAAAATCAATCTCACCATTAATAAAATTTTTACTCGTTACCAAAGGGTATGTATCTTCACCAATTGCATCTTTTGGTGAATCATGCGTACCGTCTCTTACGTCAATTACATCTTGTAATCTTGCCCACGCCCAGCCTTCCGGCAAATCGAACAATGTTTCCTCAACACCGATTACTGGCAATGGTTTTTGCTTTTTCAGTTTACTCTCCTCAATCAATCGCTCTTTTTCGTTAGCAATTTTTTCGAGTAACACACTCGCCGGTTCATCGTGGGGGTCTTGCGGCACGAGTTTGCCCATGACGGCGAGTTGGAGGATGGTTTGTTTGAGTTGGTCGATGCTGGCTTCGGTGGCAAACAGGGTGTCGAAGTGGCTGGCGATGAGTGCCCACGCTGCGCTGAATTCCTGTTGCGACACGACACTGGTGAGCGTGCCAAGCAGGGAAGCGACCAGGGTTTTGTGAGCTTCGATGCTGTGGGTTTGTTGTTGCTCCAGTTGGTCGCACAACGACATGAGTTCATCGACTTTTTCAACGATGCGGTTTTGTTCTTTCAACAAAGGAAGACGAATCTCGACTGCATTTAATTCTTCCTTTCCTATCACGCCCTGAGCAGACCCCCGCGATTGACTTCTTAGCTTTAACGTATAGGGCATCAGCGAAAAATACAGATACTTGGTGTCTATATCCCCATGGGGGCGAATAGCAGCAACGCTACGACCTATTGCGCTGTCGATTGCAAGGTTAAGCTTTCCTACCGTGGCTCCCACAACACAAATTAGCACATCGCCTGCCTTTGCGAGCTTTAGCGGCTTAGTTGTCCACTCAACAACCTCGGGATAGAGATCTCCGAATTCGCCAGTTTTTACGAAGATAGTGCCTACGCCATCCTTATTGCACTCATTACCTGGCGGTGCCTGCCCCATAACCAAATCAGCCACATCGCCGATCTTTGCAGTTTTCGCAGCCGCGTCACTGGCAGCGTCTACAAGCAACCCTTTTGCGGCCAATTCATAGATCAGTTCGCGCAGTTTCTTGATGCCGTAGGCCTCCAGCTTGCCGTTGCTACCGCGTCCGGCGGTGGATCTGGTGAGCAGCGCCGAGGTCCAGATGTCGAGGTTATCAGTGATGGCTTCCGGCATGGTTACGCCTCGCCCCGGAGCAAAGCTTGCTGCAAAACATCCTTGAGCTGATTGCGCAGCCCGGCGATGGCATCTTGCTGCTGCTGGTAGTGCTGCAACAGTACATCGGGGTCGTGGTTGATCTGTTCGCCGACATGGGGATTTTTGATGTCGAGGTTGTAGTTGCGCGCCACGATGTCGGCGAGCGGCACTATCCAGGCTTGTTCATTTTGCACACGAGCGGCGAAGCCGTCGGCCTCGTTGCCCCACCAGCTGATTTCGGTCTCGAATTCCTCGAAACGCATCGGTTTGGTTTTGTTGTAGCTCTTGACGCCTTCCGGGTATGGATGTTCGTAGTACCAGACATGCTCGGTGGGTTTGCCTTTAGTGAAGAACAGCAGATTGGTCTTGATGCCGGTATAGGGCGCGAACACGCCGTTGGGCAGGCGCACGATGGTGTGCAAGTTGCACTCTTGCAGCAACATTTCTTTCAATCGGGTTTTCATACCCTCACCGAACAGGAAGCCATCCGGCAGTACCACGGCGGCACGGCCCCCGTCCTTCAGTCGACGGATGATCAGTGCCATGAACAGGTCGGCCGTTTCCCTTGTTCTCAGGTTGGCCGGGAAGTTCTTCTCGATACCATCCTCTTCCATGCCGCCGAAGGGCGGGTTGGTGATGATGACATCGACCTGTTCCTTGGGCGTGTAGTCGGTGTAAGGGCGGCTCAATGTATTCTTGTGCTCGATGCGGGTGGGCGTGTCAATGCCGTGCAGGATCATGTTGGTGGTGCAGAGCATGTGCGGCAGCGATTTTTTCTCGACGCCAAAGATGCTTTGTTGCACTACCTCTTCATCACCCGTGACCTTCACATAGTTGCTGCGCTTGTGATCGATGGTGCAGGCCAGAAAACCACCCGTACCACAGGCGGGATCAAGCACGCTCTCGGCCAGCTTGGGGTCGATGCGGTTGACGATGAACTGGGTGACGGCGCGCGGGGTGTAGAACTCGCCCGCATTCCCCGCACTTTGCAGGTCTTTAAGTATTTGCTCGTAGATGCTGCCAAAGGTATGGCGATCGGCAGTGTTATTGAAGTTGATCTCGCAGATTTTGTTGATCACCTGCCGCAGCAGGGTGCCCGACTTCATGTAGTTATAGGTATCTTCAAACAGATTGCGGATCACCAAGGCACGCGGGCCATTTTTGCCGGTGACGACCAGCTTTTCTTTCAAGGTCGGGAAGAGCTGCAAGTTCACAAAATCGGAGAGCGCGTCGCCGGTCATGCCTTCCGGGTCTTTGGCCCAGTTACGCCAGCGCAGGTGCTCGGGCAGCGGCGACTTGTAATTATCTTCCGTGTATTCAAGCTCCAGTTCACGGTCGTCGTAAATCTTGAGGAAGAACATCCACACCAGTTGGCTGATACGCTGCGCATCGCCATCGACACCCACATCCTTGCGCATGATGTCCTGAATGGACTTGATGATTCCGCTTACATTGCTCATGCATTAATTCCCAGCTGATTGTTTTAGATCGTAAATCGCGTGTTCCAATTCTTCGATAGCGTGCTCATAGCCATCCTTGCCGCCGAATACTTCGTTAATAATTTCCACCGGCGTGCCGATCTCGTTGAATGGTCTGTATCTGAGCACCTTGGCGCTCTCGATGGCGCCGATATCCTCATTGGCATATTTATCCAGCAGCGCCTCCAGTATGGCGCGCGCCTCGCCGCCATATTTGGTGAAGTAGTTTCGCTTCTTCACATTATTGGCGCGCTCGGCACGGGTGAGCGGCGGCTGGTCGTAGGCGATATGGCAGATCAGGTCGAAAGCGCCGCAGCCATTCGCAATCTCTTTCTCTAGATGCGCGAAGTTGATACCGTGCCCTTCGAGTTCATCAATGATGAGCTGCTTCTTTTTGGCATCGTTCCAGGCCCGCAGGAAATCGTCCAGCGAGGAAAATTCCGAGCGTATCTTCTTGCGCGAGTAGTTGCGGTACGACTCGGTAATCAACTGCCCTTCTTCGCTCAAATACTGAACCCGCTCGGCAATGATCTTTACTGGCACACCACTTACCCGGGCTTTGTAGATGCCTTCCGGCTCTTCTGCTTTCAAGGTGGTGTTATCGCCATCATCGGTGGGATCAGGCGGCACGGGATCATCGTCATCACCCGGTTCATAGATCACCACCGGCTCACCATCGAAATCTTCATCCCTGAACAGTTCGGTGGCTTTCTTGAAGTCCATGATGGTGAAGTAATACTTACCGTATTCCTCTTCAATGCGGGTGCCGCGACCGATGATCTGCTTGAAGATGGTCATAGATTTGATGGTCTTGTCCAGCACGATGAGCTTGCAGGTCTTGGCATCCACGCCAGTGGTCATTAACTCGGAGGTGGTAGCGATCACCGGGAAGGGGCTTTGCGGGTCGATGAAGTTATCCAGCTCGGCTTTTCCTTCAATGCTATCGCCTGTGATGCGCATCACATATTTTGGATTATCAATTGCCAGCTTGCCCGCCGCATTGACGATGGCTTTGCGCATGCGCTCGGCATGGTCGATGTCTTCGCAAAAAATGATGGTTTTGGAAAATGGATCGGTGGCCCTGAGCAGTTTCATTACGCGCTCCGCCACCAGTTTGGTGCGCTGATTCAGCACCAGAATGCGATCCATATCGACCTGATTGTAGGTGCGCGACTCGATCTCGTTGCCCAGATCGTCCCTCATCCCCGGCGGCGGCGTCCAGCCCTCAACATCCTTGTCGATGTCGATGCGCACCACTTTGTAAGGAGCAAGAAAGCCATCCTCGATGCCCTGTCGCAGACTGTAGGTATAAACCGGCTCGCCAAAATAAGTGATATTGGAAATGTACTGCGTCTCTCTAGGCGTGGCCGTCATGCCCAAATGAATGGCGCCGGAAAAGTAATCCAGTATCTCGCGCCAGGAAGAATCCTCGGCAGCACTGCCGCGATGGCATTCATCGATAATGATCAGATCAAAAAAATCAGTTGAGACTGTCTTGTACACCTTGTCCTCTTCATCAGGGCCGGTGAGTGCTTGATACAGCCCCAGATGGATTTCATAGGATGGGTCAATCTTGCGATTCTTGATCTTGGTCATCACCGAGCCAAACGGCTTAAAATCATTCACCCGCGTCTGGTCGGCCAATATATTCCTGTCTACCAGAAACAAAACTCGCTTCACTGCTTTGGCTTTCCACAAACGCCAGATGATCTGGAAGGTGGTGTAGGTTTTGCCCGTGCCCGTCGCCATGACCAGCAGGATGCGTTTCTGCTTGTTGGCCACTGCCTCGATGGTTCGGTTGATTGCCTCTACCTGATAGTAACGCGGCTCTTTTCCGGAAGGATCGATATGGTAAGGCTGCAAGACGAGAGCTTCATTGGCATCTTCAATGCCACGATATGTTTTATAGCGCCGCCATAATTCTTCAGGCGTCGGAAAAGCTTCCATACCAAGCTCTGTCTCTGTCTCTTCACCATCTTTAGGCACTTTGTTGTGCGAGGCAAAGGCATCGCCATTCGAACTGAAGGCGCTTGGCACCTCTAATATTTCCGCATATCCAAGGCCTTGTTGCATGCCATGGCTGGCCGTGTAATTGTTTTCTTTAGCTTCAACGACGGCGACTGGTACACCCGGCTCCCATGACAAAACATAGTCAGCGAACTTCTTCTTTTTCGTATTGCGCGAAGACATGTTGCCGCGCACAACGACCGGGCCTGGCGTCAACGTGACTTCACGACGGATTTGCGTCATTGCATCCCAGCCAGCGCGATTTATCGCAGGCGTTATGAATAGATCACAGATGTCTGATTCGCTGAGTTTTTTCTTCTCTTTGCTATCCATCAAGTGAATCCAAGGTTGATTGGGCGCTGACTTATTATTAGCCCATCGGTACACTGATTGGCTTTGAATCCTAACAGATTTCGGTGGTGGCAGAGGTGGCAACTATTCGTAGTAGAACTCATCCGGTGTTTTATCGTCAAGCGATGAATGGTGTCTGTTCTGGTTGTACAGCCTGGGAAGGTCGCAGCATGGTGGATCGATATAATCAGTCCATTAATATAACTTTCTCTGAAAATTATATTTGGTTACTCTTAATCTAACCTTATATTTCAATTCGCAGTATTCTTTCCGTTCGTTCTTCCATCGTTATATATTAGAAAAAACTATCCCACAAAATGATTGATTTTGTCGATATTAAAATTTCAAGAGGAGGGAAATATGCAAACAGACATGCATTATTACGGAACTTATGTAATGGCACGCGCTTCAGGACTAAGCTCAGCAGTTGCCCAAGTTATAGCTACTGCAGCGGAATACGTTGACGATTCAAATAATGTTGAGGTTGTACTACAAGATGGTACATTTCTTGACGCAGTAGCGACGGCACATCATCCAGTGAACGCTGAGAATCTCGACGAATTCGATCAACGTAAGGTATGGGTGCCATTTCATTTTCTTCCTGGCAATGAAGGTAATTCATTCGAAGAACGACTGATTTGTCAAAAAGATAGTGCGATAGCTCAAGAAATGGTTGCCAACCATCTTGCTTTAGAGAATCAGGGCTTTATGCTTGAATTATTGGGAATTACTGCACATGCATATGCCGATACTTTTTCACATTATGGGTTTTCAGGTATAACCTCTAATTTGAATCGAGTGGATTATGATTCAATTAATCTTGATGTAAAAGATCACTCTATTCTTGATTACATTAAAGGCAAAGCGGATGCGTTTAATGACAAATATTTGGCAGGGAAAATTGCTGATGATGTAGGACTTGGTCACGGAGCCGTTTCCACTTTTCCTGATAGGCCTTTTCTTACATGGAGTTTTAAATATCATGCGACAGGTGAATCCTCGGGTCAGAGAATAAATCAACAAACATTTTTGGAGGCATGCCAGAAACTTCACGATATGTTCGCCAAATTTGCTGAAGCCAATCCAGAGCTTCGTGATCCACTAAGTTATTGTCAATTCCCTGATATTCAAAATGCAACTGCACAAGTCATTGCCGTCGAAGGCGATATGGAAACTAGAATTGCAGCTTGGCAGGAGGCGGTTACCGCTGGAAAAATATATCCCAACCCAAACAAAGAAGCGATACCAACCTATAACAAGACCTTCCCACAAGACATAACGATTCTTAAATCACAAACATTTGATACTGTTGAAAGCGCAGAAGGGTATGCGTTTCTGGCTGCGGCTAATTACCATCGTAACTATGTACTTAATGAATTATTACCAAAGTATGGCCTTCACGTATTGGTGGGTTCATAGAATTAGAATCGCATATTTGTAGAAATACAAAAGGCTTGCATCGCTGCAACCCTTTGTTTTGTTGATGGGCTCTCGCGGACTATTGAGAAATAAAAAACCCGCCAAAGCGGGTTTTTAGTTAAAGAATGCTATAACTTAACAAGGCTTACGAATATTGTGCTGCTGAATATGATCCATATAGTTAATAGCATCTAATCCTCGTCTGGCAGAGCCAGGAATAAATACAAAAGCAGAAACAGTTGCAATAGCTGCCACAGCAATACGATGATTTAAAGCAGAATTAAAGCGCTTTATGAATGGAGCAACAATTTTCAAAGCAATTACATAGAAAACTCTAGTAATACTACTATGTGACAAGATCATAAGAACCAGCGCATCGAAGAAACAATTTACAGTATTACTGATTTCTTTATCTGCCATAACTGGATCATCAAGAATAGCCCTAAAGGAATCCTTTCTTGCCTTAGTAATATGGTCCGATTCACGTGGAATAACTTGAATAATATCATCCAAGCCAACATGAGGCGCCTCACGTAACATAGTATTAATAGCGGAATAGAAGAATTTAAAAAATCTATCCCCTTCTTTTATCTTACCACTTGCAACAAGATAAACAAATTCATCTCGAGCCTTATAAAGGGCGAACTTAGCCTTAATTCTCAAAGTATTGAGATAAATAAAATATGAAATAATTAAAAAAGTAGCAAGCACAGAAAGACTTAATAAATAAACAGTCATTTTATTTCCTTCCTTCTATTTGGCTTTTTAATTGAAGATTGCCTATCTTTTAACACTTGCTTCTCCAATTTAGCCTTTGCAGCAGCACAATCTTCGATACGCTCCTGATAAATACTATGCCGCCAAAAGCAAAGCGTAATTAACATGAAGATTGAAGAGACCCAGACCCCACAAGACCAAGCCCATAACTTATTTGTGCCCTGAATATTAAAGTAATCTGATACTTCCTCAGCACCAATGGATACCATGTGAAAAAGAATAATCGTTTCAAAAACTTTTGTGAGAAAAGAAAATGCTTTTTTAGAATTGACCATGGGAAGAAAAAGAAATTGCCTTTATTTGCATAAAGCCTATGCACACAAGATAGATTATGCTCGATGCAAACCTCCGAAATACACCCATTAAAAAATTCGTAAATGGGTAAGAAGTTAATATATCTTTCCTTCAGCAAGAAGGGCATCTCGTGTTCTCCACGGATGTTAGTTAACAAATAATTTTGTTAACTAACTACAAACTGCACGCATACCAAAAACTTGGAAAGGCACGGATTGCAATTTCATATTAAAGAAGAAACCTTTAATAAATTGATAAGCCAATAATTATAATTACATTATTTAAGGCCACATGCAACATATGTTACATTTTTGTACATATGCCCATTTGTTCAACAAAAGCAAAATATAAAGATAATGTTGACATAAAAAATATCAAGAAGTTATACCGCGCGTAACTCCTTGAATATTGCTGGACCTCGCGGACTTGAACCGCGGACCAAAGGATTATGAGGGTCCGCCGACAGCGTTTTTCATCGCATAATCCGTGGCTTGTAGCGCGTACGATTTATACTGCCATCATTATTGATGGCACTCTGCATCGAAATGCTGATACCACTGTGAAGCCACTATATTGTCGGTCTTGTGCTATCTGCACTTTCTAACGGTCAGCAATAGCACCCGCGGTAAGCACTACAAACCTGGACCAGTGGGTCCGTCCGCAATCAACACGCACTTAACTCACATATCCTGATGAAATGGCAACCCTACAGTCAGCAAGTGGAGGGGTTGCATTGACTGCAAGGAGCAAGTTCTGCTCCTTGGCGACATCGCGTAGGAGGTTGTCCATCTCACGTGACAACCGGTTCAGTCCTTCAAGCTTCGAGGGCGTATCAAATATTGTTCGTGAGTCATCTGGCACCTTGAGGGTTTTTGCGTGTTCGTGATTGCATGCGAGATGGTCCAAATGGCGTTGTGTTTCTGCCAAAATTGCGAGTTCGTTGGCATAACCACCTATTAGTCCAATTGGATTAGCATGATACATCGTCGCGCAGATATCGAAGCTGGGCAGGGCAATAGCAACTCCCTCTTCCTCATTATCAGCCTTCACGTTCTTGCAGAGCCTAATCGCCTTGCGTAAACCACCCAGAGTAGCTTTGCATTGATCGTCGATATGCTTGATGTGCAGGAAGGGCAGATTCTTGATTGATTCCGGTACTTTCTTATTAAGGATAGTTACGCCTCGGTCATGTTCCTGTCCAGATGCTTGGTAGTCAATAGTGTCGTGCCAGTGTGCCGGTACTACATCCACGGGTCGAGCCAGCGAAGCTCCTGAAAGAGTGATAGCTTTACCACCTGAGATATCAACCTTGGCAACAGGGAATGCTATTTTTAGTATCTTCTCGGACTCTCGCCTTAAGTCCGAGAGTACACTAATGGAGTTCTTCACAGAAGATGTATATAGGCCGCCTCGACTCCGTTGGCCGGCGACAGAGTAGGTAAGAAAGCTTGTATCGATATTTAGTAAATCAACATCGCTCACCCCCCGAATGTGTACATTCAGGGGTACTGATCCTTGCAACCGAAATTCAACGGAGAACCCTGCTGTAGTAAGTTTAGTATCAAGTTGGCGTCCAACTCTTTCCGCCGTTTCAATACTAATACGCGTGTAATCTGGAGAAACTTCTTGCATTGCAGCCAAGGCATAACGTGTGTAAGGTTTTGTCTTTGCAGCACGTTTTTCCCAGCTTTCTTCAACGATACTTTTGGCCAATATTTCCCGACGTGCGTCTTCCGCGAGGAGATACAGACGATCTGTGCCACTGCGACGTTTTCGAATTCGCTCAAGACGATTATTGATATCGTTAGCCATCTTAAATCCTCGTTAGGATCATTGTTCCAAAGGTAAATCGTCCATGACCATTGAAATACTCGCCGTTTGCTGACTTCTTGTCCTTAGAAAAGGTAAGCGAAGCGAATCCTAAATGGCTCTTTAGCTCAGTCTCACCAATAAAGGGATCATTTCTGTAGTTATACAGAAGTTGGTATCCATCAGCCTCATCGTAAATGATTGCCGCTGCAATACTGTTCGATCCGGATTGTTTAGTCTTGAGACGAACGCGCAATCTATCCCAGCTTTGTACAATTGTAACCGTACCATCCCAAGCGTAACTTTGACTGCCATCAGCATTTAAGGTTTGCCCAATGCATTGCCAGTTACCTCTCAGGTCGGGCACCTTAAGCAGGTCGCCTAGATACGACCATCTCCACACGTATCGATCAAACAGCCAATAGAGAACGGAGAAAACCGTACCTGCTCCCACAAGGGAGAGAACAGCCGGCGTAAGGTTGGCGGGAATGCCGAACTGCTGCGCCAGATTGACTGCCGCCAGTAGCATAAAAACGATTGTTGCCGATATTACGGCTGCAACTATGCTCAGGTAACGTCCAATCTTAGCTCGATTAATCCCACCAAGCAGCGAATATTCGTGTTTTTGCATCCCTTATCCTGACGTTTTTGCCCCTTGAGTACAGGAGAACAATGGAATTTACAGAACTGTGATCATACTTGATTTGGCAGAAACGCGAGCATTTGCCCGATAGGAATTGCTTGCTCTCACATACAAATCCACTTGTTAATACTCCTCCGGCAGCAGCAAGCAAGTCGATGACCGATCCGCTTCCGTGATGACCCACAACTTGGTGCCACGATCATTTATCAGGTAACTCGACATCACCCTATATTTGATGCGGAGACCATCATCAATTCCAGCATCAAAGACAACGATAGTCACATCTAAATTTTGGAAGCATCGCAACTCGAGATAATGTGAATACAGTTAAGGCCGGGGTGGACTAAAGGATTTT